>Ga0070741_10008617_pt1 | contig 20318 bp, 15 predicted proteins | sample Coa_R1_4_FD_66440 | JGI IMG/M metagenome (GOLD analysis project Ga0070741, IMG submission 66440) | Surface soil microbial communities from Centralia Pennsylvania, which are recovering from an underground coalmine fire - Coalmine... | ecosystem: Environmental > Terrestrial > Soil > Unclassified ...
GGTGAAACTGCTGGAAAACGAATCCGACCGTCTCGGCGCGGAATCGGGCGAGCGCGCGGCGATCGAGCGCCGACGTCTCGGTCCCTCCGATGCGCACCGCACCGCTGCTGGCCTGATCGAGACAGCCCAGTATATTCAGCAGGGTCGTCTTGCCGGATCCGGACGGCCCCATGATCGCGATCCAGTCCCCGGCCGCGGCGCTGAAGCTCACGCCGTCGAGCGCCTTCACCGGTTCGGGGCCGGCCCCGGCGTAGGTCTTGGTCACGTTTTCCAGTTCGACGAAGGCCGCCATGCTTCACTCTCCCCGCAGAATCACCGCGGGCTTGATGCTCCAGATGCGGGCAGCCGCGGCCAGGGTGGCCCCGGCAGCTACGGCCAGGGTTACACCGGCGACGGGCAGGAACACACCGAAATCCACGCCGACCGCGGACGCCGAATCGGGAAAGATGCGCCGGCCGATCCACCACGCCACAACCAGGCCCGCCGCATAGCCCGCCAAAGCCGAACCGGCGCCGAGCAGCAGCGATTCGGAGAGAAACAGCGCCGCGATCTTCCGTTCCGCCGCGCCGATCGCCTTGAGCACGCCGATCTCGCGGCTGCGCTCGATTACCAGGGCGCTGAAGTTGCTGCTCACGCACAGAGTCGTGATGGCCAGGATCAGCGCCGTCAGGAGGTAGAGTGACGAGCGCACCTTCAACACCACGTTAGCCTCGGTCTCGGCCACTGCATGCAGCAGCCGCACGTCACCCTCAGGCAGCACTTTCGCCAGCGCGGCACGAATTTCGGCCAGCCGCTCTCCATCGGCACGCACCTGGATGACGCTCGCCGCATTGCCCGTGAACGGCACGACGATTTGCGCGTCCTCCGACCCGCCGGTGCTCAGGATCGCGCGCACGACACAAGGCCCGGAATCGAGTTCCGCTTTGGCGCCCGGGGTTAGGTGAAAGTGCTCCGCAGCCGCGGTGCCGGCGAGGCATTCACCCGTGCCGGGCGCCGGCGCGTGCCAGTATCCGATCAACGGCGCCGCGCGGCGGAAATCGACGCCCGCGACAACCACCGGCTCGCCGCGCAAACTCCCCACCGTATATAAAAAAGGAGCCGCAGTGACTCCAAGCGCCTCCGCCCTGGCAACGGCCGAGAGCGGAAGGGTGCGCGCCTCACCCATCGGCGCGACAATCATGTTCGCCCCGTAGCCTCGAAACTCGACGCGCATTTTCCGCTCGATATCGGAATAAACGCTGAACAGCGCGGTGGCTAATGTCGCCGCCACGGACAGCGCGGAGAAGGCCAGCAGGAGACGGCGGCGCCGGAATCGCACGGCGGCAGCGACGAAGCGCAGGAACATGGTCAGGCATCCCCCCGGAGTGTGACCGCCGGCTCGAGCGCCAGGGACCGTCGCAACGGCTGCGCGGCGCCCGCGATCGCTATGGCCACAGCGACAAGCACCGTCAACGGCACAAGCAGAGCGGGGGATTCGGTCCGCGCCTGAAAAACCGATTCGCCCACCCATCGCGCCAGTTGCGTACCCGCCAGCGCGCCGATCAGTCCTCCCACGGCTCCCTCCAGCGCCACCTCCGCCGTGAAGAGCGCCGCCACCACCCGATTCGCCGCGCCCGTCGCCTGCATGATCGCGATTTCGGCTCGCCGCTCGAGTACCGTGGTGGCCATCACGCTCCAGACCGTCAGCCCCGCCGATGCCAGCGCCGCCGCCGAAATCAGCAGCATCAGACCGCGAATCTTGTCCAGCACCTTGCCTTCGTTGTCGGCCACGCGACGCACGGGCCGCGCCACCGTCATCGGCAGCGCCTCCTCGATCTGGTGCGCGATCGAGCTGACGTACGGGGTGCAATACCACCGGTCGTACTCCGCCGGTGTCATCTTCGCCGGATCCTTGGCCGCAAACGCGTCCTCGGGTTTCGTCAGTGCGCTGACTTCGACCGCATCCACCTGCCCCTCCCGATGCGTGAGGCGCTGCAGCACATCCAGCCGAACCTGAACGCAATCCTCTTCCTCGCCGCCAGTCTCCAACACCTTCGCCACCGTGAACCGCTCGCCGAAAAGCGTCAATTCGGTCCCGGCATGCGCGTGCAGACGGCGCGCCAGGGAGCTACCGACGATGCACTGATGCCCATCCGCCGGAACGTCGATCCTGCGGCCGTCTACAGGGACGACACGATCGCCGATCCGCGCCTCCGCCCGCAACACCGGCGCTACACCGATGATGTTCAAATGCCAGAAGGTGGTTTTGATCTTCGGCAGCGCCGACTCGGGGATGAAATCGTCGCGCGTAACCGGCCGATAGCTGATGCCGCCGATCTCAACCGGCAACGCCCGTCCCTTCGGCGTCACCATCAGGTTCGCGCCCAGGCTGCGGAGTTCCCGATTCACCCGGTCGCCGATATCCAGCATCACGCCCAGCATCGCGGTGGCAACCGCCGAGCCCATGGCCACCGCGGCGACGGTCATCGCCTTGCGGCGCGGCGAGCGCCGGATCGACTGGCTCACGAAACGCACGAACATGTCAGCTCGGGGAACGGAAGACGGCGGCTCCACCCAGCAACTTCGCCGCGGGGATAACGAGCTGATCGCCCTCTACGCGCGACTCCAGCGGGATCGGATTGCATCCGCCCACCGCGCCGATCGTGGGGACGTAAACCGCCGACGCGCAGTTTTTGCAAAGCACGTTGGGGCCGCTCTGATAATAGCCCTGATGTCCACAGATCGCGCAAGCGTCGAACGCCGTGGCCAGCGATCCGTCTGGACGGCGGATAACAATCATCCGCACCCTCGTGCCGTCAGCGTCGATGGAGAAGCGGTGCAGGTTACCGTCGCTGACCGATGCCACCGGAATTCTCACCAACCCGTTCACGGCCGCGACAGGCACGGCGGGCGAAAGCGCAGAGGTGGATCGCGCGTAGATGAATTCAGCCGTAATCGCCAGAATGAACAGACCAGTCGCCGTGCACGATGCAGCCATCCAGAGCCGCTCGCGTCGCGCCGACCACTTCGCCTTGCGCAGCGCCGCGCCCTCCAGACCCCCGACGGCCGGCGCCCGCCGCGCCCGCCACTCCATCAGGATCATCGTACCGGCAAGAGCCAGAATCGTGACGAAGAAAAACACGTCCGACTTCACAATCGGCCCGATAATCCGCATCTCCGCCGGACTGCTGGGCAGCACCTGCGACTCGGAAAGCTCGTGCAGGCCGGTCAGGATGAGTTGAGCCACCACTACCATCAGAATCGCCGTCGTGACTTTGAAGAAGCTGCGCAGGTTGATGCGAATCGTGCCGCGCACGAAGGCCACGCCGAACAGGATCGCGAGTGTCAGCCCGATCAGGATGCCGGCCGTATTCAGGATGCCCTCGGTATCCAGGTGCACGGCGGCCAGCAGCAGTACGGTCTCCACGCCTTCGCGGAAGACCATCAGGAAGACGAACAGGAAAATCCCCCAGCGCGCGCGCCCGCCCGGAGCGGAAGCGCTCTGTTGCTGTTGCAATCGAGTTTCAATTTCGCCTTTCAACCCCCGCGCGTGCCGGTTCATCCACAGCACCATGCTGAGCACGAAAACGGCGCTCACCAGAAGTGTCCAACCCTCGTAGGCGTCCTCGCCGATATTGAGGCGGGTGAAACCCCAGGCGCACAAAAGGCTCGCCAGTATAGCGGCGGAGAAGGCGCGGTAGACCGCGGGCAACAGTTCGTGGCGTCCGATCTTACGCAGATAGGCGACGGCGATGGCGACGACCAGCGCCGCTTCCACGCCCTCGCGCAGAGTAATCACAAGTGACTGCAACATAGTTGCAAGTAGAAGTCTTATTGTAGATCATTTTTCGGACGCCGCGGAAGGCGCGGGACGTACCGCGCGCTCCACCTGCTGGATCGCCTTGGCGAACTCGTTGGGAGAGTGAATCAGGAGCGTCTTGCCGTGCAGCCTGCGTAAAGACGCCGTGATGACGTCCGAGAATGTAGCGGCGCGCCTGTAGTACGGGCGGTACTGAAAGTAGAAGAACTGCGGACTGCCGGCATCCAGTCTCTCCAGCGCGTCCTGCGGCATGCTGTCGGCGTACCGCGCCGTAGGGCCGAGAAACAGCACCACGTCCGACGGCTCTTTGGCATGCACCTCGGCATTGATCAGGTTCGCCAACAGGTCCACATGCCCGTGCCTGTTCTGCAGGACGCGATAATCCACCACCCCGAGTTGCACGTTGCTGATCGCCTGCTGCACCTGGTCCAGCGCCTTCGGCGAAAACGATTCCTGGCGAAAGAGTTCCGCCTGCTGATCGAGGCTGAACACGACGAGTCGCACGGATCGCGTAGGCAACCGTTCCAACAGCGACGACAGCAGACCGACCAGCATCAGGCTGTCGCTCGCACGCAGCGTGGTCCGCCGCGTCGAAATCGGGGCCGCGTGCAGCAACACCGTCAGGCGCACCGGCGCCGCATCGTCGAAGTTGCTTCTCTCCCCTGGCTCCGCAAACCAGAAAAAACTGCGCACGGTTTTGGGCGGGATCGCCACGCGGATGCCGCGTTCCGCGCGGGTGGGCTTCGGCTCGACCGTCCAGTTCTTCCGGCAGACGCGTCCCCCATCGTCGAACATCATCCATTGCACCTCGTAGTGCCCCTCACCCACCAGGTACCCGCCGCCGATCTCCGCAACCGCTTTCGTCTGCGGAATCTCCGGAAGATTGATGACGCTCATGAGCGGCACAGTTTCGCCGCCGTCCGGTGTCACGCGCACCAGCATGACCCAGCGGTGTCCCTTTCCGGAATACTGATTCAGAGGGACGTGCACAATGAATCCGGCCTGAAAGCGGAAAGCGAAATTCAAGGCCGGCTTGATCGGAATAACTTCGCAACGCAACTGTTCGTGGGCATGTGACTCGAACCTCGTCAGCAGATCGCGCACCTTAGCAGGATCCACGACCGCTTGCGGGAAGGCCACGGCCGAAACTACGATGGCGAGCGTAAAAACCAAGACGAGACTGCGCACCGGATGCGTTCCTCACCTCCGCGTGGCCATCATCGCACCCAGCCACACGGCCGCATAGCCAAGCGTCACGCTGCCCACCACGTTCGCAAGTCCCATCCAAAGTCCGCCGCCGCGGACGGCGCTGAACGTCTCCCACTCGAAGCTGGAGAAAGTCGTGTAGCCGCCCAGGAATCCGACCACCAGCAGCAAACGCCAGTTCGGATGCGGCAGGCGCTCCGAAATCAACGTCATGAGCAGCCCGATCAGGAAAGAGCCGGTGACGTTGATGATCATCGTGCCCAATGGAAACAAGGTAGCGAAGCGCGTAGAGACGGCCGTCCCGGCGATGTAGCGGACCAGCGAACCGGCGCCGCCTCCGAGAAAAACTAGAAAATATTTCACAGGCTCGCGATCCGTTCGGCCGCGCGCGTGGACGGCATCGGCAGCAGCACGGTGAACACGCTGCCGTGCCCGGGCTTGCTCACCACTTCGATGCGGCCCCGGTGCGCGTCGGTAATCCACTTCACGATCGATAGGCCGAGTCCGAACCCCCCCTCCGCCCGCGATCGGGACTTGTCCACGCGATAGAAACGCTCGAAAATTTCGTCCAGCGACTCCGCGGGAATCCCGATACCCGTGTCCGCGATCGTAAGCCTCGCCTCTGCTGCCGCGGTTTCCAGACGCACTTCCACCTGCCCACCGGACGGCGTGTAACGGATCGCGTTATCCAGCAGGTTCGAAATGAGCCGGCGCAGCAGCCGCGCATCGCCTCGAAAGGGCACGTCGGAATTTACCGATGTGACCAGCCGGACACCCTTCTGCCGCGCCTGCGCCTGCGCCGGGCGGCAGCACTCCTCAATCAGGTCGTTCAGATAGAGTTCCTCGGGCTGCAGTCGATCGTGGCCGGCGTCGGCGCGAGCCAGATTAAGCAGGTCTTCCACCAGTCGCGTGAGTCGGGTGGCTTCGTCCTGGATGATGGCCAGGGATTCTCGATATTCCGCGGGCTGCCTGACATGCGACAGCGCCACCTCCGCCTCCCCGCGAATGATCGACAGAGGCGTGCGCAGCTCGTGCGACGCGTCCGCCATGAAATCGCGCATCCGTTCAAACGACCGGTCGAGCCGCGAAAGGAGTTCGTTGAAAACAGACGCCAGCCGCGCGAATTCCAGGCGCGCTCCGCGCACGTCGAGCCGCGTGTGCAGGTTCCGGTCGGTGATCGCTTCCGCCTGCTCCGAAATCGAATTGAGCGGCGCAATACTCTTGCTGGCCAATACGTACCCGCCGAGCCCGGCGATGAGAATCGCCAGCGGCATCGCGACATACAAGACGCGCCGCAACTCTCCGAGTTGAGCGGCCGCGGCGTCGAACGGCTCGACCACCGCGATCGTGAAGTTTCGAGATTTATAGCGAAACTGCCGCACGGCAATGCGGGCTCCGTGCTCGCCGAATGGCAGCGCCGACACTCCGTCGCGCAATGGCAGTCGCAGATTGCGCAGGGCAGGGGCGCAATCGAGCAGCTTGCCGTCTTCGTAGATAGCGAGATGTGCCGAAGGCAGCCGCAACTCCTGCACGATCTCGCCCGCGGCCGCCCGCGAATTGCCGTTGAGCTCGTCGAGTTCCGCCGCCAGCAGCGTCGAAACAGTATGGGTGCTGCTGGCCAGCGAATTGTCCACGCGGGCGGCGAGGTTCCGCTCCAACAGAAAGTAGAGAAAGCCGCTGAAGCCGCCGAGCAGCAGCGTAAAGAAGAGGACGTACCAGGCGGTGAGCTGGAGCCGGAAACTGCCGGCGGCCTTTGACAAAAACCGGGGACAGACGGCTCTGTCCAGTATACGGTTTCGTATCCTGCTGATCGCAGGTTCGCGGCTAGGGACGGATTCGTCTGTCCCCGGTTTTCGCCGGCTGCTAAACACAGTCGCACTCCGGCCCGGCCGCAAGCAGGTAACCTTCGCCGCGGCGTGTATGAATCAGCGGCCTCGCGAATCCCTCGTCGATCTTGGCGCGCAGCCGCCGCACGTAAACGTCGATCACGTTCGAGAGCGGATCGAAGTTCTCGTCCCACACGTGCTGCGCGATCTGCTCGCGGTTCACGATACGGTTCGGACGCAGCATCAGAAACTCGAGCAGCGCATATTCCTTAGCGGTAAGTCCGATCGCCCGGCCGCCGCGCGTGGCCGTGTGATTGCCGGTGTTCAGGACGAGGTCGGAAATCCGAATACTCTCCGGGTGGATCTCGCGCGGCCGCCGCAGCAGCGCCCGGATCCGCGCCAGCAGTTCCTTGAAGTCGAAAGGCTTGGTAAGGTAATCGTCCGCACCGGAATCCAAGCCGCGGACGCGATCGTCGACGGCATCGCGCGCGGTCAGCATGAGAATTGGAAGGCGAAATCCCGTGGCGCGCAATTCCCGGCAGACACCATAGCCATCGCGGCAAGGCAGCATGACATCGAGAATCACCAGGTCGTAGTCGTTCTCGCGAGCGTGGTAGAGCGCCTGATCGCCGTCGGTTGCCACATCGACGGCATAGCTCTGCTCCCGCAGTCCCTTCGCGACGAAGCCGGCCAAACGGGGCTCATCCTCAACGAGCAACAGCCTCATAGTGTTTACACTTACATTCTAGCCGCGAAAAAACTGGCGTCAGACTCCTGTTCTCCGCCGCCTCTCGCGGAAAATAGGTTGTCTGACGCCAGCATTTTCGCCCGGGATCACCCAAGGCCGCCCGGCGCTTCTTGCGCGCATATCCCCACCATGCGTACAATAAAACCAATCGTGAAGCGCTCGTGGGCAATGCTGTTGCTGGCGGTGTTCAGCTTTGGGCTGATCACTCCTGCGATTTCTGCCGGCCCCGATGCCAAGCTTCCCTCCTGTTGCACGCGCAGCGGCAAACATCATTGCAGCTCGACCAGTGCGTCGCCAGACCACCCATCCGACGGTCCGGCCGCGCGGGACATGAGGCAGCGCTGCCCATACTATCCGTCGGGCGCGGCTACCCCGGTCCATCAGTACGCTGCGACGCAGCAAGGCTCGCAATTGTTCTTCGCTGAACTAGTCAGCCACCCGGCGGCACAAGCTCAGACCGAAGCCCGCTATCGCGTCTCATTCAGCCGATCCTGTCAGAAACGCGGACCTCCCGTACTCCCCTGCTAGCAACGTTGTCCTGCCAGCCTGCTCTTTGGGGAGGTTTTAGTGAGGGGTTTCATTATTGCCATTATTCTGGCCAGAATCCTGGCCGCGCAGGAGACCGTCAACTCGGCCAGCGTCAGCGGCCGCGTGACGGATCCGTCCAGCGCGGTGGTCGAGAACGCGCACGTCAAAGCGCGGCAGGTCGAGACGAACATCACCAGTTCCACCCTTACCGATCACGATGGCCGCTTCCGCTTCCCGTATCTGCGGATCGGTCCGTACGAGATCACCGTCACGCGTCCCGGATTCACGCCGGCAACGCGATCGCTGACCCTTACGGTTGGCTCGGCCTTCGAGTTGCCGATCGCCCTCGCAGTCGCGTCCGAAGCAACCACCATTGAGGTGACCGGGGGCGCCGGGGTCCTCGAGGCTGCCCGGAGCCAGATCGCCGGCACCATACCGCACACGGAAATCCGCAACCTCCCGCTCAACGGCCGCAATTTCCTGGATCTCGCACTTCTCGTGCCTGGCGTATCTCCAACCAATACCGCCAGCACCCAGCTCTTCACCGAAACCTCCGCGGTCCCCGGCCAGGGAATCTCGATAGCAGGCCAGCGTAATTTCTCGAACAGCTTCATCGTTGACGGCCTGTCCGCCAACGACGATGCCGCCGGACTCAGCGGCATCTTCTACGGCCTCGACACCGTGAACGAGTTCCAGGTGGTGACCTCCGGCGGCCAGGCCGAGTTCGGACGCGCGCTCGGCGGATACGTCAGTGTGGTGACGAGAAGCGGCACCAACACGCTGCACGGCGATCTCTATGGCTACTTCCGTAACCAGCGCCTGAACGCGGCCAACGCGCTTTCCGGCGCGCGACTCCCTCTGACCCAAACGCAGTACGGCGCCAGCGCCGGTGGACCCGCCGTCCGCGACCGCACCTTCTACTTCGCGAATTTCGAGCAGCGCGAACTGAACCAGTCGGGCCTGATCACGATCAATCCGGCGAGCGCCGGGGCGATAAACGCCTATCTCGCGACTATCGGGTATCATGGCTCACCCATCGCCACCGGTCTTTACCCGAATCCGGTGCACAACACCAATTTCCTCGCGAAACTGGATCACCAGGTGAGTCAGCGCGATCTGTTCAGCGTCCGTTACAGCCTGTATGACGTGCACAGCCGGAACTCGCGCGGCGCCGGAGCATTGAACGCATCGAGTGCGGCGGCTGCGCTCGACAGCACGGATCATACCTTGGCCGCCGGCAACGTGCTGACGCTCTCGCCACGCCTGGTGAACGAAACGCGCGGCCAATTCACGCACAGCAATCTGTCGGCGGAGCCGAACGATCGCGTCGGACCTGCGGTCAGCATCGCGGGCGTAGCCACGTTCGGGACTCTGTCCGGGTCTCCGATCGGCCGGCGCAACGATCTGTTCGAAGTAGTCGACAACCTCTCCTATCAATCCGGCGCTCACGCCCTACGGGTAGGTACGGAGTTTCTGTACAACGACGACACAATAACCTACCCGCGCGCGAGCCGGGGCAGCTACTCGTTTCCGTCTCTGGCCAACTTCCTGGCCGGCGTCTACAACAATGCCGGATTCACGCAGACTTTCGGCAACTCCGTCGTCTCGCAAACAAATCCGAACGTCGGCATCTATGTGCAGGACGAATGGAAGATGGGCCAGCGCCTCACTCTCAACCTGGGCCTGCGATACGACCTGCAATTCCTGAGGACGATCGCCACAGATACGAATAATGTCTCGCCGCGCGCAGGTTTTGCCTGGTCGCCCGATCAATCGCGGCGCACGGTGGTGCGCGGCAGCTTCGGCATCTTCTACGACCGCATCCCGCTGCGCGCACTCGCCAACGCTCTGCTGTCGAGCGCAAACACCACCGTTCTTACGCCGGCCAGCCAGGTGAGCGTGAGTCTTTCGCCGGCGCAGACCGGCGCCCCGGTGTTTCCGAATACCATGGGCGCTCTTCCGCCCGGAGTGCTCGCGAACTTCAGCACCATGAATCCGCGGATTCAGAACGCCTATTCCGAGCAGGGTAGTTTCGAAATCGAACGTCAACTCAGCAGCAAGAGCACTCTGAGCGTCGGCTACCAGCACCTGCGCGGTTTGCACCTGATTATGTCCGTGAATCAGAACGTGCCCACCTGCGTAGCCTCGGGCAACAATAACGGCTGCCGGCCGAATCCGAACTTCGGCAACAACAGCCAGTATCAATCCCTCGCCGATTCGTACTACGACGGCCTGCAGGTCTCGTTCGTGCATCACCCATCCCGATGGGGCAGCTATCGAATTTCGTATTCGTACTCGAAAGCCTTGGACAACGTGGGCGAGTTCTTCTTCAGCTCGCCCATCGACAATTTCAATATCTGGCGCGACTATGGCCGCTCCGACGACGATCAGCACCATCGCCTGGTTTTCAACGGCACGCTCCAGATCCCCGGCGGGTTCCAGTTGAGCGGCATGCTGCAATACTATTCGGCGCTGCCGTTCAACATCACCTCGGGTTCCAACACCGTCCAAGGCACGGCCGCGCGGCCAATGGTGGACGGCGCGTTCATCGGCCGGAATACCGGCTCGGCCTTCGATTTCGTCAATGTGAGCGCGCGCCTGAGCCGTTCCTTTCACCTTACCGAGCACCTGCGCCTGCAAGCGCTGGCTGAGGCATTCAACGCGCTCAATCACGTGAATGGCGTCACGCTGAACGGAACCTTCGGCGGCGGCACTTATCCAACCAATCCGCTGCCGGCGTTCCGCCAGACCACGTCGGTTGCCGACCCAAGGACGCTGCAGTTAGCGCTGCGGCTATCATTTTAGGAGTATTCATGTTAGCGCTGGCAGCAGCACTCGCGATCGTGCAATTCACGCCTCCATCAGCCGACGCCCCGAATCGGCAGCCGCAGCTCGCGGCCTCGTCCGAACTGGTCGCGCTGGCCTACGGATCAGGCAATGCGATCTACGTCGCCACATCCACCGATGAGGGCCGGACCTTCTCGAAACCATCCAAAGTTGCCGAACCCGACGTCCTGATGCTGGGCCGCCACCGCGGGCCGCGCGTCACAATCGTGAACGGCATGATTGTGGTCAGCGCCGTCACGGGCCGCCCCGGCAATCTGTTCGCCTGGCGCTCCACTGACGCGGGCAAGACCTGGTCGACGGGAGTCCTCATCAACGACGTGCCGGCGGCGGCACGAGAGGGGCTGCACACGATGGCATCCGGCGGACGCGGCAAGCTGTTCGCCGCCTGGCTCGATCTGCGTAAAACCGGCACGCGCCTCTACGGCGCGACCTCTGCCGACGCCGGCCTCACCTGGTCCGCGAACGCCCTGATCTATGAATCGCCCGACGGCACGATCTGCCAGTGCTGCCATCCTTCGGCCGCGATCGACTCATCTGGCCGCATCTGGACAATGTTCCGGAACTGCGTCGGGGGCACCCGCGACATGTACCTGACGAGTTCGACCGACGGCGCGATCTTTTCGAAACCCGCGAAGCTGGGCAACGGCTCGTGGCAGATCAACGCCTGCCCGATGGATGGCGGCGGCATCACCCTGGATCGCGGCCGCGTAGTCACAGCATGGCGAAGAGAAAAGGAACTTTACCTCGATGTCCCAGGTGAACCCGAACAACTCGTAGGCGAAGGCGCGGATGTAGCGGTGGCGGCCGGCGCAAAAGGAGCCTACGCCGCGTGGACAAAAGCCGGCGCGGTCATGATCCACAAACCGGAACATGCACAGCCCGAAACAGTAGCCGGAAAGGGCGCGTTTCCCGCTCTGCTGCCCGTGCCGAACGGCAAAGTCCTGGCCGCATGGGAAGAAGAAGGAAAGATCGTAGTACAGCAGTTCTAGCGCTTACGAGCCCTTCAGCACTTCCCGAATCCGCCGCGCTACGATTTGCGCTTCGCCCGGCTGCAACATCCAGACCGCAACCTCGATCGTGCCCGCTTTCGCACCCGGCCGCAGTTCGATCGACGGCTCACCTTCGAGAAGCTTTTTCGTCGCATCTTTCGACGTGATCTTCAGCGCCGCTTCATCCCAACTGATGCGCAGGTGCGGCACTGCGTTGGCGATCTCGGGAATGAAGGTTTCCGTCTTCACGCCGGAGACCGGACCTACGCTGTCGGCGATTAACTTGATGCGCTTCTCGAACTCGCGCCATTCCGCCGCGTGGTCCTTCTTCAGATAGACCTCGACCGCTACCATCATGCCCAGGATCTCTTCCTTATTGACCTTCATACCGCGGCCGATGGAATCGCTGTTCGGAGACGCGTTCAGCCGCGCGGCTTCGATCAGATCCTTGCGGCCGAGCAGGAGCCCGGCGCTTTGCGGTCCACGGATGCCCTTGCCTCCGGAGAACGTCACCAGATCGAAGCCCTGCTTGATGTACTTCGAGAGATTCTCCACGGGCGGCACGTCGGCCGCGGCGTCGTTGAACGTCGGGATGTTGTGCTTCTTGCCGAGTTGGGCGAACTCGGCGGCGTGGATCCTCCCCACCGGATCGTTGGCGTTGAAGAAGAGCATCATGGCCGTGCGCTCGTTGATGGCGTGCTCCAGGTCAGCGGGCGTGTCCACCTCGACGAACCGGATCCCACAGTTGCGTATGGCATGATCGTAGCCGTAACGATGCGACTTCTGGATGATCACTTCGGTCTTCATGCCGGTGGTGTCGGGCAGGCGGCGGATGAAGTCCTGATTCGTGCCGGTCAGGCAGGCGGCCGTGCCTAACGTCAACGCGGAAGCCGCGCCCGAACTCACCATGGCGGCCTCGCAGCCGACCAGCGACGCGATGCGCTTCCCGACGGCGTCGTGCAGGTCCTGGAGGTGGACGAATACGCGGGAGGAGTAGTCGATCGCCTGCACCACTTCGGGATGCATCAGCGACGCGGTAAGCGTGGTGTAGGTGCCGGCTGCGTTGATGAACGGCCGTATGCCCAGTTCCTTGAAATAATCGCGCTTGGTGACGGCGGCCGATGCGGAGTTGCCGAGCAGCGGCACGGTAGATACGGTTTGCAGGAATCTTCGCCGGTTGGGCATTTCAGACCCTCCTTGGGTCTCTATTCTATCGCGTACGGCCGGCGCTCAGCATGTTTGCAAAAATGCGATAGGCGCCGGGCACGCCCGCGGGCAACTGCCGGAACCAGGAATAGGCGCTGAAGATGTAGACGCCCTTGCCGTAGGTCGTGTAGAGCATGCCGCCCTGTGCGGGCGGCTCACCGGGATCGTGGCACTCCAGCACGGTCTCGTAGTGAGGGTCCCATTTTGAGGCGAAATACAGGCCGCGCTCCTGCACCCACCCGTCGAAATCCCGCCCGGTGATTTCGTTCGGCTTGTGTAGCAGTGGATTCCCCGGATGCGGAAATCGTACGGGGGCATCCTCCACCGATACGCGATCGTAGCGAGTTTGATAATCCATCGCCACCGTAAAAGGGTACGGGCCCATCGCCGGCAGCGGTCCGCGATCCACGGTGTTGTACTGCACGATGTACGTTCCGCCGCTTTTGACGTAATCGAGCAGCCGCTGTTCGTTCGCCACCAGATCGGCCCGGACGTTGTAAGCGCGTACGCCGGCCACGATGGCGTCGAACTCCGACAGGTTGCGCTGCTCGAGATCGCCGGCGCCCAGAAGCGTGACCTGACAGCCTATCTGTTCCAGTGCGCGCGGCACGTCGTCACCTGCGCCCATAATGTAGCCGACTTTCTTCGCCAGCACCTTGATGTCCGCGCGCACCAGCTTTTCCGTGGCCGGTGGGAAACTCGTCTGAACCGGAATGTGCGGATAGGTGATAATGTCCATGCCGCGGTCAATCTCGCGGCCGGCTATTGTCGCGACGGCACGCAGTTGGGCTGTTTCGTCGCCATCCCGCGGAGACACGTCGAAGAGCACATCCTGCTGCTCTCCGCGCTGCGCCAACTGGAACGGGGTCGACGCAGGCTGGGCGGTCCATCCGGCGGGCAAGTCGAGTTTCAGATCGCCCTCGGAGTTCGCCTTGTTGGCGCGCACCTGGACGTGAATCGAGCGTTTCTCCACCCGCGGGAAGATGCGGACGCTTTCCGTCATGTTCACCGCGACAGCCGGGACGACCACCAGCGGGCGCGTCAGGTCTCCCTGGATGCGATCCGTGTAGCGATATTGCACCGGGCGCGTGAGGACGATTTGCGCGCCGCGCGCTATGAGCCGAAACCGTGCCTCCAGCACCGGCGGAGTATCGGGACGGCCGATCAGCCGCTGGTCGTCGATCGTGTAAGTATCGCCCTGTTTCGGCTTCACCAGCCAGAACGGCTGCGAGTATGGGTGATCGGCCGGGATCGGATACGTGATCGTCGCCTCGGCGGGCTGATTGTATGTGAGGGGCTTCGCGGAAATGTCGGCATCCATCTTCCCGACCGTCGCCTTTACCGCATCGATGGGGAACTTGGAGCGGTCGAGCGCCGTGAGCTTCACCTTTACGCTCTCGCCGGGGATGACGTCGTAGCGATCGCAGGTTGCATCCACCCACACGCCGGCGCACAACATGACGGCTTCGTCCAATTGGCGCAGCTTGTCTTTATCCGCGACTCGCTGCAACACCGGGCGCGCTTCCAGCAGGTCCGGGATGATCCGGTCCGGATTCAGCGGGTCCAGCTTTGCAATGGCTTTCGCGATGGCACGGCCGGCTTCCGCCCCGCCCCTCAACCGGTTCCACGTAAGATCGATCCCGTCGAAGAGATCCTTGTGCGCCGGTTCGCCTTCCACCACCGTGAACGATTCGCGCGCCGATCCGCGCCGTTCGGGCGCGCCCATCCCCTGGCTGCGATGCATGCTGCGGCTGATACCGGCGATCTCCGCGTACGACTTGCCCAGCACCGGATCGAAATCGCCCACGTCGATCTCGATGCGGTTTTTCATACGTTCCGCTTCCTGCTCCTGCTCCTTCGTAAACCGAAAGATGTTCCAGAACACGCGCTTCGCCTGCCATGGTTGTACGTATTTAAGCTGTTCCGGGAAGCGTTTGGGATCGGCGGCGGCGCTGAACGCCTCTTTCCCGAGCATGGCTGAAACCTGGTGCTGGCCGTGACCGTCGCGCGGGGTGCCCGAAAAACGCAGGATGATGATGTCGGGGCGGAAACGGCGGATGGTCCACACGACGTCGGAAAGAATGCGATCGTGGCCCCATTTCGCTAGGGTTTCCGCAGCGGTCTTGGTGTATCCGAAATCAATGGCACGAGTGAAAAACTGTTGCGCGCCGTCGATCCGCCGGGCGGCCAGCAGTTCCTGCGTGCGGATCAGGCCGAGCAGATCGCCTTGCTCGGAGCCGATCAGGTTCTGGCCACCCTCGCCGCGAGTGAGCGAAAGATAACCAGTTCGAACGTGACGTCCGCGCGCCAGATACGCCAGGACGGCCGTGTTTTCGTCATCCGGATGCGCGCCGATCATCAACGCGCTGCCAAGAACATTTAGATTTTGTAATGTTTGCTCGATTTCCGCCGTACCGGAGAGGTCGCGCTGCGCCTGTGCCGGGATAGAGCAAACAAAGCAAAGAAGAAGTGGAAGGAACTTGGAATCAAAACTGCACATCAAATGACAATGGTAGACCATTCCGCCTGGTGGGGCAGGCGCTTCCGCCTGCCGGGCTTTCGTGAGCGGACACGCGAAAGCACCCGCCCCACCAGCCAGGAATGAGCCAGGAGGGGTCTTGAAGAGAACTGGTTGGCTCGACCTGCTGTTGCGCCGGCGGTCGCGAACGCCGGAGCCGTCTTTGCCCAAAGAGCCGCTCCGCATAGGTCTCGCCCTCGGCGGCGGATTCGCGCGCGGCATCGCCCACGCCGGGGTTCTGAAAGTTTTTGAGCGAAATCAAATCCCTGTCAGCGCCATTGCCGGTGTAAGCGCCGGCGCCATCGTTGCAGCCGCCTTTGCCAGTGGCGCTACGCCAGATGAAATCGCGCGCGCCGGGTGTTCCATGCGATTCACAGATGTTGCACGCTGGAGCCTGTGCCGCATGGGTTTCGTTGGCAGTGAGCGCATGGAGAAGTTCCTCAAACGCCTGCTCAAGGTTTTCCGCTTTGAGGATATGAAGCTGCCTTTGGGCGTCGTGGCCACTGACCTGGCCACCGGCGATCCTGTGTTGTTTCGGGACACGGGTGATGTGAATTTGCCCATTCGGGCGAGTTGCTCTTATCCCGGCCTGTTCCAACCGGTGAAGATGGGCGATCTGCTGCTGGTCGACGGCGCCATGAGTATGGAAGTCCCGGCGCTGGTGACCCGCAAACTTGGTGCGACCCGTGTGATCTCCGTGCATCTGCCTATGCAGGGGCAGGCTGCGCCGCCGCCTTCGAATATGTTCCAGGTGGTGAATCGCAGTTTCCAGATCATGCAGAAGCGCATGGAAGAAGGCTGGCGCCGCATGTCGGACATTGTGATTGTCCCGGAAGTCTCTAACGTGCAGTGGGACGAGTTCACCAGCGCGCAGAAACTGGTGGAAGCCGGCGAGCGCGCCGCGGAGAAAGTGCTGCCGGAGGTCCAAGCCTGGATCGCTGCCGAAAAAACTTTGGCGGTGCCCGTTAACGGCTACCATCGGCTGGAGGCGCCCGCTACCTCGACCGGGTATCATCAGGAAGATTGGTCGCTGAAGAAGTCATAGCCGAATTGCGCTCCCTCGGAAAGCCGGAGGTGGTTGCCGGAATGGCGAGCGTCGGCATCCGCTCCGGGAAGGCGTTCGGAATTCAGATTCCAGTTCTGCGCGCCTATGCGAAGCGGCTGGCCGCAACCAGGCGCTTGCGGAGGAACTCTGGCCCACCGGTTTCCTGGAGGCTCGCGTGGTAGCCACCCTGATCGGCGATCCGAAACTGGTCACCGAAGAGTTGATGGAAACCTGGGCTGCCGATTTCGACTCCTGGGGTGTATGCGACTGCGCCTGCTGCGTACTTTTTGACAAGACGAAATTCGCCTGGAAGAAGGCGCTTGAATGGAGCCGGCGTGACGAGGAGTATGTCAAGCGCGGCGGTTATACGCTGATGGCGGCACTGGCCGTGCACGACAAGGCCGCGGCCGATGCGAAGTTCCTGCGCTTCCTGCCCGCCATCCGGCGCGGCGCGACCGACGATCGCAACTTCGTCAAGAAGGCGGTAAACTGGGCGCTGCGCCAAATCGGGAAGCGCAACCGGGCGCTGAATGGCGCGGCAATTGCCGCGGCGCGCGAACTTCGCCGGATGGATTCCCGCAGCGCGCGCTAGATCGCGGCGGATGCGTTGCGCGAGCTCGAAGGCGCGGCGGTGCAGCGCCGATTACAGGTTTAGGACGCCCTTGGTGGTGCCCGATTCGGCCTGGATCTTGCGTTGCAGCAGCATCAGCGCGTGAATCAACTGCTCGGGCCGCGGAGGGCAGCCGGGCACATACACGTCGATCGGGATCACCTGGTTCACCGGAATCAACGCGTAATTGTTGAAAACGCCGGTGGACGTTGCGCAGGCGCCCATCGAGATCGCCCATTTCGGCTCGGGCATCTGCTGATAAAGGTGGCGGATCACGGGCGCCATCTTGTTTGAGACACGCCCCGCAATGATCATGAGGTCGGACTGGCGCGGCGAGCCGCGAAACACTTCGGCGCCGAAGCGCGCGATGTCGAAACGCGAGGCGCTCATGGACATCATTTCGATGGCGCAGCAGGCCAGTCCAAACGACATGGGCCAGATGGAATTCTTGCGCGCCCAGTTGATCGCCTGGTCCAGTTTCGCAAACAGCACTCCCTCATTCGCAGCCGCCGCTTCGTTGTCGACCAGGGCATTATCGATGCGCGCAAACAACTCGGCTGGGCCGCTTGCCATTGGGGGATTCATACCTTCATTTTCGCATGAAGTCCAACGGCGCCGTTTCGTTAGAATAGGAGTTGCCCTCCAATTCCTACGAAGAGCTCCTGGACCGTGCTGCCCGATTGTGGGGCATTGATCCCGAATACTGGGACATCTGGGGACGCCACCACGTTACGTCGGCGGGAACCAAGCAGGCGATCCTGAGAGCGATGGGCGTCGATACGTCGGATGCGGACAGTCTCGCGCGTGCCATCGCCTCGCGCGAGCGGAATGAAAGTTCGCAGCTGTTGCCGGCATGCGTCGTGATCGGAGAAAGCGAACGGCCGCGCGTCGCGCCACTGCGTGCGTCGGCGCCTGTGCGCGTTACCATCCGGCGTGAGGACGGCAGCGTACATTCGTATGAAGCCCCCGTCGCGGATACACTGCCGCTGCCGGACGATCTGCCCCTTGGTTATCACGACGTCGAAGCGGAGTCGGACGGCGCACGCGCGGCTATGCGCCTGATTGTCGCGCCGGACCGGTCGTGCGCGCCGTCCGGCCGCGCTGCGGGCTTAGCCGTGGCCCTCTATGGCCTGCGTTCAGAGCGCAACTGGGGATGCGGCGACTTCCGCGACCTCGCCGACATTTGCGACTGGGCGGCGCAGGATCTGGGCTCGAGCTTTATCGCCCTCAACCCTTTGCATGCGATTCACAACCGCCGGCCGTTCAACACCAGCCCGTATCTGCCGAATTGCGTTTTTTACCAGAATTTCATCTACCTGGATGTGGAGGCGATCGACGATTTTCAGAAATCCCGCCGCGCCCAGAGGCTGTGGCGGTATCCCGCGGTGCAGGCCGAATTGGCGGCCCTGCGGGCGTCTGAACAGGTGGAATACGAGCGTGTCTGCGCGCTCAAGCTGCGCTTCCTGAAGCTGGCTTTCGTGACCTTTCTGCGCGAAAAAGGTCCGCGCGCGGAGGAGTTTCGCGCCTTTCGCGAGCGCGAGGGCGACCTGCTCGAGCGCTTCGCAACCTACTGCGCTCTCGACGGCTGGATCCACGCCCGCAATCCGGACGTCTGGAACTGGCTGTCCTGGCCCGAGCAGTATCGCGACCCCGAATCGCAGGCCGTGGCCGAATTTCGGCGGAAACATAAGCGGCAGCTTCTGTTTTATCAATACCTGCAGTGGCAACTCGATCTGCAGCTGGCCCAAGCGCAGGAAACGGCGGTGAAGAAGGGGCTGGCGTCCGGCCTCTACCATGATCTCGCGCTGGCAACGGATCGTTTCGGATCGGACCTGTGGGCGCATCGAAAGTTCTTTGTGGCCGGATGCCGCGTAGGATCTCCGCCCGACGACTTTTCGCCCAAGGGCCAGGACTGGGCATTCCCGCCGCCCAACTCCATTCATCACCGGGAAACAGGGTACCGGCTGTTCGTCGAATCGATCCGCAAAAACTGCCGGCATGGGGGCATGCTGCGCATCGACCACGTGATGCGCTTCTTCCGCCTCTACTGGATTCCGGACGGCGTCGACGCTACCGAAGGCGCATACGTGCGCGACCGCTGGCAGGACCTGATCCGCATCGTTGCGCTCGAGAGCGTCCGCAATAAGGTGGTAGTGGTCGGCGAGGATCTGGGAACGGTGGAGCCATTCGTGCGCGAGGCGCTGGCTAAGTTCGGCATCCTCAGCTACCGGCTCTTCTACTTTGAACGCGATCAGACCGGCGCTTTCATTCCGTTCGAGAAATATCCGGTGCAGGCGCTGGTGTCGTCGACCACGCACGACCTGCCGACGCTGGCCGGATTCTGGCGGAACGAGGACATCGAGGCCCGGCGCCGCACCGGTGTGCTGGGCAGCGAGGAGAATTATCGTGCGCAACTGGAAGCGCGCGCGGCCGAGAAGCAGAAAATGCTCGATCTGCTGCACGCTTCCAAACTGCTGCCTGCCACGGTACCGCGGTTAGCCTCGGACTTACCGGAGCTGACGGGTGAGTTGCACAACGCCATAATCGGATTTCTGGCGTCGACACCGTCACAATTGCTGGTGGTCAATCAGGAAGACCTGACCAAGGAATTGCAGCAGCAGAACCTGCCGGGTACCACGTGGCAATATCCGAACTGGAGCCGTAAAATGCGGTTCACCGTGGAAGAACTGCGGACGGAGAAGATCGCCCGCGACTTCTCCGCCATGTTCCGGCACTGGGTGGCGCGCACCGGCCGACGCTAAACGCTTCACTCGACGTGGCGCGCGCACTCGAGTCTGCCGCGCCGAGACTCGTCGCGGCGCCCGCCGGTCGAGATGACTCTCGATCCCGCGGGCACGAGTGCCTGCGCCACAAGCCCTACTCCATTATTTCCGACAGCGCCCGGCCCACGGATCCGCTCGGCGTCTCGATGTCGAGCATCGTGGCCAGCGTCGGAGCGATGTCGTTCACCGCGATCGTATTGTTGTAGCGCCCCG
>Ga0070741_10008618_pt1 | contig 20317 bp, 17 predicted proteins | sample Coa_R1_4_FD_66440 | JGI IMG/M metagenome (GOLD analysis project Ga0070741, IMG submission 66440) | Surface soil microbial communities from Centralia Pennsylvania, which are recovering from an underground coalmine fire - Coalmine... | ecosystem: Environmental > Terrestrial > Soil > Unclassified ...
AGTAAAAATGCGGAACAGAGCAGGCTCAGCCTGCTCAGCATCATTGTGCGTCTCATACGGTCTCCTAAAAGTTCGCCGTCGCGGTCAGCTCTCCTGAAAGCTCCGGAGCTCTGACCGGGGCATCTGTTTCTTGCCCTGGCTCGTCAATCGTTTGCGTCCCGGCGCAATGCTTCGTTCACGTCCGGGCGTTGTTTGGCTTTCGTTGGCGCAAGTGTAGCAACGCTGCCTGCAACTGAACATCAAAAAATGACGACAAATCCCTCTTTGTCGGCCCCGAATTGCTGGTTATGTCCCAGCTATTCCACAGCGATAAGCCTCTGCGTAACTCACCCGGTACCTCGCCGCCGGCCCATCCGCAACCGTCCGCTCCAACCCGCCTCTTCGCCGGGTACCCCATTCATCACGTCGGCATCGCCGGCGTCATGGGTGGGGACGTATAAACCTCTACGCCATCCCTCCGCTAAACTCATCACAGAAAGATGTTCATCGACGAAGCACGCATCCGAGTCAAAGCCGGCGACGGCGGCAACGGCGCCATGGCCTTCCGCCGCGAAAAGTTCGTCCCACGAGGCGGTCCCTCCGGCGGAGACGGCGGCCACGGCGGCGACATCCTCATGCGCTCCTCGCTCTCCCACAACACCCTCATCCACTTCCGCTTCAACCCCGAGTGGAAGTCCGAGCGCGGCGGCCACGGCCTCGGCTCCAACATGTCCGGCTCCTCCGGCGAGCCGACTGTCCTCAACGTTCCGGTCGGCACCCTCATCTACGACGAGGACACCGGCGAGCTCATCCACGACTTCACCCGTCCCAACGAAGAGATCGTCATCGCCCGCGGCGGACGCGGCGGGCGCGGCAACCAACACTTCGCCACCTCCACGCACCAGGCCCCGCGCGAGCACGAGCTCGGCCGTCCCGGCGAAGCCCGCAACTACCGCCTCGAGCTGCGCCTCCTCGCCGACGCCGGCCTCGTCGGCTATCCTAACGTCGGCAAGTCCACCCTCATCTCGCGCCTCTCCGCCGCCCGCCCCAAAATCGCCAACTACCCCTTCACCACCCTCGAGCCCAACCTCGGCGTCGTCCAGGTCGGCGACCCTCCCTACGAGCAGTCCTTCACCGTCGCCGACATGCCCGGCCTCATCGAAGGCGCCAGCTCCGGCGCCGGCCTCGGCACCCAATTCCTCCGCCACATCGAGCGCACCAGCGTCCTCGTCCACCTCGTCGACGTCAGCGACTCCGCCCTCGGCGCCCCATCCACAGAAGCCCCTGTCGAAACCGCCGACCCCGTCGAAAACTTCCGCACCATCACCGCCGAACTCAAAGCCTTCGACCCCGCGCTCGCCGCGAAACCCACCCTCCTCGTCGCCACCAAAGCCGACGTCGCCAACCCCGACAAGCTCAAAAAACTCCGCGCCTTCGCCACCCGCCGCAAGCTGCCCTTCTTCCTCATCTCCGCCGTCACCGGAGAAGGCATCGACAAGCTCAAATACGCCATGGCTGAAGCCGTCGCCCAGCACCGCACCCACGAGCCCTACACCGCGCCCGAACCGGCCATCTACAAGGCCCCCAAACCCAAACCCGCCTACCCTCCTCCACCCCCCAAGGCCTCCGGCAGCAGAACCCACTAGCGCCTCCATGCACGACGATGCCACCAAAGCCCGCTGCGCCTGGGTCCGCGCCGACGACCCGCTCATGCTCGCCTACCACGACCGCGAATGGGGCGTCCCCGTCCACGACGACCGCAAACACTTCGAGTTCCTCATCCTCGAAGGCGCACAAGCCGGCCTGAGCTGGTCCACCATCCTCAACCGCCGGGAAGGCTACCGCCGCGCCTTCGCCAACTTCGACCCCGAAAAGGTCGCGCACTTCACCCCGGCACGCATCCAAAAACTCCTCCTCGACCCAGGCATCATCCGCAACCGCCTCAAGATCGAATCGTCCGTGCGCAACGCCCGCGCCTTCCTCAAACTCCAGCAAGAGTTCTCGAGCTTCGACGCCTACTGCTGGCGCTTCGTCGACGGCAAGCCAAAGCTCAACGCGTGGACCTCCACAAAACAGGTCCCCGCCACATCCCCCGAATCCGACGCCTTCAGCAAAGACCTCAAGCAGCGCGGCTTCAACTTCGTCGGCTCGACAATCCTCTACGCGCACATGCAGGCTGTCGGCATGGTCAACGACCACCTCACCGTCTGCTTCCGCTACCCCGAACTCCGCTAAACCACCATCCCTAAACCAAGGGCTCGCCATCCGGAAGCAAGCCAAGAGCCCCATCCGGAAGGGCCCGTCTTCAGACGGGCCATAAAGCCGCGCCGAAGGCGCTTCCGCTCTGCCGAAGGCCGTCGTGAAGCGCGCAGCGACTACGATTCGAACCTTCCCCTGTAAGCACTCGCCACCGAATCAATAAACTCATTCCACCGCAGACCGCTCTCGGCGGGCGGCAAATTGGTGTCCATCGTTCCGGTGTCTGGGTCATAGACGACAACTGCGATGCCCTCCAAGAGATGAGGTGCGTCACCCTCCGTCTTCCTCCCACCTGCACGAATCAACCTAGAAACGGCTTTCCCGATCAAATGTGTCGTTGATTTCCGTCTACTACCTGTGCTCGAACGGGCCTCGACTATCGCGTCCACGCCGTCGGCGGAATTCGTGACTTCATCATCCGATTCGAGCTTGGCGAGTTCCTCCTCGATCTCCTTCGCGCTCGCGACGGCTTCGTAGGTTGGAATGGCAAGAACACCACCGACCACACAAAAGGGGAACTTTAGGTGGAGGTTCACGGCAAATGTTCGTATGTCCCCAAAGCGGTTCCAGATTGCACGCCCGACAGCCAGATTTACTGGCTTCAACTCGACTGCCAGACGGAGACCATCAAGATCGTGCATTTGCGACACATCTGCATTGACCGTGCGCAGCGCACCGGCGACCTTCCGCTCGCCTGCGATCAGATCGCTCGCCTCTGGCAGTTTCGTCTTCATTTCAAGAACGAAGGCGCGTGCGAGCGCGTTAGAGAGCCGAATCTGCGCGGCTTTCTTTTGGCCATCGGTCAGTTCTCCGCTGCGTCGAACGTATTCAGCCGCTGCGCGTACATACGCATGTATCGTGCACCCCTCATCGGGGCAATCGGACAGGCTGTCCACCAGCTCAATGCTGGTGGGCTTCGGAAGCTTCTTGGAAGCCGTTCGTTTCGCCGTCTTGGGACCCTTACGAACCATTGCGCGCCTTTCTCATTGCACGTACAGAGGGGCGCGTAATGATTACTTGCCGGAAAACACTTCCGGCTTTCCTCAACCGATCCTCGATCAGATCGACATACTCAGCAGCAATTTCAAAAGAAATAGAATTGCGACCGAGCTCCCCCGCGGCTATGGCTGTAGTGCCAGTGCCCCCAAAGGGATCCAGAACCGTATCCCCGACAAATGAAAACATCTTGACGAGGCGGCGAGGTATCTCGACTGGATATGGAGCAGGATGGTTCTTTCGAATTTGGCCAGTGACATCTGTCCAAACGGGCGCGAACCAACGCGCGTAGTCATTGGTGGTGATGTATGAATTCCGCTCCATATCCGAAGTCGGCTTCCGATAGCCGCCCGGCTTCCGGAAAAACAAAATGTGCTCCAAGTCATTTTTAACGACGCCGTTCGGCAGGTTGGGCTTTCCCAAAAAGCGACTCGACGTAGACGCCTCGAGACGAATATTCGACACCTTCTGCCATCGAATCGGCGTAAGCACATCAAAACCAAGCCGCCTTGCGCGAACTTGAAGGTCCGCAGAAAGTGGCAGAACATAGTGCCGGCCGGCTTTCTTGCGCGAAACACAAACATCTCCTACAACGCAGGCTACACGTCCGCCCGGCACCAGAACGCGCAGAGCTTCCGCCCAGACCTTATCTAGCTCATCTAAGAACGTTTCATAGCTCGCGATGTTTCCTAGCTGACCAGCCGACTCAGGATAACGCTTCAAATCGGCATACGGCGGAGAGGTACAGACCAGGTGAACGCTCTCACAGGCAATTTGAGACATGTCCCTCGCGTCGCCTTGATACACCCTGTGCAAAGTCTTGTACTCCATGGAAACAACATTCGCCGATTCTTTGCTCATAACGCCAAGATACCGGCGCGTTCCCTAGGTCGGAAGTCTTCAACTCAAACTCCGGTGGATTTCAGGTACCAAATTGGTACACAACCCTTCACCCTCGCATGGAGTAGGAGAAGCAGCTCGACGACTGTGCGCCGTTTGAAGTGCTGAGAGGCCGAGGCCAAAGCCTCGCCCCTCACCGCCCACTACTGCGCCGTGATCGTCACGCTCCCCGTCGCCGCCGACTTCACAAAATTCGCATCGCCACCATAAGCAGCACTCAGCGAGTGCGTTCCCACAGCCAGCGTGCTCGTTGTGAAGCTCGCACCGCCATCCACGACCGGCAATGTAGCCAGTGTCGTCGAACCGTCCTTGATCGTCACCGTTCCACTCGGCGACAGGCTCGTCGACGGATAGCTCAGCGTCGCCGTGATCGTCACCGGCGTTCCCGCCACCGCAGTCGCAGGCGCCGTCAACGTCAGCGTCGTCGGAATCTGCGTCACCGTGACCGCAACCGGCGTCGACTGCGACGGCGTCGACCCCTGCTCTCCCGTAAACGACGCAACAATGTTGTACGTCCCCGGCGTCAACGAGCTCGTCGTCACCGTCGCGCTTCCCTGCGCATTCGTCGGCGCCGATCCCAGGTTGACATCACCCGCCGTGAACTGCACCGTACCCGCCGGTGTGCTGTGTCCGTGCCCGCCCACATACGCCGTCAGCGTCACCGGATCGCCCGCCATCACGCTCGTCGCCGACACACTCAGCGACGTATTCGACGTATCGCCGCGCCCCACCGACACCGCGTAGTTCCCGAACGTAAACGCCGGATAGTTCGCGTCACCCGAGTACTGCGCCGTCAGCGTATGCGTTCCCGCCGACAACGGCTGCTCCAACTGCACCGACACATTCTGCATGCCGCTGCTGCTTGTCCCTGGCAGCGTCGCCGAGCCCACCGCAACAGCGCCGTCATACACGGTCACCGTTCCCGTCGGCGGCGCCAGCGCCAGCGACGCATTCGGATTGCTCGCCAGGCTGGCCAGATATGTTTGATACGGCACCGCCTTCGTCGTCAGCACCTGCACCTGAATCGTCGGCTTGGTCCCAGGATCTATCTGCGCCGGCCCCGGGACAATCTCGCCCGTAATCGGCGCGAACACATTCGCCGGGCAGTCATACGGTGGATTGCTGTTCGCAATCTCATCGTTCACCGTGACCGTCGGCTGATACAGATACTGCAGAAAATTAATTGGGTCCGGCCCCACCGTGATGATCGAGTTGGTCGGCGTCGTCTGGTGATACTTGTTGACGAAATCCTTCGCGACAATCCCGTCCACCACCACGTTATCCAGTGTCACCTCCGTCGGCACCGACGAGTTATATCCCTGGATGATCACCTGCCCCGTCGTCGTTGAAGTCTCCGACGGCGTCACCTGGTGCATGTTCTGAATCAGGATGTCCTTGTACCAGGGCAGCAATGTCCCGGTCTTCGTCAACCCCGAATAAAACGGGTCCAGCCAGATCGCGTACCGCAGATCCTTCGTGCAGATGTTCTGATACGTCAGGTCCTGGACCACGCCGCCGCGCGACACATCGCTCTTGATGTGCACCGCCGTCGCATTCGAGTCCGTCGCCAGCCCCGACCACGTCAGGTTCTGCGCCAGCAGATGCCGCACGCCGCCCAGCGTATAGCTCCCAATCGACAACCCGTGCCCATTGCCAAACCAGTCATTCGACACCGTGTAGTACGACGCCCCCGGCAGCTTATTCCCGCCAATCGCCACCTGGTCATCGCCATCGCTGATGTGCGACTGCGTAATCGTCACATTCGTCCCGTACCCCGGATCAATCCCATCCGAGTTCCGCGCATCATACGGCGTCACAATCTTCACGCCCCATGCCGTGAAATTCGTCGGCACATCCAGCGCCACATGAAACATCGGCGAGTTCATTAGCCTGATCTTGTACAGCGTCAGCCGGTCCGGATTGCTCCCGTTGATCAGCCGCGGATTATTCTGGCTTCCGCCGTTCACATTCGCATCATTCGCAATGTCCCACCAGCTCTCCGGCCCGGGCTGCCCATTCAGCAGCATCTTCATATAGCCGCGGCCGTCAATCGTCCCGTACCCCATGATCCCCGCGCCCACCGTCTTGCTCACGTTGATCACCGGATTGCATCCATTCCCGTTGTTGTCCACCGTGCCGCACGTGTGCGCCGAGCTCGAGTCATAATCGCGCGGGTTGCGCGACGCATATACCGTCACCCCCGCATCCACCACCAGCGTCACGCCGCTCGGAATCGTGATTGGCCCAATCAGGAACGCATCGTTCGTCCCACCCATCGCCAGCTCCACCGCCTGCCCCGCCGGACACGCATTCAGCGCCGCCTGAATCCGCGGCGAATCCAACTGCGTCTCGTTCGAGATCGTCCCAGGCGTCGCCCCCGACGCCAGCTCCGCATCCAGCGTCGTGCACGCCTGCGGTATGACAGGTTCCAGCACATTCCTCTGATCCTGAGCCCCCGCCACGCCAGCAACCACCAGCCCCGCAACCACACCCAGCACTTGCCTGTGAAGACAACGCATAGACCCGCTCCTTAGATTTGCTTTGGTACAGCGGGGAAATCATACGCTCGCAGCACGACCTCCGGCTCCGAAATCGTCCAAACTCCCCCGCCCCCCCTGCCTTCACATCCCGCCTGTATTGGTCAGACAACTCTCCGAATCTCCCCACACATACGAAAAGGCGCGAACGCCGGTCGATCTCCGGCTGCTCGCGCCCGCTCTCCGCAATCTCAGAAACGCAATCTTTCAGGAACCCGGCGCTGCCCTAGCCCCCCAGCACCGGATGCCAGAAGTCGATCCCCAGCATGCACGCCACACCAAACGCAATCACCAGCCAATACCAGTAGCAGTCAACCCAGGCAACAATACCCTTCTTCCTATGCGACGTCTCCATCTTTCTCTCCTTGCCACAAATCCTATCCGACTTCACCGTATTTCACCCACACGCCGTCGCGCAAGTATCTCGTAATCCATAGATGCCTCTCAAAAATCACAAATTTCCCGCCCGGCCAACGCCGCCAAACCCTCCTGTTTTCAACAACTACATTCTTTGGCGAGCCAATTGCACGAAAATCATTTGCCCCAGCTCTAAGTGACGTCGGAGAGATTGTCCTGCCGCCCTCCTGCGCACCGGAGCGGTATTTCAGGAGAACCTCCGACCACGATGAGACGTTCATTCTCGAAGCTCGCCTTCCTCTTCCTGCTCTTCGCCTGCACCACAGCCTTCCTCCACGCTCAGGATCGAGCTGTGCTCACCGGTGTGGTTACAGATCAGACCGGCGCAGTGATCCCCGGTGCCTCGGTGGACCTTGCCAACCCCTCCACCAGCGTGCACCTGAAGACCACCACCAACAGTGCGGGATCGTACCGCTTTGACAACGTGCCGCCCGGGCCGAATTATGTGCTCAGCTTCACGCAGCCCGGATTCGCGCAGTACACCGTCAAAAGCTTTTACGTAAACGTCGGCATCGCCAACAGCCAGAACGCGAAGATGTCGCCAGGCGCCGTCTCGACGGAAATCGAGGTCTCCGCCGGCGAGGGCGTCACCCTGAACACCGAAGACGCGACCATCGGCGACAACGTTCAGGTGGAGTCGCTGAACAGCTTGCCCGTCCAGAACCGGCTCTCGCCGGCCGTGCTGTTTAGTCTGCAGCCGGGCGTCACCAGCGACGGTTCCAGCGCCGCCAACGGCTCGGTGCTTGGCTCGCGCGTCGATCAGGGCGCCGACGTCACCGTCGACGGTCTCGATGTGAACGACTTTGCAACCGGAAACTTCGGCGCTATCACTGGCAACGCTCCCGTCGATTCAGTGCAGGAGTTCCGCGGCACCGTTGGAGGATTTACGGCCACCAGCGGACAGGGCGGCGGCGGCCAGTTCCAGCTGGTCACCAGGAGCGGAACCAACCACTGGCACGGCAACGCGAGCGAGTATCACCGCGATAACTCGACCACAGCCAATGACTGGTTCAACAATCTGGCGCACATTCGCGCGCCCAAGCTGGTGCAGAACCAGTTCGGCGGCAGCGTTGGCGGCCCCATCAAACACGACAAGCTGTTTTTCTTCTTCGACTTCGTTGACAACCGCATCGCACAGGACGCAGCAATCGCGCGCACCGTGCCCCTGCCTTCCTACAAGCAGGGCAATATCAGCTACATCAATAACAATGCTGGTTGCACCCGGACCAGCCGTCAAAACACCACGCCAAACTGCATCAGCTTCCTCACTCCGGCACAGGTCAAGGCGATGGATCCAGCCGGTGTCGGCGAGAGTCCCGCCCTGTTCAAGATCATTAATGCGCGCTATCCGGATCCCAACGACCTGACCGGCGGCGACGGCGTCAACTCCGGTTATTTCCGCTTCAACGCGCCAATCCCGACGTACACCACGGTCTATGTCGGCAAGGTCGACTACAACCTGACCTCGCACATCCGGCTGTGGGGCAAAGGACAGGTGGCGCGCGAAAACCAGGTGAACGGATCGGGTGGCGCGCCCCAGTTCCCCGGTGATCCGCCGACGGTGCAGTTTATCGATCGCAGCTACCAGTACGTCGGTGGAATGGACTGGCAGATCGGCGCGAAAAAGTTCAACCAGCTCAGCTACGGCTCGACGGTGCAGGACTATTCGTTCCCGAAGCCTTCCAATCCTCTGGGAACCAGCCAGATCAGCTTCGCTACAGGAACCACGACGCCCTTCACGTCGCCCTACGCCAGCCCCTCGAACTCGCAGGCGCGGCACGTTCCAATCCCACAGGTCACCGACAACTTCAGCTGGAACTTGGGTCGCCATGCCATAACCTTGGGCGGAAGCTTCAAATGGATCCACGCCACCGACAACACTGTCCTGGATATCAACTCCTTCGGCATCGGTCTGGGTGGCCACGTGTTGGGCCTGAACAGCGGTCTCCGGCCTGCAAACCTGCTGCCTAATTCTTCAACCGCGAACACCTTATATGACAGCGCATTCACAGCGGCCCTGGGTCGAGTCGCCAGCATCAGCGGCAAGGTCAACTACGACGCGTCCGGCAACCCGCTGCCATTCGCAACCGGCTCGCGCCGGTCGTATCAGTATTACCAGCCGATGCTGTACGTCTCGGATAGCTGGAAGGTCACGCCGAACCTGACCCTGACCTTCGGTCTGAACTGGCAGTACTTCTCCGTTCCCTATGAGACTAACGGCCTCGAAACGGTCCAGACGATGCCCTTCGACACCTACTTCGCCGACCGCGTGAAGCAGAGCGCCGCAGGCATCAGCGGACCCACCTCCGTGCCGTTCCTCACCTACGTGCTGGGAGGTAAGGCCAATAACGGTCCCGGGTACTATGCGCCGGACTGGAAGAATTACGCCCCGCGGTTTGCGTTTGACTGGAACCCGAGCTTCGATTCCAAAACGGTATTCAGCGGAAGCGCCGGCATCGTCTACGACCGCACCATCGTGAACGCCGTTCAGTACCAGCAGGACCAGTACTCCTACCTCTTCTCGCAGCCCATCAGCCAGAACTACGGTAGCTCCTCGAATGTGGCGGGCTCTCTCGCAACCGATAAACGCTACGACGCGCCCCCGGGCATCAACATTCCGTCCACGCCAAAACCACCCTTCACGCCGTATGTTTCGAGCGGCATTCCCACCGGCCTGCAGAACGGCGGCGCCTTCAACGAAATGATTGATCCGACGCTGAAGACGCCGTACTCCCTCGAATTCACCTTCGGCATGCAGCATGAGTTTGCGTCCTCCACGCTGCTGCGCGTTAGCTGGGCCAGCCGCCTCGGCCGGCGCCTCTTGGGTCAGGCTGACTCGGACCAGCTCGTAGACTTCCCGGACAAGGCCTCCGGGCAGCTCATGTCGCAGGCAATCACGAACATGGAGTTGCAGATCCGCGGCGGTGCCAACCCGGCGAATCTGACGGCTCAGCCGTGGATCGAAAACCAGGCTGGTCCCGGCTACGGCGGTCCCCCGACCGTCCAGAATCCGAACGGGACAACGACAACATATCCCAACTACACCTCGCTGTACGCGGACCAGGCCATCGGCTCCCTGCTGCAGATTGGTGACTTTGCCGACAGCATCCAGGCGCTCTCCTATTACCTGCCGTATAACGTCGGCATGGGAGCGCAGTTCTCGGAGAACACCTTCTACACCAACAAGGGCTTTTCCACTTATAACGGTCTGCTCGTCACGCTTCACCAGAACGTGAAGCATGGGCTGCAGTTCGAGACAAACTACACTTGGGCTCATTCGATAGACAACGTCTCGCTGATCGCCAACTCGGGCGCCCTCGGCGGATACGGGTTCATCTGCGATGCGCTCCGTCCCCGCCTCTGCCGCGGCAACTCGGACTTCGACATTACCCACACCATCAACGGATGGTTCAGCTACTCTCTGCCCTTTGGGCGCGGACGGTCCTTCGCAGCCCACTTGCCTCTCGGACTCGATGAGTTGTTGGGCGGATGGGATATCAGCGGTATCACACGGGCTCACAGTGGTGTAGCCTTTACCGCCCAGAGCAATGCTTTTATCGCGGGCTATGCGAATGACGCGCCGGCGCTCTTTACTGGCAGTTCGGCCGACACCCAGCGCAGCGTGCATAAGACTTCGGGCGGTCAACTCTTCCTCTTCTCTGATCCCAACCGCGCAGTCAATGCCTTCTCTCCACCGACCGGATTCAACATCGGCGCACGCAACACGCTTCGCGGACCGAAGTTCTTCGGCTTCGACGCTGGGCTCGCCAAATCCTTCGCCCTCTGGCCGGATAAGGGATTAGCTCTCAAGTTGCGCGCCGACGCCTTCAACGTACTGAATCACCCGAACTTCCTGGCGCCTGGAAACAACAGCAACCAGGACAACATCCAGAACCCAAGCAATTTTGGACAGTTGACGGCCATGAACGGCGGAGCCAGGGTGGTGCAGCTCGCCGTTCGCCTGGAGTTCTGATTTAGCCTTCTGACCTTCTAAACCTTGGTCGCGCCTCCGGGCGCGTCCTCACGCAGCCTGCGGCGATTTATCGCCGCAGGCCTTTTCTTTGTGCAACATACCCCCGGCAGGACCTCCGCCCGCAGTCCCAAATCCGAGCGCACCCCCTCCCACCCCCAAACCAATGATTCCAGAAACTTTGGGCGCAAGTACTTTAGAATGAAGATTTTGCAAACAAGGTCCAAGCCTAAGTCCAATGTTCTGAAGATTTTGCGCAAAAAAGGGGGGAGGGAGGGGGTACCCGGGTGGCGAGCTTGCTCGCCGGGGTGGCTCTACCGCTTCTCCCGAAATCGATTTGCGGTCCGGAACTCCTCGCGCAGTTCCGGAGTTCGCAGATTCTCCCGCACATGCTGCAGTCGCTGCTCCAGCGCGGCAAGGGCCCGCGCGATCGGCTCCGTGTTGGTGAGCGCCACATCCCTCCACATGCTGTAGGGGCTCGCTCCCAGCCGCGTCGTCTCCTTGAGCGCCCGCCCTCCAATCGCCTGCACCGCCGGATCATCCGCCAACGTATCCTCCAGCAGCGCGGCCAGCGCGGTAGACAGCATCTGCGGCAGGTGGCTGACCCACGCACACACCTCATCGTGCCGCGCCGGGTCCATCTCCATCACCCGCGCGCCAAACTGCTCCACAAGCCCAATCCACTCCCGCTCGATGTCGCCTCGCCGATCGTTCGTGGGCGTGAAGAGCCATGCGGCTCCGCGGAACAGGTCACGCTCGGCGAGCGCAGCGCCGCCGGATTCTTTGCCGGCCATGGGGTGCCCGGGCAGAAATTTTGCTCGTCCCGGCCGGTTGAAGAGCTTCTGCGCGCGATGGACGATTTCCAGCTTGGTCGAGCCGACATCGGTTATGAGTTGGTTTTCACTGAGCACCGGCGCCAGCCGTTCCATCCAATCAAGGATTGGCAGCACTGGCGTGGCGAGGACGACTACATCTGCGATGTCTGGCTGCTGAACAGCTTCGCGGTTTTCAAGGACGCGGTCGATAGCTCCCATGCGCAGGGCAGTTTCGAGTTCACTCGCGCTCCCGTCCCAGCCGAGAACTTCGCCGGAGAAGTTGTCGAGGGACTTGAGGGCGAGGCCGATCGAGGCTCCAATCAGGCCTGTGCCGATAATCAGAACCTTCACGACTTGCCCTCGCGGCGGTGCGTGAATGAGCGGGCATTCGCTCCCCGATAATCGCCGGCAACGTGGCCGTGGCCGCGCAGGACGTACTTGTAGGTCGTCAGGCCGTCGAGGCCGACCGGACCACGGGCATGCAGCTTGCTCGTGCTGATGCCGACCTCCGCGCCGAAGCCGTAGCGGAACCCATCGGCGAAGCGGGTAGACGCATTGTGAAAGACTCCGGCGGCATCGACTTCGCGCAGGAATCTTTCCGCGGCGGCTGGATCGTCGGTGAGGATCGATTCGGTGTGCGATGAGCCGTACTTGTGAATGTGCTCGATGGCTGCATCGAGTGAATCAACGATGCCCACAGCAAGCTCGGGAACGCCGTACTCGCAATGCCAGTTGGCAACTGGCTGCACGTCCTCATTGATCGATCGAACCTGCTCGTCGCCGTAGACCAGAACCTTGCGGTCTCGCAAGCGGTTCAACAGCTTGGGAAGAAACTGGTCCTTAATGTCCCGATGAATGAGAACGGTCTCGACGGCGTTGCACGCTGCAGGATAGTCGAGCTTTGCGTCATCGATCACGCGAAGCGCGAGTTCCTGGTTGGCGGCACAGTCGACGTAAATGTGGCAGATACCTTCGGAGTGGCCGAGAACGGGGATGCGCGTATTGGCCTGCACGTACTCGACGAGCGATTTCGAGCCGCGTGGGATCACCATGTCGACGAGGTCGTGCATGGCGAGCAACTCGTTTACTTCTTCGCGGCCGAGCACGAGCGAGATTGCATCTTCGGCGATGGCTTCGCTTGCGAGTGCGCTGCGGAGGACACGGACGATCGCTTTTGCAGTGTGCTCGACCTCGCGGCCTGGCTTGAGAATCACGGCATTTCCGGACTTGATGGCGAGTGAAGCGATCTGCGTTACGGCGTCAGGGCGAGCCTCGAAGATGACGGCGAGCACGCCGAGCGGGACAGAGATCTTTTCGAGATGCAAGCCGCTCTTTGCGATCTCCCGTGCAGATGAAGTATAGGGATCCTCGTCATCAAGTTCGACTGCATCGAGTTTGCGATTCAGTGGATCGGGCAGCGCTGCAACGGAGCGCACCTGTTCGATCATCTCTCCAAGCTTGTCTCCGGTGAGCTTCAGTCGAGAGAGTGTGCTCGCGGGTAGCGAGTCTTCGGCGCTCCCACCGGCCGCGCGCTGCATATCCTCTTCGTTGGCCGCGGAGAGTTCGGAAGTCGATTGTTCCAGTGCTGAGGCCATCGCTTCGAGGATGCGATTACGCTTTGCTTCGTCGAGAGACGCTAGCGAACGGGAGGCGCGCTTGGCTGATTCCGCGATTTCGCGCACGCTCGCGGAGCTCATCGCGCGGCCTCAGCGGTTTGATGAGTTGAGGCGAAGCGCGTCCCCACCTGTTCGCCGGCAACAATGCGCTCGAGCACCGCGGGTGTACGGCCGTTGGCGATGACGACCTCTTTGCCGGCGTCGAGGGCGATGCGCGCGGATTCGAGCTTAGAGAGCATACCGCCGCGGCCGCGACCATTGCCGCCGTGCGCGAGGTCGAGCACGTGTGCGTCTATGTTCGAGACGGATGGAATGATCGTTGCGCCGGGCTCTGCGGGATTCCGATCGTAGAGACCGTCGACGTCCGAGAGCAGAACCAGCAGATCGGCGTCGATGTGCGTGAGCAGAAGCGCGGAGAGCTTGTCGTTGTCGCCGAAGAGACGGGCTTGTGTGCCGTTGCTGCGCTGCTCACCTGCGTGCTCGCCTTGTTCGTCGTTGACATGCGATGAAGTGAGCGGACGGTCGAGTTCCATCGTCGAGACGGTGTCGTTCTCGTTGACGATGGGAATGACGCCCAGCGCGAGCAGCGAGTGCAGTGTCGCGCGGAGATTCGCGTGGCGAATGGGATCGCGGAAGTCGTCTTCAGTAAGGAGTACCTGCGCGATGCGGCAGCCCAGGCGGTCGAAGGCGTCATCGTAGAGGGCCATCAGGCGTGATTGGCCGATCGCCGCGCAGGCCTGGATTTGTTCGAGCGCCTTCGGGCGTTCACTCAGACCGAGGCGTTCCGCTCCGAGGCCGATGGCGCCTGAGCTGACGACAAGCACATCAATGCCGCGGCTGCGCATCGCTGCGATCTGCTCCACAAGCCCGCACAGCAGTCCGAGCGCGACCTTGCCGTCCGAACGCATGATGACGTTTGTTCCGAGTTTGACGACGATGCGGCGCAACTCTACTCCTTCAATTAGGCCAGTGCGTCTGGTGCATGCTGTGCATGTGCGCCGTGAGTGTGAGCGCTGAAATCACAGGCACGCAAATTACGAGTACCGAAAAACAAAAACCCAATCCGAACAATACCGGGGCGATTCGCTGGGATCCTCTTCGGCGGATCAATCGCAGAACGGTTTCAAAAACCCATCCAGCCGTATAGAAAAGATTTGCGGCGCCTCCTACGATGAAAATCCCCAACCCGGGAAACATGCCGTCATCTGCCGGATTAGGGGCGTACTTATCAAAGAGAGTCCAGTAAATGTAGTAGTTGCCGATCCCAAGAATCAAAAGGACAGCGTTGTAGGCAATGCGCCGCCACTCCCACCACTTCACGATTGAAGTGAAGCTGTCCGGATCTTGATTCGGACGGAACAAGACCCGGATATGCAGGAGTTCTTGGAGATGAGCAACTGGTGATTCGTCTTCATACGATTTCACCAACATCTTCCTTCTCCTGGAGCCGCTTCTTACGCGTGGGCCGCGGCGACCGCCGGAGCGATGCTGCGGTCGACGACGGGAGCGAGTCTGCGGAGACGCTCGACGAGCTCGGTGAGCTGATCCGGGAAGAGCGACTGCGCGCCGTCTGACATCGCCTTGTCCGGGTTTGGGTGCATCTCCATCAGCAGGCCGTCTGCACCAGCGGCGACGGATGCGAGAGCGAGCGCGGGAACGAGATCGCGCTTGCCAACGCCGTGCGACGGGTCGCCGAGCACGGGAAGATGCGTGAGCTTCTTGAGCACGGGAATCGCGGAGACGTCCATGGTGTTGCGCGTGTAGGTCTCGAAGGTGCGGATGCCGCGCTCGCAGAGCAAGAGATCGTAGTTGCCGCCGGAGAGGATGTACTCGGCGGACAGCAACACTTCCTCAATCGTTGCGGAGATGCCGCGCTTGAGCAGGCAGGGCTTGCGCACGTGGCCGAGCTCGCGGAGCAGGTTGAAGTTCTGCATGTTGCGCGCGCCGATCTGGAAGCAGTCGATGTACGGCAGCATGACCTCGATCTGCGAGATTTCCATGACCTCCGTGATGACGAGCAGGCCGTATTCGTCGGCGGCCTCGCGCATGATCTTCAGGCCTTCGACGCCCATGCCCTGGAAGCTGTACGGCGAGCTGCGCGGCTTGTATGCGCCACCGCGGAGGAACTGTGCGCCGGCCGCGGCGACCTGTTTCGCGCTGAGGCGAATCTGGTCGCGGCTTTCCACCGAACACGGGCCGGCCATGATGACGACCTCTTCGCCGCCCACAACAACGCCGTTGGGGAAGCGCACGCGCGTGCCTTCCGGACGGAACCCGCGGCCCGCCAGCTTGTAGGGCGAGGAGATGCGATAGGCCTGGTGGACGCCCGGGAGCACCTGGAACTCGGTAACCTCAAAGTGCGCGGGTGTGCCCACGCCGGCGAGGATGGTCTGCGTCTCGCCTGTGGTGCGGTGAACGTTGAAGCCGAGCTCGACCATCCGCTCGATCACATGTTGGATCTGCTCATCTGTAGCTCGGTCCTGCATGGCGACGATCATCACTGGATTCCTTCCCGCGCCGTCTGCATGACGGCGCTCTGTTCGAAATGTGTGCGCTGAGTGCGCGAGATGTCTAAGGCGCGGCTAGCTTTTGCTGCCGGAGACTGGCTGCTGATGTGCAGCCGGAATGCCGTGGTCAGGCCGTTGCAGGGAACGCATGATGTCCATGATGCGTTCGTAGATGTCCTGCACCTGCTCGCCTGCGAGCGGGCCTGGGTTGGCATTGCGTGCGTGCTCGATGACCTGGCGCTCGCGCTGCGGCTCGTAGATGGCGGCGGCGTTCTGGCGCTTGATCTCGCCAATGGCGATGGCGCAGGCTGCTCGTTCGTTGAGCAGCTTAACGATCTGCTCGTCCAATGCGTCGATTTTTTTGCGCCAGTCGGCGATGTCCATAGTCGTCGTGCCTCATGTTGATGATACGTGGTGAGTGTGAGGGTCATGCGTGCACCTCGGTGGTGAGGTCGCTGGTGTTGGGGTGTGAGGGATTTGTATCTCGGCGAAGAGAGCGGACGAACGCGCCGACGGCTGCCGGAGCTTCGGCTGCGGAAGTTTTTTCGACGAGGCCGACGATGGCGCTACCGATGACGGCGGCGTCTGCGAATTGCGAGACGGTGCGGACGTGGTCGGCGTTGGAGATGCCGAAGCCGAGCGCGATGGGCAGCGCGGTGAACTGTTTGAGGCGGCGGACTAGAGTTTCGGCGTCTGCGGCGAGCTCCGTCTGCGTGCCGGTGATGCCGACGCGCGAGATGGCGTAGACGAAGCCGCGCGAGTGCTCGGCGATGGCGCGGAGGCGCTCGTCGGGCGAGGTGGGCGCGGCGAGGAAGACTGGCGCGAGGTCGTTGGCGCGCATGGCGGCGAGATACTCGGCGGCTTCTTCGACAATCATGTCGGTGAGGAGAACTCCGTCGGCGCCTGCGGCTTTTGCGGCGCTTGCGAAGGGTTCGAGGCCCATGCGGAGGACGGGGTTGAGATAGCTGAAGAGGATGATGCCGGCTTGCGGGCGGGCGTCGCGGATCTCGCGGCAGGTTTCGAGGACGTCGGCGAGGCGCGTACCGCGGGCGACGGCGCGTTCGCTGGCGCGCTGGATCACGGGGCCGTCGGCGAGTGGGTCGCTGAAGGGCACGCCGAGCTCGATCACGTCGGCACCCGCGTCGATGGCGGCGATGGCCATGTCGCGGGTGGTGGCCAGGTCGGGGTCGCCTGCGGTGAGATAGATGACGAGACCGGGTTTGCTGTCGAAACGGATCACAGGGCAAGCTCCTTTGTGAGGATGCCCATGTCTTTGTCGCCGCGGCCGGAGACGTTGACCATCAGGATTTTGTCGCGGCCCATCTTTGGCGCAAGCTTGATGGCTTCGGCGATGGCATGGGCGGACTCTAGCGCGGGGATGATGCCTTCGGTGCGCGAGAGCGTCTTGGTGGCTTCGAGGGCTTCGGTGTCGGTGGCGGAGGTGTATCTCGCTCGTCCCGTGTCGTGCAGCATGGCGTGCTCGGGGCCTACGGAGGCGTAGTCGAGGCCGGCGGAGACCGAGTGCGTCTGCGCGACCTGACCGGCGTCGTTCTGCAGGACGTAGCTGTAGGTGCCCTGCAAGACGCCGGGGAGGCCTCCGCCATTTTTCTGGAACCGCGCAGCGTGTTCGCCGAGTGCGGTGCCGCGGCCGCCGGCTTCGACGCCGATCAGCTCGACATTCTTCTCGGGGATGTACTCGTAGAAGGCGCCGATGGCGTTGGAGCCTCCGCCGACGCAGGCGACGATGGCGTCCGGCAGGCGGCCTTCGTGCTCCAGGATCTGGCGCTTGGATTCGCGGCTGATGACGCGGTGGAAGTCGCGGACCATGGTCGGATACGGGTGCGCGCCGAGCGCCGAGCCGAGGATGTAGAACGTGCTGCGGACGTTGGTGACCCAATCGCGCATGGCCTCGTTGATGGCGTCCTTCAGCGTGGCGGAGCCGGAGCTGACGCCGCGGACTTCCGCGCCGAGCAGCCGCATGCGGAAGACGTTGAGCTCCTGGCGGCGCATGTCTTCTTCGCCCATGTAGACGACGCACTCAAGGCCGAAGAGCGCGCAGACCGTGGCGGTGGCGACGCCGTGCTGGCCGGCGCCGGTTTCGGCGATGATGCGTTGCTTGCCCATGCGTCGCGCCAGCAGCGCCTGACCCAAAGCATTGTTGATCTTGTGCGCGCCGGTGTGGAGCAGATCTTCGCGCTTGAGGTAGATCTTCGCGCCGCCGAGGATTTCGGTGAGGCGCTTGGCGAAGTAGAGCGGCGTGGGACGGCCGCAGTAGTCGTGGAGCAGCGAGGCGAGCTCGGCCTGGAAGGCTTCATCTTTCTGGGCCTCGGCATAGGCCTGCTCGAGCTCGAGCAGCGCGGCCATGAGGGTCTCGGGCACGTAGCGGCCGCCATACTTGCCGAAGCGCCCGGGTGTGGATGCTGTCGGCATCATTACCGGGCTGGTGAGGTGTGTGGTGCTCATCTTCTTATGCTCTCTTCGCTCTCTGCTGCTCGATCCTGGTGAGTGTCTGAAACGACGAAAGCCGCGACTCGTATTGAGTTCGCGGCTCGGGGCTTTGTGATGCAGTCTGCTGTTTCTAGAGTTTCAGCAGAAGTCAGTCCGCCGCGGCCGCTACTGTCCACCAGTAGCGGTACGGAAAAGCGAAGAACGCCTTGGACGACAGAGACATCGCCTTTACGGTACACCCAGCCCGCTGATCGGCGCAAGAGGTTGCCCTGAGAATTCTCTTTTTTGAGCCATTTGGCTTGCATCTGGGCGGGCTTTGACAGGCATCGCATTAGAGGGTCGCGAAAGGCAGGCGACGCTCCGGAAAACGGATTTGCGGGGACGTGGTTTGTTCCCTGCGGGAGAGAGAACGATGAATATTAAGCGACTTGCGGGACAGGCAGTTGTGGGAACGGTGCTTCTGTGGCCGCTGGGAATGCAGGCGCAGCACAGTTACCAGTACGAGCACGCCAAGCACGTGCAGGAAGAGCATGACGCGCGCCACCATACGAAGGCGAAGGTCGTCGGCGGATCAGCGGTAGGCGGCGCAGTGGTCGGCGGACTGATGGGCGGCGGCAAGGGCGCGGTGATCGGCGCGGGCGTCGGCGCAGGCGGTGGCCTGGTTGCCAACCACGTGCGGAAGCAGAATGACATTAAGAAGCGCGAGCGCTGCGAGAATGAGGGCCGTTGCCGCTAGGCTGACGATCTGATTCGCAAGTTGCGTCTAGCAAGTTGCGTGCCAATATTGAGGGCCGTTGCCGAAAGGCGCGGCCCTTTTGGTTTGTTCGCAATAAGGATGGGAATGGGTTAGAGGAAGTTCGGTCGCAGCCACGAAGCTCGAAGTTGCACACGGGGAGTTTGCATGTAACCACGAGCTCCGTGCCTGTCCCCACCACCTGCGATGCGCGCAGATGTTCGCGTGGATGCCCACGTTTGGTGCAACATCTGTGGAAGAAAATTTACCACTACGGTGAGAGGCGCGAAGTGAAGGTTCGGCTGATCCACCAGCCAATAAAGGCAAGCTCGGCGAGAAGTGCGAGCTCGGTGTCGAAGCTGAGGTTGTGGAGGTTGGGCGCGGTGTGCGGCGCCAAAGCAAACAAGGCTAACGCTGCAATCGGAACCGAGAACAAGGCAATCGCGCTGCCAAACTGTGGCACGATGCGGCGGCGGCGTGGCGGCTGGGCTGCAGCGAGAGCGGCGATCTTGGCTGCGAAGTCGGGCGGAATCCGCGGCTCGGGTTTGTGCTCGAGTGCGGCGGTGAGGCGTGCGTCTTCTGTCGCAGGGCCGCGCGGAGGCGTGAGTTTGTTCTCTGTGTTGTTCATCGGGCCTCCAGAGGTTGAGGATACCGCGTCGGGGGCGGCACCGGCTTAGATGGCGATAGCTGCGCCTGAATCAGCGCGCTCATTCGTTTTCGGCCGCGGTGCAGGTGGGTGCGCACGGTGTTGATCGGCATCTCAAGCGCGGCAGAGATCGCTTCATAGCTGCAATCCTCCTGGTGATAGAGGATGAGGACCGCGCGTTCGGGTTCCGAGAGCGACAGGAGCGCGGCATCGACGGCGTCCTGCAGTTGCGCGTCGGAGAGAAGCTGTTCGGGGTTGCGGGCGTGGCCGTGGAGCGTGTCCCCGGGCATATTCTCGATCCACTCGGACCCTTCGTCTTCCATCGCGCTGGGTGGAGTAGCCACGAACTCGCGGTCCCGCCGGCGACGCTTCCACTCATCCTGGGCGACGTTGACGACGATGCGATACAGGTACGTCGTCAGGGCGGAGTCGCCGCGGAACTCAGGAAGGGCGCGGTAGAGACGCAGGAAGACCTCCTGGGCGAGGTCTTCGAC
>Ga0070741_10008619_pt1 | contig 20317 bp, 15 predicted proteins | sample Coa_R1_4_FD_66440 | JGI IMG/M metagenome (GOLD analysis project Ga0070741, IMG submission 66440) | Surface soil microbial communities from Centralia Pennsylvania, which are recovering from an underground coalmine fire - Coalmine... | ecosystem: Environmental > Terrestrial > Soil > Unclassified ...
GAAATTACGGGAGAAGATTTGAGACTGTGAGTGGGTGGTTCCTTCATTTTAAGCTGGCTGTCGCAGTTTGCTGCCCAAGCCAGGCGCGCAGTTTTCCCGCTTCACGCGAGCGAAGATCGATGCAATGGTTGATATGCTCGAGGGTGCGTTGGAAAGCTGTGCTTGAGGCTGGATTAGGATGTGCTTTGAAAAATTGCTCGATGTCGTCGCGGTGGCTGGTGTCGCAGAAGCTTTGCGTATCGCTGATGATATAAGCGCCTCCCCAGGTAGAAAGCTTGGACTCGACTTTTGGCCAGTTTGATTTGACGAAGTCCCACGTCGCATCTTTCGCCGCGGCGTTGCGCATGAGCCTGCCGATGAAGAATGGAAAATCCTGCTCGCGAATGGCGGGCGTGAGCGAATAGGCGAGCGTCTGACGGATGAGGTTCGGCTGGGTAAAGTTCGTAAGGGCATAAAGGAATTTGTACAGTTCACCGGGGGAGTCCGCGGTTTTGCTGCGTTCGAGGAACTCATCGTACAGCTTCTGGCCTCCATCGAGCGCAGCCAGGTTTAAGACCATTCCGGAGAGCGAGGGATCGACAGCAGAGCGATCCTTGAGATACGCCTCCGCGAGCCGCCTGGCTTCGTGGAGAACCTCCGGATCACGGCCCGTATAGCCGAGTGTTCCGAGTACGTCAACGCGCATGAGTTGTATTTCAGGATTTTCTCCCGGTGCAGGCTTCCATCCCAGGCGCTGAGCCGTCGGGCGCAACAGTCGGCGGACCAGAGCTTGATATTGATCTCGGTCGGAAGAATTTACCAGCGTTTCCCCAACGTTCTCCAGTGCGCCCGTTACTTCCTCCATCACAGCCCGATGAGTATCCCTGCTCAAGGCTTCAACGGTCGAAAGATAATCCCCAATGCTGATTTGCCCAACACTCAGCATGGCTTCCGCGTCCGGGATGAGGGCGATGCGTTCCTCGGGAGTGAGGGATCTCTCAGCGTTCTCGTTGATCCTCTTCAGAACTTCCGGGCTGTAGGAGAGCCAGTAATACCCATGCGCTCCAGAATTGGCGAACACCCAGGGTGAACAGCCTGGCAGACTGAAGTCTTGCTGGGCTTGTTTGAGCAGAACGCACTGGGTCGCTCCCGATGCGCTTCTCAGGCAGACGGGGATCATCCAGCGTTCCGGACTGCCAGCCTGGAAGCGCGCGCGGTCCCGAAAATAGCGTTGCTGTTTTAACGTGATTTCCGTGGAATTCCCCTCACAACGGGATTGAACCGTCACGATCGGCGCCCCAGGCTGAATTACAAAGGTCGGCATGATCCGGTTCACGGGCTTCTGCGAGATTTGGGTGATCGTGTTCCAGAAATCCTGCGCGCTCGCATTCGAGTGAGCGAATCTCGTGAGATAGGCGTGAATGCCTCGCTGAAAAAGATCGCCGCCCACATAAGCCTCAAGCATACGCAGGATTGCAGCGGTTTTCTGATACGTAATCCCATCGAAAAGTTGATTGATTTGGGCGGAAGTTTCGGCGTGCGGCGCGCGAATGGGTCGCGTCGCAGTCATGGAATCGAGTGAAAGAGCGGAATAGGTGCCCAGCGTGTCGTCGGCTTGCCGATTCCATTCCGGTTTCCAGGCTTCCACAGGCTTGCTGCTGAGCCAGGTTGCGAACCCTTCGTTCAGCCAGATGTCATTCCACCACTTCATAGTGACCAGGTCTCCAAACCATTGGTGCGCCATTTCGTGGGCGACCACCGAAGCGACGTTCTGGCGGGCCGCCGGCGAAGCATAGCGGTCGTCAAGCAGAAGATAGGTTTCGCGAAAGGTGATTGCTGCCGTGTTCTCCATCGCTCCGGCTTCAAAATCGGGCGCGGCGATCAGGTCCAGTTTCTTGAATGGATAACGAATGCCAAAGTAATGCTCATAAAAAGGTAGGATATGTTCTGCCGATTCCAAGGCAAAATGCCCCAATTGCACCTGGTTGGGTGGGGCGCAAACACGGATGGGAATGCCGTCGGCTTCTCCCTGAAGGCATTTAAAATCTCCCACAATCATGGCAACCAGATAGCTCGACATCTTGGGCGAAGTTGCAAAATGCACTGTATGCTGGTCCGGGCCGGGTCCCGGCGTGTCTGAAATGACCGGGCTGTTGGATATGCCCATGTCTCCCTTGGGGATGATGAGCGTGACGTCAAAAGTAGCTTTTAAGGCTGGTTCGTCGAAGCAGGGAAAAGCGCGGCGAGCGTCAGTGGGCTCAAATTGCGTGATCGCATATTTACGGCCGTTTTCATGCGCCCGATAAAATCCCCGGAGTTTGTCATTCAGTATTCCCTTAAACCGGATATGAATCTCTGCCGGGCCCGGCTGAAGGACTTTTGATACTTTGAGCGTCGCCATCTCACGGCTGGAATCAGGGGCAACGGTTGCGTTCATGGTCTCGTGATCAGAAGTGATGTTTGCCTGCTCAAATTCGATTTCCAGCGCGTTGAGCGTGATCGATGAAGTTGGCTTCAAAATGCGAACCCTGATGACCTCGTCGCCGGTATATTTGTTGCGAACAAAATCGGGCGTTAAGGTGAGTTGGTAATGAACGGGCGCCGCCTCGAGGGGAAGACGCTGGGCGATGCCGGGAGTGCAGAAAGCCAGCATGAGGACGAGTCCCAAAGCTGCAAAACGGTATTTTCCATGCATCAGTGTTCTCCTGGCCCTGACTTCTAGACAGGTTTATTAGGTGCGAGAAGTTCGATGAGGCTGGCATTCCCCGTCTGCGATTCTTCTGCATAACGGGTAAATTTCAGAAAGAGCGTAGGGTACATTCTGAGATTTCTACGGCATACGGTTCTGGCCTTTTCATTTTAAAGGTAGTATCCTGCCTCGTAAATTATACTCGTTTTTTGCGGAGGTCCCTCATGGCAACCGAACGCTTCGCCGCCAACGCTCCAGCGAATGATGGACTGATCCTGTCCTCCAACCGAGCTCGAGCCGCGATGTGGCTGATGACGGCTACGCTCACCGGCGGGGTCATTATGGGGCTTGAGCTTCTGGGCTTTCGCCTCTACGCTCCCTACTTTGGTTATTCGATCTATGTGTGGGGAAGTCTGATCGCGGTGGTCATGGCGGCCCTCGCCGGAGGTTATGCTCTGGGAGGATGGATTTCGGACCGCAGTCATCAGGATACACCCCTTTATCTCATAATTTTTCTGAGCGGGATCTATCAACTGATTGTGATTTACTCCGCTGATCGCCTACTCCGTGCGCTTTGGAATGACGGTGTCTTTTGGGGTCCCATCGTGGCCACCTTGATTATTTTTGCTCCGCCGATGCTGGCGCTTGCGGGAACCTCGCCCTTTGTCATACGGCTCCTGGCTCGCGCCGGACATGTGGGATCATCGGCTGGGGAAGTCTATGCGCTTTCAACAGTGGGCAGCATTGTGGGAGTCCTGGCGACCGCGTTCTTCCTGATCCCGGAGCTTGGAACGCACGCTACTCTGAAAATTTTCTGCGCCATTTCGGTGATCACGGGGATGGCCGGTCTTGTAGCGAACCGCCGTTTTGTCCTGTTCGGGATCTTGGCTCTGGTCATCTTGCTTGCTGCACCCAGGGTGAAATTACATTCCTATGAAATCTGGCGGGCGGAATCGGTTTACAACGAGGTCCGGGTGTTCCACTATCAAGGGTACTTATGGCTTGCGTTGAATGATTTGCGACACTCTCATACTACTTTCAAGGATAACAACGTCTGGTCGGGTTCTTATCAGGATGTCTTTGTCCTGGGGCCGATTCTGGTGCATGATCCGAGACTGTTAGTGCTTGGAATGGGCGCAGGCGGATCCATCCGGATGACCCGGCTGGCTGATCCGGAACTTCAGGCAGACGCCGTGGAAATTGACCCGAAGGTGGTTGAGGCTGCACACCTTTTCTTTGGCCTTCCCAGGCACGCGAAGTGGCTGCAGGTCCATATTGCCGATGCGCGGCCCTGGCTCGAGAGAGATCACACACGCTATGATCTGGTTCACGTCGACCTTTACCAGGGCGGACCTTTTATTCCTTTTTACCTTGTAACCGAGGAATTCTTTCGCCTCGTGCGGGACCATATGACAGCCGACGGCTTGCTGATGATGAACGTCTACGATGCGGGCAGCAGGCGTGAAATCGTCGAGGCAACCGGCGCGACATTGGAGCGGGTGTTCCCGTCGGTGTTTGTTTATTCGCGAGTGCCCAAGAGTTACATGCTCTTTGCGTTTTCTAAGCCCCGATCTCTTGCTTCAGTCCGGGAACAGCTTGATTCCGTCCTGGGCAGCCCGGATATCGTGAGAATAGCGCGCGATGCTGCCGCCGGCATGATGGATTTCCGGGCGCCGGCAGATGCAGTCGTTTTCACTGATGACCACGCACCAATAGATCCAATGACCCGCCGGATGCTGGCCCAGGATCATCCGTGAAGACACATAGATAGAATGCGGCAGTCTCCACAATCGTTGCAATTTCGCCAAAGGTGATCTTTTGAACAAAATCTTTCCAAACTCCGATGCGGCCGTTGCCGATGTTCCTGAGGGCGCTACGCTGATGGTCGGCGGTTTTGGACTCTGCGGTATTCCGGAAAACCTGATCTCAGCCTTGCTGCGAAAAGGAGTGAAGGGGCTTTCCATCATCAGTAACAATGCGGGTGTGGATGGCTTTGGCCTGGGGTTGTTGCTTGAAGCAGGGCAGATCAAAAAATTGATCGGCTCCTATGTGGGGGAGAACAAGCATCTCGAAAATCTGGTTTTGCGCGGCGAGCTGGAGATGGAGCTGAATCCGCAGGGAACGCTTGCCGAACGCATTCGTGCGGGCGGGGCCGGCATTCCGGCCTTTTATACGCCGACAGGCGTCGGGACCGTAGTCGCCAAGGGAAAAGAAGTGAGGGAATTTAACGGACGCAGATATTTGCTGGAGCGGGGACTCACGGCGGATTTTGCCCTGATTAAGGCTTGGAAGGGAGACCGCTGGGGCAACCTGATTTATCGACGAACCGCGCGGAATTTTAATCCGATGATGGCGACAGCAGCGAAGATCACGATCGCAGAAGTAGAAGAAATCGTGGAACTCGGGGCTCTCGATCCCAACGCGATTGTGACGCCAGGCATCTATGTGCATCGTCTTGTTTGCGGCGAGCGCTATGAAAAGAGAATTGAGCGGAGAACAGTTCGAGCCAGACGCGCTTTTCCTGAGCGATAGCTGTCGCTTTGTTTCTCGAGGTTGATTATTTCACATCCCCGGAGTACGCCTGAGATATGGACAAACGGGAAATCATCGCCCGCCGTGCGGCACGGGAACTGAAGGATGGCTATTATGTGAATCTCGGCATCGGTATCCCAACGCTGGTGGCGAACTACATTCCGCCCGGCGTCGAAGTGATTCTTCAGTCGGAAAATGGGATGCTGGGTGTCGGACCGTACCCCTACGAAGGCGAAGAAGACCCGGATTTGATCAACGCCGGCAAGGAGACGGTCACTGAAATTCCCGGTACGGCCTATTTTTCGAGTGCCGATTCGTTCGCCATGATTCGAGGTGGGCATATTGATCTTACCGTGCTGGGTGCAATGGAAGTCAGCGAGAAGGGCGACCTCGCAAGCTGGATGATTCCAGGCAAAATGGTCAAGGGGATGGGCGGCAGCATGGACTTGGTAGCAAGCGCGAAGAGGGTGATCGTGGCGATGGAACACACAACACGCGAGGGACAACCTAAAATTCTGAGACAATGTAGGCTGCCTCTCACCGGGACCGGCGTGGTCGATACGATTATTACAGAGCTTGCGGTCATCGATGTCACCCCCGAAGGCTTGGTGCTGAAGGAGATTATCCCGGAGGCCTCCGTAGAGAGCGTGCAAAAATTGACGGAAGCCAGGCTCAGCGTTGATCCAAATCTTTGTTTCTACCGGGTGACGTGAACACCGAGACACCTATGATCGAACCTCATTCCATCGTGATTGCGAGCCTCACGAATCCAAAGGAAAAAATTTGGGGAGAGTTAGTGGCCCTCCGGCCTGAAGGCATTACCATGCGGGGAATCAGGCTGGAAGCTTTTGAGGACTTTCTTCGCCAGATACTTCAGCAGAGGGATAACTCGATCAGCATGAGTACGTCATTCTATCCCATGCATCGGGTTGAGCGGATAGATTGCGACGAACCATGCGCAGGAATTCCATCTCTGGCCGAACAGTTTCAAGAAAAGGTGGGTTTGACCGTGTATGAATATCTCCACGGTGGGACATTGAAAGACTGAGGCCTGCCGGGATCATCAATCCGGGAATCCCCCTTCCTTGACAAAAATTTGGGGCTGATGGCACCATGAAAAACAGATTGTGTGGCGACGCTTCAGGGGTCGTATGCCCGGGAGTTGACCTGCACTGCTTCCTGCCGAAGTGGCGGAATTGGCAGACGCGCTACATTCAGGGTGTAGTACCCGACAGGGTGTGGAGGTTCGAGTCCTCTCTTCGGCACCAGTTTCTCTCCCGGTTACAGTCTCAGACCCGGATGTTGACCTGTGCCGATCGTGTTTACAGGAGTCGATGGACCTCTCGCACAACGCAGCCAAGCGGTTCCAGCGGCTTTCAGGAAGGGCATTTATGAAAGAACTAAATCAGCGAACACGAAACCATCTCGTTCCACAATTTCACCGGGAGTAACAGCGATAGGGTATTGGAAGCCCGGCGCGTGGCTGACAAATGTGTGAAACTCGCCATTTTCTCCGCAGGGATCTACTCCGGCTGGCAATTCTTCGATCAGACGTTCATTGAAGGGGCGTCCCGCGAAAGCATGGTTTAACTTCCTGGGATCGATGCAGGTAAGCCAGGCGCGGAGTCCGGCGGCCATCATTTCTCGCGCGAGCTTGGCGGTGTCCATGCCCCAGATTGGAAACAGCGGTGTGAAGCCTGTGCCGCGAAGTTTATCCTCCCGGTAGCGGCGGACATCTTCGAGAAACAGATCACCAAAGATCATATGAGTGACGCCTTCCGAACGCGCCTGATCAAGCGCCTTGAGCATGGCTTGTTCGTAAATCTCATTCGGGCACGGCCAGGGAAGAGGAACCTTGACCAGCCGTAGGCCCAGCGCTTTTCCCTGCAAGTCAAGCAGGGATTCGCGAACCCCATGCATTGCCACTCGGGCGTGGGTGGTGTTCACCGTGGTCAGCAGGGCGGTGACTTCATATTCCTGTTGTTGCTGAACGGTGTGGAGCGCCCAAGCGCTATCCTTGCCACTGCTCCAGGACATCCAGGCTTTCGGTCGGTTCCTGCTCATTCGTTGACCTCAAGAACGCCGGTTTTCTCAAGGATGGCTTTGAGTTCCAGGCGATCGCATTCGGCAAGCGGAGTGAGCGGCGGGCGCACGGGGCCCGCGCCCAGTCCGCACAGGTTCATGCCTTCTTTGATGACGGCGGTCGTATATCCGGGGCGTTTCTTTCTCATGTCAAAAACCGGAATGGCTTCGCGCTCGATCACACGCGCCGCTTCCTCCAGACGTCCGGCCTGAAGTAGCTCCCAGATGCGCCGCGGCGTCCGAGGCATAAAGTTGACGATCCCGCTGGTAAAGCCTTTCACGCCCAGCGCGAAGTAGCTGGGCGCCAGAATCTCGCCCACCCCGCAGAGCAACTCGATTTGGTCGCCAACCGCCCTGAGTTGACGCACAAATTGCTTCATATCGCCATGCTCATCTTTAAGCCCGACAATATTGGGGATTTCCGCCAGCCGCTCCAAGAGAGAAAGGCTGAAGTTGAACGTGGGGCATTGGAAAAGGACAATGCCCAAGCGGGTGGAGGAAGCCAGAGAGCGATAGTATTCAAAAAGGCCGTCGTCGTGGGCGGGAACAAACTGAGGAGGTAGAATCAGTACGCCATCCGCGCCATATTCCTCCGCGGCCTGGATCAAATCACGCGCAACGGGCAAGGCATAGCCGACGCCCACCACCACCGGCTTCTGCCCGCCAATTTCCTCCACCACCGTCCGCCCCACAGCTTTGCGCTCTTCGGGCGTGAGCGAATAGATTTCTCCGTTATTTCCCAAAGGCACGATGACGTCGCAATATTCCGCCAGATAGACTGCATTTTTGCGCAAACTGGTGAAGTTGATGCTGGAATCCTCATGGAAAGGGGTCACGCCAAACCCGATAATGCCTCGCAATGCCGACTTCAATTCGTCCGGCGTTCGCATTCCAAAATCCTCCTCATCATGGAGCGTTATCAGCCCGCCAGCATTTTAATCGGACGAATGGCTGAACGGCAATAAAAGTTACTGCAAAAAAAGCTTGATCAGAGTTCGACTTTCGTGTAATGTGATCTTTTACGAGATGGTTCCTGAAGTCGTCAATCCGATGAAGAACGGCATGGCTTGTACGTGTTGTTGTTGTCGTGCGACCGTTAGCGGCCTGCGTTCTTCGGAGATGACTGACTCGTAAGCTCGTTCCCAAGTTTATCTTCTGAACGCCCGCTAACGGCAAGCCCGTTAGCGGGCGTTTTTATTTTGGGGTTCGATGACCTCTGCTATCGGCCGTCTTTTTTAGGGCAGGACAGCAGCCTGGTAAGAGGCGCAGCATAAACACAAATGACAGTTCCCATCCTTGGCTTCATCACCGGAATCTTGATCGGCTTGACGGGCACTGGCGGCGGTTCCGTCCTTACGCCGCTACTGCTGCTTTTCACACCCTATCCGGCCCTAGTTGTGATTGGCACAGATCTGGTGATGGGCGTTGTCACCAAGCTGGTCGGCTTTGTGGAGCACTGGCGGCTAGGCAAAATTTACTGGCGCTTGGCGGGATACATCATTCTCGGAAGCTTGCCTGGCAGTTTGCTGGGAATTTTGCTCATTCATTTCCTGAAGGGGCATCTGAGCGCGGCTCATCTTGATGCCAGCCTGAAGGTCTTTGTGGGGCTGGCGCTGTTTGCAGCTTCGCTCTCCTTGCCTTACGTGCGCAAACGCAAGATGGAGCTTGCAGGGAAAAGACCGGCTGCGCCTCAGCCGCATTCAGCCCCCTGGAGCTTTTTCGCCGTCGGAGCCGTCGTGGGCTTCCTGGTTGCGGTCACCTCTGTCGGCAGTGGAAGTCTTTTGATGGTATTCATGTTGATGATGGTCCCGCTGCCCATTGCGGAGCTGGTGGGGACGGACATCATGCTGGGCCTTGCCACCACGGTGCTGGCCGGCTCCTTGCATTTCTGGATGGGGCACTTCAATCAGCATCTTTTTCTTGGTCTTGTCGCTGGATCGTTGCCGGGAGTTCTGGTGGGAAGCTGGTTTTCGCACCGCATCCCGGAGCGCTATTTCGGCTGGCTGCTCAGCATTCTCTATTTTTCTTTGGGAGCGCGCCTGCTGCTGAGCTGATGATGGCGTCAGAGTGGCGAGAGCACCCGTCATGATCATTTTGGAATGGCGATCAAAGCGCCGAAACAAAAAACAGCGGTCATCGACTGCTGTTGCCAAACCTCAGATGGGAGAAAGGTAAACTCGAAATATGGCTTTCAACATTTCCGACTTAAACGCCTGGGCTGAGCGGAACGCTCACCTGCATCCGCGGGATATTCTCGCTTTTGCCCTGGAGCATTTTTCGCCCCGTCTCGGCATCAGCTTCAGCGGCGCCGAGGACGTGGTCCTGGTCGATATGGCCGCCAAATTGGGCGGAAAATTTCAGGTGTTTTCGCTGGATACGGGAAGACTCCATCCCGAGACGTATCAGTTCCTGGAGAAGGTCCGCGAACACTATGGCATCACGATTGACATTTTCTTCCCTCGCGCTGAAGCTGTCGAGGAGTTTGTCCGCGCCAAGGGCATGTACTCCTTCTATCGTGACGGACACAAGGAGTGCTGCGCGCTGCGTAAGGTTGAGCCGCTCCGTCGCGCTCTAAGCAAGCTGGATGCCTGGGTCACCGGCCAGCGACGCGATCAGAGTCCTTCAACCCGCGCCCAGGTAGCCGTGGCGGAACTTGACACCGTGTTTTCAAATGGCCGCCAGCTTGTGAAGTTCAATCCCCTGGCGAACTGGACCTCTCGGCAGGTCTGGAGCTATATCCGCGAATATGGCGTGCCGTATAATCCGCTGCATGAGCGCGGATTTATTTCGATTGGTTGCGAACCTTGCACACGGCCGGTCCTGCCCGGTCAGCATGAGCGCGAGGGACGCTGGTGGTGGGAAGATGCCACGAAGAAGGAATGCGGCTTGCACGCCGGAAATCTGGTGGAAACCGTAGCTGCTGCCGCTTCATAACTGCGCTGGTTCACCGGATGGCGTATTGTTCTATGTATGCGCCATCCGGAATCCTGTGAGTTCTACTGTCCGGGTTGCTCGATCAAGGTGGGAAGATGTGGACGTCCGGCCTGGGCAGACTCAATGCCTTTGGGAAGGAGCGACCGGTACAGGACTCCTGCAATTTCAGCTGCGTGCGGGCCGTACATGGGCCTGCCGCCGCGCAGCATAACGATCACCACATATTGCGGGCTTTGCTCTTCAGAATAGGAAACAAACCAGCCCATCCGCCCGCCATCCTCACTGCAAGTGCCCGTCTTGCCAAAGATTCCTTCGTCCGGATTGTAAGCAGCTCGCGCGGTTCCATAGAGGACCGCTGCCGCCATCCCCTGCCGCACGTCGGGAATATAAGGCATCAGGTCTGTCAACTCGCGGCGCACTCGGGGTTCGAAGTGTTCAATTTCTTCCGTGGTACGGGGAAATTGCAGCCAATAGAGCGTTCCGCCATTGGCGATGGCCGAGACAATTGCCGCCATCTGGAGCGGCGTCTGCTCGATGCCGGTTCCAAAGCTGGTGAGCAGGCCGACGCCGCCTGCTTTCTTGGGTGGCGGAGCAGCGGGAAAGACGCCGGGTGATTCATCGGGAATGTCCAAAGTGGCCTTCTGGCCATATCCCAATTCGCTGGCATAACGCTCCACGCGTTCGAAGCCGAGTAACTCGCCGAGCCGCGCAAAGAAGCGATTATCGGAGTGGGCCAGCGCCTGTGTCAAATCAATCCGCCGTCCACCTGCACCTGGCAGCTTGGTGTTTAACGTGATGATGCCTTCGCGGAGCGCAGCCAGAGCCACCATGGGTTTTACTGTGGAACAGGGAATATAGCCCCGCGAGACCGCAAGCTTCTGATTCACAATGGTCAGAATTCGGCCGTTGTTGGGGTTTACCACGACCACACTTCCGTTCCAACGGCCCAAAGCTTGAATCGCAGCCTGGCGAATGGCGGGGTTCTCGCCCGTGGGATCATCTCCCAGGCTTGGATCACCGTAGGAACTTACCGTCCACGGACTCCAATAATGTCGGCGATAATGATGAATGCGGCGGTAACGGGTATAGGTAGCACGACGATAGGTAACTCTCCGAGAAACTGATCGGCGGTACGGGTGAACGTGCTGTGCGGTGCGGGCATAGTGGCGCGTTCGTCGCGAGCGGCTGGAATGCGTCGCGCTGGCCGTTTTAACAGTCGTGTGGCGGGCGCTTGCACGGTGGACTGCATGATGCCGATGCGCATGAAGTCTGCGCCTGTGGACAACGAGATGGCTGGATGAGGATGAGGATGAAGACGTCGAGCCAGAATGCTGGGACGCTTGTGTTGTGCTGGTGTCGGCCAGCGCAAGAGCCTTCAGGCCCCAACCGAGTGGCAAAACAAAAACTGCTACGGCCAGAGCAGCAATTTTCCGAGAGATCACTTTCCCCTCCGGTTCGGGAAGACAATTTGCTCTCCGGCTCTGGCGCCAGACGGAGAGCAAGGATGATGGATGGTGGTTCATCAGATCGCTGGCGGTCTGAATCCCTACTTTTTTCCCCGCGCCGCCACCGTGTTTTCCGGCGCAGGTCTTTCAGACTCCAGCAAAGGTAGACTTAGAACTTTGCGCACTTCGTTTTCGATCCTCTTCTGGATATCGGCATGTTCCTTCAAAAACTGGCGGGCGTTTTCACGTCCCTGGCCAATGCGCTCCCCACCAAAAGAGAACCATGAACCGCTCTTTTCAAGAATGTTCAAGGAGGCCGCGAGATCAATTAAATCCCCTTCTCGAGAGATTCCTTCTCCATAAAGTATATCAAATTCCGCTTCCCTGAACGGAGCCGCCATCTTGTTTTTCACCACTTTCACTTTGACGCGATTACCAGTAACCCGGTCGCCGTCTTTAATGGAAGCAATGCGACGGATATCAACCCGGACCGAGGAGTAAAACTTCAGCGCACGGCCGCCGGTGGTGGTTTCCGGATTGCCAAACATTACGCCGATCTTCTCCCGAATCTGGTTGATGAAGATCAGGCAGGTTTTGGATTTGGAAACCACGCCGGTCAATTTTCGCAGGGCCTGGGACATGAGCCGGGCTTGCAGGCCTGGCATGGAATCGCCCATATCGCCGTCCAGTTCCGCTTTAGGCACGAGAGCAGCAACGGAATCGATGACCAACACATCGACGGCATTGGAACGAACCAGAGCCTCCGTAATTTCAAGCGCCTGCTCGCCGTAGTCAGGCTGGGAAACCAGCAGATTATCCACGTCCACGCCCAACCGCTTGGCATATGAAGCGTCCAGCGCATGCTCGGCATCGACAAACGCCGCCATGCCCCCCCGGCGCTGGGCTTCAGCAACCACATGGAGTGCAATGGTCGTCTTGCCGCTCGATTCCGGTCCGTAAATTTCAACAACTCTGCCGCGCGGCATGCCACCCACGCCCAGGGCAGCGTCAAAAGAAAGCGCGCCGGTCGGAATCACATCCACAGGGACCAGCGCCTCCTTGGAACCCAGGCGCATGATGGAACCCTTGCCAAATTGCTTTTCGATCTGGACAAGGGTCAGGTCAATGGCTTTGTTGCGTTCGGCTCGGTCATCCGGCATAAGGATTAAGGACCCTTTTTGGCGCGGAAAGAAGCGGGCGTCCGGCCTCGCTTCTTCTGAATCACGCGCTGACGGTCAATCGATCAAGTTGCGTCCTTTTTGCTGGCACTTGCTCTTTTGGTGACGAGCTGACGCAACGTTATCGATTGGTTCACAGTATAAGGCTATACCCTTAGGATTTTCCAGCATTTTCCTTCCACCGGTAATTCTCAATAAGCTGTGTCCGCTTTGGTGCGATAATCGTAAAACCCCTGACCGGTTTTTCTGCCCAGCCTTCGCGCGTGGACCATCTTTTCAAGCAACGGACAGGGACGATATTTGGAATCACGGAAGCCTTCATAGAGCACTTTCATAATGTCGAGGCACACGTCGAGGCCGATCAAGTCGGCCAGTTCCAGAGGCCCCATGGGATGATTCATTCCCAGCTTCATCACGCCGTCTACCGCCTGCGGATCGGCGACTCCCTCCATCACAGCATAAATAGCTTCATTGATCATGGGCATCAGCACGCGGTTGGAGACGAAGCCTGGAAAGTCATTCACGCGAATAGGCGTCTTGCCCAGCGAAACGGCCAGAGCTGAAGCTTTCTCGATGGTTTCAGGAAGAGTTTCCATTCCCGCCACAACTTCCACCAGCTTCATCACAGGGACGGGGTTGAAGAAGTGCAATCCACAGAATTGACGAGGCCGCGAAGTGACTGCGGCGAGTCGCGTGATGGAAATCGAGGATGTATTGCTCGTGAAGATCACTTCCGGCGCGCAAAGAGTTTCAAGCTGGCGCAGGACCTCAGCCTTGGCATCGAAATCCTCGGTGATGGCTTCGATGATGAAATTCGCGGAAGCCAGCAGCGCCAGCTCAGCAGAAGTCTTGAGCTTTCCGAGTGCTTCCTGTTTTTTTTGCTCCGTGAGGCGATCCTTTTCGACATCGCGAGCGAGGGCAGTGGAGATGCTGTCCAGAGCCGCCGCCAGCGACTGGGGGGAAGCATCTGAGAGCAACACTGAATAGCCATGCCGCAGGAGCGTATGTGCAATGCCGCGACCCATCGTCCCGGAGCCGACAATGCCGATCACATGGATTGATTCATCCAACAGTTGAGTCATTGGCTCATTGAGCACTTTCTCGAAGAATTTTTCAGTGCCATTCTACTGATGATTGCAAATTCGGGTCACCGCCTCCGCTGTAGCACTGATCTGCCCACAGAGGATTTTTCAGCGCTGGGGACAACGCCGCTAAATGTTTCCGGTTTTGTTCACTTAATGATTCAATGCCCCAATGTTTCAACAGCAAGCGCCACGGCGTTGCCGCCACCGAGGCAGAGCGCGGCGATCCCGCGGCGGGCGTTTCGTCGCGCCATCTCGTAAAGGAGGGTCACCAGGATTCGCGCACCTGAAGCGCCGATGGGATGCCCCAGGGCGACGGCGCCGCCATTGACGTTCGTCTTCTCAGGATCAAGCCCCAGTTCCTGCATCACCGCCAGCGCCTGCACGGCAAATGCCTCGTTGAGTTCGATCAAGTCCACCTCCTCCAGCCGCCAGCCCACTTTGGTGAGGAGCGACTGAACGGCGCTGACCGGCGCCATCATCACCCAGCGCGGCTCAACGCCGCTCACGGCCTGCCCCACAATCCGGGCCATGATCCGGCTGCCCGTGTTGCGTGCCGTTTCGAGCGAAGTCACCACCACCGCCGCCGCGCCGTCATTGGTGCCTGGGGCATTCCCTGCGGTTACAGTTCCATCCGGCTTGAACGCGGGCTTCAGTCGGGCCAGCGCTTCAAGCGAAGTATCCGCTCGCGGCGATTCATCGATTGAAAACAGGGCAGGCTCGCCTTTTTTCTGAGGGACTGGCACGGGAATGATCTGGTCTTTGAAGCGGCACTCATTAATGGCTTTGATCGCGCGCCGATGGCTTTCAAGCGCGAATTCATCCTGACGCTGGCGGGAGATCTGGTATTTTTCGGCCACCAGTTCGGCGGTCATGCCCATGTGAAAATTCTCGTAAGCGTCCCACAAGCCGTCATGGATCATGGCGTCGATCACCTGGGCATTGCCAATGCGATGGCCCTGCCGGAATTGCGGAAGAAGAAACGGAGCATTGGTCATGGATTCCATGCCGCCCGCCACGACGATTTCCGCATTGCCGGTTTGAATGCCCTGCGCCGCCAGCGCCACAGCTTTCAGGCCTGAACCGCACACTTTGTTGATCGTCATGGCTGCCACGCGGTGATCCAGCCCGCCCTTCAATCCTGCCTGGCGTGCCGGATTTTGGCCCAGCCCTGCCGAGACCACGTTGCCCATGATGATCTCATCCACCTGGCCCGGTTCAATTCCTGCCCTGCGCACCGCCTCGCGGACGACGCACGCGCCCAGATCAACCGCCGAAAGCGGCGCGAGTGCCCCTTGAAACCTTCCAATCGCCGTCCGAACGGCGCTGATAATCACCGCTTCCCGCATGGCGTCTCCTTTCATCCCAAGGTGATTATAGCGCTTCTGGCCTTGCGCTGACGCGGCAAGGAAGCACTCCCGATTGTCGCGATCTGGGGAAGTTCGAGTCTCTCTACCGGTAGGAAACGTTAAGATCGAAGTTGCTCCTGGTGAATAGCACACGTAGCATCCGGTTTTGCCGGTCAACCCACCAACCGAGTTTCCCCGCGCGATAACCAGCGGCGTCCAGGGCGCTGAGAGGCTGGCCATTGAGTGTCACTGCTTTGGGCGGGGCGGTTGCGGCAAGGTCAATCTCATAAGCGCGGACGATGGGAGATTCACCGTGGATGTGAGCGGCGGAGGAGTCCTGCTCAACCCTCGCGCGAGCGCTGTTATAAAGCTCGAAGCGCGACGTGGTCGCCGTTGACGAAGGAAAAACGCGCCACGCGAGAGCGGTTTCCAGCGTCCTATACTTCCCTCCAGCAATATCATTGGCCAGCGTCTCAGTTTGGGGGCTGATAAAGGGCACAAGCGCTCCGGCTCCAATGAAAAGAGGAATCTCGTGGAGTGGCGCGGGTACGGTCACCTCACGGCCGCCAGCATAAATCTGGCCGGTCCAATAATCCACCCAGGAGCCTTCCGGCAGATAGAGTTGGCGTGCCGTGGCCCCTTGTTCGATGACCGGGGCCGCCTGATGTCTCACGGGCCTGCAAGGCTGCAGCGGGAAGCTTGGCGTTGACGAGCTCACCGGCACTGCTGATACGGCTTGGACGAGGAGCTGATCGGGCAAGCTCCTGAAGCATGGACTGATATGCCGGACTTGAGCCGTAGACGCAGGCCTGGGGTGGGGAAGCTGCGTGTCCGGCCCTTTGAAGGGAAGCGAACGTGCAGACCGCCAGAGGGATGATGAGAAGTCTTAAGCTGGTGTGATGCAAGTCCCCTCCCCCGTGCTGAAAATTCACCAGAAGAGCTTCAAGGCAAACTGAATATCCCGGGCGGGGTTGGCGCCTGTGATAGTGCCAAACCCAGGCGATCCAAAACTCGTGTTGGGAGCGTAGAAATTCGGCCGATTAAAGGCGTTGAAGAACTCAGCTCGAAATTGGAGATGCGCTCGCTCGCCAAAATCCCAGTATTTTTCGGCTGCAATATCCCAGTCGTAGAGTCCCGGCGCGCGCAGGGTGGGCATCGTGCGCGGAACGTTTCCGAAAGTAAACGGCGCGGGCTGAGCGAAAGCAGCCGTGTTGAACCACTCCTGAATTGTTGGATTTGACAAATGTGGATTGCCAATCAGGTTCGGGCGCTGCGCCCCGCCAAAGTTATTCACGTTATCGCTCGCGGCTGTGATACCCAGGGGGAAGCCCGATTTGGCCGTTGTGATTCCGCTCACCTGCCAGCCGCCGACCATGGCGTTGACAGGGCCGCTGAGTTTAGAGCCGAAGCGTTTGTCCTTTCCGATGGGGAGTTGATAAATATAACTTGCCACAAAGCTCTGCGGAATGTCGTCGATATCCAGCGAATACTCATTCCGCATATTGTAGATGTTTTCGTAGTTGGCAGAAGAGCCAGAGGTCCATCCCTCCGAACCGGATGAGTCATCGAGATATTTGGAGTTGGTGTAAGAGAGAAGCAACTGCATTCCGGAACTCCAGCGATGCGTAAAGTTAACCTGCAAGGCGTTATAACTCGACCGGCCTCCAGGCACCTGAACGTCGTTTACGCCGCAATATTCCGGATACGGCACCAGGAGTTGCCCCCTCTGGACCGTTGCATTGTTCAGACCGCAGCCGCTATCAGTGATGTGGCCAAAGAAAGGATTGGAAACCTGTTCCAGTAGAGCTGAACCCAGGGCCAGATCGGCAGTGGGCAACATGGCCACTGGAGCTGTGGACTCCAGCGGCAGTTTTACGCCGTGGTTGCCGACATAGCTGACATCCAGCATATTGTTGGCTGAAATTTCGTATTGAATTCCATACATCCACTGCTCGACATATGGCGTGGGACGATATCGCTCGATGGCCGGGGTGGAAAATCCCACGTTGGTCAAAGCCCCTTGTGATTTGCCGGGCGGAAGCAGTAATCCACTGGGAAACGGGTTGCTCAGCAGATTGGCGGGCGTGATGCCGTCGATGGTACCGACATAGGGAGTGGTTTGTGAAAAGCCATTCAGTGTCAAGCCCTGATAATCTCCAAACTCCATCGCCGGAATGTAGAACATTCCAAACCCGCCCCGCATCACAAGCTTGGGCGCAACTTCATAAGCGAAACCTACGCGGGGAGCAACGTTGGTGTACTGAGCATGGTAAACGCCGCGGTTGCCAGGACTTGTGTACACCAGTTCGCCGGGGACGTTGAAGCCGATCTGGCTGCTGATGGGGTTCGTCGCGCCGAAATCGAACCAGGACAGGCGATTGAAGCGGTCGGTCGGCGGCGTCTGAAAGTCATAACGCACGCCCAGATTCAGGGTAAGCTTGCGCGTGGCTTTCCAGTCATCCTGGAAGTACCAGCCCTCGAAGTTTTTTTCGAATGCAGCCTGAGCGTTGTCTGTAATGCCTCCGCTGTTGCCCGTCCCCAGCAGGAACGATGCGAAGCCGAAGCCGGTGGCCGGATTGGCCACGGTCGGGTCCGGGCCCTGCGTCATGTTGAGCGGAAAATTAAAACTCGCCTGGCTCGAGTTAAAAGTGTTCAGATAAAGGCCCACGCCCATAAAACCGATGTTCAGGGTATGAGGGCCAGCCACCTTCGTGAAGTCGATGGAATAACTCCGCGCCTCCCGCGGCGTGGAGTTTAACGCCCCGGAACCCAGAGATGACTCGCCATCGATGGTGATCGAGGGAAAAGCACCGGGTCCGCCAAAGGTGTCGAGCGCGGCAGGGAGCCCCAGGGTCGAGGGAGCGAACGGAACACCCTGTGGCACACGCCCCTCCACCCAGCGGCCCCACCCAAGATTAATGCTCATCACCAGGGTTGGGCTCATCACGCGATTGTAGTTGAATCCGGCATTAAAGCGGTCGTCGGGGGCCCGGGTGCCAGGACCGCCCACGTCCTGGGTTCCGAAAAGATCACCGGCCAGTTGCTTGTATTCAAATTTCTGCGACCAGCGAGCAAACATCCGCGATTTGTCACTGATGGTGTGATCGAGGCGGACGGTGTAGGAGGTTTGCGCAGTGGGGGCGCCGCCAGCTGCCGTGTAATTATTGACGATGCCGGGGCCTGTGGGGGCAGGCCAGTACTGCAGGAGATTTTTGGCGACCGAATTGACCATCCCTGGAGGAATGATATTTCCCGGGATCGGGTCGCGGATAAAGCCGCTTTGTGTGGCGGTAATGCCTGTCACGGGGTCCACTTGCCCTTGAGTCACTACCCGCGTGGTGAACGGATTGTAAATTTGACCGCTCAGAATCGGTCGGCCCAGAGCATCGACGCCGATTGGTGCGCCCAAGAGGCCCGAGAAGTCTCCATTTCGCATTGCACTGGTGGGGACGGTGGTTGTCAGTGTCAAGGGTGTCGCCTCGCGCAGGCCCTCAAACTCGCCGAAGATGAAGGTCTTGTCCCGCTGCTCGTAAAGTTTTGGAATGTAGAGCGGCCCACCCATCGTGAATCCAAATTGGTTTCTGGCAAACTGCGGCTCCGGTATGTTGCTGGCATTGTTGAAAAAGAAGTTTGCGTCCCAGGCGCTGTTGCGGACAAATTCCCAGGCGTCGCCGTGGAAGCTGCTGGTCCCGGATTTCGTGATGGCGTTCACCACGTTGCCCATGCTCCAGCCATACTGGGCCGTGAATGCATTGGTTTGGATCTTGAATTCCTCCGTCTCATCGACGCCGGGGACGTAGATGGTGCCGTCCCAGTCGCCCGCGCCATCCCAGGCTCCGTCCAGCAGAAAAGCAGTGGTCCCAAATCGGCCACCTCCGAAATTGAAGAATCCGATATCCTGGTCCGCCGTGCCCTGAGAGCCTGGGGGATTCAGCGCCTGATTCTGCTGGCTATTGTTGACGCTCGAGTTGAGAGACACCAGCCCGTAGACATTGCGCAGGTTAAGCGGCAGTTCTACGGTTTGACGGCCGGTGACGGTGGAAGCGACATTGGCATTGGAAGTGTTGAGAAGAGGCGCTGAGGCGTTCACGCTCACTTGCTGAGAGACGGCGCCTAACTCCATCGTCACGTTCTGGTTGGCCGCTTCCCCTACGGCCAGCACAATGCCGGTTTGCAGGTAGACGCGGAAGCCAGTCTTTTCGACCTTCAAGGTGTAGGTCCCCGGCGGAACCAGCGTGAAGCTGTATCTCCCGTCAGGGCCAGTGATGAATGTGCGGCTGAAGCCGGTCTGAGAATTGGAGAGAGTCACCGTGGCCTTCGGGATTGATGCGCCGCTTTTATCAGTTACCACTCCGCCGAGCGACGCCGCAAAAGCTTGCGTTTGTGCCCTGAGGCTTCTGCCGCCGCAGATCACCATCAGCGGCGCGAGAAAACAGGCGGCAACGAGCCAAAATGCAAGGATGCCGCGAAGGCTGGCCATGACATGATTTGTGGAATCCCTGACTCGGGATAATTTTCGGACAGAGTTTTCTTCTTGTCGCTGCATGACGAAATCCTCCTGATTTTACTTCCGTCTCGAGTTCTTCTTGATCGTCACGAGGCTGGCGCGACGCGCATGATTGGCTATAAGTTCCAGGGTCCTACCTCGCGGAGAAGCCAGGGTGTTGAAATTGACGATTGGCAAAATACCTGGGATGAAGCGCAGGCTGGACTGATTCGGAATAATCAGAGCGAAATGCCTTTGCGTCTCAAATTCTGAGATCCAGCCACTGGGCTGCGTCAAATAAATTTCTCACCAATGATCAGGCTTTATAACTACGGCCTTAATGTTTACCAGTTGCGAAATTTAAAGTCAAGCAAAAGCCGGCTTACTCTTCGATTCGGCCAAGCCATTGCCCTCATTTTCGACCCGTGTATCCACTACCAGATCGCTTCGGGCTTCAACGTTCGAGAATTCCGCTTCCATCGTCTTGAATGCGAATCGAGGAGAACAAGGTAGTGGAAGCTGATTGGGCGCCGAAGCAAGTGAAAAAACTTCTGAGCCAGA
>Ga0070741_10008620_pt1 | contig 20315 bp, 18 predicted proteins | sample Coa_R1_4_FD_66440 | JGI IMG/M metagenome (GOLD analysis project Ga0070741, IMG submission 66440) | Surface soil microbial communities from Centralia Pennsylvania, which are recovering from an underground coalmine fire - Coalmine... | ecosystem: Environmental > Terrestrial > Soil > Unclassified ...
TACATCTTCGGTGTCTACATTCTGCTCGTCGCCGCCTTGTGGCTGTTTGGTGTAAAGGGCAAGCTGCGCCGGACCGCAAGTTGGCTCCTGCCGGTGGTGTTCTTCGCCGATCTGGTGAACGACCGCCGGACTGCGTGGGTGCTGGTAGGCGCCGGCCTGCTCGTGCTGGTCGCGATCGGCCTGGTGTGCTTGCCACATCGCCGACGGGTATTGATCCGGACCTTGCTGGTAGCTCTGACGATCTCGGCTATGTACTTCCCGCTGTATTGGAACAAGGACGGTGGACTGGCCCAGCCGGCCCGCGCCGTGCACTCACTCATCTCTCCCGATCCACGAGACGCTGCCTCCGATCTGTACCGAGTGCAAGAGGACGCGAATCTAAAGCTGAACATCAAGGAGGGCGGATTGCTGGGGAGGGGCTTCGGTGTCCCGATCGACTACGCGCTGCCCATCGTCAACCTCAGAAGCATCGATCCGCTGATCGCCTATATCCCGCACAACGGCGTCTACTACATCCTGATGCGCATGGGCATTCTGGGTGGGGTCGTGTTCTGGTCGGTTCTCGCCTTCGGGATCATCGCCGGCTGTCGCCTCGCGCGCTCGGTTGAGCCAGAGCTCGCGGTAGTCGGCGCATTGCTCGCCTGCGCACTGGTCGGCTACGCGTTCGAAGGCTCGCTCGACCAGGGGTTCTTCTTCTACCGAATTGCGTTTATCACCGGGGCGCTGCTGGGTCTGACGGAGGCAGCGCACAGGATCCGTCGAGTCGACGCCGGACGCATCGGCGCGCTCCTGCCAAAACCATCAGCTCCGGCAGCCACGTGATCGAGGAGCTCACCCGAACAGATGAGGTGCAGCTCGAGGACGCGACTGCGACCACCCGTCCTCGTCTGTTGGCGCTCCGGGTACTGACTTACCTGACCAATTACACCATCGGTCATTTGCCGAGTTTCGCAGTGAGACGGTTCTGGTACGAACGTGTCCTCGGCCTAGAGCTGGGTGAGAAATCGGGAATTCACCTTGGTTGCCACCTCTGGTTCTACACCCCGCGGCAGCTTCGTGAGAATGGCTCTCGAATCGGCGCTCATACGCGCGTGAATCGCAACTGCTGCCTCGACGCACGCGGACGCCTCGATATCGGCGAGAACGTGAGCATCTCGCCGGAAGTCATGATCCTGACCGCGGGGCATGGGGCCAACGATCCTGGTTTCCGCGTCGAGATCCGGCCTGTGGTGATCGAAGACCACGTCTGGATCGGGACCCGCGCTCTGATCCTTCCGGGGGTGACCTTAGGACGGGGATCAATCGTCGCGGCTGGTGCCGTGGTAGCTCGCGACGTGCCACCGCTCTCAATCGTTGCCGGCGTCCCGGCACGTTCGGTCGGCACACGCGATGACGAAGCTACGCACTATGTGCTCGACAACCCTTTCCCGCTCATGGAGTAGCGCCCGCAAATGGAGTCCCACAGCCGGACGGAGGACGGGGCCGGGCCAGAGGTCACACCGGTCTCGAAGCGTGAACCGACAAGCATCGGGCGCAATCTCGTCGCGCTGGCGGGGGGACAACTCGTCACCTGGACAATGACGCTCGGTTGGACGCTAGTGGTCCCTCGGTTGCTGGGGCCGGCCGAGATCGGCTTGATCATTACCGCGTGGTCGGTCACGGGCATGCTCGCGATCTTGCTTGGCTTCGGGACGAGGAACTACCTTGTGCGCGCGATCGTTGTTGATCGTGATGGCGCTCCTGCTCTGGTCGGGACCGGGACAGTCCTCCGTCTCTTACTGTCGCCGCTTTTCCTCGCTGTGGTCGTCTTCTGGGCTCACTTCGCGCACTATGGACACGAAGGGAACCTCGTCCTTTACCTCGCCGCTGGCGCGACGGTCTTGACGCTCCTCGCCGAACCGATGCAGGCTGCCTTCCAGGCGCTCGAGCGGATGAAGTACCTCGCCTACTCGGACGTGATCAACAAGTCGGCCCAGGGACTGCTCGGGATCGTGCTGGCGGTGGCCGGTGCCGGTGCGGTGGGTTTCGCGGGCTGTTGGATGGTGATGTCGGGCGTGGTCCTCGTGCTCGACGCTCTATGGCTGCGGCCTCACGTGAGACTGAAACTCCGGACCGACGCCAGGCGCCTCATTTGCATGGCGAAGGAGAGCGTTGCGTACTGGGCGTTCGGAATGTTCTTCATGATCTATCTGTGGATCGACACCGCGATGCTGTCGCTGATGACGAATCCCACGGTCGTCGGCTGGTATGGGGTGCCCACAAAGCTGTTTCAAACGATGATGTTTTTGCCGGTAATGCTCTCCACGGCTTGGCTTCCTCGGCTCGTGAATGTGTTCGAGCAGTCGCCCAAAAACCTGCAGCGGGCCGCACGCGCTCCGATCGAGCTGGCCTTCATGCTGGGTATTCCGATCGCCGCTGGGATGTGCATCGTGGCGGGACCCATGATCCATCTCGTCTATGGCCGCGCTTACGACCAGGCCGTGCCCGTGATGATGATCTTGGGACTCTGCATCCCGCCGATGTACCTGAACATCATGCTCAGCCAGGTACTGATCGCCGCGAAGCGCCAGGTCCGCTGGACGTGGGTGATGGCCGGTGCCACCGTCGTCAACCCGGCGATCAACGCGGTTCTCATTCCGCTTGCGCAGGCGCGTTTTCACAACGGCGCAATTGGCGCTGCGGTGGCACTGCTGCTCACCGAGCTGCTGATTGTCACAGTCGGGTTTGCGATGGTGGGGCGCGGTGTCATCGACCGTCGCAGCGCTCGCAGGGTGGCTCGCACCGCCATGGCCTGCGCCGCGACGTGCGGTATCTCGTTCCTGCTACGGCCTTATGGGACAGTGGCTTCCCTGGTCGCCGCCGCGCTCGTGTTCGTGATGCTCGCCTGGGCATTACGACTGGTGACGCCGGCAGAGGCGGAGTTGATCCGCGAGCGGCTTGCCAGAATCGGACCTCGCCTTCCGGCTGGGCTCGGGCGCTCGCGAGTCTATGGATGGATGTGCGCAGGGAGCAGTGGCGAGGAGCGCGCCGCGTAATGCGCCTTGATCCAAGCTCCATATGCGCCGTTCGGTCGCCCCGCGTAGCTTGAGATCAGTGATAGGCATGTATGCCACGTGTCCCATGCCCACGCCTCATAACTCACCCGGTGGGCATCAGCCCAGTCGAGAATCGTCGCCACCCGCCGTGACCCGCAATCGGAGGCGTCGTGGGACTCGCCCGTCTCGCCGAAAATGAGCGGGACGCGCCGTGCGACCGGCGCCAACGTCCTCTGGAAGCACTGGATCGTGTCGCAGACATTCTTTCCGTAAACATGAGCCTCGGCGATCAATTGGTCGCGCGGGTCGCGCGGCTCGTACTTCAACCACTTCGAGAGGTCGTTCGCGAAGTCGACCCCAGGGATCGCGATCACCCCCTTATAGCCGGCGCTGCGCATGACGTCGACTGCCTGCTGCATGCCCGCGATGCGATAGGGAACATTCTGCGGGCCGAAGGTGGCCTCGCACACGCCGCCGTGTAGGAAGCACGAAGGATCGGTCACCGTCTCCCCCCAGGGGGCGAGTATCACGTTGTGATCGTCTCTAAAAGTTCTCGCGAGACTGGCCCAGACCGCCGGTGAATGGGTCTCATCGGGGCCGCCAGACTGATAAGTCGCGCGATATGCGCCTGGCGCCGCCCACATCAGAGACAACTCGACGTACATCCCGAAGCGGTGTAGTAGTCGCACGTAATCCACGATGGCCCTCCGGTAGCTCGCGCCCGCGTACCGCGCGTCTACACCATTGATGTCCAGCCAGCAATCCTCGTTGATCGGCACCCGGACGATATTCACGTGCCAGTCCGCGATCGCGCGGACGGAGGCGGCATCACTCGGTCCGTCAAAAATTCCCGCACCCTGGATGCAGGCGAACTCCGTTCCAGACCGGTTGACGCCATGGAGGACGATCGGTCGCCCCTCGCCGTCGATGAGCCGGTTGCCGCTCACGTGCAGACCGATGGCGGTCGGCCGAGAAACGCCGTGGCCTGAGCCCCGCACCACGATCCCCAGCATCGCGGCAGTTACCGCGGCAAGACCGATCAGCACACTGATCATCAGGTACCGGGGACGCGGTCGGGTCAAGGTTACACCTCGGCGAGTGCGCCACTCCGGCGATAGGGCTCTAAGTACGCCTTGCGTTGCACATGCCAGCCGTGTTCCTGCTGAGCGATGCGTCCGTTGCGCGACAGCTCGGCTCGCCGCTCCGCATCCGAATAGACCCGCCGGATCGCACGCGCAAGGTCATGCGCCTCCCCGGCCTCGAAATACTCAACGAAACTGTCGTCATAGAGTTGGGATACGGCTTGCAGCCGGCCCGCGATCACCGGCAACCCGAACAACCAGTAGTCGACCATCTTGTTCGTGTGGACGAGGTGCGAATAGGGAGACGGCTTCTGTGCGACGACGCCGACATCGGCGCCGTGGAGCAGGTCGTTGAGCCGTTCGTGGCTGACCCAACCTTCGAAGCTGACTACGTCCTCCAAGCCGTACGCCCGTACAGCGCCCAGGATCTCCTCGACGAGTGCTCCCCTACCGGTCAGCACGAGATGGAGATCCGGCAGTTCCTCGTGAAGCTGGTGGACCGCCTCCACTAGCGTGTCCTGGCCATAGCGATCCTCGATCGCACCGTGGCAGATGACCGTAAACCCGCGCTTGTCGCCGTTGGGCGATGGTGTCCAGGTGCCGAAACGGACATTGGGATCGGCTCCGTTGAGCACGACGGTGATTCGGTCGCCCGCCGCGCCCCGCTGTACGTACCGTTGCTTGAGCTGTTCGGTAACCGTGTACGAGTGATCCGCGAAACGCAGCGCACGCTGCTCGATCCACTCCAGCACGCGCGTCACCGTCCCGGGACCGTAGAGCGTCATGGCCAGCTCGGGCACAGGCTCATTCATGAACAGAAACAGGCGGCTGCCGAGCATCCGTGGGATCGCTGCGGCGAAAACGAGGAAATCCGGCATCGTGTTGACCTGGACCACCGCGTAGGGTCGACGGATGTGGCGAACGGTCAGTGTCCACCCAGCCATCGCGAAGAACAGCGCGTAATCGAACGCGTAGCGGTACCGGCTAGAACGACTGAGGGAGGTCCGCAAGCTGGTGATCTCAACGCCGTTGATGACGGTTAGGGCAGGGCGATCGGGATGGCGCATGCAGATCACCTCGACGTCGGCGCCGGCGGCCACCAATGCCTCGGCTGTACGCTGGACTGGAGGCTCGTACATGTCCGTTTGACGCAGGATGCACACCCGCGGGCGCCCGCGGCCACGTGCTGATCTCCGACGGGTCCCTCGCTTGAGAAGCGCGCGGATGCGAGCGCGGCGCCGCGTCGGCTCAGGAACCCTCAAACCGTCACTTGATGTGGCCACCCGACACGCTCCTGTCCGCCATCGGATCGTCGGGCGGCGACAAATTCATGCAGCGCCTGAGCCCGTCTGCCCGCCAGCGACCACGAGTAGTACCGCTCTACCAATGCGCGCCCTGCTTGCCCGAGCTCGGCGCGCGCGGCGCGGTTGGCGAACAGGTGCACGATTTTGTCGGCAAAGGCGCCGGCGTCGTCGGCGATCAACACGTGCTGGCCGTCCCGAATTTCGAGTCCCTCACATCCCAGCGACGTTGAGACGATCGCTTTACCCATGGCGAGGCCCTCGACGACCTTGAGGCGCGTGCCGCCGCCCATCCTGACCGGAACCCCGATTACCGCCGCTCGCTGGAGGTACGGCCGGATATCCGGGACCTCGCCGGTCAGCAGCACACCGGGCCGTTTGAGCTTCTGCAAATCGGCGGGGTAGGCCCGGCCGACCACGGTGAGCGTCGCATCTGGGTGACGGCTCTGGACTAATGGCCATACCTCTTCGATGAGCCAGTGCGCTGCAACAAGGTTTGGGCGGTAGGTCAGGATGCCGTTGAACACCAATGAGTTCGGCCTCGGCACCTCACGAGCGGGTCTGAAATGGCCAAGATCGACGCCGTTCGGAGCCACAGCCACAGGTGTGTCGGGAGCGTGTGCCAGAACGATTTGTGCCTCCCGTTTCGAGGTCACAAGACAGCCGTCAACTTGCTTCCAACTGCGCTGTTCGAAACGGCGGCAGCGGACGTGCTCGAGGCGGTTGAACACCCGACGAGGTAGGGAACGCTCGCCCTCACACATCCGTCGGTGGACTTCGTACTCGATGTTGTGCGCATCAAGCACAACTCGTGTACCAGAGGGGAAGGAGAAACCATATAAAAAGGTTGATTCGAGCTGGACCACGTCGAAACGATCGTTGGCACAGAGTTCGTCGATCGCCCGCTGCAACCGTGAGGAGTGCACTTCGTGCCAGTAATACGGCCTTGCAGACACAATGGAGACCAACTGCGCCGCCCGCTTTCGCACGGTTGTTCGATATTCACGTTCGACCGTCCGTACCGTTAGCGCGCTCGCGAGCGCTGTGACGCCGTCGCGTTGCCGGGCGGTGGCGTAGCTGAGCAGCGTCACCCGATGACTTCGCGCAAGCTCGCGAGCGAGCTGGTAAATGCGCATCGCGACACCGGACCGCGGCGGATACGGAAACTGGGCGGAGAGGATCAAAATGTTCACGGATCGCCCTGAATTTCGGACGTCGCGCCACGCTCAGTGCGGATCCAGGTGTCGCCCCTAAAGCTCATGACTCGGCGCGTTCGAGCGAGCTTCGTAAGCACGAATAGCGGCGCCCGCCTGAGCGCCAGGTAGTCAGAACGCGTAGCGTGCCCTGCCTTCAGACCGAGCATAACCGCCGACACGATCATCAATAGTGCGAGCACCCACGGCGAGAGCGTCCAAGCGGGCAGCTCTCCAAGCAATACCAGGCCGACACCGATCATCGCTCCGCTCAAGAGGCCCGCGACTAGGAATCCAAGGGGTGGCATCGCGAGCTCAAACGCCATGCCTAGTAGCAGCGGCCGGCGCTGACGGATTGCCGCGACGACTAGCGACGCCAACTGTGTGCGGGCGAGGTGAGCCTTGCCACCTTCCCAACGCAGTTCCTGCTGTGCGGCGGCCTCCGCGTTTGGCGCCGCCGGCGAGCGCAAGACTGCTCCGCTCGCGAATGCGATCCTGACGGCCGCCTTATGCAGGCTGATGCTGTACTCGAGATCCTCGGTGCTGCTGAACGCGGTCCACGGCCGAGACGCAATTAACTCTCTTGTCAGTAGCATGCCGTTGCCCGCGAGGTGGGTAGCTGGAAGGCCCAGGGCGGCACGACCGGTAGGCCGAACGCGGTTGACGAGCAGGAAGGCCGCGACCCGAAGGGCCGAACCGGGGGCATCGTTGCCCTCCAACAGCGACTCACCTTGTACGGCTAGCGCCCCGTCGCGGAGCGGCCGAGCAAGGATGGTGAGGAAGTCGCGGTCCGCTACCGAGTCCGCGTCGACCACGACGACGGCGTCTGCGTCCTGCTCCGGCTCGGCGTCCCGCTCCGGCTCGGCGTCCCGCTCCGGCTCGAAGAGTTGATTGAGTGCCCAATGTAGGGCCTGTCCCTTGCCGCGGGCATCAGGCTCATTACGGTTGAGCACCGTCGCACCCGCCCTGACGGCAATCGCCGCCGTGTCATCCGTACAGTTGTCTGCGATCACGACCATCTCGTAAAGGTGGCGCGGATAGGTCTGATTCAGCAGTGACCGCGCACACCGAGCAACGACTGCGGACTCGTTGTGAGCCGGAATGAGCACGATGAGGTTGCTGGTCGGTTCTTCACCGGGCGCGGGCGGATTTCTGTAGAACAATGATGCGAGAGACAGAACAAGCAGATAGACGCTGGCCGCCACACCGGTCAAGCCGGCGAAGAGGAAAGCGGCTTGGAGGGTCGCATCCACGGCCCCGCGCCTTACGGCGTGGCGCGGCGCGTTTGCGGGTGCCGGGAGGTCCGCTTGTGTGAAGGCCTGGCACCCTGCGGCTGCGATCGGCTGGTGTGCTTGTGCGAGGGCCTAGAGCGTGAGGGCCGGCGCTCCTTGCGTGAGGGGCCGGTAGCCCGCGGGGCTGAGGCCGCGAGGGCGGCCGCCGGGATCTCATCGACGATGCGCAGGCCCGACTGCGACGCCGCCCTATCGATGCCCAAGATCGTGCTGTTCGCGGACCTTATGTCCGTCGCGTCGGTGTGGCCGCGCCGTAGCTGTTTCTCCAGACCGAGGAGGGTGACCTGGAGTGCCCCCAGCGGAAAGAAGAGCACCCTAAGTCCAGCTGCCCGCTGCGAGGCCTGCTTGGCGGCGGTCACCTCTCGAAGCGTCACCGCCGTCGCGGTTTCTGCGCCAGCCCACACCAGCTTGCTGTGACCGAAAACCAGCCTGCCCGCTCTATACGGCTCGTACACCTGTCGATGGAAGATCCCGAAGGCGAGGCCGGCATGGTGGAGGAAACCCGCCGCGGCGCGTCTCGACACCTTCTGAACACCCTTTAGCTGAAATCCGGAGGAGCTGGTCCGACGGCCCGAGGGTGACGATCGGTTATAAGACGTTTGCCGCAATCCCGACAAAGTGAAACCTCCGGGCGATCTGGAACTCGACGAGCCGCCACACCCCGCGAGCACAGCGGCGCCGAGGGACAGGCTCAATAAAAGGGCCGTCAGGCGAGATCGAGCTACGAGTGTCCCCCTCTCGGTCTTCATCCTGGCGGGAATGTAACCTCTGAAGTCGCCCAGGGGGACTGCGTGAGCAGGGAACCTAACCCAAAGGATGGCGTCACGACGTCGCTGATGGTGGAGTCCCACCCGTCCGGGCAGTGGACTAACGCATGGTGCGATCAACCACCGCAGAAATGTGTCCGGTCCCGCCGTATCCGTGGACTGATTCAGGCACTGCGGATGGCCGCCGCCTTACACAGCCGCGAACGCGCGGCTGCTGCGGCGGCCACCCGTCAGACAGCGGTGAGTTGACGCACTCCTCGGGTGCAAGGGGTTGACTCGAGGCGCGCCAGCTCACGTTGGAGGGCCCGCCGGCCACGATGGTGTAGCCCGTGAATCGAACCCTCCGACCGACCCATGCGGTCGGCGATCTCCCCCGGTGTAAGTCCGACCAGATGCCGCAAAACCACGACCTGACGCTGCTCCGCGGGAAGTGTTGCCAGCGCCGTCCGAACCGTCTCCGACTGATCGATGTCGCGACCCGAGCTCGAGTCGGGGTCGAGCACGGTCTCGGTCGGCATGAGGCGGTTGGAGCGCAGGTGATCGATCGCGACATTGTGGGCGAGGCGCAGCAGCCAGGCAAAGAAAGGGACCCCGCGCTCGTCGTACTTGCCTACGGTGGACATCAGCTTTGCGAACACCTGCTGCGTCAGGTCTTCTGCCTCATGGTCGTCTCGCACGATCGAGCGAACGTAGCCATAGATATTGTGCGCATAGCTGACGTACAGGAATCGCAACGCTTCCTGATCCCCCTCCTTGGCACGTGCGACGGCGAGTTGTGTCTTGTGATTTGCCTGGGGCGACTCGTCGACGGCCGTCCTTGTTGTGAAGCCGATCGTTGCCGGCGCTGCGGCAAGAGCTTCGCTGATCACTATCGCCCCCTAATCGCTGGCCCGAAAGCCGTTCTCCAGTTCGTGTTGCGTGCCGAGTATTTCCCTCGCACTCTGGATCGGCAATGATCGTTGCGGCTCATTCCAGCGTTCACTCAGCTGAACGGTTGTGGTTCATTGGGTAACTCGATCGTTCATCCGAGTGAACAACACATGGGCGGCATGACCTATTCCATGCGATGCACGGCGGTGGGATAAATCCCGTCCCAAGGAGCAACACGTTGGGGGGCGAGTCGTGGAGGCAGCAACAGCTATTCCGGAGCGTGCTATAGCTCCAGTGCGCTTCGCAGCGCTCGAGCGTCAGCACGCGCCGATCGGGAGGGAATTGCAGGATGCATTCGCGCGCGTCCTGCGGTCCAACGCGTTCACGCTCGGCGAAGAGGTCGCGCAATTTGAGGCTGAGTTTGCTACGTACTGCGAGGTGACTCACTGTGTCGGCGTAGCTTCCGGTACCGCCGCGCTTGCGCTGATGTTGCAGGCATACGGCGTGGGACCGGGCGACGAGGTGATCGTCCCTGCGCACACGTTCATTGCCTCTGCTCTCGCCGTCGCCCACGTGGGGGCGACACCAGTCCTATGCGATGTTGAGGACGCCACGGGGTTGATAGACCCCGGTGCGGCGCGCGCAGCGGTGGGGCCCCGAACAGCGGCGATCCTCGCGGTTCATCTCTACGGCCAGGTCTGCGAGATGGCGGCGATTGAGGCGCTCGCTAAGCCGCGTGGACTTCTGGTCCTTGAAGACGCGGCCCAGGCGCATGGTGCCACTTACTGTGGCCATAAGGCGGGGTCGCTCGGTGCCGCTGCAGCTTTCTCTTTCTATCCGAGCAAGAACCTGGGAGCGCTCGGTGATGGGGGGGCCGTATGCACCGACGATGACGCGCTTGCGATTCGTTTGCGTCGATTGCGCAACCTGGGACAAAGGAGCAAAGGGGAGCACATTGAATTGGGCCACAACGAGCGGCTGGACGCTCTCCAAGCAGCCCTCTTGCGGATCAAGCTTCCGCGCCTGGATGATTGGAACGAGGCACGGCGCCGGCATGCTGAGCATTACCGTTCATTGCTGCCGAACCCCGCCCGGGTAGTCGAGGAGCGGCCCGAGAGCCCCTCGATCTACCACTTGTTTCCGATTAGGTTCCAGGATCGTGATGCGGTCAATGTGGCGTTACGTGATCACGGCATCGAGACCGGGATTCATTACACCCCCGCGGTTCATCAGCATCCCGCCTGGCGTGCCCATCCGATACTGCACGGGGACCTGCCGAACGCAGAGGCGTGGGCCGCCGAAGAGCTTTCGCTTCCGATGCACGCAGGCCTTCTACCGGAGGAAATCGAGCGTGTCGCCGAAACTGTTCATACGGTCGTGGCCACCGAGTGGAGCGAAGGGGAGCGGGTCCGGTGCTGAGACCTGGAGGAAACGCGGCTCCAGTCGATCGCCGCGTACAGCCAGCCGGTCAAGTGGTGGACTCAACAGGGGTCGCCGTAGTCGGACTCGGCTATTGGGGGCCCAACTTGCTGCGAGTTCTCGCTGACAACCCGGATGTCGAGGTGCGCTGGATATGCGACCTGGATCGAGAGCGTTTAACCAGGTTCAAGCGCCGCTATCCATCCGCCCGGATCACAAAGCGACTCGATCGCGTGCTCGATGATCCCCGGGTCGACGCAGTGATCATCGCCACGCCCGTGTACACGCATTACGACCTCGCGGCGCAGGCGCTAAAGGCCGGAAAGCACGTGTTCGTCGAGAAGCCGCTGGCTCCATCGAGTGAGCTCGCCGACGACTTGGCAGAGATGGCCAGCGATCGCGGCAGCATCTTGATGTGTGGACACACCTTTATCTACAGCCCACCCGTGCGCGCAATCAAACAAATGCTCGAGGCCGGGACCCTGGGAGATATCTACTTCATCTCCTCGAGTCGAGTGAACCTTGGGCTGCATCAGCGCGATGTGAGCGTGATCTGGGATCTAGGGCCACACGACTTCTCGATTCTCCTCTTCTGGCTGAATGAGATGCCCATCAGCGTGCGCGCGATCGGACGAGACTCGATTGTCAAGGGAATCGCCGATGTGGCGTTCGTCACTCTCAACTTCACCTCCGGCGTCATCGCCAACGTCGAGCTCAGCTGGCTCGCGCCGAGCAAGCTCCGGCGTACCGTTCTGGTTGGAAGTGAGCGGATGGTGATCTACGACGACGGTGCGAGCGAGCCGGTGCGGCTATTTGACAGCGGCGTCGTCTATCGCGACCCGGAGACTTTCGGGGAGTACCACCTGTCGTATCGGAGCGGTGACATCCTCTCGCCACGAATCGAGTCGCATGAGCCGCTCGGGCTCGAGCTCGCAGACTTCGTCACGTCGATCCGAACAAAGCAGAGCATGGGGTTCCACACGGGCCTTGCGCGCGGCGTGGTACGGATCGTGGAAGCGGCCGATCGCTCGCTCCGAGACGGTGGCCGAGAGGTTGAGCTCGCCCGTGGAGATGTCGCGGCCCACCGCGAGCTCGCCGTCGGTAGCGAGCAGCACGAGCTCGCGCTGGTATAGACGCCTCCACGGTCCCCCCCGAGCTCGCGCTCGCGTCGATGTATCCACGGGCCCGCCCGCGGCGGTGAAGCCCGCTGTTGCGCCGCCACGTCCGGGCTGATAGAGCTTTGCTCCTCGATGGCGCGCTCGGTTCATCTGGTCGGCGGTATCCCCGGCTCCTCGGCACGAGAGGCCATGGAGGCGGCGCTAGGCCGCCTGGCCCCGCATCTGCGGACGCTGAGCGATGGGGAGACCGGAGCGCGCTCCTGGTGGATCCGGGCCATCATCGACCGTCTGCGCGACCACCCCGATCTCGAGCTCATACGCGACGGCGACTACTCCTCGTACGAGAAGACGCCCCAATGGCGCGTCAAGGAGGGCCACGAACTGACGGCCGACAACCTCCAGCCGTATCTCGTGATGGCGGAGGCGTTCCGGGCGAGCTATCCGCTCTTCCATGAGCTTCGCGAGTCTTACGACCGGCCCGATCTCGACTTCCAGGTGGGGATCCCGCTTCACCTCGACCTAGCCGTGGACTCCTTTGGCGAGGGCGGCTTCGCGCCGGCGATTTATGAACCGTGCCTGGAGGCGACCGCCCGCGAGATTCGCGCCATCCAGGCAGAATCGCAGGGTGACGTCGTGTTTCAGCTCGAGATGCCGGTGCCGCTGGTTGCCATCGCGGGCACGCCACCGGAGGGTCAGGCGCAGACCGCCGCCGAGATGGCGCGACGAGTGACCGACCTGCCGCGGCGGGCGGACGCCGGGACGAGGTTCGGCGTGCACCTCTGCCTCGGCGACATGAATCACAAGGCGCTGGCCCGCATGCGCGATGTCCGTCCCCTGGTCTTACTGGCCAACGAACTGCCGCGCCGGTGGCCTGAGGAGACGACGCTCGAGTTCATCCATGCCCCGTTCGCCGCCGCCGAGGAGCCGCCCACCTTCGACGAGGCGTTCTACGCGCCGCTCCGGGATCTCGATCTGCCGCCCGAGGTCAGATTCGCGGCTGGGTGCATTCACGAAAGCTTGAGCCTCGACGAGGAACGGCGACTGATCGCGCTGATCGAGGACTTGGCCGCGCGCCGCGTGGATCTGGCCGCGGCCTGCGGGCTCGCCCGCCGGCCCGACGTGGCTCAGGCCTGGGACGCCATGGACAAGTCCGCGGCGCTAGTCGACGCCTGAGCAACCTGGGCTACGGCGCGAGCCGTTCGAGGCGCCAACCGCCGTGGTGATCTCTCGTGTAGCGGAGCCGGTCATGGAGGCGGTCCTCCCGGTGCTGCCAGAACTCGAGCCGCTCCGGCACCAGCCGGAAGCCGCCCCAGTTCTCGGGCAGTGGCAGCTCAGCGCCCTCATAGCGGGCCGCGAGCTCGGACACCCAGCCCTCTAGCTGTTCACGACTCTCAACCACGGTGCTCTGCGGGGACGCCAGCGCGCTGATCTGGCTGCCCCGCGGCCGGCTCCGTGTGTACGCGGCGGACCGGGCCGCGCTTGTGCGCTGGACAGGACCCTCGACCCTGACCTGGCGCCCGAGCGGATCCCAGTGGAACAACAATGCCGCCCGCGGGTTGGCGGCCAGCTCGCTGCCCTTGCGGCTCTCGTAGTTCGAGAAGAACACAAAACCGTCGGCATCGGCAACCTTGACCAGAACGACGCGCGCCGAGGGCACAGCCTCGGGAGTGGCCGTCGCGAGTGCGGCCGCCTCGGGCGCTCGGACGCCGGCGGCGGCCGCGTGGGCAAACCAGGTCGCGAACTGGCGCACGGGGTCGGGGTCGACGTCTTCCTCTAGCAGCGGCTGGGCGAAGTCGGGCATGGACGGCATTATGCGGCCCGTCCGTCACGGAGCCGCAGCCCCAGGTATCGCCGGGCCGGCTCAGGGCTTACGACCAATTGCCCATAGACACCAGCGCCGTGGTGCAGGACTATTCGATTCGATGACAAGGCTCGTCGGGATCAACCACGTCGCGCTCGAGGTCGGCGATGTCGAGGATGCCCTACGGTGGTACGGGCGTTTTTTTGATTTTGAGCTCCGCGGCCGCGCGGGACGGATGGCCTTCATCGATATGGGCGATCAGTTCATCGCGCTCGCTGCCGGTCGTACCCAACCGGGCGATGACGCCCGGCACTTCGGGCTGGTGGTCGATGACAAGGAGGCGGTCCGGGACGCCCTGCGTGAGGCAGGCATCGGAGTCCGCGCATCCGGATCGCTCGATTTCCATGATCCATGGGGCAACCACGTACAGGTGGTCGACTACCGGGATATCCAGTTCACGAAGGCTCCTGCGGTGCTTGAAGGCATGCGCCTGGACGGCCTCGCCAAGAACGAGTCGGCGCAGCGGGAGTTGCGCAAGAAGGGGCTGGCGGGCTGATCCGTGGTCGACGCGCCTCCTGGAGCGAAGGGCTGATCCATGGTCGTCGCGATCGCTGGAGCGCATGGGAAGATTGCGATGCGGCTGATCGGCCTCCTGGTCGCCGGCGGGGACACCGTGACCGGGCTGGTTCGCAACCCCGATCACGCCAACGATGTGCGCAGCCGCGGCGCGTACCCTGTCGTCTGCGACCTCGAAACAGCCGCTGTCGAGGAGGTTGCTGCGGCGCTCGAGGGCGTCGATGCAGCTGTGTTCGCGGCCGGAGCCGGTCCCGGCAGCGGTGCCGCCCGAAAGCTCACCATGGATCGCGACGGCGCCATCAAGCTGCTCGACGCGGCCGTCGCGTCGGGCGTTTCGCGGTACGTGATCGTGAGCTCGGTTGGCGCCGAGGATCCGCCGCCGGGCGATGACGTCTTCAACGTCTATCTGCGCGCGAAGGCCGAGGCCGATGCGGCCGTGCAAGCCTCAGACCGAGATTGGACTGTGGTGAGGCCTGGCGGGCTGACCGATGACCCGGGAACGGGACGCGTCCGCCTCGATTCGGCTCCGTTCCGTGGCCACGTCCCGCGCGACGACGTTGCCGCTGTGCTCGCGCGGTTGCTGTCGGATCCGCGAGCATCGCGCCGCGTCCTCTACGTCAACGGTGGCTCTCAGCCAATCGACGAGGCGCTGACGCGGGTTCTTGCGGCTTAGCGCGGCTTCCGTAAACGGGGAGCAGCGCGGTCGCGCCAGGAAGCACAATTCCCCCAGCTGGGGGGAACTGGCCGACGCCGCCGTTATTGCGCAGCATGCGGCGGCTAGCGTCGAGGTATGGACAGAAGGGGATATATGTCGGCCGGCGCGCTGGCGACGCGCAACCCCCTGGGATCTGCACACACGATTGCCGGGGCCGCGGTTGGCGCGGTTGGTACGGCGGTTCCCGAGCGCGTCGTGGAGAACACGCCCATAGCCGACCGACTCGGTGTCGACGATCGATGGATCGTGAGCCGCACGGGCATCAGACAGCGCCATGCGCTGCGCAGCGGAGAACGGCTCTCACGGCTTGCAGCGCAGGCCGGCCGGGCTGCTCTCGAGCGCGCCGAATTGGATCCTGCCGACATCGACCTGCTCCTCGTCGCCACCACCAGCAAGGACGAGCTCACCCCCGACGCGGCTCCGCAGGTTGCCGCCGAGTTGGGGGCACGCCGTGCGGGCGCGATCGATGTTGGCGCCGCTTGCACCGGGTTTATTTCTGCGCTGGCGCTCGCTCGGGGTCAGATCGAGGCGGGGACTGCCGAGCGCGTACTCGTTGTCGGCGCGGACGCGCTGGTTCGCTATTTGGATCCGGACGACAAGCGCACGGCGGCGCTCTTTGGCGACGGCGCGGGGGCCGTGGTGGTGGCGGCTGTAGAGCCGCCGGGCCGGATCAGCAATCCGGTGCTGCGGGCGGACGGCGCGCAGGCCGAGCTGATCTACGCGACCCATGACGAGCGCAAGATCAGGATGCAGGGACACGAGACTTTCCAAAACGCTGTTCAGCGTCTGACCGAAGTGACCGGACAAGCGGTGTCGCTGGCAGAGACCGAGATCGAGGACATCGACCTCTTCGTCTACCACCAGGCCAACCGGCGAATACTGTCGGCGGTTGGCGAGCGGCTAGGCCTGCCCGAGGAACGGGTGGTCGATTGCATCGAGCGCTACGGGAACACGTCGGCGGCCTCGATTCCGCTGGCGCTGGCCGAGGCGGAGGCAGCCGGAACGCTGGTCGATGGCTCACGTCTGCTGTTGGCGGCGTTCGGCGCCGGCTTCACATGGGGCGGGGTGGTCGTCGATTGGGGTCTCGATGGGGCCGAAGAGTCGCTGCACCCAGGCGACCGATCGTCGCTCAATCGGGCGATGGATGACTGAGCAAAAGGAGGAAACGATGAGCACCACAACCATCTCTGACGACAGGGTGTTTGAGACGATCGCCAACGCGCTGGCGGAACTCGGAGCCGAGCGCGATCAGATCACGCGCGAGTCCAGCTTCGAGTCACTCGACGTCGACTCGCTTGACCTGGTCGAGGTCGGCCAGGTGATCCAGGACCAGTTCGGCGTCGAGATCAAGGGCGACGACATGAAAAAGGTCGGCACTGTCGGCGAGGTCGTGGCCCTGGTTGTGGAGCGAGCCGCGTGATCCGGCGGATTTCGACCGGCAGAGCCGCCGCCTTGCTGCGATGAGTGCCACGACGCAAGCGACACCCACGAAGCTGGCCCCGCTCGAGCGCATTGAGCGGCTCTGCGACGAGGGGACTGTCCAGGTAATCCGCTCGGGCGTGACCTCGCGGCGCCTCGGAGAGAAGAGTCGTCCTGGGGACGGCGTGATCGGCGCGGCCGGGCGGGTCGGGGGCCGTCCAATCTTCGTCTACGCGCAGGATCAAAGGTTTGTGGGCGGCTCGCTCGGTGAGGCGCACGCGGACACGATCGTGCGAGTCATGCGGCTCGCGGGGAACGCAGGTGCTCCCGTAGTCGGCTTCATCGAGTCCGGCGGCGCGCGAATGCAGGAGGGAGTGGCCGGGCTCGCCGGATACGGTCGCATCTTCTTCGAGAACGTGGCGCTTTCGGGGCGAGTCCCTCAGATCTCAGTGATCACGGGAACCTCCGCCGGCGGCGGCTCCTATTCGCCCGCACTGACGGATTTCGTGGTGATGACCGAGTCGGCCACGATGTTTCTCACCGGGCCTAGGGTGGTCAAGGAAGCGCTTGGCGAAGACGCAAGCGCGGAGAGCCTCGGGGGGGCAAGCGTGCATGAGCGCAACGGCGTGTGCAATTTCGTTGCGAAAGACGACCTGGATGCGGTCGCTCATGTCCGCGAGATTCTCGGTTACCTGCCGCCTAACGCATCGTCGCCGGGACCAGAGCGCTCAGCCGTAGAGCCGCCCAGCGCCGACCCCAGCGCGGTCGTGCCGAAGGAGCACCGACGGGTGTACGACGTCCGCGACGTGATCCGCGCCCTCGCCGACGGCGGCGAGTTCCTGGAGCCCTCGGCGCGCTGGGCCCGCAACATCGTGACTGCATTGTGTCGTCTCAACGGCCGGACCATCGGCGTCCTCGCCAATCAGCCGAAATTCCTGGGCGGCACGCTGGATTCGGAGTCAGCGTCCAAGGGAGCACGGTTTGTCCGGATGTGCAACGCATTTGGTGTTCCGCTGGTGGTCCTCGTTGACACCCCGGGCTTCATGCCCGGTAGCCGGCAGGAACGCGGCGGCGTAATTCGACATGGCGCAAAGCTTCTGCACGCATTTGCCGAGTCACGAGCTCCTCGGGTAACGGTTGTGCTGCGCAAGGCCTTCGGCGGCGCGTACATCTCGATGAACGCCCGCGACCTCGGCGCCGACTTCACATTCGCGTGGCCCCAGGCCGAGATCGGCGTGATGGCGGCGAGCCAGGCCGTGGGCATCATCCACAGGCGCCGATTGGCCGAGCTCGAGAGAGACTCGGATGCCGAGCGCGCCGAGCTGGCGACCGGCTACGCCGAGCAGCACCTGCGGGCGGACGTAGCAGCGCATGACGGGTTCATCGATGAAGTGATCGAGCCGTCGCAGACGCGCATGCGCCTGATTTGGGCGCTGGATGCGCTGTCAAACCGCCGCACCGGTGGCACGGTGAAGAACATTCCGCTCTAGTCGTCTTCGAACGAGAACTGCTCGGTGACGCCTGCGATCTCGAACAGGCGCCGTGCCTGACCGCGAACGTGACGTACGAGCAGCTTCTGGCCGGTTTCGTTCGCGCGCTTCGTCGCGCCCAGGAGGCTGCGCAGGCCGGTGCTGTCGATGAATTGGACCTCTTCGAGGTCGATGAGCAGCTCTCCCGCATCAGACGACTCCACGGCAATCAGTTCGCTCTCAAGCTGCGGGGCGGAGATCAGGTCAAGCTCGCCTGCGAGCGAGAGCTCAGTACGAGTACCGACCCGGGCGGTCTGGATCCTGAGTTCACTACGCCGTCGCGCCCGGCTCCCAGCGAATGGTCCGTGCACAGACAGGATTATCGCGCTAGCGCGGGGCGCGCGTCCGTCGGGGTCGGAGCAGAGCCTGGGCGGCCTTCAGCAGCGCCTGACGCAGGGCGATGGGGTCGGCACCGGGGAGACGTGGCCGAAAGGACCCACTCTTTGGTTGCATAGTGGCGTGGAGATCGTCGAGTTCGGACCGTTGACAGATGCGCTGCGGCGCGAGCTCGAGGGGGACGAGCAGGACCCGTTTGATGCCGGCGGCATCACGCTGCACTTCCAGCCCAAGGACCGGCACGTCGGGCTTAGGGACGATTCGGGAAGGCTCGTGGCCAGCACCGGGATAGTGCTGGCTGAGGTCGAGGTCGACCGCGAGCGGTTTCCAGTTGTGGGATTGGGCGGCGTGATCGTGAACGCGGGGTACCGCGGCCGCGGGCTCGGACGCCGGGTCGTGCAGGCCGCGCTCACGAAGGCAAGAAAGCTTGGTCCCGCATTCGCGATCCTCTTCTGTCACGACGATCGGGCGGGGCTTTACCGAAAGCTCGGCTTCACGCCCGTCGATGCCGAGGTCGTCGTCTGGCAATCCGCCGGCTACGCCCCGATGCCGCAGCAAACCATGTGGCGGCCGTTACACGAAAAGCGGGAGTGGCCGACGGGCCGCGTCGTCGTCCACAGCCTGCCCTTCTGAGCTTTACGGCGCAGTGATCGCGGCGTGGTAGAACACGGCCGTGTGAGATTCCGTAAGCCCAGCAAGTCGCGGGCCTCCCGATCGAGCGAGCGTATCCGCGCGAGGCCGTGGGCGCTTGTGATCGCGGGCGTCCTGCTTGAGACGCTTGCCACCTGGCTGCGCAGCGGCCGGCTGGGTGGCCATCTAGTGGTGCGATGCCGAGCGGGACACCTTTTCACCACGATCTGGATCCCGGGCGCCTCGGTCAAGTCTCTCCGGCTTGGGTTCTGGAGGCTTCAGCGCTGTCCGGTCGGTCACCACTGGGCCGTTGTCTCACCGGTCAAAGAAGCGAACCTGACCGACGAGGAGCGGCGTACCGCCGCCGAGCATCGTGATATCCGGCTCCCCTGAGCGATCGCCGAGGCGGCGATGAATTATCCGTGTCCGAACAGTCTTAACTCGGCAGGCGGGTGCACAACCCGGGCAGCTTACGCCCGCCGCGCAAACTGATAACCACACGAAAGGAGTTCAGCGATGGCCGAAGTCAAGATTGGAACGCGCGAAGAATGGCAGGCTGCTCGCTCCGAACTCGCGAAGCTCGAAGCCGAGCACGCGACGCTCGGCCAGAAGGTCACCGAGCAGCGCCGGCAGCTCCCGTGGGTCCCGGTGGAGAAGGAGTACCGGTTTGACACCGAGCAGGGTAAGAAATCGCTTGCCGAGCTCTTCGACGGCCGCTCTCAGCTGCTCGCCTACAACATCATGTTCGGCCCCGATTACGAGCTCGGCGCATGCCCCGGGTGCACGAACCTCGGGGATGAGCTCGACGGCACGCTCGTGCACCTGAGTCACCGCGACGTGACGCTCGTCTGCTTCTCACGTGCGCCCATCGATCGGCTCACCGCCTACAAGGAGCGAATGGGCTGGACGTTCCCATACGTCTCCACGTACGGAACGGACTTTCCCTTCGACTTCGGCCTCGCTCTACGGCCCGAGCAGATTGGCGAGATCCCTCAGATCCAGGCGATGATCGAAGACCCCCCGGAATGGCTCCAAGGCTGGTCCAGCCAGATCGGGGCAAAGCTCGAGGACGGCTTGCGTGAGGGGCCGAGCTGGATTGCCTTCGCCCGCGAGAACGGAACCGTTTACCACACCTACACGGTAATGGCTCCCGATCCGTTCGTCGCGCCGTATCACAGCTTCCTGCTCGAGCGGACCCCGAAGGACCGGTCCGAGGACCCGATCGCGTGGCG
>Ga0070741_10008621_pt1 | contig 20314 bp, 15 predicted proteins | sample Coa_R1_4_FD_66440 | JGI IMG/M metagenome (GOLD analysis project Ga0070741, IMG submission 66440) | Surface soil microbial communities from Centralia Pennsylvania, which are recovering from an underground coalmine fire - Coalmine... | ecosystem: Environmental > Terrestrial > Soil > Unclassified ...
GCGTCCTTGCCGACGGCGTAGAACGCGGGGTTGGCGAAGCCGGCGCCGGCCGGGTTGGGCGACGCCGCCTGGATCCGCGTCCACATGCCCGCCCACAGGGGCGACGACAGGCTGGTGCCCGCGCCCTGCGAGTCGGACTGGCCGTTGGCCACGATGGCGTAGCCGGTGAGGGCGTCACCGGATATGGCGGACACGTCGGGGATCCCGCGACATAGCGCGCCGGTATTGCTCGGCGTACCGTCGAACGTCGACACGCACCGCCCGATGATGTTCGGCACCCCTTGCTGGAAGTCGGGGGCGGTGATGAAGATGCTCGTGCCGCCGCCGCCGAACTCCCACGCCCGCTCGAGCACGCGGCTCTGGGGCTGGTTGCCGTCGGTGAACAGCACGGTGCCGCCGACGCCGACGGCGTACGGGCTGGCGGCCGGGTAGCCGAGCAGCGGCACGGCCTGGTTGAGGATGCCGTTGCCGGCGCCGATCACGGGCAGGATCACCACCGGGCACGACGAGCCGGTATCGCCCGTCGACGCGAACAGGGTGCGGCCCATCATCACGGCCTGGCGCAGGATGGGCTCGGCCACCGGCTCGAGGTTGTTGCCGAGACCCTGGGTGGGCGGATTGTTGGGCTGCAACGCCGGGTTGCCGACGACCGGGTTGAGGGGATCGGTCTCGCACTCGCCGAAGCTGGCGTTCATGGTGCGGGGCCCGTTGGCGTCGCTCACCCACTGCGAGAACTCGGCCATGACGTCGGCGTCGGAAAGCGAGTGCACGAAGTACAGCTGCAGCTCGTAGGCGTTGGGCGCCATGCCGGTCGACGCCTGCGTGTCGATGTCCCACTCGGTCGAACCGCTGGTGTCGTCGAACGGGCCCTTGCCGACGTGCTTGACGGTGACCGGGATCTGGTGGAGGCCGTTCTCCTTCTCGAACTGGCGCAGGTCGTTGATGACGCTGTCGGTGGCGCCCTCGCCGAACACGCCGAGCGTGGCCCCCTGGCCCATGTTGTTGGCCGGCTGCTCGTAGATGTTCCACAGGTCGGCCGGCTTCACCAGCCCGACCTCCACCGGACCCTGGGCCGGGCGGGGCGCAGCCGTCTTCGGGCGCGTCGGGGTGGAGAACTTCTGCAGGTCGTTGAGGCCGACGACGCTGCTCACCGGGAGGTCGGCGGGCACCTTGGGCGCCACCGTGTTGGCGACGAACGTCACCCCCTTGACGACGAACGTGCGCAACGTGGTGTGGAAGAGACGCTCGACGTCGGACACGGTGCCCGCGGCCTGCACGTAGTCGCGGCTGGTGCCGGCCTGCGTGATGTCGAGCCCACCGCCCTCGAGCCACGAGGCCAGGCGGTCGTGCGTCGCCTTGTCCACGCCGAAGCGGGCCGCGAACTCGGCGGGGGTGAGGTAGTGGTGGTAGGCGGGGCTCTTCGGGTCGTACATGGCGCGCAGGGCGGCCATCTCGCCCGCGGGGTCGGGACGTTGGAGGCCTACGCCGACGACGACCTCCCGGCGCGGATCGGGCGAGCCCGCGGGCACGAGCTTGTCGAGCCCCGGCAGCACGTTGGCGGCGAGGGTGACGAGGCCGGGCTTCGGTGCGGCAGTCGTCGTGAGCGGCGAGAAGAGAGCCACGCCGATGGCGAGCATCACCGCCAACGCAAGAGTGGTGCGCTTCACAGCTGGGTCTGGTCGAGCTCGTCGAGCGCCTGCACGGCGCCCTGGATGATGTGGACGTCACCGACCAGCACCGTCACGAGGCGGTCGACGGCGAGGAACTCCTGGGCCGATGCGCGCACCTGCTCGGCCGTGACCTGCTCGATGCGCTTGGGGTGGTCGCGCAGGTACTCGACCCCGAGGCCGTGGGCGGCCAGCGACGCCAGCGTCGACGCCAGGCCGGCCTGGGTCTGGATCGACAGGGCGATGGTGCCCACGAGGTAGCGCTTCCCGGCCTCGAGCTCGCGCTCACCGACGAGCGCGTTCGTCATGGTGGTGAGCTCGTGCCGGATCTCGGCCAGCGCGGGCACGGTGACGTTGGTGGCCACCTCAGCCCCAACCACGAGCTGCGAACCCCGCTGGCGGTGCTCGATCGAGCTGCGCGGGCTGTACGAGTAGCCCTTGTCCTCGCGGATGTTCGTAACGAGCCGCGACGAGAAGTAGCCGCCGAAGATGAGGTTGGCGACGGAGAGGGCGGCGTAGTCGGAATGGGTGCGGTCGAGGGCGGGGCCGCCGAGGCGGATGTTCGTCTGCACCGCGCCCGGCCGGTCGACGAACCCGGTCGGGCCGGGCTCGATGGCGCCCAGCGCCGGCACGCCCGGCGCCCGCTCGGCGCCCGTCCACTCGGCGAGGGCACCGGCGACCTTGTCGAGCGCGGTCTCGGGCTTGAAGTCGCCGACCAGCACGAGGGTGGCGCCGGCGGGGACGACGCGCTTGCGGTGCCAGCGCTTGAGGCCGGCGGCGTTGACCGCGTCGACCGCCTCGGGGTCTGGCAGCCCCCGCCCGTACGGGTGCTTGGGGTACATGCGTGCGAGCAGCGCGTGCTGGGCGAGGACGGTGGGCTGGCTGCGCAGGATCGTCAGCTCCTGCTTGATGCGACCCTGGTGCACCTCGACCTCGACGGCCGGGTACTGCGCGTCGGTGAGCACCTCGCCCAGCAGGTCGAGGTACTCGGGCAGGCGGTTGGCCAGTGCCGAGCCGCCGACCACGACCTCCTCGACGCCGGCCGACGCGTCGAGGCTGCCGCCCACGCGCTGCAGGCGCTCGGCCAGGCCGACGCTGTCGGACGCGCTGGTGCCACTGGTGAGGGTGGCGGCCAGCAGCCGCTCTCGTGCGCCGTCGCCCGGGCGGGACGTGCCCGTCGGGATGCGCAGGCGCACTTCGACGCGCGGCACGTTGGACCGGCGCACGGCCATGACGTTGAGACCGGAGGCGAGCTGGCGGCTGGCGACGGACGGCGTGCGGGGGCGCTTCGGGGGGTCGGTGGCGGGGATGCCCGGCCGGTCGGCGTCGAGCGCGGTCGTCACGACGCCGCCCCGGGTACGAGCTCGAGCACGGCCCGGCGCGCCGGCCGCAGCCACTCCTCGGCGGCGCGGATCACCCGCTTGGCGTCGACCTCGTAGAGCGCCGCCGGGAGGTCGTTCATGAGCTCGGGCCGGTCGCGCTGCTGCTCGGTCGCGGCCAGCGTCAGGGCCCGCTGCACGAAGTTGTCGACGCGCGCCACCGTCCCCGACGCCAGCGCGGTGGTGACGCGCTCGACCTCGTCGTCGTCGAGGCCGGTGATGATCTCGCCCACCACGTCGTCGACCGCGCCCACGATCTCGTCGACCCCGACGCCGGGCGCGTAGTAGGCGAGCACCTGCAGCATGGTCGGGTCGCGCATCTCCAGGGCGTTGCCGAACGTGCCGACGTACGCGCTCACGTGAGACGCCAACCGGCGCTCCTGCACGAGCCGCCGGTAGAGACGGGAAGCCCGGCCCTCGGCGAGCACGTCGGCCAGCACGACGGTGCCCAGGTAGTCGTCGAACTCCACGATGGGATGAGGCACCCGGTAACCAAGGGCGACCGCCGGCGTCGGGGCCATGGCGTCGTGGTGGACGGCGCGGTGCTCCCCCACCGGCAGCGGCTCGGTGAACCGGGGACGTTCAGGCGCCGGCCGTCCCGCGATCGTGGCGAACTGTCGCTCGACCAGCTGCATGGCGTCGTCGACGTCGAAGTCGCCGACCACGGCCAGGACGGCATTGGAGGGCGTGTAGTAGCGCTCGAAGAAGTCGGCCGCGTCGGTCACGGTGGCGGCCTCGAGGTCCTCGAAGCTGCCGTAGCCGTTGTGGGCGTTGTTCCAGTGGCTGAACATCAGCGGCGGCAGGTGGATCCAAGGGAACCCGCCGTAGGGCCGGTTCATCACGTTGACCCGGATCTCCTCCTTCACCACCGCGATCTGGTTCTCGAGCGTCTCCTGGTTGAGGCGCACGGCGCGCATGCGGTCGGCCTCGAGGAACAGCCCCAGCTCCAGGGCGGTCGACGGCAGGGCCTCGAAGTAGTTGGTGTAGTCGCTGTTGGTGCTGCCGTTGAACGTGCCGCCGCTGCCCTGCACCAGGCGGGCGTGCTCCATCTTCTCGAGCGTGGCCGACCCCTCGAACATGAGGTGCTCGAAGAGGTGGGCGAACCCGCTGCGCCCCTCGGGCTCGGAGCGGAAGCCGACGTCGTAGTAGACGGCGATGGCCACCGTGGGCGACGACTTGTCGGGCGACAGCACCACCCGCAGGCCGTTCTCCAGCTGCCGCCGCTCCACGGGCAGCGCCAGTTTGGGCGCCTTCGCTCGGGCCGGCATGGAGGCGAACGTTAGTGGCTCGCCCCAACCTTCCGTTTTGGGTCAGCGGCGGCGGGGGCCGAGGCGGCTGAGGCGGGCGACGAGGACCTCGAGGATGAGAGCTTCGGGCCAGGCCCGGCCACCGCGCAGGTCGATGTCGGCGTCGGACAGCAGGGTGATGGCCCGGGCCACGCCGTTGGGCCCCAGCCGCTTGGCCTGGTTCATCGCCTTCTTGGCGGGGAACGGGCCGCTGCCGATGAGCGCCGCGGCCTCGTTCTCGTCGCGCACGCCGGCGCCCTCGAGCCGCAGCATCGAGCCGTAGTGGCGGTGGAGGCTGGCGAGGATCACAAGGGGGTGGCGGTCGCCCGCCTCGGTGAGGCGCTTGAGGGCGACGAGGGCGCCCTCGGTGTCGCCCCCGTCGATGGCGTCGGTGAGCGTCCACGGCGCCACGCCGCCGGCCTCGCCGAGGAACGGCTGCAGCTCGTCGACGGTCACGTCGGCGCCCTCGCCGTATGCCGAGGCCAACGCGTCGAGCAGCGTGGCCAGCCGGCCGACGTCCTCGCCCAAGTGATCGCTCAGCAGGGCGGCGGCCTGGCGGTCGAGGTTGACGGGCCCGTCCTTGAGCGCCGCCGCCAGCCAACCGCTGCGGCCCTTGGCGCCCGTCGGCACAGATACGTCGACCACGTGGCCCGACTTCTTCACCGCCGCCAGGAGCTTGGCGGCGAGCTGGCCGCCGCCGCTCACCAGCACGAGCACCGACGTGGGCAGCGGGTCGTCGAGGTACGCCAACAACGCATCGAGCTCGTCGGTGCGGAAGCGGCCGGCGTCCCGCACGACCACCACCCGCCGGTCGGAGAGGAAGGCCGGTGTCTGCAGGGCGTCGACGGCGGCGTCGATACCGACCTCCTCGCCCGAGATGTCCTCGACGGCCAGCCCGGTGGGGTCGTCGCCCGCCAGCTCGCGCACCAGCTCGCTGACCGCGGGGCCGATGAGGGCGGGGTCGTCACCGCGGACGAGGTAGACGGACACGGGGTCGCCGGCCGGGCTGGCCTTGCTCACTTGGCCTCGAGGATCGCGGCGATGACGTCGGCCACCCGGCGCATGCCCTTCACGTCGTGGGTGCGCAGGATGCGGCAGCCGTGACTCACCGCCCAGCCCGCCTCGGCCGGGCTGTCGTTGGCCATCAGCAACGGGTAACCGAGGGCAGCGAGGTCTTCGGTGCGGCGCAGGATCGCGGTGCGCTGCTCGGGCGTCTTGTGCCGGTCGAGGCCGGGGTCGACCACGATCGACGTGGTGGGCGTGCCCGCCTTCTCGAACTTGTGGGCGCACGCCACGAGGTGGTCGCGCACCTCTTCGACGGTGCCCGGGCCCACGTGGGTGACGATGCGCGACACGCCGGCGCCGGCCACCTCGGCATGCCAGCGCGTCACCAGCGGGACCTCGACGACGCCGACGACCTGGTTGGCGTCGCCCGCTCGGAGCTCCAGCAGGTCGGCCCCATCGGACACCATCGACGTGGCGTCGAGCACGCACGAGTTGCCCCGCACCACACCCATGACCAGCGTCCGCGTCGCCAGCTCGTAGGTGTGGTCGCCGAGCATCAACTTCACACGCCGACGTTACCGGGACACGACCGAGAAGCGAACCGGCGACCCGCCGCCCGCGGCCCCCGGCGCCGCGTCCGCGGCGGCGCGCACGACGAGACTGCCGACGGTCACGGTGGTGCCCGGCGACGCCACCGCCAGGTGCGGGCGGTGGAAGCCGGGCGGGCTGAGGATGAGGCCCGGATGGACGGCGGGGATGAGATCGTCGAGAGCGTGCCCCATGCGACTGTCGGCGGACGACAGGGCGAGCACGTCGACGTGGGTGATGTGCTCGCGCCGGAGGGCGGCGGCCAGGCCGGCCGAGGGCGGGCGGTCGAGCACGACGACCGTGGCGGGGCCGCGCCGCCACACGCGGGCCGCGGCCGTGACCGCCTTGCCGTCGACGATCGCCGGGGCGGTGATGCGCGCCACGGCGAGGGGGGCGACGAGCGCACCGAGCACCGCCGCCGGCACGAGGTAGGGGTGAAGGCGGCGGGGCCCGAACTTCCACGCGAAGACAGACGTGGCGCCGACGGCGAGCGACACGAGCCCGAGGTGGCCGAGCGGGAGCCGGGCACACACGTGGGCCACGGCCGCGATCCATTCGAGGAGGGCGCGCGTGGGGAGATGCAGCGCGGCCGCCGGTGCTCCACCGGCGAGGCCCGCGACCACGCCGGTGGTCATGCCCCACATCGTGAGCGGGCCGGCGGCCGGGATGGCGAGCAGGTTGGCGGGAATCGCCGCCACCGGCAGGCCGCCGAACACGGGGATGAGCACGGGCGCCACGCCGAGTTGGGCGGCGACGGTGACCGCCAACGGCTCGGCGACGATGCGCGGGCCGGGCAGGCGCGCTGCCAGCGGCGCGGCCCATAGGGCAATGCCAACGCATGCGCCGACAGAGAGAAGGAACCCCACCGAGCGGATCAGCACAGGGTCGACGAGGACGAGCCCGGTGACGGCGAGGGCGAGCAGCCGCAGCCCCGACGCCGGCCGCCCCATGGTGGTGGCGAGCAGGGCGAGAGCCGCCATGGCCTCGGCCCGCAGCACCGACGGCTCCCACCGCACGAGCACGCCGAAGGCGAGGAGGACGAGGAGTCCGGCGACGAGGCGGGCGCGCAGCTGCAGCAGCCGAAGGAGGGGTCCCGCCAACGCCAGCACGAACGCCACGTTCTCGCCGCTGACGACGAGAAGGTGGGTGAGGCCGGCGTTGCGGAAGTCGTCCGCCGTCGCCTGCGACTGGCCCCGTGAGTCGCCGAGGACGAACCCCATGAACAGCGCGCGCTGCTGGCCCGGCAACGACGCCACGCCGCGCTCGAGCGTGCGACGGACACCGTTGGCCAGCCTCTCGGCCGGGCCGCCGCCCGACCAGGCGCCGGCGCGCGTGATCGACAGCTGCCCGGCGATGTGGCGCACGGCCAGCCGGTCGCGCTGACCGGGCGCCACGGGCTTCACCCGCCCTTCGACTTCGACGCGCTCCCCCGCGAGGCGCGGCCCGAGAGCGGCGGCCGCGTCGCCGCGCGCCCACCCGTCGAGGCGCGTGCCGTGGAGTCGCACCTCGACGTGCAGCGCGTCGAGGACGGGCTCGGGATCGGACACGAGGGTGGCCACGCCCTGCACGCGGTGAGGAGCAGGCGGGCGCAGGCCGGTCCAACACCGCGCTCCCATGGCCGAGGCCAGCAGGGCCGCGCCCACGCACAGCAGCACCGGCCGCCGGGCCAGTAACGCCACGCCGGTGAGGGCGACGGCAACCACGAGCGGCACGGGGCGGTGCACGAGGGCGCCGAGCGCGGTGCACACGGCCAGGACCACCGCGCCCCGGTCGGACAGCGCCCCTGCCCTCACACCTTCACCCGCTGACGCAGCTTCTCCAGCTTGCTGGGCCCGATGCCGCCCACTTCGAGCAGGTCGTCGACGGAGCGGAACCGACCGTGCTGCTTGCGGTAGTCGAGGATGGCCTGCGCAGTTGCGGGGCCGACGCCCGGCAGCGCGTCGAGTTGTTCGAGGGTGGCGGAATTGAGGTTGACGGGCGCGTCGGCCGACGCGCCTCCTGCTCCGCTGCCGACGCCGGCTGATGGCGGTGGTGCCTCGCCCCGGCGCGGCACGTAGACGCGGTCGCCGTCGCTGACCTTGAGGGCGAGGTTGAGCTGGTCGACGTCGGCGTCGGGTGTGGGCCCCCCGGCCGCGTTGAGGACGTCGGCCACGCGTGCGCCCGCGGGCAGCTTGTACAGGCCCGGGCTCACCACCGCGCCGGCGGCGGCGACCACCGGCCGCTCATCGGACGGCTGATCGGTCGCGCCCGCGCCCGCACCTGGCCTCGTGGTGCCGGGCGCCGCACCGGGATGAGCGCGCGGCAACGTCACCTGCGGGTGGGCCGCCGAACGCCCGGCGCCCAGCACGACGGCACCGACGACGATCACGAGCACGACGAAACTCACCGCGCCCACGGCGATGTGGCGGCGCTCGACGCCCGCGGCGTCGGCCGCCGACTGCAGGCGCGCCAGCCAGGGCGTGGCGGGCTGCGGAGGTGGAAGGTCGGGCATGCGCGCTCCCGGGACACGAAGGGTCGACCGGGGGAAGCGGTGAGCCCACGATACCGAGAGGCCGCGTCAGGCGAAAGGGCCTACTTCCCTTCTCTCCGCGCCTCCCACTCGGCTTCGACCTCGAGCGGGATGCGCCGGTAGGCGGCCCAGTGCCCGTACCCGTACAGGCGCCAGCGGAAGTAGGCGCCGAGGTAGCGGCGCAGGAAACCGACCAGCCCCAACTCGTTCCACTGACGCACGTGCACCCGCTCGTGGCGCATGAGGTGCTCGTCGCCCGCCGCGTCGCGCCGCACGAGGATGAGCCGCCCCAGTGTGGTGGCCGAGGCCCCGGGTGCCACCGGCCCCCCGACCCACACCCACGGCTTCTTGGCCATCGGCCTCAGTACAGGCGAGCGGTGAGTGACTTGCGGTACTGGGCCGTGCGGGGGTCGTCGGGGCCGAGCAGCTCGAGCAGGTCGACGAACTGCTGACGGGCGTCGTCGTCGTCCTTGACCCGATCGAGCAGGGCATCGAGCTTCTGCTCGACACCGTCGACGGGGCTGCTGTCGCCGTTGCCCGCCGCGCCCACGCGCGCCAACGCCGCCACGCGCCGCGTCTCGGCCGTCTCGGGGATGCGGGCCAGCAGCGCCAACGCCTCGTCGGTGTCGCCCCGCTCCGCGAGCAGCTGGCCGAGGGCAACGATGGCACCGGCGTGATCCGGGTCGAGCTCGAGCGCCTTGCGCAGCGACGCCTCGTCGCCGGCGCCCACCAGCGTGTCGGCTTCGGTGGGCGCGGGTGCGAGCCCACTGACGAACTGGCGCACGGCCTGCTCGGGCAGGGCGCCGATGAACGAGTCGACGATCTCGCCGTTGCGCAACGCGTACACGGCCGGGATCGACTGCACGCGGAACGCCTGGGCGACCTGCGGGTTGGCGTCGACGTCGACCTTGGCCAGGACCACCTCGCCGTTCGTCTCGTCGACGACCTTCTCGATGATCGGGCCGAGCGTCTTGCACGGCCCGCACCACTCGGCCCACAGGTCGACCACGACCGGGACCTGCGCGGACCGTTCGATGACGTCGGTCTGGAACGTTGCGTCGGTGACGTCGACAGCTGCCATGGACCGACCAGTTTACGGCCTGTGGAGGACTACCTCGACGTCGCCACCGCACGCTTCACGCATCGAACGATGGTGCGGCCGTTGACGCTCTCCACCGAGACCTCGTCGCTGAGCGCCTTCACGAGGAACAGGCCCCGGCCCGACTCCGCCATGGCGTCGGGCGGGCCGGCCTCGTACTCGGTGGGGAACGACGGCGGGGCGCCGCCCTCGTCCTCCACCTCGATGCGCACGGCGTCGTCCTCCACCGCGGCGCGGAGCACGACCGCGCCCTCGGGCGCGGCCGACACCGCGTTGGTGCAGAGCTCGTTGGCGATGAGGAGGATGTCGCCGGTGGCATCGGCGTCGACGGGTTGGCGCTCCAGCCAGTCGCCGAGCAGGTGACGGGCCAGCACCACCGACGCGGTGTTGGCCGTGAACCGGTGCTCGAAGGGCGCCAGGGCCAGGCGGGCGCCGGTTGTGGGCGCCATGCGACGGCGCAGCACCAGCGCCAGCGTGTCGTCGCGGCGCTCGCCTCCCAACAACGCACGGTCGACCAGGGCGCGCGCCAGGTGCTCGGCCGGGTAGTCGGCGACCTGGCGCCCGGCGCGCACGAGGCTGTCCATGCCGCTGATGATGTCCTTGCCCGACTCGATGAGGCCGTCGGTGTAGAGCACGACCGTGTCGGACCGGTCGAGCACCAGCTCGATCACCTTCTCGCTGCCGGCACCGGGCCAGCCCAGCGGCACGCCCGGCGTCTCGATCAGCTCGGGACCGTCGACCGTCGACAGCAGCAGCACCGGCGGGTGGCCGGCGCCGGCCAACCGCAGCCGTCCGTCGTGGGGGTCGAACCGGGCCACGACAGCGGTGGCCACCAGCTCAGGATCGTGAGCGCTCAGGATCTCGGCCGTGCGCTCCAGCAGGCGGTCCATCGGTACGCCCTCCAGCGAGAGGATGCGCAGGGCGTGGGTGACGGTGAGCGCGTCCTTGGTGGCCTCGAGGCCCTTGCCCATGACGTCGACCACGGCGAGGTGCAGCCCGCCGTCGGGCATCACCTGCCAGTCGTAGAGGTCGCCGCCGGTGGCGGAGCGGGGGTCGGCGGCGAGGTAGTGCACGCCCAGCTCGGCCCCCGCCATGTCGGGACGGGGCGGGCGCACCGCCTCCTGCAGCCGGTGCACGATCTCGCGCTGGGCGGCGCGCAGCTCGTCGACCTGGCGCACGTGATCGAACGCCGCCCCCAGGTGGGCAGCCAGCACGATGACGAGGGTGTGGTCGCCCGACTCGGCGCCGGTGACGGCGAGCTTGCCGTAGACCATCCCGGTGGCGCCGACGACCGGCACGACGAGGTCCGCGCTGGCGCCGGCGTCGTCGCTGTCGACGAACATCGCGGTCGACGCCCCTGCCTCCCGCCGGAGCGCCGCCACCACCCAGGCCACCTTGTCGTCGATGTCCGCCGGTCCGTGCACCACCCGGGCCAGTTCGACGAGCAGGCGTTGGTCTGCGCCAGCCACGGGGGGCAGCGTAGGTTGTGGCCGTGGCAGACACCGCAGCCGGAGACGGGAACGGCATCGAAGGGATCGACGTCCCCCGGGTGACCGAGTGGTTGGTGGCCAACATCGACGGCGTGAAGCCTCCGCTCGACTTCGAGCTCATCGCCGGGGGACGCTCCAACCTCACGTTCCGGGTCACCGACGCCGCCGGGCGTGACCTCGTGCTGCGCAGGCCTCCCATCAGCCACGTGCTCCCCACCGCCCACGACATGGGCCGGGAGTTCCGCATCATCTCGGCCCTGCAGGACACCCCGGTGCCGGTGGCGCCGTCGCTCGGCTTCTGCGAGGACGAATCCGTCAACCAGCGGCCGTTCTACGTCATGGGCTACGTCGAGGGGCACATCCTGCGCGACGCCGCCACCGCCGAGAAGGTGCTCGACGAGAAGGGCCGCCGGCGGGCCGGCGAGTCGATCGCCGAGGTGATGGCCGCCATCCACGCCGTCGACGTCGATCAGGTCGGGCTGGGCGAGCTCGGCCGGCGCGAGGGCTACATCGAGCGCCAGCTCAAGCGCTGGTACAGCCAGTTCCAGCAGTCGGCCGCCCTGTTGAACCGCACGGTGCCGCTCGTCGACGAGGTGCACGACTTCCTCGCCGCTCGCATCCCCGAACAGGGCCCGGCCGCGATCGTGCACGGCGACTACCGCCTCGACAACACCATGCTCGGCGACGACGGCAACGTGAAGGCAGTGCTCGACTGGGAGATCTGCACGCTGGGCGACCCGCTCGCAGACGTCGGCCTGCTCATGGTGTATTGGGCCGAGAAGGGCGACAACAACCCCGCGCTCGGCATCGCCCCCACCGCCGTCGACGGTTTCCCCAACCGGGCCGAGCTGCGCGAGATCTACGCGGCCGCGTCGGGCCGCGACGTGTCGCACCTCGACTTCTACGTGGCGTTCGGCTACTGGAAGCTGGCCTGCATCCTCGAGGGCGTGTACTCGCGCTACGCGAGCGGCGCAGGTGGGGGCGACCGCAGCGGCTTCGAAGGTATGGGCGAACAAGTCAGACGCCTCGCTGAATCAGCCAAGGCAGCGGCAGCCACGCTGTGAGCTGCTGATGTCGATGTTCGTGCGTTTGGGAGACGCCTCCGTCGACGCGCCAGTGCTGGTGATGGGGATGGAGGGCTGGATCGACGCCGGCCTGGGCGCCGGTGCGGCAATGGCCACGCTGATCGACCAGGTGCCGAACCAGCTCATCGGACGCTTCGACACCGACCTGTTGCTCGACCAGCGCGCCCGCCGGCCGGTGCTGCGCATCGTCGACGGTGTGACGTCACCGCTCAAGTGGCCGGAGATCGAGCTGCGCGCCGGCGTGGACCGCGCCGGCAAGTCGGTGCTGTTGCTCGTCGGGCCCGAACCCGACATGCGGTGGAAGTCGTTCACGAGCACGGTGGTCGGGCTGGCCACAGAGATGGGCGTGCGCATGGCGGTCGGCCTCGGCGCGTTCCCCGCGCCGGTGCCCCACACCCGTCCCACGCGCCTGGCGTCGACGGCGACCAGTGCCGATCTCGCGGTGCAGGTCGGGTTCGTGCCCGGCACCATCGACGTGCCCGCCGGCATCCACGCCGCCCTCGAGCGCGGCTTTGCCGACGCCGGTGTCCCCTCCGTCGGACTGTGGGCGCGGGTCCCCCACTACGCGGCGGCCATGCCGTACCCGGCCGCCAGCGCCGCGCTCATCGACGGGCTGGCGTCGGTCGCCGGCCTCACCCTCCACGCCGGCGACCTGCAGGCGGCGGCGGCCGTCACGTCCCAGCGCATCGACGAGCTCATCGCCAACAGCGAGGAGCACACCGAGATGGTGCGCCAGCTCGAGATGCAGATCGACGCCGTCGAGGACGAAGCGGCGGCCGGCTTCGACATCGGCAACCTCCCGTCGGGCGACGAGATCGCGGCCGAGCTCGAGCGCTTCCTCCGCGGCGAGCGCGGCTAAGTCTCCAGCGCCACCAGGCGGGCCAGCAGGGCCTCGGCGCCGCGCTCGTCGACGCGCACGTCGTCGACCACCTGCCCGTCGCGCAGGAACACGACCCGTTCGGCGAAGGCGGCGATGCCGGGGTCGTGGGTGACGACGACGAGCGCCTGCCCGTCACCATGCAGGCGGCAGAACAGCTCCATCAGGTCGCGGCCGCCGCGATAGTCGAGGTTGCCGGTGGGCTCGTCGGCGAGGACCACCGACGGCCGGTTGACGAGCGCGCGTGCCACGGCCACCCGCTGCTGTTGCCCGCCCGACAACTGCGACGGCAGCTGGTCGGCCACGTCGGCGATACCGACCAACTCGAGGATCTCGGCCACCCGGGCACGCTGCTCGGCTTCGGGCCGGCCGTCGATGACGAGGGGCAGCCCCGCGTTCTCGGCCGCGGTGAGCACGGGCACCAGGTTGAAGAACTGGAACACGAACCCGACGCGATGGCGCCGCACCTCGGTGAGCTCGCGGTCGGTGCGCTCGGCCAGAGGCTGGCCGTCGAGCAGCACCTCGCCCCCGCTGGGACGGTCGAGGGCGCCGAGGAGGTGCAGGAGCGTCGACTTGCCACACCCCGACGGTCCCATCACGGCCACGAACTGGCCCGGGGCGATGGCGAGGTCGATGCCGCGCAAGGCGTTGACGGTGTGGCCCTCGCCCTCGTAGGTCTTGAGCAGGCCGCGTGCCTCGAGCACGGCGCCAACCGCTTCCCCCATCAACACCCGTCTAGCAGACTGGGGGCGGATGCGAACTCTCGGGGCGCTGGGCCCGCGCAGTTTCCGTCGCAACGCAGGCCGGTACGTGCTGACGTCCGTCGGCATCGCGCTCGGCGTCGGCGTCGTGTTCGGCATCCTGCTGACGAACGAGTCGATCACCCGCACCCTCGACCGCCAGCTGGGAGGGGGCGACACCCACATGGTGTCGGTGCAACCGGCGGGCGCCGTCGGCGGCGACGTGCCGGCGTCGCTGCTCGACAAGGCGGCCAGGTTGCCGGGCGTGGCGTGGGCGTACGGGAGCATCGGCTTCAGCGCGCCGCTCGATGGCGGCCGCGACAGCGTGTACGTGTACTCCGGCATTTCGCGACGCGGCGCTGCCAGTCCGCCGAACACCGGCTCGGGCCGACCGCCGAAGCTGCACGGGCGGACGCCGGCGACCGACAGCGACGAGATCGTGGTGGGCGGCGGCGGTCTGGTCGATCTGTTGCACGCCCGCATCGGCCAGCCCATCACGCTGACGACGCCAACGGGACCTCGGTCGTTCAACGTGAGCGGCATCTACGAGTACAAACGCAGGGACATCCGGGCCGGCCTCAGTGCGACCGTCGCCGCGGTACGGCGGGCGACCGGACGCGGCGACGTGTTCGACGCGTTCACGGTCGAGCTCGGCAAGGGCGTCGACCGCAGCAAGTGGGTGCTGCGGTACGCCACCGCCCTCGGGCCCGAGGTCCGCGTGGCGGGTGGCAACGTCGGCCTCGAAAACCTGCGCAGCCTCTACGACACGCTCAAGGGCGGGTTCGCGGGCTTGGCGCTGGTGGCCATGTTCGTCGGCGCGTTCCTCGTGTTCCTCACACTCTCGATGGTCGTGATCGAGCGCACCCGCCTGTACGGCACGCTGCGGGCGCTCGGCGCCGGTCGCGCCCAGGTGGTCCGCGTCGTCGTCGGCGAGGCGCTGCTGCTCGGCGTCGTGTCGACGGTCGCCGGTTTGGTGCTGGGTCTGGCCCTGGGTGCGGGCCTGCTCGCGTTCACCGCCAAGTTGTACGGCATACGCCAGCCGGCGTTCGTGGTGCCGCCCCGGGCATGGGTCGAGGCGCTCGCCGTCGGCGTGTTCGTGACGGTGGGCGCCGCCCTGATCCCTGCCGTGCGGGCCAGCCGGCTGTCACCGGTAGAGGCGATCAGGGGCAGCTTCGCCGAAGACCGGCGGCTGTCGCGAAGCTGGGTCGCGGGCGCCGGCCTCCTGGCGCTGGGGCTCGCCCTGGCGCAGTCGCACACGCGGGCCGTGATCGAGGCCGCCAGCCCGCTGATCCTGCTCGGGGCGGTCCTGCTCACCCCGCTCGTCACCCGCCCCGTCGCCCGCGTCGCCGGACGCCTCACCCGCCGGCTGGCGCCCGGCCTGGGCGACATCGGCGTGATGCACCTGGTCAAGGAGCGCACGCGGTCGGCCTACACGCTGGCGCTGGTGATGATCGTGCTGGCCCTCGTGCTCGCCATCGGCGGGATCCACCGCTCCTACCACGCCACCCAGGAGCTGTCGCTGGCGCGCTCGCTGCCCGCCGATCTGGCCGTCAGCGCCGGCCAGCGGGTCGACGCCGGCTACGTGCAGCAGGTGGCGGCGACGCCCGGTGTGCGGGCCGTCACCGAGCTGCGGTTCGGTGACGCACAGGTCCTCGGGCGCCACGGCCTGCACGTCTTTCTCACCGTGATCGATCCGGCCACGTTCTTCGCCGTGCAACCACTGCCGTGGAGCGAGGGCAGCGATGCCGCGGCGCGTCGCGCCCTCGTCGCGGGTGACGCCGTCCTCGTCCCGCAGGGCCTGGCGCGCCTCGTCGGGACGGGCCTCGGCGGGCGCCTGACGATGGACACGACATCAGGTCCGCACAGCTTCCGTGTGGCCGGCATCTACCCCAGCAACGACAGCCAGCAGCGGGTGACGGTGGGACTGGCCGACGCCCGCCGGTACTTCAACGCTGGTGACGCCAACGTGCTCGCCGTGCGCGTGCGGCGGGGCGCCGACTTCACGACCGTCGGCCACGCCATCGAGCAGCGCATGGCCTCCAGCGGCGGTGCGTTCGTCCGCCCGACGAGCGTGGACAAGGCCCGCTTCCGCAAGTCGCTCGACGACTACTTCCGCCTCGCCTACGCGGTGCTGCTGGTCGTGCTGATCATGGGCCTGCTCGGGCTGGGCAACACGCTGGCGATGTCGGTGGTGCGGCGGACGCGCGAGATCGGCGTGCTGCGCGCCGTCGGCACCCATCGATCGCAGGTGCGGCTGCTCATGCTCGTCGAGTCGGCCACCCTCACGCTGGTGGCGCTGGTGCTGGCGGTGCCGTTGGGCTGGCTGCTGTCGGCGGTGATCCTGCGCTCCTCGGAGGGCGTGCTCAACGTGGTGATCCCCTACAAGCAGCCGTGGCCCTGGCTACCGGCCGTGGCCGTGCTGGCCGTGGCGTCCGCCGCCATCGCCGCCATCGCCCCCGCCCGGCGCGCCAGCCGCGTCGAGCCGGTCACCGCTCTTCGTTTCGAATAGCGTCGCTGCCATGAGAGTGGACGGAGGGATCGGCGCCGGCCTGGCCGACGTGCCGCAGCAGGCGCGGGACGCGGAGGCGGCGGGCTATGACGGGGTGTGGACGGCCGAGACCAGCCACGACCCGTTCTTCCCGTTGCTGTTGGCGGCCGAGCACACAGAAGCGATGCAGCTGGGGACGGGGATCGCGGTGGCGTTCGCCCGCAGCCCGATGAACCTGGCGGTGATCGCCAACGACCTGCAGCTGTACTCGGGCGGGCGGTTCATGCTCGGTCTCGGCAGCCAGATCAAGGCGCACATCGAGAAGCGGTTCAGCATGCCGTGGTCGCACCCCGCGCCCCGCATGCGCGAGCTCGTCCTCGCCATGCGCGCCATCTGGGACTGCTGGAACAACGGCACCAAGCTCGACTTCCGGGGCGACTTCTACCAGCACACGCTGATGACGCCGTTCTTCAACCCCGGGCCCAACCCGTTCGGCCCGCCCAAGGTCTTCCTCGCCGCCGTCGGCGACAAGATGACCGAGGTGGCGGGCGAGGTGTGCGACGGGCTGCTCGTCCACGGCTTCACCACTGAGCGCTACCTGCGCGAGGTCACGCTGCCCGCCGTCGAGCGCGGCCTGGCCAAGGCGGGGCGGTCACGCGACGACTTCGAGGTCAGCTACCCGTCGTTCATCGTCACCGGCGACACCGAGGAGGCGATGGAGAAGGCGGCCGTCGGCACGCGCCAGCAGATCGCGTTCTACGGCTCCACGCCCGCGTACCGGCCCGTGCTCGAGCTGCACGGGTGGGGCGACCTGCAGACCGAGCTCAACGGCCTGTCGAAGCAGGGCGAGTGGGTGAAGATGGGCGAGCTCATCGACGACGAGATCATGACGACGTTCGCCGTGGTCGCCGAGCCCGACGAGGTGCCCAAAGCGCTCGTGAGCCGTTTCGGCGACGCCGTCGACCGCATCAGCTTCTACACGCCGTACGCGTCCGACCCCGACCGCTGGAAGCGCGTACTCGGAGCCTTGAAGGCGGGTTAAGCGGGCTGCAGCTCCTGGTCGAGGTAGCGGGTACGGCAGAGGGAACGCTGCAGCTTGCCGGACGACGTCTTGGGGAGGGTGCCGGCGGTTACGAGCACGACGTCGCTGGCCGGCATGCCGACCGCGTCCTGCACCCGCTGGGCCACGGCGCTCCGCACGGGCCCAGTGTCGTCGGCCTTGGTCTCGGCCACGACCACCATGGCGTCGCGGCCCTTGCGACCGGCGACGCCGAAGGCGATCACGTTGCCCGCTCGCACGCCCTCGACCTCGGCCACGGCCTTCTCGATGTCCTCCGGGAAGACATTGCGGCCGCCCACGTTGATGACGTCCTTGATGCGGCCGCACACCACGAGCTCACCATCGACCAGATAGGAGAGGTCGCCGGTACGCAGCCAGCCCTCATGAAACGTGTCGGCGTTGATGTCGGGCCGCTTGTAGTAGCCGGGCATCACCGAGCTGCCGCGGATCTCGAGCTCGCCCACCTCCCGGTCGCGCAGGACGGCGCCTGACGCCGGATCGCAGATGCGGAACTCGAGGCCCGGCACCGGCTTGCCCAGCAGCGCCAACGGACGGGCGTTCATGCCCTCCTTGGCCGGCATGGCGTAGCGGTCGAGCTCGAGGGCGGTGCGGTCGACCTCGTCGACCACGAGCCCGCGGTGCCGCGGCGGGAAGGCCCCGGCGATGGCCAGCTCGGCCATGCCGAAGGCCGGGAAGATGCCGCCGGGATTGAAGCCGTGGCGGGCGCCGGCGTCGCAGAACGCCCGCACGGTGGCGGGGTCGACCGGCTCGGCGCCGTTGAGGGCGACCTGCAAGCGGGAGAGATCGAGGCCGTCGAGGCGCTTGAGGGCGCGGGTGGCCAGCGTCCACGAGAAGTTGGGGCCGGCGGTGGCAGTGCCGCCGTAGGTGCTGAGCCATTCCATCCACCGGCCGGGCGAGGCGAGGAAGTCCTGGGGCGCCGCCAACGCGAGGTCGGTGCCGGTGATCATCGGCAACGTCAGCATCCCGACGAGGCCCATGTCGTGGTAGATCGGCAGCCACGACACCAGCACGTCGTCGTCGGGGTCGAGCGACGAGGCGACGGCAGCGGCGTCGAGGTTGTTGAGGATCGTGCGGTGCGGCAAGGCCACGCCCTTGGGGTCGGTGGTCGACCCGCTGGTGAACTGCAGGATGGCGAGGCTGTCGGGGTCGATCGCCGGCGGGTTGAAGGCGCCGGTGCCCAAGGCGTCGAGCGGCACGAAGGGCGGGTCGCCGGCCACGGGCTCGACGAAGGCGGCCAACTCGGGATCGATCAGCACGAGCGAGATGTCGGCGTTGCGGATGCGCGTGCGCGTCTGGTTGACGAACTCGTCGATCGACCCGAGCCGCATCGGCAGCGGGAGCACGACCACCGTGCCCCCCGCCAGCCAGGTGGCCTGCAGGGCGGTGACGAGGGGGCGGGTAGTGGGCCCGAGGAGGGCGACGTGGGCGCCGGGGCCGACGCCGAGAGCCTGCAGCGCACCAGCGGTGGCGCGGGCCTCGTCGTGCAGCTGCGCCCACGGCACGGGGTCGGGCCGGTCGCCCATGAGGAACGTGATCGTGCCGCCTCGACCGGTGGCCTCCTCGATGCGCCGGGACAGCGTCGTAGAGACCTTCTCCGCGGGAGTCATGTCCATACGACTGAAGGTACGGAGCCAGCGTTACACCCGGTTTTCGACCTGATGAAGTCCCTGGTCAGGCGACGATGTTGACCAGCTTCGGCGGCTTGGCGATCACCTTGCGGGGCGGCGCCCCCGCCAGCTGCTCCTGAACCTTGTCGGACGCCAGCGCCAGGCGCTCGGCCTCGGCCTCGTCGATGTCGGGCGACACCTCGAGGCGATCGCGCACCTTGCCATTGACCTGCACGACCATGGTGACGGTGTCGAGCCGCACGAGGTCGGGGTCGGCCTCGGGCCACCCTTCGGCGTGCACGTGCGTGCCGTGGCGCCGCTCCCACAGCTCGGCGCTGATGTGCGGCGCCATGGGCGCCATCAGCAGGAGCAGGGCGTCGACGGCCTCGTCGGTGGTGCCCTGCTTGTAGAGCAGGTTGGTGAACTCCATGAGGGCGGCGACGGCGGTGTTGTACGACCACCGGTCGTACTCGCGGCTCACCCGGTCGATGAGGCGGTGCGTCGCCCTGGTCACCTCGATGGCGCTGGCCTCGTCGGCCCGGGCGATGTCGCTCTCGGGGACCGCCAGGCGCCACACGCGCTGCAGGAAGCGGCCGCTGCCGGCGATGACCTCCTCGGTCTGCTCGCTCCAGTCGACGTCGTCGGCGGGCGGCCCGACGAACAGGTGGTAGATGCGCAGCGCGTCGGCGCCGACGGAGTCGAAGTACTGCGACGGCGCGACGAGGTTGCCCTTCGACTTCGACATCTTGGTGCCACCCATGCGGATCATGCCCTGGGTGAACAGGCGCTTGAACGGCTCGCGCAGGCCGCTGGGCGCCAAACCGAGGTCGGCCAACGCCTTGGTGTAGAAGCGCGCGTACATCAGGTGGAGGATGGCGTGCTCGATGCCGCCGATGTACTGGTCGACCGGCATCCAGTGCTCGACCGGCTCGGCGCCGAACGGCACCTCCGTCGACCACGGGTCGCAGAAGCGCAGGAAGTACCACGACGAGTCGACGAAGGTGTCCATGGTGTCGGACTCGCGCACGGCCGGGCCGCCACACGCCGGGCAGGTCGTGTTGCGGAAGCCCTCGTGGAACGTGAGGGGCGACTCGCCGGTCGGCCGGAACTCGACGTCGTCGGGGGCGAGCACCGGCAGCTGGTCCTGGGGTACCGGGACCATGCCGTGGGTCTCGCAGTACACGACGGGGATCGGGCAGCCCCAGTACCGCTGGCGTGACACCAACCAGTCGCGCAGCCGGTAGTTGACCGTGCGCCTGCCGATGCCGTTCTCCTCCAGCCAGTCGATGGCCTTGGCCTTGGCCGGCGCCACCTCCAGGCCGTCGAGCCACTCGCTGTTGATCGCCGGGCCGTCGCCCGTGTACGCCTCGCCCTCCCAGTCCGACGGCGGCTCGACGGTGCGGATGATCGGCA
>Ga0070741_10008622_pt1 | contig 20314 bp, 17 predicted proteins | sample Coa_R1_4_FD_66440 | JGI IMG/M metagenome (GOLD analysis project Ga0070741, IMG submission 66440) | Surface soil microbial communities from Centralia Pennsylvania, which are recovering from an underground coalmine fire - Coalmine... | ecosystem: Environmental > Terrestrial > Soil > Unclassified ...
CTGCGCGACGCGCTGCTCCAGGTGGAGGTGGACGACGTCCTCGGTCAGCACGCCCGCGTCCTCGAACACGACCGGACGGATCGGCGCCTCGCGCCGCCAGTCGGCGAGCGTCTGATCGGGCCGTCTCGGCGCGCGCAGGGCGTCGAGCGTCGCCGTCCAGCTCGCCGCGACGCGGTCGAGCGCCGGGAAGGAGTAGACGCGCCGGCCGTCGCCATCGATCGTCTCGGCGAGCGGCGCCGCCCCGAGCAGCTCGAGCGAGCACGAGAGCGCGTCGCGGAACGCCGGCGCCTGGAACCCCGTCCACGCGCGCGATGCCTCGAGGAGCCCGCGGCAGCGCTCGATCTGCTTCGTGAGCGCCTCCTGCCGCTCGCGCGCGGCTTCCAGCTCGTCCTCGGTGACGCGCTTCCGCTCGGCATCGAGGTCGAGGGCCTCGATCTCGCGCGCGAGACGGTCGGCGTCGCGGTGGCGGATGCCGTGCGCGAGACGGCGCTCGATCTCGTCGTCGATCACCTTGGAGAGGCTCCCCAGCGCGCGCGTGATCGTCTCGGTCTTGCGGACGAGGACTTCGAGCACGCGGTCCTCGGCCCGCTGGGGCAGCACGAAGTAGTGGCAGCGGACCTCGGGGGCCGGCTGGAGCTTCCGGTCGATGCGGCCGTTCCGCTGCTCGATCCGGCCGGGGTTCCACGGAAGATCGTAATGGAAGAGGTCCGCGCAGTGCGCCTGGAAGTTGAGGCCCTCGCGGGCGGCGTCGGTGGCGAGAAGGATCCGGAGCGGGTCCTTCGCGGGATCCGTGTTGAAGCGGCGCTGGATCTCCTTCCGCCGCGCCCCGCTCGTGAGCCCGTCGATGACCGCGATCCGCTCGTCGGCACGGTCGGTCCCTTCGATCGCCGCCTCGAGGACGGTCTTCAGGTACCGTTTCGTGCCCTCACGGTTCTCGGTGAAGACGATGACCCGCCGGTCGTTCCACCGGGGCGGCGGTCCGGCGACCACGCCGCCCAGGGGCGGGAGCCCGGGGCAGCAGTGCTCGCGCAGCCAGTCGACGAGGCGGCGGATCTTGGCGTCGGGGACGTGCCTCGCCTGCTCGGCGATCGCCTCCATGCGGTCGAGGAGCGCGCGCTCGCGGCGCGCGAGCGCGGCGGCCGCCGCGCCCGCGGGGGCCTCCGCCTCCGCCGCCGCGGTCGCGCCGGCGACCTCGGCCGCGTCCTCGGCGTCCGCCTCCTCGGGGCTCAGATCGGCGCGCTCGTCGTCGGCACCCGGCGGGGCCGTGACGAGCGCGGGCTCGCGCGTCGGCCCTCCCCACTGCTTCGCGACGGTCTTTCGGTGCACCGCGAGGCTCCGCGCGAAGGCCTCGACCGACGAGAGGAGCCGCTGCTGGAGGCCGACGACGAGGAGCCCGGCGGCGGCCTGCGCGCGCCGCGAGCTCGCTGCGAAGCGCTCCTCGCGCACCGTTCGGTACTCGTCGAGGAGGCGCGACAGCACCAGCTCGGGCGCCTCCTCGGGGAGCCCGTCGATGACGACGCGGACGACGTCGCGTCTCGGGAAGCCGCCTTGGACGGTGCGGATGTCCTCCTTGAGGCGCCGCACCATGACGTCCTCGAGCGCCCGCTTCCGGACCGGGACGCCGCGGGTGAAGCGGTACGGGTCGAGCAGCTCCAAGAGGGTCGAGAAGCTGTTCGAGTGGCCGTTGTGCGGCGTCGCGGAGAGGAAGAGCCGGTGCTCGAAGCGGTCGGCGAGGTCGCGGATCGCCCGCGTGAGCTTCGTCTCGATGCCGTAGCGCGCGCCGCTCGCCGGCGCGGCGTGGTGCGCCTCGTCGAGGATGAGGAGGCTCGCCGGGAGGAGCGGCCCGAGCCACTCGCGCAGCGGATCGGCGTACGCCGGGTCGATGAGGAGGTGGTGCGAGACGAGGAAGCGGCTGTGCGTGCGCCACGGGTTCACGCCGAAGCCGCGCTCGCGGCGCACCCGCGCGACGTAGGCGCGGTCGAGGATCTCGAAGACGAGCCCGAAGCGCTCCTCCAGCTCGGCCTTCCACTGCTCGAGCACCGAGGGCGGCGCGGCGACGACGATCGCCTTCGCCTTCCGGCGGAGGAGCAGCTCGCGAGCGATGAGGCCCGCCTCGATCGTCTTTCCGAGGCCGGTGTCGTCCGCGATGAAGAGATTGACGCGCGGCAGGCGGAGCGCCTTCCGGAGGGGCTCCATCTGATAGGCGTCGATCTTGATGCCCGCCCGGAAGGGGGCCTGGAAGAGGTTCGGATCGGTCGCCGTGACGCAGCTCCAGCGGAGCGTGTGGACGTAGGCCGCGAAGCGCCGGGGCGGATCGAACCCGCGCGCCGCCAGGGTTCCCCAGCCCTCGTCCTCGATGATGCGGCGGTCGATCTCGTAGTCCCAGAAGACGTCGAGCGACTGTCCTGGCGCGTCGTCGTCGGCGCAGGCGAGGCGGACGAGGGGAGACCCGCTCGCTCCGGGCACGACCTCCTCCACGAGCCAGCGACGCGAGCGGACCTCGACCAGCTCGCCGACCTCGGGAGCGCGGGTGGGAAGCGAACGGGGGTCTGTCACCGGCCCGCGCATCGCGCAGCGAGGCGGTGGATATCAACCGGCGGACGATCGAGGCAAGAAAAAGCCTCCCTTTCTGGGTATCCGGCGAGCGCCGCGGACCCGCAGCCATGACACCTCGATGGCCCTCCGCCTCGCGGAGAGCCTCTTCGAGCGCGGTGGCCTCTACCCGGTGGACCAGCTCGAGCGCTACGTCCGGGCTGGTGGCGCAGCGTCCACCTGGGCGGGACCGGCCAGTGCGTCGACATCGGCGGCACCGTCCCGACCGCCCTCGCCCGCTTCGAGCGCGCGCGCGATCCCGCGAGCGGCTCCACCGATCCCTCCACCGCCGGGAACGGCTCGCTCATGCGACTCGCACCAGGGTGCGTGCCTTTGCGCCGGACTCGCGCCGGGATGGCCTCCGCCAACCTCCGGACGAATGGAGGCGGCGGTCCGCGACTACGTCGGCGGAGCGGACGGACACGTTGCTCGCCACGCACGCCGACTTCCTGCGCCAGCGCGCGCTGCGCGTCCGGTACTCGGCCCGGATTCTCTCCAGGAGCTCCGGCGGCACCACCGCTACGCCGGGAGCGACGAGACGGTGAAGCGCTTCGTGCGCCCGCTCCGCGCCGCGGAGGCGGTCGACCTGACGGAGCGGCGCTTCGAGACGCCGCCCGGCGCGCAGAGTCAGCTCGACTGGGGGCCAGCCCGCGTGTACTTCGGCGCGCAGCCCGTCGAAGTCCACGTCTTCGTGCTGCCCCTCGGCTTGAGCCGCCGCGGCTTCTACCGCGCCTGCGCCGACGAGCGGCTCGCCCCGTTCCTCGATGCGCATGAGGCGGCCTTCGAGCACTTCGGCGGACACACGCGCGAGCCTCTGGACGATCGCCCCGGCCCGTCTGCGCCCCCGGCGGTGGCGAGGACGGGAAGGGCGTCTGGACTGCGACCTGCAAGGCGTTCGCCGAGTATTGGGGCTTCGAGCCGCGGCTCTGCCGGCCCTATCGCGCGCAGACGAAGGGGAAGGTCGAGAGCGGAGTGAAGGACTTCCGGCGTAACTTCCGGCCGGGCCGGACCGTCCGCGATCACGATGACTTCCAGGAGCAGCACTTCCAGCTGATTTCGCCGCTCGCGCACCTCGTCGGCCGCGGCAAGCAGCCGGTACATCGTCCGGGGCGAGCAGAGGTAGCGCCCCTCGTCGAGCAGATGCGCGTAGACCTGCGCCGGGGCGAGTTCCACGAAGCGCGGCGCGTGCAGGACCTCGAGCACCGGTGTGCGCTCGAGCGGCGCAAGCGCCCGCGCCGGAGTCGGGCGCGGCCGGGCCGCTCGGGGCCGTGCGGCGAGGGATCCGTCTGCCAGCTATCCGCCGGCACCTGTACGTGCGGAGACACAACGACCACGACATCCTCGACCACGACGTCGTCAACCACGACCTCGCCGACGACGAGCTCGACGACCTCCACCACGACGCTAGCCCGACGCTAGCCCGGGCGTAGGAGGCCGACCGTCAGCCGGCGTCGTCGGCGCGCGCCGACGCGCGCGCGACGACATCGAGGGCGGCCAGGCGCGCGAGCCCGAGCGCAGCGAGCGCGTCGAGGCCGGGGAGGCCGCCTTCCGTGCCCTCGCCGCCGAGCCCGACGGCCGCGCCCCCAGTCGCGTAGAGGCCCGCGATCGGCTGCCCGTCGGCGCCGAGGACGCGCGCCGCCGTGTCGACGGCGAGCCCGCCGAGCGTCCGCCAGCGGGCGGAGGTGACACGGATCGCGTGGAACGGCGGGCCGATCTCCCCCCCGCCCGTGTCGCGCCCGAACGGATCGCCGCCGAGCGCGACGTTGGCGTTGTAGGTGTCGAGCGTGAGCGTCAGCGCCTCGAGCGGCAGCTCGAACTGCCGCGCGAGGTCCTTCAGCGTGAGCGCGCGCCGCCCGGTGCGCGGCAGGACGACGCGGGCGAAGAACGGATCCGCCGCGCGCGCGGCCGTCGCGATTCGCTCGTCGAACAATAGATAGGCGACGTGTCCGGGCTGCGCCAGGATCGCCTGCGCGAGCGGGAGGCTCTCCGCCGTCTCGTCGGTGAAGCGCCGGCCCGTCTGGTTCACGAGGATCGCGCCCAGCTCGACGACCGGGGCCGTGATCGCGAGGTCGCCGGGCATCGCCAGGAGCGGCGCGACGCGGCACGCGGCGAGGTGCGCCGTCTGCGCCCCGACGTCCGCGGCGAGCCGGATCGCGTCGCCGGCCGCGGCCGTCGTCCCGCGGTACGGGAGCCGCCCCACGGCGGGGCAATGCTCGGCCATGCGCGTCTCGTCGCCGACGAACCCCCCGCAGGCGAGCAGCACGTCGCCGAGGAGGTCCATCGCGATGCCCCGGCGCTCCGCCCGCACCTGGACGCCGCGCACGCTCCCCGCCTCGTCCCGGACGAGGTGGTCGGCGACGGTCCCGGTGCGCAGGCTCACGCGCGACCGGCGCGTCGCCGCGCGGCCGAGATCGGCGATCAGGCTCGCGCCGCCGCGCTCGCCAGGGAGGTGCAGGCGGGGGGCGGAGTGCCCTGGCCCCAAGTGCGCGGTGACGAGCTCCACGGCGACGCCGCAGCGGTCGGCGAGCCACGCGACGAGGGCTCCGCCCTGCTCGGCGAGCGCCGCGACGAGCGCCGGGTCGACGTGGTGGCGGGTTGCGGCGAGGACGTCGGCGGCGAGCCGATCGGGCGCGTCCTCGATGCCGGCGGCGGCCTGGAAGCGGCTGCCCGCGGCCGCGATCACCTCGGACTCCGCCGCCGCGCCGCCGCCGAGCTCCTTCGTGCGCTCGACGACGATGGCGCGGCAGCCGCGGTCGGCCGCCGAGACGGCGGCGACGAGGCCGCCGACGCTCGCGCCGACGACGATGAGATCCGCCTGCTCCGAGGGCATGCGCGGCCTTAAACCGGGGCGGCGGCGAGGTCAAGGTAAACGCGTGCGATTGCAAAACCCTCGGCAATCGCGAGAATCAGCCGGATGCTTCGGCATCTCATTCCGGGCCGCCGTGCCGTCCGGTGGCTCGTGCGCGCCGCCGTCACCGTCGGCATCGTCGTCTACATCGCCGTCGACGTCGACACGGGGGACCTGGCACGCGCGCTCACCCACGTCGAGGCGGGGCCGTTCGCGCTCGCGTTCGCGCTCTACCTCGTCGGTCAGCAGCTGAGCGCCTACAAGTGGTGGCTCCTCGGCCGCTCCGTCGGCCTCGACCGGCCACTCGGCGACTACACGCGCTTCTACTTCATCGGCATGTTCTTCAACCTCTTCGGCCCGAGCACGCTCGGCGGCGACGTCGTCCGCGGGCTCTACCTGGGCGACGGGCGACGGCCGGGGCTCGCGCTCAATTCGGTCCTCTTCGACCGCGCGAGCGGTCTCGCCTGGCTCATGGCCCTCGGTGCGGCCGCGCTCCTCCTCTTCCCGGACTACGGCTTCCCCTGGCCGCTCACCGCGTCCCTCGTCGCGGGCGGCGTGGCGCTCGTCCTCGGGTGGTGGACGTGTCCGCGGATCGTGCGTCTCCTCCCCGAGAAGAACCGTATCCGCCGGCAGGTGGAGCACGACCTCGGCCCGTTTTGGCGTGACTCGAGGATGCTCGTCGCCGCCTCGGCCGTGTCGGTCGTGTTCCACCTGACGCAGGTCGCCGTCCAGTACGTGCTCGCGCGCGCCCTCGGCGTCGTCGTCCCCTTCTCGTACTGCCTCATCCTCCACCCCGTCATCAGCGTGATGACGGCGCTCCCCGTGAGCATCGCGGGCTTCGGCGTGCGCGAGGGCGGCTACCTCTACTTCCTCACGCGGATGAACTTCGACGACTCGATCGCCGTCAGCATGGGGCTCCTCTGGTTCGCGGAGACCGTGCTCGCGGGACTCGTCGGCGGGATGCTGCTGCTCGCGTCGGGCAGCGCCCTGCCGCGGCTTCGCGTGAAGGCGCCGGTGCGCGCCGACGACGCGGCGGCGTAGGGCGCCGCGGCGCGGGCCGCGTCTGCTAGCGCGCCGCCAGCTCGATCGCGGCCAGGGTCACTTCGGCGGCGGCGACCATGTCGCTCACCTTGAGCCACTCGTTCGTGGTGTGGATCTCGCGCATGCCGGTGCCGAGGTTCACGACCTCGAAACCGCGGCGGTTGAGCACGTTCGCGTCGCAGCCGCCGCCCATGCCGGCGGACTCGACCTTCCGTCCCGCCTTCGCCGCGGCGGCGTGGAGGAGCCGCATCACGCCGCTGTCGTCGGCCACGTCCATGGGATCGTACTGGCGCTCGACGGTGACCGTCACGCTCGCGCCCGGATGCCGGGCGGCGGCCTCCTCGAAGCGCGCGCGCATGTGCGCGGTCTGCGCCTCGAGCTTCGCGAGATCGTGGCTGCGGGCCTCGCCGCGCACGTGCACCTCGTCGGGGACGATGTTCGTCGCCCGGCCGCCGCGGATGACGCCGAGGTTCGCCGTGGTCTCCTCGTCGAGGCGCCCGAGGCGCATGCCGGCGATCGCCTCGGCGGCGACCTGGATCGCGCTCACGCCGCGCTCGGGCGCCATCCCCGCGTGCGCGGCGCGCCCGCGGACCACGACGTCGAGGCCGTTGGAGCCCGGGGCCCGCGTGAAGACGAAGCCCACGGCGTCGCTGTCGAAGACGAGGCCGCGCCGGGCCCGAACGCGGTCGACGTCCAGGTGCTTCGCGCCGAGGAGGCCGACCTCCTCGCAGATCGTGAACACGACCTCGAGCGGCGGGTGCGGGATGCCGCGCTCGCGGCAGACGCGCACGCACTCGCAGACGATCGCGACCCCGGACTTGTCGTCCCCGCCGAGGACCGTCGTCCCGTCGGTGCGGATCACGTCGCCCTCGACGACCGGCCTGACGCCCGTGCCGGGCTCGACGGTATCCATGTGCGCGCAGAGAAGGAGCGGCTCGCCGGCCGCCGTGCCCGGGACGTGGGCGATCACGTTGCCCGTCTCGCCGCCGACGGCCGCGCCCGCGTCGTCCACCTCGACGCTCGCGCCGAGCGCGCGGAGCTCGTCGGCGAGGCGGGCCGCGATCCGGCCCTCGCGGCGCGAGAGGCTGTCGATCTGCACGAGCTCGAGGAGCAGCGACTTCAACCGTTCGGCCTGGATCACGGAGGCCGAAGCTTAGGTCGAACGGCGGGCGAGGGCAACGTCGCACCGCAGGCTTGTCGCTCGCCGTGCGGGCACGTATCGTACGCCCGCGATGATCCGGGAACCTCGCATCCTCGTCGCCGGCGCGGGTGCGCTCGGCTCGGTCGTGGGCGGGCTTCTGTTCGCGGCGGGCCGCGCCGTCACGCTGCTCGGGCGCCGCGCGCACCTGGACGCGGTTCGGTGCGACGGGCTCCTCGTCGACGGCCTCTTCGGTACGCGGCGGATCGCCGGCATCGCGTGCGCGACGGACGTGCGCGAGCTGCGGGGCCGCTTCGACGCGATCCTCCTCACCGTGAAGGCGTACGACACGGCGCCGATGGCGGCCGCGGTGGCGGACCGGCTCGCGGACGACGGCGTGCTCGTCTCGATGCAGAACGGCCTCGGGAACGTCGAGGCGGCGTCCGCGGCGGTCGGCGCGTCCCGGCTCCTCGCCGCGCGGGTCATCTTCGGCGCCGAGATCCTCGCGCCCGGGCATACGCGCGTCACGGTGATGGCCGACCCGGTGCTCGTGGGGAGCCCCGACCCCGGCGACGCGCGCCGCGTCGCCCTCGCTCGCGAGCTCGCCACGATGCTCGACGCGGCTGGCGTGCCGGCGCGGGCGACGGGCGACATCGCGACCGCGCTCTGGACGAAGGTCCTCTACAACGCGGCGCTCAATCCCCTGGGCGCCCTGCTCGACACGACGTACGGGGCGCTCGCGGCGAACGCCGACACGCGGGCCGTCATGGACGCGATCATCGAGGAGGCTTTCGCCGTCGCGCGCGCGGCTGGCGTCACGCTGCCCTGGGCGACCGCCGCCGCGTACCGCGAGGAGTTCTACGGTCGGCTCGTGCCGTCGACCGCCGGCCACCGGTCGTCGATGCTCCAGGACCTGCGTCGCGGCCGCCGGACCGAGATCGACGCGATCAACGGCTGGGTCGCGGCGCGCGGCGAGGCGCTCGGCGTGCCGACGCCGGCGAACGCGCTGCTCACGCGCATCGTACGCGCGCGAACCGAGGCCGCATGCAGCCGTTGAGGCTCGAGCGGGCCGCGCTCGACGAGATGCTCGCCCATGCGCGCGCGACCCATCCGGAGGAGTGCTGCGGCGCGGTCCTCGCGCAGGCCGGCCGCGACGTCGTGCGCCGGCTCACGAACGTCCAGAGCCGCCTCCACGCCGAGGACCCGGCGCAGTACCCGCGCGGCGCCGAGACCGCGTACACGCCGGAGCCGACGGAGCTCTGGGCGGCGCTGCGCGACGGTGAGGCGCCCGGCGCCGCGCTCAAGGCCTTCTACCACTCCCACACGCGCGTGGGCGCCTACTTCTCCGGGGAGGACCGCGCGCGCGCGATGTTCGGCGACGAGCCGGCGTATCCCGACGTCACGTACGTCGTCGTCTCGGACAGCCGGACGCCCGGCGAGGCGCGCGCGTTCCGCTGGGACGACGGCGCGCGCGACTTCGTCGAGATCCCGATCGAGGTCGTGTGACGGCGGCGGCGCCCCGCGACCTCGGCACGTCGGTCGCCGGCGTCCGCTTCCCGTTCGCGGTGATGAACGCGGCCGGCGCCTGGGCGTCGACGGCCGGCGAGCTGCGCCAGCTCGCGCGCTCGCGGAGCGGCGGCCTCGTGCTCCGGACGGCGACCGTGCATCCGTTCGTGCATCCGCAGTATCGCTCGCTCCACAACCCGGGCTTCGACAAGCTCGTGCCGCTCGTCCGGGAGCTCGCGGCCGCAGCCGGACGGCCCGTCGTCGCGAGCATCGCCGGCGCGACGGCCGACGAGTACGCGACGCTCGCGCGGGCCTTCACCGACGCCGGCGCGGCGCTCGTCGAGGCGGACTTCGCGGACCCCTGGGTCGCGGCCACGCTCGCGCCGTTCGAGGACGCCGCCGCGCTCCGGGACGTCGCGCGCCGGCTCGTCGCCGCGACCGGCGTCCCGGTGGTCGTGAAGCTGCCCCAGCATCCGGGGCTCTCGTACCCGCGGATCGCCGAGACGCTGGCGGCGGCCGGCGTGCGCGCCGTCGTCGTGAAGAACGAGTTCTCGGGCCTCGAGAAGTTCCTCCTCGAGACGCACGCGGCGCTCGAGGCCGTCGCCGCCGACGGCGTGCAGTCGGGCTACGACGTGCGCCGCGCGCTCGCGAAGGGCGCGCGGGCGGTGCAGATCCGGTCGGCGCTCGTCGCCGAGGGGCCCGACGTCTTCGCGCGCCTCGAGCGCGAGATGCGGACGGCGCGCGCCGCGCGCTGACCGGCCCTTGCCCCCGCGCCGTCCCGCTCGGGGTGCCGTCAGGCGAGGCGGCCGACGAGCGTGTGCGACGTCGCCGTCTCGACGCGTACCGTGACGAGGTCCCCGGGGGCGGCGGGGCCCGGGAAGACGGCCGTCTTCATCTGCGGCGACTTGCCGCTCATCCAACCCTCGGGACGGCGCGCGGCGCCTTCGACCAGCACCTCGACGTCGCGCCCCACGAGCGTGCGGTTGATCTCCGCCGAGATGCGCTCCTGGAGGGCGACGAGCCGCGCGAGGCGGCGGCCCTTCTCCTCCTCGGGCACGGAGTCCGCCCACCGGAAGGCGCGCGTGCCCTCGCGCGCGGAGTACTTGAAGAGGAAGGCGCCGTCGTACCGCACGCGCTCGAGGAGCGCTTCGGTGGCCGCGAAGTCCTCCGCCGACTCCCCGGGGAAGCCGACGATCACGTCGGTCGAGAGCGCGAGGCCGGGGACGCGGGCGCGAAGGCGCGCGACCAGCGCCTCGTACTCGGCGATCGTGTATCCGCGCGCCATCCGCGCGAGCACGCGGTCCGAACCGGACTGCACGGGGAGGTGGAGCTGCGGCGCCACCGCCCCGCACTCGGCCATCGCGTCGACGAGCCGGTCGGTCATGTCGGAAGGGTGCGGCGACGTGAAGCGGATGCGGCGGAGGCCGGGAATCTCCGCCGTCCGCCGGAGGAGCTCCGCGAAGTCCCACGCGCCGTCGTGGTACGCGTTCACGGTCTGCCCGAGGTAGACGACCTCGCGCGCGCCACGCGCGACGGCCGCGCGCGCCTCCGCGACGAGCGCGGGCCCCGGCAGGCTCCGCTCCCGGCCGCGGACGTACGGCACGATGCAGAACGTGCAGAAGCGGTCGCAGCCGCGCATCGCGGTGATCCACGCCCGTACGCCGCCGTCGCGCAGCACGGGGAGGTCGGCGTACGTCTCGTCCGGGTCGAGGCGGAGCGCCAGGTGCGGGTCGCCGGCGTCGGGCGCGTCCGCGGCGAGGAGCGCCGGGAGGCTCCGGTAGCCGTCGGGGCCGACCAGGAGGTCGACGTCGGGCGCGCGCTCGGCGACCTTCGCGCGGAGGTGCTGCGCCATGCAGCCCGTCACGCCGAGGCGGACGCCGGGGCGGGCGCGCTTGTGCCGCGCGAGCTCGCCGAGCCGGCCGAGGACGCGCGCCTCGGCGTGCTCGCGGATCGCGCACGTGTTCACGAGGATCGCGTCGGCCGCCTCGGGCGCCGCGGTTCGCTCCCAGCCGTGCGCGCGGAGGTGGCCGAGGATCAGCTCGGTGTCGGCCACGTTCATCTGGCAGCCGTAGGTCTCGACGTAGACGCGGGGCACGGCGTCGAGTCATAGCGGCGCCGGCCGGGGCGAGGCAACCGACGCCGCGGGCGTTGCGCGGTCGCGGCGGACGAGCTACCCCATGGAGCATGTACGGCGGACCGACGCGAGGTGCGGGCGAGCAGGCGTCGTACGAGTCCCTCGAAGCGAGTCTGCTCCACTGCCCGCGCTGCCGGCAGGCGATGCCCGTCCGCAAGCGCCTCCTCCTCGTCCTCCTCGACGGCGAGAAGCACGAGTACGTCTGCCAGCAGTGCGGCACGCCCTGCGGGGCGAAGATGGAGCCTCACGCCTCGAGGCTCGGCTGATGGCGCACGCTCCGCACCACTGCAAGGACGCGCAGCGCGTCCGGTGCGTCGCGATCACGGTGAGCGACACGCGCACCGCCGACACCGACACGAGCGGGGCGCGCCTCCGCGCGCTCCTCGAGGAAGCGGGGCACGCCGTCGTCGCGACCGGCATCGTCCCGGACGAGCCCGCGCGCATCCGGGCCCGCGTGAAGGAGCACCTCAGCGACCCCGGGACGGACGCGATCATCACGACCGGCGGGACGGGTCTCGCCCCCCGCGACACGACGTACGAGGCGCTCACGTCGCTCTTCGAGAAACGGATCGACGGCTTCGGGGAGCTCTTCCGGATGCTCTCCTTCCAGGACATCGGGGCCGCCGCGATGCTCTCGCGCGCGGCGGCGGGCGTGGCGCACGGGAAGGTGCTCGTGCTGCTGCCCGGGTCGACGGCGGCGGTCGAGCTCGCCATGACGCGCCTCGTGCTGCCGCAGCTCGGGCACATGGTGGCCCTCGTTCGGGGCTGAGCGTGCGCGTCCATCTCCGGTTCTTCGCGGTCCTCCGCGAGCAGGCGGGCGCGCGCGCCGAGCGAACGGTGCCCGCCGGTACCACCGTCGGCGCGCTCTGGCGCGAGCTCGTCGCGGAGCGGCCCGCGCTCGGTGCCGTCAAGGTGCGCTTCGCCGTCAACCAGACGTACGTCGAGCCGGGGCATCGCCTCGCCGACGGCGACGAGGTGGCGGTCTTCCCCCCGGTGAGCGGCGGCCGATGACGCCCGCGTTCCGCATCACGCGCGCGCGCCTCCGCGTCGACGCGCTCGTCCGTGCCGTCGGCGACCCGCGGGCCGGCGCGATCGTCACCTTCCTCGGGACGACGCGGAACGAGAACGTCGGCCGGCGCGTCTTCCGGCTCGAGTACGAGGCCTACGCCGGTATGGCGGAGGCCGAGATGCGCCGCCTCGCCGAGGAGGCGAAGCGGCGGTGGTCGCTCCGGCGCGTCGCGATGGCACATCGGATCGGCCGCGTGCCCGTCGGCGAGGCGAGCGTCGCGATCGCCGTGTCGTCCGGCCATCGCGCGGAGGCGTTCGCCGCCTGCCGCTGGCTCATCGACCGACTGAAGGAGATCGTGCCGATCTGGAAGCGCGAGCACTTCCGCGGCGGTCAGGTGTGGATCGGACCGCAGCAGGGCGGTCCGCCCGCGCCTCGCGAGCGTACGCGCCGCACGCGTCGGGCCGCACGCACGCGTCGCGCCCGCTGAGGTCGCATGTCCGCGGACGCGCTCGCCGCGGTCGTCACGCTCGTCGCGCCGATGCTCGGCGGCGTCGCCCTCGCCCGGTGGTTCCATGCGGAGCACGCGCCCGCCGGCGTGCGCGTGGAGTCCTTCGCGCTCTTCATGGCCGCCGAGCGCGACCTGCTGCGGACGCGCGTCAGCGCGCTCGCGATCGTCCGCGCCGCGTTCGACGACGTCGCGGCCTGAGAGCTTTTCGCGTTCGTCGTCGCCGTCGCGAGCGCGGGGAGCTTCGTGGGCGCCGCGCGCCCGCTCGTCCTCGCCGCCGCGTACGTCGTCGCGATGGTGGTCCTCGTGGGGCCGGTGCTCGCGCGGCTCGCGGCGCTCGTCGACCGCACCGGCCGGCTCTCGCAGAATCTCGTCGCGGTCGTCTTCCTCCTGCCCGTCTACTTCGCGTACACCGGCCTCCGGACCGTCGTCGGGCTCGTCGGCACGCCGGCGCTCTGGGTCGAGTGCGCGGTCGTCCTCGCCGTCGCGACGCTCGGGAAGTTCGCCGGCTCGGCGCTCGCCGCGCGCGCGACCGGGGTCGGCTGGCGGGATGCGTCGGCGATCGGCGTCCTCATGAACGCGCGCGGCCTCGTGGAGGTCGTCATCCTGAACGCCGGCTACGACCTCGGCGTCGTCTCCCCGGCGCTCTTCGCGATGCCCGTCCTCATGAGCCCGAGCCGAGGAGATCCGCGGCGTCGCACGCGCGAAGGGCCCCGCACTCGTCGTCATGGGCTGGCACGAGCCCGTCTGGTCGCGGAGCGGGCGCGCGCGTCGTCGAGTCGGCGTCGCCGATCGACGCCGTGCTGGCGGAGGCCGCCGGACACGGCCTCGTCGTTCTCGGCGCCGGCGAGGACCGGGCGCTCGAGCCGCACGCCTTCGGGCTCGGGTCGGAGCGGCTCGTCGCGCAGTGCCCCGCGTCGCTGCTCGTCGTCCGGGGCGGCACCGCGACCATGGGATGAGCTTTCCGCGGCAGGTTTGAATTGCCGACGTTCCTTCGCCATGCTAGGCGAAGCTCCGATGCGTTGCCCCCGCGCCGCTCTGGTGGTGCTCGCCCTCGTCGCGGCGACGGGCTGCACGGGGCTCCGGCGCGGCGCCCTCTCGACCACGGAGACGGTCGAGCGGACGCCGCTGCCGGACGACGCCGCGGCGCTCGGGCACTTCTTCCGCGGCGAGGTCGCGATCACCCGGAACGACCCGGACACCGCGCTCGCCGAATTCGAGCGCGCGGTCGCCGCCGACCCGTCGGCGCCGATGCTCCGCGCGCGGCTCGCGAGCCTCTACGTGCGCGCCGGGCAGCTCGAGAAGGCGCTCGATCAGTGCAACGCGGCGCTCGCGGCCCAGCCCGACGATCCCGAGCTGCTCGGCCTCTACGGCGGCGTCCTCTCCTCGCTCGGACGCGACGAGGAGGCCGTCGCCACGTACGAGCGGCTCCTTCGGCTCGACCCGGAGGGTCAGGACGCGTACCTGTACCTCGGAGCGCTCTACAGCAAGCGCGGGGAGATCGAGAAGGCGGTCGCGATCCTGAAGCAGCTCGTCGCGAAGAACCCGGGCTCGATCCTCGGCTACTACTACCTCGGCCGCGTCCACGCCGCGTCGAACCAGCTCGACAAGGCCGAGCGCTACTACCTCGAGGCCCTGAAGCTCAACCCGCAGTCCGAGCTGATCCTGATCGACCTCGCGCTCGACTACGAGCTCCAAGGCCGGACCGACAAGGCGATCGAGCTCTATCAGCGGATCCTCGTGCTGAACCCGCAGAGCGTCGTCGTCCGCAAGCGGCTCGGCGGCATCTACGTCGGGCAGAAGAAGCTCGACGAGGCGCTCTCGCAGTTCCGCGAGCTCGAGCGCGTCGACACCGACCCGCGCGAGGCGCGGACGAAGATGGGTCTCATCTACCTCGAGAAGGGCGAGACCGAGCGCGCCGAGACCGAGTTCAACCTCGTGCTCGCAGCGGAGCCGGACAACTGGCGCGTCCGCTACTACCTGGGCTCCGTCTACGCGGAACGGCACGAGACGAAGCACGCGCTCGACGAGTTCGAGAAGGTCCCGCCCGCGTCGGACTACTACGTCGACGCGCGCCTCCAGCGCGCGTACCTGATGCAGAAGGACGGCGACGGCGCCGCGGCCATCCGCGAGGTGCAGCACGCGCTCGAGACGAAGCCCGAGAACCCGGACCTGATGTCGTACCTCGCCGCGCTCTACCGCGAGCAGAAGGACTACAAGAAGGCGATCGCGATCCTCGAGCAGATGGTCGCGCGCTATCCCGAGAACGATCGCTATCGCTTCACCCTCGGCGCCGCGTACGACGAGGCGAACGAGAAGGACCGGACGATCGAGCAGATGCAGCGGGCGATCGAGCTGAACCCGAAGAACGCGGGCGCGCTCAACTACCTCGGCTACACGTACGCCGAGATGGGCGTGAAGCTGGACGAGGCGGAGAGCCTCATCCGGCGCGCCCTCGCGATCGAGCCGGAGGACGGCTTCTACGTGGACAGCCTCGGCTGGGTGTACTACCAGCGGGGCGACGTGCCGCGCGCCGTCGAGCAGCTCGAGCGCGCCGTCGAGCTCGCCGGCGACGACCCGACCGTGACGGAGCATTTGGGCGACGCGTATCACCGCGCCGGCCGCGCAAGGGACGCGCTCCGCGTGTACCAGGACGCGCTCGGGCGGGCGAAGGAGAGCGCGCAGATCGATCGGCTGAAGGGCAAGATCCAGCTCCTCCAGGATCGCGCCCGCGCCGAGGGGGCGGGGCTCTAGGACCTGCGCGGTGCGCCGGCCCCTCGCCGCCGTCTGGGCCGTGGCTGCCGTGCTGCTCGCCGGCTGCGCGCTGCGCGCACCGCGGCCGCTCCAGCCGACGACCGCGAGCGCGCTGCTCGACGTCCTCGCGGCGCGTCGCAACGCCATCGCATCCCTGCGGGCGCGCGCGCACCTCAAGTCCGGCGTGAGCGGGCTCTGGGTGCGCGAGGCGCTCCTCGTCGAGCGCCCGGCGTCGGCCCGCGTCGACGTGCTCGCGCCGTTCGGCGTGGCACTCGCGCTCGGCGTGCGCGACCGGCTCCTCTGGGCGTATCGGCCGAGCGAGGGAATCCGCTTCGAGGGGGAGGCGACGCCCGAGAACCTCATCCGCTTCTTCGGCGCGCCGGTCGCCGTCGGCGACGTCGTCGACGTGCTCCTCGGCCTGCCGCCGGCGCGCGAGCCGGTCGGGCCGCCCGATCTCCACACGACGCGCGCCGGAGAGTACCAGCTCCGGCTTCCGCTCGCGGGCGGCGAGCAGACGCTCTGGTTCGCCGGCGACACGCTCGTCCTCCTGCGCGCCGAGGAGACGCGCTCCGGCGGACCGCCGATGCGCATCGCGTTCGCGGACTACCGCGACGGCTTCCCGCGCACCATCGACCTCTCCGTTCCGGGAACGGCCGCGGGCGCGCACCTCGTCTACGACGCCGTCGAGCCGAACGTCGACCTCGCCGACACGCTGTTCGCACCGCCGCCGGCGAAGCGCGTGCTGCCGCTCGAGGCCGCCGGGCCGCCGCCGGGCTGATGGCGCTGCTCGAGGTCCGCGACCTGGAGACGGTCATCGCGCGCGACGGCCGAACGGCGCGTGCCGTCGACCACGTGTCGTTTCGGCTGGACGCCGGCCGCGTGCTCGGGCTCGTCGGGGAGTCGGGCTGCGGGAAGAGCATGACCGCGCTCTCGCTCATGCGGCTCGTGCCGCCGGCCGCGCGGATCACGGGCGGCGAGGTGCGGTTCGAGGGGCAGAACCTCCTGGCACTTCCCGAGCGCGCGATGCGCCGGGTCCGCGGAGCGGGCCTCGGCATGGTGTTCCAGGAGCCCATGACGTCGCTCAACCCCGTCTTCACCGTCGGGAGCCAGATCGCCGAGGCCGTGCGGCTCCACACCGACCTCGGCCGCGCCGCGGCGTGGGCGCGCGCCGTCGAGCTGCTCGGCGAGGTCGGCATCCCGGCCCCCGAGCGGCGCGCGCGCGACTATCCGCACGAGCTGTCGGGCGGCATGCGGCAGCGGGTGATGATCGCGATCGCCGTCTCGTGCGCGCCGAAGGTCCTCATCGCGGACGAGCCGACGACCGCGCTCGACGTCACGATTCAGGCCGAGATCCTCGATCTCCTCCGCACGCTGCGCGAGCGCCGCGGGATGGCGCTCCTCCTGATCACGCACGATCTCGGCGTGGTCGCGCAGCAGGCCGACGAGGTGGCGATCATGTACGCCGGACGCATCGTCGAGCGGGCGCCAGTCCTCGAGATCTTCGACCGGCCGCTGCACCCGTACACGCAGGCGCTCTTCCGCGCCATGCCGGGCGTCGGGGGGCGGCACGAGCGGCTCGAGGCGATCCCGGGTCAGGTGCCGGACCTGGCGGCGCTGCCGAGCGGCTGCGCGTTCCGCGACCGCTGCCCGCGCGCGATCCGGGAGTGCGCCGAGGTCGTCCCGCCGCTCGACGAGAAGACGCCGGCGCACCGCGCCGCGTGCATCCGCGTATGACGGCACCGCTCGTCGAAGCCCGCGACCTCCGCAAGTACTACCCCCTCCGCGGGGGCCTCCTGCGGCGCGCGCGCGCCTGGGTGCGCGCCGTCGACGGCGTGTCGCTCGCGATCCGGCCCGGCGAGACGCTCGGGCTCGTCGGCGAGTCGGGCTGCGGGAAATCGACGCTCGGGCGGCTCCTCCTGCGGCTCCTGGAGCCGACCGCGGGCGACGTGCAGTTCGAGGGCCGCTCGCTCCTCGGCCTGCCCCCACGCGAGCTGCGCGCCGTGCGGCGCCGCATGCAGATCGTCTTCCAGGATCCGTACGGCTCGCTGAACCCCCGCATGCGGGTGGGGTCGATCGTCGGCGAGGGGCTCGCGATCCACCGGCTCGGCTCGCGCGCGGACCGCCGGCGGCGCGTCCGGGAGCTGCTCGACATGGTCGGGCTCCCGCCGGACGCGGCGCGCCGCTACCCCCACGAGTTCAGCGGCGGGCAGCGCCAGCGCATCGGCATCGCGCGGGCGCTCGCGACGAACCCGCGGTTCATCGTCGCCGACGAGGCCGTCTCCGCGCTCGACGTCTCGATCCAGGCGCAGATCATCAACCTGCTCCAGGACCTGCGCCGCCAGCTCGGCTTGACGATGCTCTTCATCGCGCACGACCTCCGGGTCGTCGAGCACCTGAGCGACCGGGTCGCGATCATGTACCTCGGACGCATCGTGGAGCTCGGCACGCGGGACGAGATCTTCGGGAACCCGCGGCATCCCTACACGCGGGCACTCCTCGCGGCGGTGCCGGTGCCCGATCCGCATCGGCGCGACGGGCGCACGCCGCTCCCGGGCGAGGTGCCGAGCCCGGTCGCCCCGCCGTCGGGCTGCGCGTTCCATCCGCGCTGCGCGAGCGCGGAGGACGTCTGCCGCGCGACGATCCCTCCGCTCGAGGGCGACGCGGAGCACGCGGTTGCGTGCCACGTCTTCCCCGCGCGCGGCGCGCGCCGCGAAGGCTGACGGAGCGGGCGTCCTCGCTAGAGCGCGAGGTCGCCGCTCGGGGTCCGGCCGAAGGGCGGCGGGAGGCGCGTCGGCGCGACGGCGTTCGGGTGCGGGACCGGCGAGCCGGCCCGGCGCGCGCTCGGAACGGGCGTCTTCCGGCCGAGCGCCGCGTGCACCGACTGATCGGCCGCGCGCGCGAGGTCGAGGAGGCGCCAGCCCACGTCGCGCTGGAGCGTGTTCCTGCGGAGCCCCTTCGCCACCAGCCGGATGAAGCGCTCGAGGGCCCGGTCGACGCGCCGCAGCCGCTTGCGCGTCGCGCGGCTCGTCTTCACGCCCGGGTGGTCGAGCGGCGTGAGCACGTCCGCCGCACGCGCGAGCGGCGTGCCGAGGAAGCCGCGCGCCTGGTCGATCAGCTGCTTCAGGAGGTTCGCCGCCTTCGACCCGCCGAGGTCGGGCTCGATCGAGGCGTCGAGGGCGTCCGCGAGGGCGCCGAGTCCCGCGAAGAGCCCGTCCCCCGCGCCGTGCGTGGCGTGCTCGCACCCGGACTGCGGGACGCACGTGTCGATCGTGAAGGGGTCGGCGTCGTCGCAGCCGCCGAGGCTCGCGGCGGGGCAGTCGCCGACGACGGCGAGGAAGCGGCCGAGCGCGATCGGGAGCCTGCCGACGGGGACGGTCGCCGCGACCGCGGGGGCGGCCGTGTCGAGCACGGACAGCGTATTGCCGCCCGCGTTCGCGACCCAGACGCGCTGGCCGGTCGGGTCGACGTCGACCCCGAAGGGCGCGCGGCCGACGCTCACCGTGCCGACGACGGCGTTCACGCCCGTGTCGATGATCGATACGGTGTCGCTCGCCGCGTTCGTCACGTACACGCGCCCGTGCGCGCCGTCCGCCGCGACCCCGAACGGCTTCGCGCCCACGGCGACGGTCGTGAGCACCGTGTTGCTGAACGTGCCGACGACGGAGACGTCGTCGCTCCCGTAGTTCGCGACGTAGAGCCGGGAGCGCACGGCGTCGACGGCGAGCCCGAGGGGCCGCGCGCCGACGGGCACGGTCGCGACGACCGTCCCGGCCGCCGTGTCGACGACGGACACCGTGTCCGAGCGGTAGTTGGAGACGTAGAGGCGCGTCCCGGCCGGGTTGAAGGCGAGGCCGCTCGGGCCGTCGCCGACGCGGATCGTCCCGACCGCGGCGTGGGTCGCGGTGTCGATCACGGTCACCGTGCCGCCGCCGAAGTTCGCAACGTACGCCCGCTGGCCGTCGGGACGGACGGCGACGCCGAGCGGGGTGTCACCGACGGTCACCGTCGCCGTCACCCTGCGCGTGACGGCGTCGATGACGCCGACGGAGCTGCCGGTGCGGTTGGTCGCCCAGACCTCCGTGCCCGCCGGGTGGACCGCGACGCCCCAGGGGCCGCTTCCGACGGGGATCGCGCCGCCGACGGTCTGGGTGGGCGCCTCGACGGGCGCGATCGCGCCGTCGTCGAACTCCGTGACGAAGGCGACGAGCGCCGCCTCCTGGCACGTGAGCGCCTCGACGCCGCTCGGCGCGCGGCAGGTGCCCGCGTGGCAGGTCTCCTCGCCGTCGCAGACGTTCCCGTTCCCGCACGCCGTGCCGTCGGGCTCCGGCGGGTTCGTGCACCCGGTCGCCGGGTCGCACGTGCCCGCGCCGTGGCAGGCGTCGATCGGCGCGCACGTGATCGGCGTGCCGGCGCAGCCGCCGTTCGCGTCGCAGACGTCGTTCCACGTGCACGGATTGCCGTCCTCGCAGGGGCGGCCGGCGGGGCTCCCGCCGCCGCACGGGTTGCCGCCGACCAGGTTCACGCAGAGCAGGTCCGACGTCCCGCCCGTCTGGTCGTGCGCCTGGAAGCAGACGTTTGCGTTCACGGCGTCGTCCGGGCCGGGCGTCCAGCTGAAGACGCGGGAGACCGGATTCGTGCCGCTCGCTTCGGACAGCGTCGCCCCGGCCGGGAGTCCGCTCTCCTGGATCGTGACCGTGTCGCCCGCGTCGGCGTCCGAGGCCCGGACGGCGAAGGTGAAGGTGCCGTTCACGTCGTGAACCGTCGAGTTGTTCGCGGGCGTCGGCGGC
>Ga0070741_10008623_pt1 | contig 20313 bp, 16 predicted proteins | sample Coa_R1_4_FD_66440 | JGI IMG/M metagenome (GOLD analysis project Ga0070741, IMG submission 66440) | Surface soil microbial communities from Centralia Pennsylvania, which are recovering from an underground coalmine fire - Coalmine... | ecosystem: Environmental > Terrestrial > Soil > Unclassified ...
GGCACATAAAACCCAAAGGAATTGCAGAAAGAGCGACTGAAATAAACCCTGCTTGAGCTTGCGATTATTTCGTAGAAGGCGGGATAGTCTTGATCTCTGGCTTCTGATGATCCAGCAGTTGGACAACTTCCATGGAGAGCCCTTCTGAAGTCAGTTTGACAAGTCCATAAGGCGTGACCCGCGAGGAAATCCAAAGATCGCCTGGAGCACTTCCGAGTTGCACGCGATAATGACGACAAACAAACTTGCCTGCTGGCGTCGTAATATCGGCACGTCCCAGGGACTCTTTAATGCCGCTGGTGGAACTTTCCTTGGGCTCGGTTGAGGATGGCGTCGCCGGACTATGTTCCAGAGCTTCTTCCTCAGGCGTTTGGCCCGGGCGCTGAATAATCAGCCGCAATGTGTGCGGCCGGCCTTGCTCACGCACGATGAGTTGCTTCAGGATTAATCCCGCCTCATCGCCCTTTTCCACCCGTGTCTCCACCCAATATCCCGGCTTGCCGTTGACTTTGGTTTCTCCCACCACAGCCACTGAAAACGCGCCGGAGCCGTGTTCATCGCGGGTTTCGTAGCGGGCTCCGGCGCCCGGGACAGGGTTGAAATTCTCAGCAATTACTGAGAGTTTGGGCAGCGGTCGCGGGGCCTGTGATTTCCCCGGAGAAGGGAAAAATAAGGCCATGCTGCTGAAGCAAGCGAGAGCGAAGGAGAGCTTGCGCATCCTGCGGGGAGTTCCAGGCGGACAGACAGAAAGGCGAGCCGATATGATCATGGGAAATCCTGATCCCCTCACTTCAAATCAATCACCAACAGTTTCCCATCCGTCTCCCAAGCACCTCCGGTGCCCGTTGTGCCATGACTCAGTGGATGGGGAGGTGTTACAAGCTGAGTTGCCGCCACAAGGCCCGTATCAATCAGGTCTGCGCCAACTTTTGCCCGCTCCGCGTCCAGATAAGGGCTGGTGGCATGAGAGGCAACGCCGGGGTGGATGTCAAATCCGGTATCATGCACCGCGGCTCCCAGCCAGATTTCGCGTCCGTCTGCCGTGCGGGCAGGGGATCGCCAAAGTCGCAGGTGATGACGCATGGCAAATGTATTCAGCATCTTTTCGTAGGCCAGATCCTGGGGCCGCTTAAAGAGGTAGAGATTGGAAATTGGCGCCGTATCATATCCCCGCCCCTGAACCACAGCTTGAACAGTCTTCAGCACTGACTGGTTCTGCTTCTCGGCAGGGACATCCCACCCCGCTTTGCTGAACGCTTCGCGCACTTGCTGTTCATTGCCGACGATCACCAGATTGATGGGATCGCCCGGGGTGCCCTTTTGAGTGGACGAACGCTGCGGCGCCGTCGCCAGAACCTGAGTAACCGCATTGAGAATCGGGCCTGGAAGTTCCTCGGCCGCAGCGGGCGCAAAGGTTTTCTCAACCGGTAGGGGCTTATCCAGCCTCACCTGCATATCCGTACCTTGCGGGTAGCTGATCGCTGTGTCGGGCGTTCCGACCTGTTTTTTCTCAAACCCTCCAATCACGCTGCTCAATGATGGAAGCTGCTGGGACAACTTCTCAAGCCCCTTGCTCACGTATGTTGAACCCAGATCGCTTGCGCGAACGCCTTGAATGGTTCCGTCCTTAAGCACCGTCTCGCGCGCGTTTTCAATCTTGAACAGATGACCTGAAATCTTGAGTGGTTTCTCGCCCGGCAGCGTCAGTTGAGTGAAGTTGATGACCAGCACGGCGGGATCGTCGGGATTGGCGCTTTGATGGATCTGTGCGATCTCCCCCTCGAGTGTTGCCCCCAGCGGCACCGCCACCTGATTGCCGGTGAAGATCTGCCTCACAACATGCGCCTTTACGGCCTGATGAACCTTGGAGGATGCGGTGCTGACAGGCGTATCAAGCCGAATGTAGAGCAGGGAGCCTGCCGGCAGGGAATTCTGGCCCTGGGGCACGATTTCTGCGGCAGCCGGCGCTGAAGGGGTGGAAGATGCCGGCGCATTCTGAGATCGCATGGTAGCCACACCGGCCAGGATAAACGTAAGTCCCAGGGCGCACAGAGTCTTCATGAACTTCTCCCCTTGCCTTCTGGGGACCACCCTAATATCCGCGCCATGTGAACACTCTTCCCTTTGCATCTCACTGCCTCCTCACCACCTTGTGCGATGCAAGAAGTCACGCTTCCGTTGTGAGCGGCGGGCCAGCCCGTGGGCTCGGCTCGATGAAGGTTTCCCTTCCTTGTAATCCCCAAAGCCACAGCAGAGCCTTCCTAATTGTGACATTGGGCGTCTAAGAAGAAAAGGTGGAGCAGAGTTCCTGAACGATCTCGGAAGCCGCCCGGCGGGCGGTTTCCAGATCTCCAGGAGGCAACGAAATGGCAGCAACCTTGGCGTGCCCTCCACCCCCAAATCGCTCGCAGATGGTGGCCAGATTCGCGGGATTCGGAGCCGGATTCCACGGGCTGCTCCCCACCGCAATCTTAATTCGTTCCGGTGAGCTGCTGATGGAGACGGTATAGATCGCTCCTGGGAAGAGGTAATAGGGAATAAACTTGTTGAAACCCTCCATGTTCAGGTCGGCCACGTCGAAGAAAAGGACGCCATTCTTCAGTTTTCCACGCTCTTGGATGATGTTCATCCATTTCATGTGCTGACTATACAGCCTTTCGAATTCCTGACGAAGCGGGGGGAGCGAGGCAATTTCCTGCAGAGATTTGGAGGCGAGTTCAGGAATCAGGTGCGGAACAAAGTCAGGATCGGGTGTGCCCTCGATGACTAGCGTAATCCGGGTGGCCGGATCCTTCATCTCTACAGCCGTCTGAGCATCGGGATACTGTGCGCCGTCAATCAGGTTGGCCCAGTAAACAAGCTCATCCAGGTCCGGGGGGTGGAAATCAAACTTGGTTTCTGCGACATGCGCAATAAGTCGGGTGCAGGAACGGAATTCGGGATCGTAGAACTTTCGTCCGCTGGTGTCCTGGCGAAAGTGCTGGGCGTCAGCCTCACTCAAGAAAGCGCTCTGATGATGGTCAAACCACCAGGTAAGACGGTCGGAGCTGGAATATTTGAAGTCGACGATCACGTTCTCATCGCCGACAAACATGTTTTCATCAAACAATTGGCCTGCCCGATGGACCAGTCCACGATAGGTGATTTCCGCTGCCGGATCAAATTTGGCGCGATATAATCGCGTAAAAAAGGCGGCGGATGCAGCCCCATCAAAGCATTTGTCATGAAAGCAAATCAGGACTTTTTTGTTCGCTGCCATAGCTCAGCGTCAGAAGAATAACCTTTGGTCGCGATGAAAATGACGAAGCTTGCTAACATGCAATTCATAGATTGAAATGTCAAGAGGAAAAACAATTTTCCGGTCGCCGCACTCCCGTTGAACCATCTTTGGCTTGACCCGCAGTTGCTGTCACTGAGACATGCGGCAATTCGCATCCTGGCCAGTCGCCAACCTGAAAAGAAGAGTGTACGCTGAGTTACCGTCGAGCCTGAAGTTCATGCCGGATGCTTAAATCGATCGAGAAGGGGAAAACAAAGTAGCGCCAGGGCGACGTTGACGATCACGGTGCTGGCAAGATCGAGAGGAATGAAAGGCGGGGCAGTCTCAAATAAAAGGCGCCTAAGGGCCACCAGGATCAAGGCATGAAGGCAGACCAGAAATCCGGTTAGGATATAGCGGGCCCCCAGTTGCTCCATTTCAAACTTCACGCTGGCCGAAGCTGCCAGATAGCCGACGACGGCTTTAGCAATGCCAAACATCCCGATCAGACCGTGAGAAAGCGCATCCTGCATAAGGCCCAGCGCTGTCCCAAGCACTATCCCGAAGACCTTGCTCCGCCGGGTAGACGTATAGTAAATGGTCAATAGAAGAGGAAAGTCAAAGAGGCGGGCCAGGGGCAATTTAATGGGGAGAGAAATCTGTAGAAGCAGCGCAACGAATAGGCTGATTCCAAAAGCCGCACGATTGATTCGATAGACGGCGACCGGGCGCTCCGTGGAATTAGCCATGATGCAATCGTACGGATTCAATGAAAGGTTTGTACATCTTTCTTATCCTGGAAGGAGTTTAAAATCACCAGGACATCCTCCAGACGATCGAGCGGGGCGGCCGGTTTCACCGTAATATTCTTATAGATGTTGCCTTGGCTTACCTTCAGTACTGTCCCTACAAGCAATCCTTTGGGATAAATCTGGTCGAGACCCGAGGTAACCACTGTATCGCCAACCTCGACCTTTTCGCCGTTCATAATATAGTCGAGATGGCAGACGCCATCTCCCCCACCCTTGAGCACGCCTTGAACGCCACTTTTTTCGAGCATGGAGCCAACTCCGCTGGAGCCATCAGTAATGATCAGCACTTGTGCCGTATGATTGAAGACCGCAATAATCTTGCCAACCACGCCTTCTGGAGTGATCACGGGAAGATCGGTGCGAAGTCCGTCCTTCATACCTTTATCAATATAGATCGCAGAACCGCCGCCGGGACTGGCGGCAATGACTGTGGCTCCCAAGGTGCGCAGGGGCAGGCGTTGTTGGAGGCCCAGGAGCGCTCGCAAACGCTCGTTTTCGGCACCATCCTGAGAAAGTTGTAGAATCCGAGCACGCGCTTCGGCTAGTTGCTGTTTGAGCTTGATATTCTCCCGCTCAGCCTGGCGAAGATCATGGTAAGAATACCAGGCGCCGGAAGCGCCATCCGCAAGTCCGCGAAATGAGCGTTCAAAAGGATCGAACGCAGCCACGGCCCAAACTTTAATCAAGGGGACATGATGTTTGCTGGTTGCCTGTAAAGCCAATAGAAGGAGCTGGGCTAACAGCACGACCACGAGGGTGAAAAAAGAGGCGTGGCGGATGATAAAAGCCTGCATCACCTGCGGGCCTTCCTTGGCGCGAGGTGAATGGGCTTGGGTGGTTTCCAGTGGGTTGACTCTGAGCATTACCGGCTCGCCGGAACTTTCAGGCGTACTCTCGGACGCAAGGATTTTGCCGGGACTGGAGACCTCACTCGATGGCAACCCTCCGCAACAGGCTGAAATCCGTCAGCATCCTCCCGGTGCCGAGAACCACTGAGGCTAGCGGGTCTTCCGCGATGGATACTGGAAGTCCGGTTTCTTCGCGGATCCGCTTGTCCAGGTTCTTGATCAAGGCGCCACCCCCGGTCAGCACAATACCACGATCGGAGATATCGGCGGAAAGCTCAGGCGGAGTCCGCTCCAGCGCCACCCGGATGGCGTTAAGAATGGTCGCAATGCATTCAGAAAGGGCATCCCGAATTTCCGTATCGTCAATCGTGACGGTCTTGGGAATGCCTTCCAGCAGGTGCCGGCCCTTGATTTCCATCGTCAGGGGCTTTTCCAGCGGATAAGCGGACCCCAGTTCTATTTTGATCTGTTCAGCGGTGCGTTCGCCGATCAGCAGATTGTATTTTCGTTTGAGATAGGCGGTGATGGCCTCGTCCATCTCGTTACCTGCCACCCGGACGGACCGACTGTAAACAATGCCGGAAAGAGAGATGACAGCAATATCCGTGGTGCCGCCGCCAATGTCCACGATCATGCTGCCGGAAGGTTCCGTAATGGGGAGTCCGGCGCCGATGGCCGCCATCATGGCCTGCTCCACCAGGAACACTTCGCTGGCCTTGGCGCGCATCGCGGAATCCTGCACGGCTCGCTTTTCCACCTGAGTGATTTCGGAAGGCACGCCGATGACAATCCGGGGGTGGACGAACATCTTCCGGTTATGCGCCTTGTGAATAAAGTAATTCAGCATCTTTTCCGTGACCTTGAAATCGGCGATCACCCCGTCCTTCAACGGCCGAATTGCGACAATATTGCCGGGCGTGCGACCGAGCATCTCCTTGGCTTCACGCCCCACGGCTTCAATAGCTCCCGTAACTTTATTGATCGCGACGATGGAAGGTTCATTCACCACGATCCCTTTACCTTTGGCGTAAACAAGCGAGTTCGCGGTGCCAAGATCGATGGCGAGGTCGGAAGAAAACATGCTGAATAAAGAGCGAAAATTCATTCCCAATAGGGGCTCCTCATCTCATGGGCTACCGGCGACTTTTGCCGGCGCCGCAAAGCTGGATCACCTTCAAGGAGGGATCACCATCCCCTCATTCTGGTCTCACCTTGGGTGTGCTGGGGACTCAAGCGCTTGGAAACAACCGACTTTGAATAAGGAGGAAGCTTATTGTCGACCAAGTGAGCGATCTGGTCAAGTGCACTCTACCGTCTACACCTATTTTACCATTCCGCGCTTTCTGCCGCCCGGCTTTTCATCCTGGAGGGCTTCAGGGCCGGTAAGTGGCAGAAGCCGTATCCGTCTCCCACACCGTGACGGCCTGAAGCCGAAGCCCCTGATCCTGAAGCCGGGCTCGCAATCCATCGCCAAGATGCTTCGCAAGGTTTTCCGCAGAGGGATTGATCTGGTCGAAAGGCTCGACTTCATTCAGAAACCGATGGTCCAGCCGATCAACCAGGGCGCGGATGCCCGCTTTCAGGTCAGCAAAATCCACCAACAAACCCGCGCTGTTCAGGGTTTCGCCGGCAACAATCACCTGAACCCGATAGTTGTGTCCATGAACATTCTCACACTTCCCCTTATAGTTTCTCAGCGCGTGGCCCGCGGCAAATGAGTATTCGACGGAAACCTCAAACATGAAACCCTTTCTGATGGAATCATCCGCTGATTGATCCATGGAATCATTCCCCGCCAACGGTCACCAGGCTGCAACCTGCGCTGAAGACGGCAACCGATTCGAAAGTCAACGGGGCAATGCCGCAACGGACCAATCCCGTTCAGTATTTTTGCATGAAACCTCTGACTTCATCCAGCCGATTTGCGCGCCGATACGCGGGCAAACTGTCAAAAAATATCTTTCCGTAAGGTTTTCGGACTAGGCGGCTATCCAGGATCGCCAGTAGACCATAATCTTTCTCGCTGCGAATGAGTCTTCCAAAGCCCTGCTTGAGGGCAATGACGGCCTCCGGAATCTGATATTCCAGGAAGGCGTCGCCGCCTTCCTCGTTGATCTGCCGGATTCGCGCTGCCACCACCGGATCCGTAGGCACCGCAAAGGGTAAGCGGTCAATGATCACGGCGCTCAGTTGTTGTCCCTGAACATCCACACCCTGCCAGAATGAACTCGTGGCAAAAAGCACCGCATGGGGTGTGGAGCGGAATTTGCTCAGTAGGGCCGGGGCCGGCGCGCTGCCTTGAATCATCATCGGATAGCGAAGCTGCGGCCGAATCCGATCATAGAAGTCTCGCATCTGAGCAGTGGAGGTAAACAGGACAAAGGCCCGACCTCGCGTGACTTTCAGCAATTGAATTACCTCCGCGGCGGCTGCCCGTGAAAAGTCAGGGCTGCGAGGGTCGGGAAGGTGTCCCGGAGTGTAGAGCAGGGCCTGCTCCTCGAAATTGAAATGTGAGGGAAGGACTTTCTCGCGAGCATTGTGAAGTCCCAGGCGAGACTTCACGAAACTGAAATTGCCCGCTACGGCCAGTGTCGCAGAGGTCAGGATGACGGTCTCCACGCGGTCGAAAAGGCGCTCGCGGAGCAGAGAGGAGACATCGATCGGCGTCGCCTCCAAAAATACGCCTCGCCCCCGCCGCTCCCACCAGAACACAAAATTCCGATTCTTTCCTTCAAGAACCAATTCGAAGCCCTGCCGAAGCTCACCCGCGCGCCGGGCCAGATTGACGAATTCTTCGGGACGATCTTTTACGCGGTTTAATTCGGTTTCAAGCCGGAGCAAGGCGTTGAGCAATGTGGAGTATGCCCCGCGATGCACCTCCACAAAGTCACTCCGCAGATCAAAGCCGAACCTTCCTTCTGTGGGCGGAAAGAGACCAAAGAAAAGTTCCGATCGATGACGAAGCTCTGCCAGCGCTTCTGCGATTTCGGGAGCCTGGAGGTCTTTGAGCCGCTCTGCCGTTTCAGTGTCCCGCGCGAGTTCTTCGACGCGATAATTGCTCACCTGAAGGCCAAAATAACGCGTCGCCACATCCTCAATTTCATGGGCTTCATCGAACACCACCGCTGCATATTCGGGCAACAGGCTGGCATAATCGGTCTGCTTCAGGGCCAGATCTGCAAAGAAAAGATGATGATTCACGATGATCAGATCCGATTCCGCCGCGCGCTGGTGCATGAGCGTGATGAAACATCGCTCGAATTGCGGGCATTTCTGACCTGTGCAGGTTTCACGGCGAGCATCGATCCGAGGCCACAACTCGCTGGTATCGGGAAGATCCTGCAGTTCCGCCCGGTCGCCAGTCTCCGTTTGGGTTTCCCACTCCCGGATGCGAGCGTATTGGTGGACCTCTTCCATCCCGCTCAGTACGGGCTGCTTCTCAAGGTCATAGAGTTTCTGTCGGCACAGGTAATTCTGCCGGCCTTTCATTAAAGTCACGCGCATGCCTGGAACCAGTTTCCGCAGGAAAGGAATATCTTTAAAAAACAATTGTTCCTGAAGGTTCTTCGTCCCGGTGGAAATGACCACTCGACGGCCGCTGCGTAGAATCGGGACCAGATAAGCCAGCGTTTTGCCCGTTCCCGTTCCCGCTTCAACGATCAGGTGGCGACGATTTGCAAGGGCGGACTCCACTTCCTCGGCCATCAGAAGCTGCCCCTGGCGATACTCATAGTGCGGATGATTTCGCGCCAGCCAGCCTCCTGGAGCAAAAATCTTCTCCAGGGAGGTTTTCGTTTCCACCGTCTTGTGACTCACTCCGGGCATCATTCGGATCCTTACGCTTATCTTATCTTACGCTTCTCTCCCACTTTGTGCGGTACGGTCGCAAAGGCAGAGCACTGGAGGAGGACCTTAACAGCGCAACCTTGAATCAGATTCTTCTTTCAGCAGAACCCCGGCTTGCCAATGAATGGCTTCTTAGATCGTCAAGGCTCCTGGGCCAGGCGAATTCCGAGGTCTACGAGTTCTTCCATTTGCTCTTCGTAGAGATCATCCAGGTGTAAGGTGGGCTCTCGCAAACGGTCTGAGGCAATAACCCCTCGCTTCATGAGTACCCTCTTTTCCATCCGAATGAATAGCTCAAGGTGCTCAACGGCAAACACCAGGAAGGGCAGTAAACGATAAAAGAGGGCCTTCGACTCAGTGACGCGCCCCTGCTCGTATAACCTGATGATCCGTACATAGATGTCAACCAGACCTGTGCCTGGCATAACGCCGGTAGCGCCATGAGCTAATCCATCAAAAAGCCGAAGACCACCCCACCCATACAAAACCTGGAGTTGGCCCTGCGAACGCCGAAGAATCTCACGACACCGTTCGCCCGGCAAGACGTTTTCGAGCTTGAGAAACTTTAAATTTGGGGAGCGTTTCGCCGCCTCCATGAAGAAATCTACTGACAGCCCGCTGCTTGCAAAATCAGCGTCCTGGAGCATGACCGGAATCTTAATGCTTCCGCAAACGGCCTCAAAAAACGAGGTCAACTCATGGGCGCCCAAAGGAACTGCGCGCGGCGGAGCAATCATGATTCCCTGAGCCCCGCAGGATTCCGCATGCCGCGAGAATTCGACCGTCGAAGCAACTGAGCCCGCGCTGGCGCTGGCGAATACCGGCACGCGACCGGCTGTTTGCCCCGCCACGATCTCTACAATCTGGCGGCGTTCCGCATCATCGAGTTTATAATATTCGCTGCCAAATGCCGGAGCGCAAATGGCGCAAGCTCCGCCTGCAATCGCAAAGTCGACCGTCCGGCGGAGCGACTCCTCATCGATACCGTCATCAGGCCTGAAAGGAGTTGGTATGACAGGGATTACTCCGTGGATTTGCATAGGATCAAGAATACCCCGAACAGGGCCTTGCCGAGCAACTATATCGTCGTATAGCCGCCATCAACCATCAGATGAGTTCCGGTGATGTAGGATGCCTCTTCGGATGCGAGAAAAAGAATTGCGCGGGCCACTTCCTCAGGCCGCCCTACCCTTTTAAGCAGTGTTTGTGCGCCTTGTTCGGCGTCAAACTGCTCCGGAGTCAGATGAGCCTCTTTCATGTAGCGATAGGAAGCAGAGGTCAGAATAGCGCCCGGACATACGCAATTGACTCGTATCTTGTACGGCGCAAGGTCCATAGCCATGTTGCGTGTCATTTGAAGCAGGGCGGCCTTTGTTGCGCTGTAGGCGAAAAATTTAGGCTGCGCAATCCAGCTTGAGACGGAGCTCACAATCACGATAGCGCCGCTGCCATTCCCCTTCATTGTCTCGGCCGCATACTTGGTCACGAGGGCTGTCCCGATGACATTCACCGACAATGACCGTTGCCAGTCGTCAGCCGTGGCATCGAATCCCTTGAGGACAAAAGTGGCTGCATTGTTCACCAGGATATCGACAGAGCCGAATCGCTTGACGGCTTCTTCCGTGATCCGTCGCGCATCCGACTCCACGGAGATATCTGCCTGCAAAAAGGTTGCGCTTCCGCCCTTCGCTCGTATTTCCCTCGCGGCGTCCTCACCGCCTTTGTGATTGATATCCGCAATGACAACCTTGGCGCCCTCCGCGCCAAATATTAAGGCTGTCTCCTTGCCGATTCCCTCCGCGCCGCCCGTAATGATTGACACTTTTCCATTAAGCCTCATCGCTCCACCTTCGCATGATCATTTCTTCTGCCTTGTGAAAGCGTAAAAGTGATGATGATCCCGGTTTCTGAAGAGACGCCTTTGAAGGGCGCTCGGAGAGACATAACCCTGCATCTAGGGAATGGCTGCGGCCTCTCTGCGTGGGACTGCCCTAAAAAATCAAGGCTACGTTCACCTGATGAGAGAGCACTTCTTCATCCAGTTCATAGCCGAAGCCGGGCGCTTCGGTCAGTTCGATGAAGCCGTTCCTGGGCTCCGGCTCGCCGCGCAGGAGAGGGCGTCCGCCCTGGGCAAATATATCTACAAACTCGGCGCGCGGCGCATTAGGGGTTGAGATCACGAAATGGTAGGTAGGCGCGCCTACGCCGTGAGGGATGACAGGAAGGCCGTGTGCGCTAGCCATTGCTGCAATCCTTTTCAATTCCGAAAGGCCGCCGGCGCGATAAATATCTGGCTGAAGGATGTCAACGGCCTTCTTCTCAATCAGATCGCGAAAGCCATAACGCGTGAATTCATGCTCGCCGCCGGTGATCAGCATTTCCGGAACGGCATCTTTGATCCGGCGGTAAGCGTCTGGATGGTCGGGCGGCACGGGTTCCTCCATCCAGAGCACCCGAAATTCAGAAATAGCCTTGGCGAGCTTGACGGCATACGGCACATCAAGAGCCATGTAGCAATCCAGCATGATGTCGCCGTCGGATCCGATGAGCTTGCGCGTCCTTTCGACCAAAGCAATATTTTGACGCAGCCCGTCGGCGCCGTCGGCCGGTCCATGTGGCAACGCCAGCTTCACATGCCGGAATCCCTCGGATACGTGCCGCTCCGTTAAATTGCCGGTGACGTAGACCGGAATCTTATCTCGAGTTTTACCACCCACCAGGTTATAGACCGGCTGATGGAGGGCCTTGCCGACGAGATCCCAAAGCGCCAGGTCGATGCCGCTGATGACTTCAATCACTGCGCCCTTGCGCCCGTAAAACTGCGAGGCGCGGAACATCTGCTCCCAAAGCAGTTCGATATTGAAGGGGTTTTGCCCGATCAGAAGTTGTTTGAACTGTTCTTCAATCACAATCGGGGCAAGTTTCCCCTTGCCGCCCCCGACCACGCCCAGGCCTCGAATGCCCTCATCGGTCTCAATTTCCACGATGGCGGAAGTCATGGGGCCGTACCAACTGGAGCGCTTTTCACAGTAGCGTGGGTAGATCGACATGGGATTGGCAACCAGGCCCTCGCTCAACCATGAGGAACTCATCGGAATGGGATGGACGTTAATGCCGATAATTCGCAATATTCACCTCTCACACTCTGCGCCGCGAGCCTCTTCTCTTGCCATGAAAGGTTGGGCGACGTAAAGCCACGGCAATACGTTTTTCAGCATTTATATCCCTGTCAAGGTTGAATTGTGATGACTGCTACGCCGAGGCGCCCGAGTGTCAACGTATTGCTGGTTAAATGTACCGTCTCCGGGGGATTGAAGCCTGTCGTCTCATCGACGAATTCTTCCTGCCCTCCGGAGATTCCCTGAATCGAAACCTGAAACTGCCGCTCCCGCTTGTTCACCAGCAAAATCTTACGGCGCCCGTCTTTCCCGATGAAAGCCTGCGCATAGACACCAGGCGTGCTGGCATTCGCCTCCACCAATTTATCGCCGGGCCCTAAATGGTCGTGAATCAGTTTTAAGACCCAATAACGAGCGTTCGGCTGACCGGTTTTCCAATCCACCATGCTCACGCTGGGGAAAAAACCGGGAAGCTGCGCCAAAGCTGACTCGCCGACCTCATCAACTCCAAGACGCGCCAGGTTCCCATAGACATAGCCATAGAGCGCGGCGCTAAGATTCCAGTAAGAATCGGGGATAGGTTCGTGAGGGACGGCGTTATCATCATAAAGAAAGCTGCCGACTTCATCAACCGCCGTTCCGGTTTCCGGGGAGAGACGGCGTCGAATCGACTCGATGTAGCCAACTTCATCGACGAAATAGTCCGCTAGGGCGAAAAAGGTGTATTGCTGCACCTCAGGGGTCTGGTCGGCCGTCGGAGTGGCGTAGAAGTGATAGGAGATCATATCGAGCGGAATTCCCGGCCTGTGATTCTTGTGATTGAGGAAGTACTCGAAAAAAGCAGGGGCCACGCCCGCGACAGCGGCATTAGGGGAAGTGCTGGCCAGCGCCAACCCCACAAATTTCATGTGAGGATCCACTTTCCGGATTGCGCCCACAATCGCATCGTAGAGTGCAGTGTAAAACTGAGGCGTCATAAAGTGCTCGAATTCCACTTCGTTAAGCACTTCCCAATAGTCAATCTTGTAATGGTAATTAGAAGCGTGCTCGTGACCATATTCATCTTTAAATCCGCCCCGGGTATACCAACTCACTAGGCGCCCATAGTAATCCGCCACTTCCTTCATGCTGGGATCGCGCAGTTCCCGGCCTTGCTCATATTTCCACGTCACTTGATTCGGATCGGACGGGTAAGGAACGGGCTGCGGGGTCTTAAACATCCACTGGGGGATGGTGCTGAAGTTCCAGATGGTGGAGTGCCCTTCAGTTGCTTGCGCAAAGTCTTCGGCAAACGGATCGATGAGCGAAAAATCCCAGGATGTTCTGCCGTTCGCTGGTGGCTCGAGTTCGGCCACCGCCAGCTTCGGATAAGGGAGCCACGGAACAAAGCGGACATCGTTGGCACCGAGATCGTGGAGGGCCGAAAGAATCCGGTCATGAGTGGGAGCGCCTCGCGCCATGAGCGGGCTGACCACGACCTGGAGCGTCGCGTTGGTATTCGAGACCCGAATGACCTTGTTCCAATCCACGGTCACAGAAGCCTCATTTTGTGTCTGAGATGCAACCCGGGCCGGCCTGTGGGAGCAGTCGGCCAGGATTAACGCGCATAGCAAAAGCCCGATCGGGGTTTGTCTCAAGGTTCGTCGCCTCCGCGAAGTGAATTCAAAACAGATCAAACGGCCGAGTCTAAAAAATCAGCTTTAGTGCAAACTGAATTTCCCGTGGAGCGATGAGCAAAGAGCCGATTCTTCCAAATTGACCGCTCGCCAAGCTTAGGTTCGGCGGACCAAATTGCGCATGGTTCCAGGCATTAAACATCTCCGCCCGGAACTGAGCGGAAAGACGCTCACCAATGCGGGTGTTTTTCATGATGGCCAGGTCCCAATTGTTGATTCCTGGGAACTCGACGCTATTCCGAGCAGCATTGCCTTCCACGTGAATGCCATTTGCACAACGGGTGAAGGAAGGGCATCCAGGAGTTATAAACGCACTGGGTGTCACCCAATTTTGATAAGTCCGATTGGCCGGCACAGGATTTCCGATCCTGTCGGGCAAAGAGGTGCTGAAAGCCCCCAGGTTTGTCCAGTCGAATCCCAATACAGGTGTTCCAAACTGCCCCATTGAAAACGTAGTGATGCCACTCACCTGCCATCCCTTGATTAGTTTGTCAGGGAATCCCGCCGTGCCCGATAGGAAGTGTTTGCCCCTGCCGACCGGAAGCTCATAGACGTAGCTCAGCGTCAGCCGCTGTGGGACCATGTAATCCGAATTGCCTTTATCCAGCACTTTGAAGCAACAGGAGGCCATTGAGAAATCGTCAGTCCCGCCCAAGTCTAAGGCATGTTCCCAGGTATATGAAGCAAGGAAAGAAAACCCTTGCGAGAAACGTTTCTCAACTCTTGCGGTCAGCGCATTGTAGCTGGACCATCCGCCGTTGTATGCCAGCAATATCCAGCTCAAGTTTGGATAGGGCACGCGCTGCTGGATGGGTATTGTGCCAGTGGGGTCTGGCCGAGCAATATTCTGATTCCTGCGCTGTGGAAGTTTTTGCCCCGTGTCGCCAATGTAACCTAAATCCACCAGCCAGTTTGTTCCGAAGGTGTGCTGTACATCGAAGTTCCACTCCTGCACATAGGGAGTGCGATTGCGTTTGTCAGTGCTGAACGGAGTTACGGTCCCGCCGATGGTGGGGGGCGGAAACAGGCTAGACAGAGAAAGGGTCGGCGTGACCGGATTTGAATTCAGCGTCTGGCTGGAATAATACGGCGGTCCGAGTACTAGGAAGTCCAGCTCGTTATAGTTGTCGGTCGCATAGAAGATTCCAAACGACCCGCGAAATGCTGTGTTCTTGAGGAATGCGGGAGAATATGCAAACCCCACGCGGGGGGCGAAATTGTTATAGTCCGGGTCCACCACACCATTGCGCACGCCACCGCTTGAGGAGGTCACAACTTGCGCGACTGCCGGATCAAACCATTCGGTTCGATTTCGCGCGTCATACGGAGGCTGCTGATACTCATAGCGGATTCCAAGATTCGCGGTGAGGCTGCTCGTCACACGCCAGTCATCCTGAACGTATCCCGCATAGTAGTGGGTCCTGAGGTGCTGGGAGGCATCCCCAACCGAGGTGCTGGCCTGAAAGGGCGTCCCTAACAGGAAATCTCCAAGAGAAGCGTGGGTGAACCGGCCGTCGAAGACCAGGCTTGGAATACCCGCAAAATCAGCAAAGTTGAAGATCGGTTCATACATATAATCCATACCGGCCTTCAAGTTGTGATTTCCGCGCACGACGCTGAGATTATCCACCACCTGAAAATTGTTGTCGATGTTCCCGATCGACTCGGGAAAGGATCCCACACTGTTGAAGCCGGGAATGCTGGCGGTCGGAACTCCGAAATCGAAGGGGTTGGTTGAGGTATTGGTAAAGCCAAAGAGATCGGCAGCGTAATTAGGCCCCAGCGCTGCTTGCGAAACCAAAAACGTCTTGTTGCGGTTGTACCCCAGCCGAAGCTCGTTCACCACGGTGGGAGAAAATGTGTGGGTCCCCGTCAGCGTCACAAGTTGCTCGCGGAAAGGGTATTGAACGCCCTGCAATGGCATGACCGAGGGTACAATGTGCGGTCGGTCATCATAGGAGTAGCTTCCAAAAATCTGGTCCTTTGAGCTAATGCTGTGGTTCAGAGTGATATTGAACTGATTAAAGTCATTGCGGACCACCGGAGAAGCCGTATAATTGAAAATAGGATTTTGCAACAGCCCCTGCGGAACAACCACATTGGGAACGGGGATAAAGGAAAGCCATTTTTGAGACACAGGATTCAGCCGGTTTGTCGGAATAACATTGCCCGGAAAAGGCTGGCCCGTCGTAGGATCGATCACGTTAACGCATTTCGGGGAACCGGGATTGGCCTGACAATAGGCGGAATTGACAGGAAAGATGCCCGTGCCGGCTGAGTTGTCAGCCAGGTCGCCCCCCAGTTGTGCGCGGCTGGGTAGTAGGGCAGTTCCTGTGAGGCCTTGTCGGGATCGAAAGCCTTCGTAATTGATGAACCAGAAAGTTTTCTGGTGGCCGTTATAAACGCGAGGGATTACCAAAGGTCCGCCGAGGCTGCCGCCGAAATCGTTCTGCACGTAATGGGGAATGCGAGTCCCGACCAGATTGAAGAAGAAATCGTTGGCGTCCAGGCTATCGTTCCGAATGAACTCAAAGAGCGAGCCATGAAGCTGGTTGGATCCCGACTTCAGAGTGGTGTTGATCACGGCTGCGGAGCGCCCCGTTTCGGCCGAGAAATTATCCGTTTGCATCTTGAATTCCTGAATGGCGTCAATCGACGGGCGCAAGCCGACGCTCCCGAAGCGGGAATTGCGCGTCTCAATTCCATTCACGAGAAAGCTCTCGTCTGACTCTCTAAGCCCTGCAATGCTGGCCGTAACCTGGCCAGAGCCCGCTCCCGTCCAGAACGATGCGGGCGAGTTTCCACTGCCAATGGGACTTACTCCCGCTGCCAGGGTTACGAGCTGCATGAAGTTACGCGTGTTTAAGGGAAGATTCACAATAGTCCGGTCTTCCAGCACCTGACCCATGGACGAGGTTTGTGTATCCAGCAGTTGGATGCCGCCCGCGTTCACATTCACCGTCTCGGTCACCGACCCCACCTGCAGCACTACATCGACGCGAGGACGCTGGCCGACCAGAAGATCGATGTCTGAAACTGTGGTGGACTGGAATCCGTGTTTCGAAACCGTGAGGCTGTAACGATTGGGCTTCAGCTGCGCGAAGAGGTAATTTCCTCCCGTGTCCGTGGTAGCCATGAATTTTACGCCTGTGGTTGTCTGCGTTAACACCACTTTTGCGCCCGGGACGACGGCTCCGCTCGCGTCTCTTACCGTGCCCAGAATGTCGCCAGTGATGGCCTGGGCAAATAATCTGCTGCTTTTTATCATCGCCAAAAGCGTCGCTACAAGTGCCAAAGTTGTCCAAAATTGAATCGACTTCGTCTTTCCCATCATCCACCTCCAACCGCATCAGCATCCTTAACGAAGTTGCATGCAAAGGGCAAAGAAAATTTCTTGAAATCTTGATGTTCCATTCAGTAAAACCACAAATAACGTCCTCAACCTGCTGGTAATTGACTGATACAACAGGGTTAACTTGGAAAAATTCTCGCCAATTGTGCCGAAAATAAATTCGATGTCCTCTCCCAAGTTGTTTCATTAAATGATACACTGATAGAACGAATGGGTTCGCCGTTGGGGCAACGATCAAAATCGGTCTCTCAGGGATATTTGAACGAATCGGTTTCTCGCGCGTGTGACATCCTGATGGCTTTCCGATTCGAAGGCGAACTTCTGCGGCTGCGCGACTTGGTGGAGCGGACGGGACTCAGCAAGGCAACGGCATTCCGCATTGTGAATACACTGACGTCGCGGGGGCTCATCGAAAGGGCCGGTCGATTTCAGTACCGCTCAAAGACGCGGCTCTTGCAACACCGAAGTCTCACTCTGGGCTATGCCGCGCAAACTAGCGAGTTCGCCTTTTCCCGCGCCGTGACAGAAAGCATTGAACGGGCGGCTGCGAAGGAGGGCATCAGCCTGATTACGGTCAACAATCGCTACAGCACCAAGATCGCATTGCGAAATGCCGATCTATTGATTCGGGAAAAAGTCGCATTGGTCATGGAGTTTCAAATTGATGAGCATGCCGCTCCGATCATTTCCGGTAAGTATCGCGAGGCTGGTATCCCCATGATCGCAATCGAAATCCCTCATCCCGGCGCAATCTATTACGGGGCTGATAACTATCGGGCGGGTTTGATGGGCGGGCGTTATCTGGGCCGGTGGGCAAAGCAGCACTGGGAAGGAAAAATTGATGAAGTAATTCTGCTGGAAGTCCCGCGCGCAGGCCCTTTGCCCCAGTCAAGGCTTGCTGGGGCGCTGCAAGGGCTGAAAGAGGTTCTCCCCTCTGCTGAAAACGCCGCGGTCTTTCGTTTCGATTGTAATGGGCAATTCGGCCGAAGCCTGCACGTGGTGCGGAATCACCTGCGGAGCACAAGGGCACAGCGGACGTTGGTCGCTGCCATTAACGATCCGAGCGCGATTGGTGCGTTGCGCGCCTTTGAAGAAGCAGGACGAGCCCAGAATTGCGCCGTGATGGGACAGAATGCTTCCGTCGAGGCTCGGGCTGAAATGCGGCGCCTCGGGAGCCGGTTGATTGGCTCGGTAGGTTATTTCCCGGAAAAATACGGAGACGGATTGATTCCTTTGGCCTTGGAAATCATTCACAAAAGGCATGCCCCTCCGGCCATCTTCGTGGAGCACAAGCTCGTGACCCCTGATAATGTGGACCAACTTTACCCGAACGATCCGCTATTAGAGGCAGCTGCGATTGATGAGATGCTCTTTGTGCCAAGCGGAGCCAAAACCGGTGAGTCAACCCTCCCTTCTGAACAACCGTAATAGGCATCAGGGGAGACGTGCGAGTTTGCATGTCACAGACCGTCTGCCACAGTTTACCGGACTCTTCCCCAACGTCCGACGCCGATCAGCACGGTCGCTTACACTCTTGACGATTCCCCTGATCCCCCGTCAGTATAGAGGGAGTCCGTTATTAGGGCCTGTAGCTCAGTTGGGAGAGCACCTGGTTTGCAACCAGGGGGTCGGGAGTTCGAGCCTCCCCAGGTCCACCAATCAATTCAACAACTTACGGGTATCGTCCTTTTCGGAATTCTGAATTTGGTGCACATTCTGGTGCCCGTCTCCCCTAACCTTGGTTGCCTCTCCACTGGCAAGCTGCGGCAGGGGCGTTGAGATGGCATCCAGAGCGACGCGCTTGGCGGCCCGCCGGATAGGGCTGAGGTGTTCAACCCTTCGACGGGACTCAGCCCTCGCCATCAACACCCCTGAATTTGCAGATAGTCAGACCCTGCTGGAGAAATATCAGTAGCCACAGCGCGCCAGAAAGGCCCCACCCTCAAAGCCATATAGATATCGGGTTCCACCGAGGCTCCCTATGGGCAGGAATCTGACACGCCAGACTCATGTTGCGGGCGATAACTCCTGTGGAACTGCTTGACATGGCAGCATTGGAGCGTTGGGTGCGGGGGAAACATTGAGATCAAACCGCTTGTCCGCTCGGGACGCGTGGCTTGCGGCTTGTCCGCAGGAACCGCCCGGGGATCATTCAGCCGCCAATTCCAGAGCAGCCGGAAGCGCCTTGCGCTTTCCTTGATTCCTGGGACGTTATCCTGGCGTTCGGTAATCTTTGCGGTCGAGAGAGCTTCAGCCAACAGCTCATCCGCTAAGCTTGGCGCACGCTTTGGCCCATCAGCTTCGGCGCTCAGGAAATGAGGTAGGCTTCGCCTTTCCTCACAAGATCACATGTTAACTGTGGCTATCCGCTTCAGAAATTGTGGCGGGACCAATAAGCCTTATCGAGAGTTTCCTTAGCATGGTCACAGTAAGTACACTCCTTCCCTAAGATGGCTGCCCGTTCAGCCATTGCTTCGGAAGGAGTGCGCTCTGTGTAATCTGACGGAATCTGGAAAAGCTCTGGGTCGGGAGTTCCTACGGTCACAGCAATAACCTCCTCGACCGTCGAACCGGTGAGTGCGCCATTGTTAAACATCTGATAGGAACGCTTCATCACCAAGCAGCCGAGTGACGGAGCCAGCCACTTGTCCTCCTTGACTGACATTGGGCCAAATGTGTGCTGCTCATGATCAAGCACCACTGAGTAGCCGAGCATCGTGGTTTGGGCCGTCGCGTTTGTCGCGGAACAGGTCGGGGTAGCCGAGAGCATCTGCATCTCAGAGCCTGCCAACTTGTAAGTGGTTATGGACTGGCTGACAGGGTCGACCGCAATCCGAAAACCTTTTGCCAAATCAACCACGGTCTTCATCCCATCCGGGTGGTTGTCCACCGTCAGGCGCATCCGAACCCGCGAGCCGTCAACGCGGTTTGCGAGAACGGAAGTTTCCGTCCGGCGAAGCTTACCCATCGCATCATAGTACTTGGTGAGGATGGTCGCGGAGCAGGCCACTCGCTTTCCCGCCACTTGGGCACGCGTTGACCGAGTAAGGACAGTATAGGTTAAAGATGCTACACCCAGTAGCATCACAGCCATTGATATGTGCCGCTTCCACATAACTTCACCCTCCTTTGCTCTACTGAGGCCTGGCGCAAGTGAAACAGCCAGGATATGCACCGCACATGCTCGTGCAGTAGGTTATCCATCCGCTTCCTCCACCACATTGAGGATCGAGACAATAGTCTGATTCGCAGTAATCCCCTCCGCAGACACTATAATCAATCTGACCTGCCCCCCGAAAACTGGTCCAGTTAGAATGTGAGTTCTGGGGATAAAAAGCCGAGAGGAGAACTCACGATGAAGAAGAGCCGATTCACGGAGGAGCAGATCATAGGGATTTTGA
>Ga0070741_10008624_pt1:2500-20313 | contig 20313 bp, 13 predicted proteins | sample Coa_R1_4_FD_66440 | JGI IMG/M metagenome (GOLD analysis project Ga0070741, IMG submission 66440) | Surface soil microbial communities from Centralia Pennsylvania, which are recovering from an underground coalmine fire - Coalmine... | ecosystem: Environmental > Terrestrial > Soil >...
GGTAAGTCGGATCCTAAGGCGAGGCCGAAAGGCGTAGTCGATGGCGAACAGGCTAATATTCCTGTACTTCCTTAGCTGCGATGGGATGACGGAGAAGGTTAGGTCAGCCACCTGTTGGATGGTGGTTCAAGCGTTTAGGCGTGCTCTCTAGGCAAATCCGGAGAGATTAGCTGAGGCGTGACGACGAGGCCCTCATGGGCCGAAGTGATTGATACCCAGCTTCCAAGAAAAGTCTCTAAGCTCCAGGCGAAAGGAATCCGTACCCCAAACCGACACAGGTGGGCGAGGAGAGTATCCTAAGGCGTTTGAGAGAACTCGGGAGAAGGAACTCGGCAAATTTGTACCGTAACTTCGGGATAAGGTACGCCCTCGGTAGGTGTTAAAGCCGATGAGGGCCGCAGTGAAGAGGGGGTTGCGACTGTTTATCAAAAACACAGCACTCTGCAAACACGAAAGTGGACGTATAGGGTGTGACTCCTGCCCGGTGCTGGAAGGTTAAGTGATGGGGTCAGCCGCAAGGCGAAGCTCTTGATCGAAGCCCCAGTAAACGGCGGCCGTAACTATAACGGTCCTAAGGTAGCGAAATTCCTTGTCGGGTAAGTTCCGACCTGCACGAATGGAGTAACGATAGCCCCACTGTCTCCTTCCGAGGCTCAGTGAAATTGAAATCGCTGTGACGATGCAGTGTTCCCGCGGCAAGACGGAAAGACCCCGTGAACCTTCACTACAACTTTACACTGGATTTTGAGTTTGTTTGTGTAGGATAGGTGGGAGGCTTTGAAGCCAGGACGCTAGTTCTGGTGGAGCCAACCTTGAAATACCACCCTGATAAACTCGAAGTTCTAACCTCGTCCGGTATATCCCGGGCAGGGACATTGTATGGTGGGTAGTTTGACTGGGGCGGTCTCCTCCCAAAGAGTAACGGAGGAGTGCGAAGGTGACCTCAGCGCGGTCGGAAATCGCGCAATGAGTGCATAGGCATAAGGTCGCTTGACTGCAAGACAAACAGGTCGAGCAGGTACGAAAGTAGGTCTAAGTGATCCGGTGGTTCTGTATGGAAGGGCCATCGCTCAACGGATAAAAGGTACTCCGGGGATAACAGGCTGATACTGCCCAAGAGTCCATATCGACGGCAGTGTTTGGCACCTCGATGTCGGCTCATCACATCCTGGGGCTGTAGCAGGTCCCAAGGGTCTGGCTGTTCGCCAGTTAAAGTGGTACGCGAGCTGGGTTCAGAACGTCGTGAGACAGTTCGGTCCCTATCTGCCGTGGGCGTTCGAGATTTGAGAGGAGTTGACCTTAGTACGAGAGGACCGGGTTGAACGTACCTCTGGTGTTCCGGTTGTCACGCCAGTGGCATCGCCGGGTAGCTATGTATGGACGGGATAACCGCTGAAAGCATCTAAGCGGGAAGCCCACCTCAAGATGAGATCTCGCGCAGATTAATCTGCCTTAAGAGCCCTTGTAGACGACAAGGTTGATAGGCACGGTGTGGAAGCGCAGTAATGCGTGGAGCTAACGTGTACTAATTGCTCGTGCGGCTTGACCATATAACGCTCAAGCATTTTCTGCTGTTAAGTAACTGAGGCATTGAGAAGTGCCCAAGGTGTTTGACTACAACCCAATTCGGAGTGGCGATTGCTGAAAGGCGTCGACATTCCAGACAGTTTGCCTGGCGGCCATAGCGAGTTGGAACCACCGGTTCCCATCCCGAACACCGAAGTGAAACGACTCAGCGCCGATGGTAGTGTAGCGATGACTATGTGAGAGTAGGACACTGCCAGGCTCTTAAACGGAACAACCCCCGGACGTAAGTCCGGGGGTTTTTTCGTTTTGCGCCGCATCCATCCCCGGCCTTGCCGCATCTGACTGTTGGCTTGTTCCAGAACCAGAAGGGGAGTACCGATGGTCCAGCTCAATCGCCGCCAGTTTTTCGCGCTTGCCGCGGGCGTCGCCGCCGCCGCGCGGGCCGATCTCCCCGCCGCCGCGCCGCCCGCCGGGGTCGGTGCCGCCGCCGCGGCGCTGTACCGCAGGTCCTTCGTTCTCGACGGCAACAGCTTCGCTTCGATCGGCGAGATCTGCTGCGACAGGGACACCCCGGAGGTGCTCAAGCTGATGCAGGGCTCCGGCATCAGCGCCATCAAGACCACGCTCGGCGCCTCGCACGGCAGCTTCGAGGAAACCGTGGCCGACGTGGCCGCCGCGCAGAACCTGGTGGACCGCTTCCCCGGCCGCTTCATCAAGGTCGCCCGCGTCGAGGATCTGGACCGCGCCCGGCACGAGGGCAAGCTCGCCCTGATCTTCTCGTTCGAGGCCGCCACCATGCTGGAGGACAAGCTCGACCGCATCGACCTGTTCCACAACGCCGGCGTGCGGGTGATGCAGCTCAGCTACAACCACAAGTCGCCGTTCGGCTACGGCTGCCTCGACGGCGACAGCGACGGCCTCACCGACCTCGGCCGCCAGGCGGTGGAGCGCATGAACAAGCTCGGCGTGGCGCTGGACCTGAGCCACTCCAACACCCGCACCACCGCCGACGGCATCGCCGCCTCCGCCAGGCCCCCGCTGATCACCCACGCCGGCTGCCGCGCCGTCTACGCCCATCCGCGCAACAAGGAAGACCGCGAGCTCAAGGCCCTGGCCGACAAGGGCGGGGTGATGGGCGTCTACATGTTGCCCTTCCTCACCGAGGACACGCGCCAGCCGATGCTGGCCGACTACATGCGGCACATGGTCCACGCCCTGCAGGTCTGCGGCGAGGACCACGTCGGCATCGGCACCGACGTGCCCTTCTTCGCCGTCGGCCCGGACGACCTCAAGGCGATGCAGAAGGACACCGCCGACCGGGTCGCCGCCGGCGTCGCCGCGCCGGGCGAGAACCGCCCGCCCTACATCCCCGACGCCAACACCCCGCGCAAGCTGGAGCTCATCGCCGACGCCCTGCTCAAGCACGGCTACGGCGCGCGCGTGACGGAGAAGGTGCTGGGGCTCAACTTCCGCCGTGCGTTCCAGGAGATCTGGGCCGTATAAGCATCCCCGGCGGAAGCGGGGTCACGGTCGGCCGGGCTTGGCGCTCGCTCTTTCAGGGCGACGCTTTTTCCCGGCCTGAAGCCCGGCCTGCGGGTCTGCCCGGACTACGGTCCCAGGCCGTACACCGTCACGCCATTGGCGGTCGGCACGTAGACCTTGCCGTTGGCCACCGTCGGCGTCATGAACTTGTTGCCCGGGCCCGCCGCGTCGCGGCCGCCCGCGGCCTGGCTGCTGTTGTACAACTCGTGCGCGAGGTTGGCCGCGTCATAGGCGTGCAGCACCGCGGTGCCGGCGTTCTCCACCGCCCAGACGATGCCGTTGCTGCTGCCGTCGGCGGAGATGCTCGGCGTCGTGCCGGGATAGCCGAAGCGGGTGGCGGTGACGTCGTTCGGCGCGGCGGGCAAGCGCGCCTGGTTCATGCGGAACGCGGCCAGGCTCGCGCCCACCGCGCCGTAATACACCGCGCCGTTGAACCAGGCCGGCATGCCGAATTCGCCGCCGGCCAGGCCGTTGGGCAGGTCCTGGTAGATGGCGTTCGCCGAGGCGGTGAACTTGCCCAGGTCGTCCCGGTCCACCAGGTAGATGTGGCGGTCCTTGCCGGCGCCCACCAGCAGGTGGCGCGTCGCGCCCGCGGCATCCCTCAGGTCCGGCAGCACCATGGCGCCGCCCGAGCCGAGGTCCTGGTCCGCGTTCGACTCCGCCGCGCTGTTCGACATCGAGAAGTAATCCGTCACCGCCAGCTGGCGGTTCGCCGTCGCGATCTTCACGAAGGAATTGCCGAAGTCGCGCTGCGCCGGAAAGCCGCTGCCGTCGAGCGCGGTGTCCAGCGTGCCGTTGCCGGTCAGCGCGTAGATGTTGTTCTGCGCGTCCGCCGCCGGCGCCGTGTTGGACGACCACAGCGCATTGCCCATGCCGTTCGGCGCCAGGTTCAGCACCGACACCGGCGCCAGGCTCGATGCGTCGTGCCCCATGATCCAGCCGCTGTAGCTGCCCGCGTCGCAGTGCGAGGACCAGCTGCTGTAGACCACGCCGTCGAGCAGCAGCAGGCCCATGCGCGCCTTGTGCAGCCGGGGGTCGAAGTGCAGCGTGCCGCCGCTGCCTTCCACGCCGGTGCCCGGATAGCTCGCCGCGATCGTCTGCGGACTGCCGCTGCGCTCCGCGCCGGTGCTCACGTCCAGCGCGTGCAGCCGCTGCACGTAGCTGCCGCCCGCCGTCCTGGACATCGCCACCATCCAGATCGTGCCGGCGGCGCGGTCGATCACCGGCGTCGCCGTGATGCCGATCTCCGGCACCACCTGGTTGCAGCCCTGGCCGTCACCGGGCGACTCGTTCGCGCCGAGCAGCGAGCGCTGCCACAGCACCGCGCCGCTGTTGGCGTCGAAGGCGTAGGCGGTGCCGTGCTCGCTGCCGACGAATACCACCTCGTGCGCGGCGCCGTTGACCTGCAGGTTCGCCAGCACCAGCGGCTGCGCATCGACCTTGCCGTCCACCGCCAGGGTGCGCAGCTTGCGGAAGCTCGCCGGGTTGACGTTCGCCGGGGTCAGCGCCGTTTCGCGCAGGTTCTGCCCGGTGCGCGCCACGTCGTTGTGATAGGTCGTCACATCCACGCCGGGGCCCGGCGGAGGCGAGCCCGACGAGCCGCCGCCTCCCGCGGGGGATGAAGAGGGAGAGGAACTGCCGCCGCCACCGCAGCCCGCGACCAGGCAGGCCGCCACCAACGCCACGCCGCAAATCCTTGCGCTCATGCACCCGTCCTCAGTGAAGGGTTCGATCATAGGGCAAGCCGGAGCTGGCGGAAAAAGCCAGCCGGCACAGGGATTTGACCATCACCTGTGGCGGCCGTCACAGCTGATGAACGGCGTTTATTTGATAGTAGGGCCACTGCAAGCGCAGTGTCCGCACCGCAAAGGAAGGCCGTCCATGTTGCTCCTCACGCCCGAAGAAGCCGCCGTGTTCGAACTGCTCGACCCGTCCAGCAGCCGCCGGCTGGTGCTTGGCCGCACCGGCCGCGCCTTCGTCTGGGATCCCACGCAAAGCACCCGCGAGGTGCCGTTCCAGGCGGCGCAGGCGCTGGTCAAGGCCGGCGTGGTCGGCCCCGGCGGCCGCATCGCGCCGGAACACCTGGCGCAGTGGGGCAAGCCGCCTTCCGCCCAGGGCCGCAAGGCCAAGCCGGCGCCCGCCGCCGGCGCCGAGCGCAAGCCCGCGCCGGCTCCGGTGCCGCCGCCCCGGACCCCGGCGTTCGAGCGGACGCTGCCGCTGGGCTACACCGTCGAAGCCCTGCGCGCGGTATAGCGCGGCGGCGGACTCCTAGCTCAGCGCCGCTGCGATTTCCCCGAGGCAGGCGGTGAGCGTGGGGTGCTTCACCTCGAAGCGGCGGATCGCGTCGGCCAGGTTGGCGCGCAGCGTGTGGCGCTGCGCCGCATCGCCGGCGGGATGAGTCTCGATCTGCGCCAGCAGCTGCTCGATGTGCTGCCGGGCCACCGGATCACCGCTTTGCAGGCGGTCCAGTTCGGCGCGCAACTGCTGCAGTGAGTCTTTCAGCTTGTCGCTGACCATCGGCTTCCTCCGGCGCTCAGCCCGTGCCTTCCGATCTTACCGCCACCCGGCCCGCGGCGGGGCCGTCCCGGGCGCCGTTCCACTCGCCTGCGGCACTTTGGCTAAGCTATCCCCTTCACGCCCAGCCCGGTGTTTGAACAGGCCTGAAGACCCGATGACCGCGCCCGACATGGAAGCCCTGTTGCGTCACGCGCGCGAGCAGGAGCGGCTGGAGCGGCTGCGCAGCGGCCACCAGGCCCTGGTCTACGCCGTCATCCTCAACGTCCTCAGCCTGCTGTTGTTCAAGGCCGGCATCGGCCTGTTGCTGCTGCTGGGCCTGGCCGCGGTGAGCTGCGGCATCGCCGGCACCATCCGCGTGGTCGCCGCGCTGGACTACTCCGCCACCGTCAAAAACGCCTGCGTGCTGGCGCAGGCCCTGCCGGTGCTCAGCATCCTGGCCCTGCTCTGGCTGGGGCGAGAGGCGGCCGAGCAATTGCGCGGCGCGGGCTTCGAGGTGGGCTGGCTCGGCGCGGCGAAGCGGGGGCCGCTGCCGCTGCCGGCGGCAGCGCCGGCCGAGCCTCCGCCGCCGGCGGGGCCGGTCATGCCGCGCATCAAGACGCCGGCCTTCATCGGCGCGCTGCTCAGCCAGCCGGGCCTGAGCGGCGAGCAGACGCCGGTGACGCAGCGCCTGCCGGGCGACCTGCTGGTGGCCTTCTCGATCGACGTCGGCACCAGCTTCATGTTCCTGACCCCGGCCGAGTGCGCGCGCCGCGGGCTGAAGAAGGACGAGCTGCTGCAGCTGGCGCGGCGCAACGCCGCCCGCGGCATCGCGACCCTGCAGATCAAGCGCAGCGGCGAGGTGTTCCAGCTCGCCGCCGGCGAGCAGGGCAAGGACCTGGAAGCCTGCAGCATCCTGTTCCCGGAATTCTGGAAACAGGTCGCGGCACGATTGAAGGATGCGCCGCTGGCCATCTTCCCCCATCGCAACGCGGTGTATTTCACCGCCGCCGGCTCCGCCACCGGCGCTGCGGCCCTGCAGGCGATCGTCGCCGGCAGCCAGTTCCGCCAGGCCCACGCCCTGTCCCGGTTGTTGTATGTCTTCCGCGAGGGGCAGTGGGCGGTGTTCGAACCCGGGCCCAAGCCCGGCGCGGCGCAGGGCAGCGGGCCCTCGTGGGCCGAGCAGACCATTCCGATGTAGGCGCGCCGGATCCACGTTCCGCGCCGGCAGGCGCGGCGCTCAGGTCCGCGGCTGTTCCGCAGCCTTTTCCTCCACCGGCACCGTCACCCAGCGGGCCAGCGCAAAGCAGGCCGCCATCGCCAGGTAGCCCGCGACCCAGGGCCAGGCCGGCGCGAGCCACAGCGCGGTGTCGCCGGGGGTCCAGCGGTAGGAGTGCAGCAGGCCCAGCGCCGACAGCGCCGCGGCCGCCAGGCACCACAGCGCCGCGCGCAGGAACTGCCGCTCGATCACGCACACGGTGGTCGCCGAGAGGATCATGGCGCTGGCGATGAAGCCCTGCTCCAGCCGCAGCGCGCCGTCGATCCACACGTCGGAGCGGGCGAAGCTGCCGAGCAGGTCCACCGAGAAGGGCGTCCCGCCCGGTACGCCCGCGCCGGCGGCATGGAGGCCGGCCTTGGCCATGAAGGCGCTCCAGCCGGCCAGGCCCGGCAGCAGGCCCATCACCGCCGCCGGCGCATGGGCGCGCGGCACCGCCTGGAACGCCTGCGCCGCGATGACGATGCCGATCCACAGCACGATCGCCATGCCCGCTTCCACCGGCACCGCCCAGGCGATCAGCGCCAGCGTGCCGCTGAAGCAGATCAGGCTCATGAACACTCCGTTGAGGATGGAGTAGCCGGCGCGGGCGCCCATCGCCTTCCAGCCGGGGTGGCCGATGTACAGGGTGGTGGGGAAGCAGGAGCCGAACAGCGCCGCGGCGACGCAACCCAGGCCGTTCACCGCCAGCGAGTCGCGGGTCGAATAGCGGTCGCCCGCCGCCTGCGCCGACTCGATGTTCTGCAGCGAGCCGATGACGTTGAACAGCCCCATCGGCAGGATCACCGGGAAATAGGTCAGCCAGTAGTCGCCGCGCAGCGCCGCGAACAGCTCGCCCAGCACCGGCACCGGCAGGTGCAGGGCCGCGCCCGCCGGCAGCGCGCCCACCGGCGCCAGGCCGCTGAGCCAGGCGAACGTCGTCCCCAGCGCCACCGCCACCAGCCCGCCCGGCAGGCCGAAGCGGAAGCGCACGCGGCCGAAGTACACCAGCAGGATGATCGCCAGCGTGCCCAGCCCGATGATGGGCCGCGCATAGGTGCGCAGCAGGAAGCCCAGCGCGATGAAGGTGAGGGCGATGCCGGCCAGGGTCGACAGCAGCGCCGCGCGCGGCGTGGCGCGGCGGATGCGCTCCGCCACCAGGCTGCCGAGCAGCTCGATCACGCCGGCGCCGAAGCAGGCCACCAGCCCGGCGTGCCAGGCCACCCGCGCCGGGTCCGCCGCGCCGGCAGCCTGCGCCGCCAGCTTGGCCGGCAGCATCACCAGGAAGACGTAGGCGAACAGCGACACGGTGTTGATGCCGTAGGGCAGGGCGCAGACGTCCGTGCGCCCTTCGCGCCTGGCCAGCTGCTGCGCCTGCCAGGCGTAAAACAGGTTGCCCAGGAGCAGCGAGACCGCCGCGCCCGGCAGCACTCGCCCGAACACCAGCTCCGGCGCAAAGCCCAGCACCCCCAGGCACAGCGCGCTCAGCACCAGCAGCTGGACCAGGTTGTCCAGCGCCAGGCCGAAGAAGCCGTCGATGTCCCCGCGCACCAACCAGCGCATAGATCTCCCCGCCCCACTCCCGATACACCCTCTCCCGCCGGCGGGAGAGGCCAGCCGCCGCGCGCCTCAGCCCCCGGCGCTATAGAAGTAATAGTCCGCCGTGTACGCCACCCGCCGCTCCTCCCCCGCGTGCGCCGAGTCGCAGCCGTCCGCCGGCGCCTTGCCGCCGCTGGTGTTCAGGCGCTGCACGCTGGCCACGTGCGACAGCACGCCGCTGCCGTAGTGGGCCTTGGCGTCGAGCAGCAGCCAGGGGATGGCGTTGCCGTCCGGGCTGTCGACACGCGCCTTCATTTCGCCCACCACGCGGCTGCCGTCCGCCAGCTCCCAGGTCGGGCCGCCGTAATGCCGGCCGATCGGCGAGCCGCGCTCGTCCAGCAGCTTCGCCTCCGGCGCCTTGAGCGCCCAGCCGAAGCGCTGCGCGTCGTCCTGCGCCGCGCGGCATTCATAGATCTGCACGCCGTTGCCCCGCAGCTTCAGCACCAGCACCTGGCCCGCCGGCACCGCCAGGGAGGGCGGCAGGGTCGAGCCGGAGGTGGGCGGCGGCGTGGCGCAGGCCGCCAGGGCGGCGGCGCAGCAGCTCAGGGCAAGGCGGGCGATGGGCTGGTTCATTGGCGTTCTCATGCGGTCCGGGCGGGCTGTCTGGCCCTAGACCAGGGCGCGAACCGTCCGGTTCCCGCCCCATTCTGGCGTCGTCCCGCGGTTTGCGGAAGTCCAGAATGGTTGCGGGCAACAGCGGAGGCGGAATCCATGAGCGGCGAAGAGCGGCGCGTCCAGTTCGACTTCGAGGTCGACTTCTGCAACGGCGGCGGCCTCCAGGGCCAGGGCTTCCGGCTCGACCTGCACGGCGCGGACATCGGTGACGCCGAACTGGCCGACGCCATCGTGCGCGACCTGCGCCTGCTGATGGTGGGCGCCGTGCGCATCCTCGACAAGCGCATCATCGCCGAGCCGCACAAGCGCGGCGCCGCGCCGGCGCGCGAGGCCGGCGGCCGCCTGCGTCGCCTGGTCGACCTCAGCCACACCATCGAGCACGGCATGATCACCTACAAGGGCCTGCCCGCGCCGCTGATCTGCGACCACCTCAGCCGCGAAGCCTCGCGCGCGCTCTACGCCCCCGGCACCGAATTCCAGATCGGCCGCATCGACATGGTGGCCAACACCGGCACCTACATCGACAGCCCCTACCACCGCCACGCCAACGGCGCCGACCTCTCCGGGCTCGCGCTCGACAACCTGGCCGAGCTGGACGCGGTGCTGGTGCGCGTCACCGGCATGGCCGGCCGCGCCGTCGGCCGCGAGGCCTTCCTGCCGTTCGACGTGTGCGGCAAGGCCGTGCTGGTTCACACGGGCTGGTCCACCCACTGGCGCACCGACCGGTATTTCGAAAACCATCCCTTCCTGACCGAGGACGCCGCGCAATGGCTGCGGGCGCAAGGCGCGCGCCTGGCCGGCATCGACTCCTACAACATCGACGACACCGCCGACGGCCGCCGTCCGGTGCACACCATCCTGCTCGGCGCCGGCATCCCCATCGTCGAACACCTGCGCGGCCTGGAGCAGCTGCCGGCCGACGGCTTCCGCTTCTCGGCGGTGCCGGTGAAGGTGAAGGGGATGGGCACGTTTCCGGTGAGGGCCTATGCCACCGTCCCGCTTCCGGGTCCGCTCGCGGGAGCGTATTGAGCGGAGGAGCGAGGCCGCAAGCGGCGCGGTTCCGCCACGAGACGCCTGCCGGCCCCGCGTGCCCGGCAGGGAAGCGGCGCAGTGACGTAACAGGCCGGGGACTCGCGTTTCCCTGCCCGGCTGTACCGGGCATACTCCCCGGCAGGGGCACGGACAGGGAGCCGCCATGAACACATCGCCAACCGCCGCCGCGCCGCCGCCGCGCCGGCTGCCCACAGCCCGCGGCTGGGACTGGCTGGCGCAAGGCTTCGCCCTGTTCGGGCGCGCCTCCGGCACGTGGATCCTGATCACGCTGATCTACATCGTCGGCGTGGTCCTGCTCATGCTCATCCCCGGCGCCTCGCTGCTGTATTCGTTGTTCAGCTACGTCTTCACCGGCGGCCTGATGCTCGGCTGCGCCAGCCTCGCCGCCGGCCAGGGCCTGCGGCTCGAGCATCTCTTCGCCGGCTTCAAGGCGCCGCACCTGGGCAACCTGGTGCTGCTCGGCGCGCTCTACATGGGGCTGACCTTCCTGCTGGTGTTCGTGATGCTGATCCTCTTCTTCGCCGTGTTCGGGCTGTCGTTTCACGATGTCCAGCAGGCGCAGCACCCGAGCCCCGAGCTGCTGCTGCGGTTCGCCCTGGTCCTGGTGCTGATGCTCGCCGTCATGATCCCGCTGATGATGGGCGTCTGGCTCGCGCCGGCGCTGATCGTGCTGAACGGCATCGGCCCGGTCCAGGCCTTCCGGCTCAGCTTCCGCGCCTGCTGGATCAACTTCCTGCCGCTGCTGTGGTACGGGCTGATCGCGCTGGTGCTGGCCTTCATCGCCGCGCTGCCGTTGTTCCTCGGCTTCCTGGTGCTGGTGCCGGTGCTGGCCGGCTCGGTCTTCAGCGCCTACCGCGACATCTTCCCGCAGCCGGTGCCCCAGGCGGCGGTGACGCCGCCGCCGCTGGCCTGAGCGACCCGCAAGCGGCGCGCCCCGTCCCGCCGCGTCCGCCGCCCGCCTCAGGCCGCCGCGGCGTGCGGCACATGCCGCTCGAGGAACTCGCTGATCGCCCGGTTGAACACATCGTTGCGGTCCCCGGCCACCATGTGGCCGGCGCCGGCCACGTCCACCCATTCGCAGCCCGGGATGGTGGCCTGCAGCTCCCGCGCCGACTCCACGCTGACGATGTCGCTCAGCGCGCCGCGCACCAGCAGGCTCGGCACGCGCACCTTGCGCGCCGCCGCGTCCAGGCGCCGGTGATATTCCTCCGGGTCCAGCCGGTAGCGCGGGTTGATGAACTTCGGGTCCCAGTGCCATTGCAGGCGCCCGTCCGGCCGCGTGCGCAGGTTCTTCATCAGCCCGGCGTAATCGCTCGGCCGCGGCCGGTGCGGGTTGTAGGCCGCCACCGCGTCCGCCACCTCGTCGAGATTGGCAAAGCCATCCGGCCGCGCGCTCATGAAGCTGTAGACGTTCTTCACCCCCGCCGGCTCCGGCCGCGGCACCACGTCCACCAGCACCAGCGCCGCCACCGTGCCGGGCGCGCTCTCGCCCGTCACCAGCAGCGAGGTGCCGCCGCCCAGCGAGGCGCCGATCAGCACCGGCGGCCGCTGCAGCGTGCCCATCACCGCACGCAGGTCCGCGGCGAAATCGTCGAGGCGATAGTCGCCCGCTTCCGACCAGCCGCTTTCGCCGTGTCCGCGCAGGTCCAGGCAGATCACGTGATAGCCGCCCCGCGCCAGCTCGCGCCCGGCGCGGCTCCAGGCATGCCGTGTCTGCCCGCCGCCATGCAGCAGGATCACCGGCTGCCGCGCAGCGTCGCCGCCGACATCGGCCGCGAGCTTCACGCCATCGGCGCCGCTATAGATCCGTTTCTGCATGGCCGTCCCCGCCTGCGGGCCAGGTGGCCAGGCTCAAGCCTGCGCCGCCGCCTTTTCCCGGTTCGCCTGGTGCTTGCGCTTGCTCGGCAGGATGCCCATCAGCTTGCAGATGATGCCCAGCATGATCTCGTCCGCGCCGCCGCCGATGGAGATCAGCCGCGTATCGCGGTACGCCCGCGCCACGTTGCTCTCCCACATGTAGCCCTGGCCGCCCCAGAACTGCAGGCAGGCGTCCGTCACCTCGCGGCCGACGCGGCCCACCTTCAGCTTCGCCATCGAGGCCAGCATGGTCGCGTCGCGGCCGGCCACGTATTCCTCCGTGGCCTGGTACACCAGCGCCTTCAGCGACTCCACCTCGGTCTTCAGCTCCGCCATGCGGAAGTGCACATACTGGTTGTCGATGATCGACTGGCCGAAAGCCTGCCGCTGCCGGGTGTATTCGATCGTCTCGTTGATCAGGTTGCTGAGCCCGTCGATGCCGCTGGCCGCGCCGAACAGCCGCTCCTCCTGGAACTGCAGCATCTGGTACATGAAGCCCATGCCCTCGCGCCCAATCAGGTTGCGCTGCGGCACCCGCACGTTGTCCAGGAAGATCATCGCCGTGTCCGAGGCGCGCATGCCCAGCTTGTCCAGCTTGGTCTTGCGGTCGATGCCCTTGGCGTCCATCGGCACCACGATCAGCGACTTGTTCTCGTGCACCTTGCCTTCGCCGGTGTTCACCAGCATGCAGGCCCAGTCGGACTGCGTGCCGTTGGTGATCCACATCTTCGAGCCGTTGATGACGTAGTCGCCGCCTTCCTTGCGCGCCGTGGTCTTGATGCTCGCCACGTCCGAGCCCGCCCCCGCCTCCGACACCGCGATCGACACCAGCATGTCGCCGGCGATCGCCGGCTTGAGGTATTCCTGCTTCAGCTCCTCCGAGCCGAACCGCGCCAGTGCCGGCGTCGCCATGTCCGTCTGCACGCCGATGCCCATCGGCACCGAGCCGCAGATGCAGTTGCCCAGCGCCTGCGCGAACACCACCTCGTAGGAGTAATCCAGGCCGAGGCCGCCGTAGGCCTCCGGCTTGGAGATGCCCAGCAGGCCGAGCTGCCCCATCTTCTTGATGATCTCGTGCGCCGGCCAGATGCCCGCCTTCTCCCACTCCGGCACGTGCGGGTTCAGCTCCTTCTCGACGAAGGTTTTGACCTGGCGGTAGATCTCTTTGTGTTCATGGGTAAGAAGCATTACCAAACTCCGGCAAGTGGGCGCGTCACGGAGTTATAAGGGAAGCGGGGAGGGTGGTCAAACGATGGCGCAGAAGCACGGCTTCCCTGCATGACCACTTCGGTAATGCTATTTACCGATGCGCCCCGGGGCTGCTCTCGTCATGCCCGCGGAGGCGGGCATCCAGTCCGGCTTTTCCCATCACCCCGGCCTAGACAGGAGCTGCGGGCACCGCGAGGTGCGTGGTTCACCCGCGCAAGAGCCCCGTAGGTAGGATGTGCTGAGCGCAGCGAAGCGCATCGTTCAGCGCGCCCAAGCTTGCCAGCTCCCGCCAAACCCCTAAGCCCCGGCCTGCCCCGGCGCTGGCAAGCCCAGCTTCGCGCAGATCGCCGCGAACCGCGGGTCGGCGCTGTAGGCGTTCACGAATGCCGCGTAGCGCAGCGTCGTCACGCCGGGGTCGTGCGAGGCCAGCCCATGCTCCAGCCACTCGAACACCTTGTCCGGTTCCTTGCGCTGCGCATATACCTGCGCGATCTGGAAGGCGCCGCTGTCCGGGTATTCCTCGATCAGCGCTTTCAGCGCCGCGTCCGCCTGCGCGCGCTGGCCGTTGGCGTTGTAGGCCAGCGCCAGCGCGTAGGTGCGCCAGAACTTGTCCGTCTCCTGCTGCGCCAGCTCCACCGCGCCGGCCGGCTGCCCGCGCAGCACCCGCACCGTGGCCAGCTCGCAATAACTCTGCGCCGCCTCCGGCTGCAGCTCGACCGCCTTGTGCAGCACCGCCTCGGCCTCGTCGTAGCGCCCCAGCGCGTCGAGCGTGCGCGCCAGGTATACATAGGCGGTGCTGTTCAGCGGGTCCAGCTGGGTCGCCCGCCGGCCATATTCCGCCCCTTCCTCCAGCCGGCCGAACGAGGCGCTCATGATGCCCATGGAGAGCGCGGTCTGCGAGTTCTGCGGCGACAGCTCCATGGCGCGGCGGTACTCCGCCGCCGCGGCCGGCAGGTCGAACACCGTCAGCTGCAGCACCCCGCCTTGCGCCTGGTGCGCCTCGCCCAGGTCCGGCTGCAAGGCTAGCGCCGTGGCCGCCGCCGCGCTGGCCTTGCCGAGCAGCTCCTTCTCCTCCGACCCCGGCACCGTGAACACCGCGTGCAGCCGTACCTGCGCCGCCGCCAGCCGCGCATAGGCCAGAGCGTACTTCGGGTCCAGCCGCACTGCCTCCTCGTAATAGCCGATCGCCTTGCGCTGGTCCGCCGCCGTGCGCCGCTGCTCGTAAAAGCCGCCCTGCAGCAGCGCCGTGTAGGCGTCCACGCTGTGGTTGGAGGGCTCGGCGGGCGAGGGCGCCTGCGCCGCCTGCGCGCCGCCGGCCTGCAGCGCCAGCTGCAGCTGGTGCGCCACCGCCCCGGCGATCTCGGACTGCACGGCGAAGATGTCCGTCAGCTCCCGGTCATAGCTCTGCGCCCACACGTTCGAGCCGTCCGCCGACTTCACCAGCTCCACCGCGATCCGCACTCGCTCGGAGGATTTGCGCACGCTGCCTTCCAGCAGGTACACCACCCCCAGCTTGCGCCCGATCGCCGTGCTGTCCTCGGTCTTGCCCTTGAACTGGAACGAGGAAGTCCGCCCGATCACCTTCAGGTCGTTCAGCCGCGAAAGGGAGGAGATCAGCTCCTCGGACAGGCCATCGGAGAAATACTCGTTGTCCGCGTCCCCGCTGGTATTGGCGAACGGCAGCACCGCGATCGAGCGGTCCGCCGCCGGCGCCGCGCCCTTGTGCGGGGTGAGCCTGTCCGCCAGCAGCAGCGCCACCGCCACGCCCAGGGTGGCGATGATCCAGCGGTCCAGCTTCTTGCCGGAGGTGTGCGAAATGGAGTCCGCGGGGTCGATCTCGCTTTCCCGCTTCAGCCCTCCGGGCGTCAGCTCATAAAACCAGGAAAACGCCAGCAGCAGCGGAAACCCGATCGCCGCGGCCGCCACGAACCAGCGCACCGCCCAGTCCGGAATGCCGAACACGGGAAACAGCTGCGCCATCCCCTGCGCCAGCGCCCACGCCGCCCCGGCATACAGCGCCCCCGCGCGGAGCACGTTGCGGCGTTTGAGTTCGTACAGGAAGGACCGCATGCGTACCCCAGGGTGGTGTGCGGATCACGGTGTAATCATAGACGATCCAGTCTTTACTGCCTTGGTCAGATAGTCCCGCGTCTCATCGTCCTCAACATAAACCACAACTCCACGCAGCGCGCGCGTGAGCAATATCCGGTACGACTGCCAGACACGATTTAGCAGGTCACTCCTGTGCGGACCATGCGGGTCATGTTCTTTGCGCGCAAGTCGAGTGACACCAAGGATTCCGGATTCAAAAACATGATCTGGTTGCGCAATCCAGCGATCAGAACGCCATACGAGGTCGAGCCCCCATAAGATGCCAATATAATCAAAGTCGAATCCGCGGACGGCGTAGGGGCACCCTACTTCGCACAGTGGGTCTCTTTCCATGGCGGAGCCGGGCGTGGCCTGCACGTAGAGTGTGTAGTCACTGCTTTCAGGCGGGACGAAATTCCAGGGGCGCGACCACACCCGAGGTGTACTTCCGTCGAGATACGGTATCTCGAAGTCTTGCAGGTGTGGCGGCAAGTGATGCGGGTCGAGCGCTGCCCGCGTCTTCCATTCCCGGCTGTAGCTGGACAGGATACGGGCGGTATAGCCAGACTTGAGTCTATCTCTCAGTGCGCCTTCCAGTGTCGCCGGCGTGCTGGCAATCTGAAACTGCATTCCCCTACGGCTGAAATAGGGACGGGGTTGCGGCTCCGCCGCAAGCGCCATATGGGTTGGAACGATTAGGTCACCGTAAGGAACTCGCCAGCGTGCCGCGTGCCGGCTGGCAATTTGCGGGTGAGTGTTGGAACGAATGATCTCGATCCAGTCCGTATATTCCTTTGAACCGGCGCATCTGAATTGCGCGCCCGAGAGATCCACCTCGTCAACGGAAGCGCTAAGCTCCTTGGCCCATGCCGTGATGTCTTCAACTGTCGTATTCTCGCGCTGCCGATACCCCTGGTCGCGATCCATGAAGAACACTGCGACACGGGACGCGCGAATGATGTGATAGGCCTGCGGCCCCAACGTAGGTGCGAATCCAAATTGTCCACGCCCGTCCTTGAGCTCCGGATTAATCAGGGCGTGGGCTTCATCAACCAGTGACACGAGATAGGCATCGTCCTCTGCTCCAGTCTGATAGGTTTGCAGCGCCTTCAATTGCTGCAGGTTCTCTCGCCAGTTGGAGGCGTCTATAAACAGGCTCTCACCATGCTTCTTTCTGAGCCTGCCAACGGTATGTGTCGAGACCGGGTGATACCCTGCCGCCTTCTTGATGATTCCCCCGGATCCTGCGGCCCGTGCCGCGGCCTGCACGAGGTGTATCCAGTTGCTGTTCTGGCTGGCCGATGTCGTTGTAATCACAATATCTCCGGCCTTCAGGGCTCCGTCGGTGACATGCGTTGCCCAGAGGCGCGCAGCAACGACGGACTTTCCCGACCCTGGCGGCCCGTGGACAATCACGACATGTTTTCGCTCCGTGCCGTCGCGCCCGTCGAGTACCTGCTGGACACGCTCGCGGCATAGCAGAAATGCCTTGTCTTGATTTTCGAGCAAGACGAAAGGCGAACTCGCCGGATCAAGAAACTGCTGCCCCATCTGTCTGACAAATCCCCTGTCTTGGCGATAGCGGCCCTGCTCGAAGCCGCGAGCGAACGCCTCCGAGGGTTCAGTGAGCAAGGAGCTTGCGAATGCAGGAAATCGGCTCTCAACATCTGACTTGCCAGTCGTGAAAATAGGGTAGTTGGCGGCCAGAAGATGATTGGGCGCAAGCATGTATTGATCCGCCATCCCGGTGCGGGTGAAGAACACGCAGCCGTTGACTGTGGCGTTACTGGCCAATACTTCTGAATGGAAGCGCCGGATGTATTCCGTGTAGCCGGCGACTTGGCGTGATGGGTGCAGGCGCGGAATTCCACCGCGAAGCATCAAGCCTTCCGCGGGGCCGGGAAGGTCGATTGTTGTTGTCCAGTGCTTGAGTTCCAGCACCAGCGCACTTGGTCGGCCACCTTTGCTGCCGAGAAGAACAAGATCACACCAAGAGGAAGCTGCTGGCAGCTGATATTCGAGTGCCGCATGCCCGCCGCCCCCAAAGAACACATGGAGAGGGTCAAGCGCCGGAGCGGAGAGGAGTTCTGCGACGGCGGGCAGTGAATTGCGCCAAGAATCGGCTTCTTCTTTTCCCAATCTACCTGTCACATCTTGTAGGTCAACAACCAATCCCTCCATGTCTGCTCGAACACGCTGCTTCAGGTCTGAAACTGTCAGTAGCACTTGCAATCTCCGATATCCGGATTCGAAACGACGGGCGTAGCTCGGCACACGGAAAAATTAGGAGCGTTTCGGGACTTATGCGGAGATCATTTGTTATTTGATCCTTGGATAGCAAGTAAGTGTTTTCAGCCCCTCATTGCGAACAACCGGTAACCCCGATTAAGAAACTGCCTGCCCCGGAACCTCCAGGAATCAGTCCTATATAGCTCCCGATTCCCCTGGGGGTAGTCCGCCAGTAGCTACGCTAAGCTCTCCACACCCACCACCACCCGCCCGCCCCATGCCCACCCTCCAGCAAAACCCCGCCTTCACCTGGTACGCCATCGCCTGCCTGCTTCTGTGCCTG
>Ga0070741_10008625_pt1 | contig 20313 bp, 21 predicted proteins | sample Coa_R1_4_FD_66440 | JGI IMG/M metagenome (GOLD analysis project Ga0070741, IMG submission 66440) | Surface soil microbial communities from Centralia Pennsylvania, which are recovering from an underground coalmine fire - Coalmine... | ecosystem: Environmental > Terrestrial > Soil > Unclassified ...
CATCCTCGTCAACATCTTCGGCGGCATCATGCGCTGCGATGTCGTCGCCGAGGGCATCATCGCCGCGGTCAAGGAAGTCGGCCTCAAGGTCCCGCTGGTCGTCCGCCTCGAGGGCACCAACGTCGCCGAGGGCAAGGCGATCATCGCCAGGTCCGGGCTCAACGTGATCTCCGCCGACGACCTCGACGACGCCGCCAGGAAGATCGTGGCCGCAGTCAGGGGCCGTTCGTGAGACCCGCGCTTCCTGCGAGACCCTGACTCATGTCCATCCTCGTCGACAAGAATACGCGTGTCATCTGCCAGGGCTTCACCGGCAAGAACGGCACTTTCCATTCCGAGCAGGCGATCGCCTACGGCACGAAGATGGTCGGCGGCGTCTCGCCGGGGAAGGGCGGCCAGACCCATCTCGGCCTCCCCGTCTTCAACACCGTGATCGAGGCGCGCGACGCAACCGGGGCGACGGCGAGCGTCATCTACGTGCCCCCGGCCGGTGCCGCCGACGCGATCCTCGAAGCCATCGCTGCCGAAATTCCGCTCATCATCTGCATCACCGAGGGCATTCCGGTCCTCGACATGGTCAAGGTGAAGCGGGCGCTCTCCGGCTCGGCCTCGCGCCTGATCGGGCCGAACTGCCCGGGCATCATCACCGCCGGGGAATGCAAGATCGGCATCATGCCGGGGAGCATCTTCAAGCGCGGCTCGGTCGGCATCGTCTCGCGCTCCGGCACGCTCACCTACGAAGCCGTGTTTCAGACGACCAATGCAGGGCTTGGCCAGACCACCGCCGTCGGCATCGGTGGCGATCCGGTGAAGGGCCTCGACTTCATCGAGGTCATCGAGATGTTCCTAGGCGACAGGGAAACGCAGTCGATCGTCATGATCGGGGAGATCGGGGGCGCTTCGGAGGAGGCGGCGGCGCAGTTTCTCAAGGACGAGGCCGCGCGCGGCCGCAGGAAACCTGTGGTCGGCTTCATTGCCGGGCGGACCGCCCCGCCCGGCCGCCGCATGGGTCACGCCGGCGCCATCGTCTCCGGCGGCCATGGCGGGGCCGAGGACAAGATCGCCGCCATGCAGTCGGCTGGCATCCGCATCTCGGAATCCCCGGCCCGCCTCGGTCAGACGCTGGTCGAGGCCCTCAAGGCCTGAAGGAGCGGGAACCGGCCGGAATCGGGCGCGTTTCCCTCGTCGCCGAGCAACAGGAGGGAATGATGCCGCGCGAGCTGATCGAGCCTCACAAGGGCGACAAGCGCTATGTCCGCCGTGGCGAAAAGGGCCGGTTCAAGGAAGTTGACGACGTTGGCCGGTCGCTCGCTGCCGACCGCCGCACCAAGGCCAAAACGGCCGTCAAGAAGGGCGAGGGCGACCGCGGCGACCAGAAGCGCGCCGGGCGCTGAAGCACCCGATAAACCCGGCGCTCGCCCTTCTTCGCGAATACGAAACGATTCCGGGTCACATTTCGATCACGGCGCATTGCTATCGCTGCCGCTGGCACAGGTCTTGAACCTCAGGCGCCTGGAGCCGAACTAATGCGTTGATTTCAATGCGGTCGAACGCTAGAGCGTGCCCACTCACGGGCGCTTCGCGAAGCGCGAGACCTCCGCTCGCGGACAGATGAGATGGCACGCCAGGACGCAAACGAGGCTTTTGCGGCGACGTCGTTCCTCTACGGCGCCAACGCCTCGTACATCGAGGACATGCAGGAGCGCTACCGCAAGGACCCGAACACGGTCAATGCCGAGTGGCGCGCCTTCTTCGAGGAGTTGAGGGAGGCGCCCGAGCAGGGCGGACCGGAACGCGCCTCCTGGCAGCGTCCGGACTGGCCGCTTGTCGCCAATGGCGAATTGGTCGCCGCAATGGACGGCAACTGGGCCGGCATCGCCACCGAGACCGCGAGGAAGATCAAGGCGGGCGTCGCGGCCCGCGGCGCCGAGATTTCCGACGGCGCCGTTCAGCAGGCGACGCGCGATTCCGTCCATGCGCTGATGATGATCCGCGCCTACCGGATGCGCGGACATTTCCATGCCAACCTCGATCCGCTCGGATTGACGCCGCACGCCGACGAGCACGAGTTGGACCCGGCCACCTACGGCTTCGGCGAGGCCGATCTCGACCGTCGCATCTTCATCGACAACGTGCTCGGCATGGAGTTCGCGACCGTCCGGGAGATGCTCGAGATTCTCCGCCGCACCTACTGCTCGACGCTCGGCGTCGAGTTCATGCATATCTCGTCGGCCGCCGAGAAATCGTGGATCCAGGAGCGGATCGAGGGCCCGGACAAGGGCATCGCCTTCACCGAAAACGGCAAGAAGGCGATCCTCAACAAGCTGGTCGAGGCGGAGGGCTTCGAGAAGTTCTGCGACCTCCGTTTTACCGGCACGAAGCGCTTCGGCCTCGACGGCGGCGAGTCGCTGATCCCCGCGCTGGAGCAGATCATCAAGCGCGGCGGCGCGCTGGGCGTCGAGGAAATTGTCCTCGGCATGGCCCATCGCGGCCGCCTCAACGTGCTCGCCCAGGTGATGGGCAAGCCGCACCGCGTCATCTTCCACGAGTTCAAGGGCGGCTCGGCTTCGCCGGACGAAGTCGAGGGCTCGGGCGACGTCAAGTACCATCTCGGCGCCTCGTCGGACCGCGAGTTCGACGGCAACCGGGTCCACCTGTCGCTCACCGCCAACCCGTCGCATCTGGAGATTGTCGATCCCGTCGTCCTCGGCAAGGCCCGGGCCAAGCAGGACCAGCGTGCCGACGAGCGCGTCGGGGACATCGTTCCGCTCAGCCAGCGGGCAAAGGTGCTACCCCTCCTCCTCCACGGCGATGCCGCCTTCGCCGGGCAGGGCGTGGTGGCGGAATGCTTCGGCCTGTCGCAGCTCCGCGGCCACCGTACGGCCGGCTCGATCCACGTCATCATCAACAACCAGATCGGCTTCACCACCAACCCGCGCTACGCGCGCTCCTCGCCCTATCCCTCCGACATCGCCAAGATGGTCGAGGCGCCGATCTTCCATTGCAACGGCGACGACCCGGAAGCGGTCGTCTATGCCGCCAAGATCGCGACCGAGTTCCGGCAGAAGTTTCACAAGCCGGTGGTCATCGACCTCTTCTGCTACCGCCGCTACGGCCACAATGAGGGCGACGAGCCTGGCTTCACCCAGCCCCTGATGTACGAGGCTATCCGCAAGCACCCCTCGACCCTCGACATCTACGCGAGGAAACTGACCGAGGAGGGCCTCCTCGGCGCCGCCGAAGTCGATGCGATGAAGGCGGAGTGGCGGAAGAAGCTCGACGCCGAATTCGAGGCGGCGCAGGGCTACCGTTCGAACAAGGCCGATTGGCTGGACGGCGCCTGGTCGGGGATGAAGGCGGCCGAGACCGGCGATGCGCCGCGTCGCGGCAATACCGGCGTGCCGCTCGACGAACTGAGGCTGGTCGGGACGAAGCTCACCGCAGTTCCCGCGGACCTCAAGGTCCACAAGACCGTCCAGCGCTTCCTCGACGCCCGGAAGAAGGCGGTCGAAACCGGCGCCGGCATCGACTGGGCGACCGGCGAGGCGCTGGCCTTCGGGTCGCTGCTCGCCGAAGGCACCGCGGTTCGCCTGTCCGGCCAGGATTCCGAACGCGGTACGTTCTCGCAGCGCCATGCCGTCCTCTTCGACCAGGAGAGCGAGAAGCGCTTCATCCCGCTCAACAATCTCGGGCCGGGGCAGGGCCGCTTCGAGGTCATCAACTCGATGCTGTCCGAGGAGGCGGTGCTCGGCTTCGAATACGGCTACTCGCTGGCGGAGCCGAACGCGCTGACGCTTTGGGAAGCGCAGTTCGGCGACTTCGCCAACGGCGCCCAGGTCGTCTTCGACCAGTTCATCTCGTCGTCCGAGAAGAAGTGGCTGCGCATGTCCGGCCTCGTCTGCCTGCTGCCGCACGGTTACGAAGGCCAGGGACCGGACCATTCGTCCGCCCGTCTCGAGCGCTTCCTGCAGCTCTGCGCGGAAGACAATATGCAGGTGGTCAACGTCACCACACCGGCCAACTATTTCCATGTGCTCCGCCGGCAAGTGAAGCGCGACTTCCGCAAGCCTCTGATCGTGATGACGCCGAAGTCGCTCCTCCGGCACAAGCGCGCCGTCTCGCGGCTCGAGGAAATGGGACCGGACTCGACGTTCCACCGGCTGCTCTGGGACGACGCCGAGTACCTCGCCGGCGAGAAGGTGAAACTGGCGCCGGACGAACGAATCCGGCGCGTCATCCTCTGCTCCGGCAAGGTCTATTACGACCTCTACGAGGAGCGCGAGAAGCGCGGCATCGACGACGTCTACCTGCTTCGGGTCGAGCAGCTCTATCCGTTCCCGGCCAAGGCGCTCATCACCGAACTCGCGCGCTTCCGCCAGGCCGACATGGTCTGGTGCCAGGAGGAGCCGAAGAACATGGGCGCCTGGACGTTCATCGATCCTTATCTCGAATGGGTGCTGGAGCAGATCGGCGCCGACCGCAAGCGTGCCCGTTACGTCGGCCGCGCGGCCTCGGCGGCGACCGCGACCGGCCTCATGTCGAAGCACCTCGCGCAGTTCAACGCCTTCGTCGAAGAAGCCTTCGCCGACTAGAACAGGAACCACCCGATGGCGACCGAAATCCGCGTCCCGACCCTTGGCGAGTCGGTCACCGAAGCGACCGTGGGCCAGTGGTTCAAGAAGGTCGGCGACGAGGTGAAGGCGGACGAGCCGCTGGTCGAACTCGAAACCGACAAGGTCACGCTGGAAGTGCCGGCGCCGGCCGCCGGAATCATCGAATCGATCGCCGCGGCCGACGGCCAGACCGTCGGCGTCGGCGCGGTCCTTGGTTCGATCAATGCCGGCGCCAAGGGCGCGGCCGCGGCCGTCAAACCTGGCGAGGCCAGGGAGTCCGCCGTGTCGGCAGGTCGCGCCGATGTCAAGACACCGGCGGCGCGCCCGGCCAAAGCCGATGCCGAACAACCGCGGCTAAAGGCAGAAACCGTACGGATTCCGGCATCGACGGCGCCTGCCGCGGCGAAGCCTGGTACCGCGCCGTCGGCCCAGAAGATCATCGCCGAGCGCGGCCTCGATGCGGCGACGATCGCGGGCACCGGCAAGGACGGCCGCATCACCAAGATCGACGCGCTGTCCGCGCCGCCGCCCGGCCCAGCCGCGCCGGTCGCCGTGCGCGCGCCGTCTCCTGCCGACGATGCGTCACGCGAGGAGCGCGTGCGCATGTCCCGGCTCCGCCAGACCATCGCCCGCCGCCTCAAGGAAGCGCAGAACACCGCCGCCATGCTCACCACCTTCAACGAGGTGGACATGAGCGCGGTAATGGCGCTCCGGACCCAGTACCGCGACCTCTTCGAGAAGAAGCACGGCGTGAAGCTCGGCTTCATGGGCTTCTTCGTGAAGGCGTGCGTGCAGGCGCTGAAGGAGATCGCGGCAGTCAATGCCGAGATCGACGGCACCGACATCGTCTTCAAGAACTACTACCACATCGGGGTGGCGGTCTCGACCGAGCGTGGCCTGGTTGTACCAGTGGTCCGCGATGCCGACCGACTTTCGCTCGCCGGGATCGAGAAAGGCATCGCCGACCTCGCCACGCAGGCGCGCGAGGGCACGCTGCCGATCGAAGCCATGCAGGGTGGCACGTTCACCATCACCAATGGCGGCATCTACGGCTCGCTCATGTCGACGCCGATCCTCAACGCGCCGCAGTCCGGCATTCTCGGCATGCACAAGATCCAAGAGCGCCCCGTCGCGATCGGCGGCAAGCTCGAGATCCGGCCGATGATGTACCTGGCGCTCTCTTACGACCACCGGATCGTCGACGGCCGTGAGGCGGTAACCTTTCTCGTCCGCGTCAAGGAAAGCCTCGAAGACCCCCAGCGTCTCGTCCTCGACCTTTGATCTCCCCTGCCAGTCTGGCGCGGCTGGCGACTGGTGTATTCTGCGCCTCTCCTCACTGCCCGACCTGCAAAACCAAAGGTGATTCCATGATCCGTAAGAAGCTTGCGCCGGCCATCGTCGCGGGCGTGCTTGCCGCGTCCACACTCCCGGCCTTCGCTGACGTCAGCGAGGACATCGGCGGCCTCATCGCCTTCCGCGACGAGATCACCCGGGTCATGGACTACTGCTTCAAGAACGTGAAGCAGGACCAGACCTATATCCAGGCGCGCGACGTCTGGTTGATCCGCAACCAGGCCGACATCAAGGCGATCGCCGATGCCCTGCAGAAGGTCGGCGGCATCTCGGCGGACGAGCAGAAACAGATCGACGATATCATCAACAAGCAGGTCGAGACCGACGTCACCGGCCAGGCCAACAAGGAGGCCTTCTGCACCGGGCTTGCCGGCGAGATGAAGGGCGGCACGACGCGCGACCTCTCGGTCTTGCCGGGGGCGCAGGAGCGCATGCAGCGCGTCCGCGATTACCTCGCCACGCCGTAGGCGACGGGGTGCGCGCCGAGACCGCACGCTCGCTCCGTTTCGGCTCGGTGGTGGTGGCGGCGATCCTCTGGTTCGCCGCCTTCGTCGCGCTGTTCCGGCACGATCTCGGCGACCCGCTCGTCGCTGCGGCTGTCTTGGCGCTCGCCGGCGCCGTCGTATTCGCCTTGGGGCGAATACCAGCCGGGGGCTAGGGGGTTGCCTCGTCGCGGCCGTGATGGATATACGGGCGGCCGCCCTTCCCATGCGAGGTGCCCGCCATGCCCACCTATGATCTTGTCGTCATCGGCAGCGGACCGGGCGGCTATGTCTGCGCCATCAAGGCCGCCCAGCTCGGCCTCAAGGTCGCGGTGATCGAGAAGAACCCGACCTTCGGCGGCACCTGCCTCAATGTCGGCTGCATTCCGTCCAAAGCGCTCCTCCACACCTCCGAAATGTTCGAGGCCGCAGGCCGCGACTTTCCCGGGTTCGGCATCAAGGTGGGGAAGCCGGAGCTCGACCTTCCGGCGATGATGAAGCACAAGGACCAGGTCGTCGATGCCAACGTCTCCGGCGTCGCGTTCCTCTTCAAGAAGAACAAGATCGATTCCTTTCGCGGCACCGGCTCGATCGCGGCACCGGGCAGCGTCAGAGTCGCGCACGAAGACGGTTCCTCCGAGACGGTCGAGGGCAAGGCCATCGTCATCGCCACCGGCTCGGACTCGGCGCCGCTCCGCGGCATCGAGGTCGATGAGAAGCGCGTCGTCACTTCGACCGGGGCCCTGGCGCTTGCCGCCGTTCCGAAGCGGCTGCTGGTCGTCGGCGCCGGCATCATCGGCCTCGAACTCGGCTCTGTCTGGCGTCGGCTCGGCAGCGAGGTGACCGTGGTCGAGTTCCTCGACCGCATCCTTCCCGGCACCGACGGCGAGGTCGCGCGACTCGCGCAGCGCCTGCTTGCCCGGCAAGGCGTCCAGTTCCGCCTCGCCAGCAAGGTCACCGGCATCGACGACAAGGGCAAGTCCCTCAGGGTCGCCGTCGAGCCCGCTGCCGGGGGCGCGGCGGAGATGCTCGAGACCGATATCGTTCTCGTCGCGGTCGGTCGCCGTCCCTACACGACTGGCCTCGGCCTCGCCGAGGCCGGCGTTGCGCTCGACGAGCGCGGGCGAGTGAAGGTCGACGCGCAATTCCAGACCGGTGTCGCCGGCATTCATGCCATCGGCGACGCGATCGCCGGTCCGATGCTCGCGCACAAGGCCGAGGATGAGGGCATCGCGGTCGCCGAAATATTGGCCGGGCAGGCCGGTCATGTGAACTACGACGTCATTCCGTCCGTCATCTACACCCATCCAGAGATCGCCTCGGTCGGCAAATCCGAGGAAGACCTGAAGGCGGCGGGCATCGGATACCGCGTCGGCAAGTTCCCGTTCTCGGCCAATGGCCGCGCCCGCGCGATGGCGGAGAAAGACGGTTTCGTGAAGATCCTCGCCGATGCCGCGACCGACCGCGTGCTCGGCGCCCATATCGTCGGTCCGTTCGCCGGCGAGATGATCGCCGAATGCGCGGTGCTCATGGAGTTTGCGGGCGCCGCCGAGGACCTCGGCCGCATCTGCCACGCCCACCCGACGCTCTCGGAGGCGGTCAAGGAAGCGGCGCTCGCCGCCTGGACGAAGCCGATCCACGTCTAGGCCGACCGCCTCAATTCGCGCGCGCAATTTCAGCATTCGGTATCGACATCGGGCTTTGCCTGCACCCCTGCGGCCGACCGGTGCTATAAGGTAACCGCAACCTTGGCGGGGAGGTCGCCATGGCCAGACGCACCAGGCCCGCGCAGCGGCGGCGGAAGCAAATTGCCTCGTTGCCGGTCCGTTTTACTGACGCCGAGATCATCGCGGAGCGGTGGAAACCGCCATTCCCGAACGACCAGGGTTACTACGCCGAGCCAGGTGCGGTGCTGGCCGGCGGGCGGCCGGACTCGAAGATGCCGACCGAACTGCCCTGCGGCAAAGGCATCGTGATCTATTCGTCGTGGGCCGATTGGGTCGCGAACTGCGCCGGGTTCCAGGGACCGAACGCGGGCTTCAACGCCATCACGCAGACCGCGCTCGCCAACGCCATCAAGGCCGCCAACAGGATCAAGTGCGTCGGCGAATGCGAGAAGTTCGTCGTCGAACTGTGGCGGGGCTGGAGCTGCGGCCCGGAGCAGAAGGGCTTCATCGCCTGCGGCGCGGTCGAGGTGCTCGTCCGCTGCGGCGTTGGGGGCCTGCCCGACATCGAGTTGTGAGGAGAGCCCATGGCGACCCGTTCGTCCAGGCGTTCCCCGGTCAGGCGCCCTCCGCGCCGGCGGCCATTCCGTGCGTCGTCCCGAGTCGCCTTCAGCGACGCCCGGATCATCGAGTCGGGCGCCAAGCCGCCGCTCGACGACGACGAGGGCAATTACGCCTAGCCGGACGTCGTCCTGCCGAACGGCGAGGAGCCGGAGAACGCGCCGAAGACCGTGGAATGCGGCAAGCACCTCGTCGTCTATTCCTCGTGGAGCACCCGGCTGAGGACGAGCTGCGATGGCTATAGCGGCCCGAAGGCCCGCAACAACGACGTCGTCCAGATGTGCTCGGCGGTCTATGACCAGTTCGAACCGATCGGCGCGGTCGAGATCGTGATCGCCTGCCAAGAGGAACTCTAGGCCGCCGATCCGGTAAAGCCGGCTTCCAGCAGCCGTCATGCCCTGATTCCGGCGCGATGCCCGCCGTCTGCATGTTCGGCGCGACATCGTCAAAGCCATCCAGGCTCGGGGCCCACATAAGGACCTGCCGGCGCGGTGCGCCTTGCCCGCAAGCCTGGTCGCGGCTTCGGGGTCTGGCCGACGGGAAGAAGCCTAAGTCGGCTCCGCGCTCTCTACCGCCTTTGCGGCAACCTCCGGGTCACGCGCGCCGCTGAGGAAGTGCCCGAAGGCCTGCAGCGGGCGGATGCGGTCGCAGACGATCTTGACCATCACCAGCATCGGCACCGCGATGATCGCGCCGGGCACGCCCCACATCCAGAACCAGAAGACCAGCGACATGACCACGATCACCGGGTTCAGCGTGAAGCGTCGCGCCAGCAGCATCGGCGTGACCGTCTCGCCTTCCGCGATGTGGATGAGCAGGTAGAGGCCGGCGGGAAGCAGCGCCTCGCCCAGCGTCTCGAAGGTGAGCATGCCGGCAAGGATGAAGGTCACGATGCCGGTCAGCCAGCCGATGATCGGCACGTAGTTGAGCAGGAACGCGACCGCGCCCCAGAGAAACGGGTCGCCGACGCCCGTCGCCCACATGACCAGGCCGGTGAGGATGCCGACGATGGCGTTCATGATCGTCACCGTCGTCAGGTACATCGAGATGTCCTGCTCGATCTGGTTTGAGATTTCCATCGTCAGCCGTTTCTCGGCAAAACTCGGCAGGATCTCCACCAGGCGCCTCAGGAAAATGTCGCCGGAGACGAGCAGGAAGAAGAGGAAGAGGATCGTCGTCAGCAACCCGCTGGCAAAATTGCGCGTGCCGGTGACCACCGCGTTGAGGAAGCTGTTCTGGCCGTCCGTGGTCTTGACCGTGATCGCCGCGGGGGCGGTCGTCCCGCCTGCCACGGGCGCGGCGTTCTCCACCCGTTGCAGGAGGCGCTGCACCGCGGCGATCGGCGCCCGCAGGAAACTCAGCTTCTCCTGGACTCGCGGTATCCCCTCGGGGAGTTTCGCTGCCCATGTCGCGGCCGGCCCGGAAATGCCGGCGCCGATGATCACGATCGTCCCGAAGACGGCGAGGATCATCACTGCCGCGGCGAGCATCTTCGGGATCCGCCATTTCTGCAGCCGCCGCATGGCCGGTTGCAGCAGCATGCTCATCACGAAGGCCAGCACGAAGGGAAGGATGATATCGGCGGCGATGTAGAAGCAGGCGAGCAGGGCAAAGACGAACAGCCCCCCGAGAAATACCGTCTGCGGGTTGCGCGGCAGAACGATCTTCTCGAGGTCTTCGCCGAGCTTCTCTTCCGCGGGCTTTTCTGATTCGGCCATGACTACCTCGCTCCCGTTTCGCGCCGCGGCGACCGCGCAGCCTCGGCGAGCGTGAACCAGCCTACACCCGCAATCACCAGCGCGGTGCCGAGCCATGCCAGCGGCGACAGCGTCTCCCCAAGGATGAGATAGGCAAGCAGGATCGTCGCCACCGGGGAGAGCGTGCCGATGGTGGCATTGGCCTGCGCCGAAATGCGATGGAGCGCTGCGCTGATGAAGAACGTCGGCAACACGGTCGAGCCGACGGCGATGAAGAGGGCGGACAGCCAGACCCGGCCGCTCACGCCGAGGTCGCTGACCGGACGGGTGACCAGGAACTGGGCGATTGCCGCAACCGCCGCGGAGAGCATCGAGATGCAGGTGAAGAGCCGCGGCCCCATCGCCCCGATCACGCTCCGGGCGAATAGCTGGTAGAAGGCGAAGGAGACGGCGGCGGCGAGCACCAGAGCGCCGCCGATCAGTCCGTTCCGGCCGCCGGCCGTGGCGTTCTGCCCGAAGATCACGGCCAGTCCGAGGTAGGAGACGGCCACCGCGACGGCTGCGTTCCGGCTGATCTTCTGGGCGAAAAACAAGGCGCCGAAGATCACGATGAAGATGGGGTAGGTGAACAGGATCAGCCGCTCGATCTGCGCGGTCACGTATTCAAGTCCGAGGAAATCGAGGTAGCTCGCCACCCAGTAGCCGAGCAGCCCGCAACCGGCCGCGGCCAGCGTCAGGTTGAAGCTCGGCAGCCCGCGCCCGGTCCGTCGGCGGTCGCGGAGCGAATGCCAGCCGATCGCAAGGTAGAAGGGTGAAGAAAGCACCATGCGGAGCGCCAGGACCGTGGTCGCGTCGACGCTGTCCCGGTAGGCGATCTTGATAGCCACTGCATTGGTCGAGAACAGGATCGCGCCCGCGGCAGCAAAGACATAGCCGAGGCGGTCGCTGGCCGGGGTCGGTAACTCTACGGCGGCAAGCGGTAGCGTTTCGGCGCCGATATCGGCGGGGGCGGTCTTCTCGTCCAAGCTGGAAGTCCTTGCCCCGGCGTAGCACGGCTTGCCCCGGCGGGAGAATGGCTGGCGCCTGTTAACGCCGCTGGGGCTGGCAGGTTTCCGTCAGGCCCGCGGGTGCGCTTTCTCGTAGGCGGCGAGCAGCCGTTCGCTGTCCACGGCGGTATAGACCTGGGTCGTCGAGAGGCTGGCATGGCCGAGGAGCTCCTGGATCGCCCGGAGGTCGCCGCCGGCGGCAAGCAGGTGCGTTGCGAAGGAGTGGCGGAGCGCGTGCGGGGTCGCGCTGTCTGGCAGCCCGAAGGCACCGCGGAGCCGCTCCATTTCGCGCTGGACGATCCGTGGCGACAGGCGTTCGCCGCGTTTCCCGAGGAACAGCGGCCCGTCCGCCGGCCCCGTGTAGGGGCAAAGCCTCATGTATTCCGCAATCGCGTCGGCGACACCTGGCAGCACCGGCACGACCCGCTCCTTGCCGCCCTTGCCGCGGACCCGCAGTGCCGCGTTCCGGGACGCAGGCGCGTCGCGGCGCGCGAGGCCCAGCGCCTCGGAAATGCGAAGGCCGGAGCCGTAAAGGAGCGCCAGCACGGCCCGGTTGCGGGCGTCGATCCAGGGCTCGCCCGACGGTATTTCGCCGCCGGTTACCGCCACCGCATCGGCCTCGGCGAGCGGCCGCGGAAGCGATTTCTTCTGGCGCGGTGCCCGTACGGCGCGGAAGGCGGCGCCGTTCACCTTGCCCTCGCGTTCGAGGAACGCGATGAGGGAGCGCACCCCGGCAAGTCCGCGGGCAAGCGTCCGCGAGCCCGCCCCGTCGTTCCGGCGCTTGGCCATGAAGGCGCGGATATCGGCGGCACGAAGTTCCGCGATGTCGTGGAGCGTCGGCGGCGCGCCGAGATGGCCGGTGAGGAAGCGCAGGAACTGCCCAGCGTCCCGCTCGTAAGCCTCGACCGTCTTTACCGCCATCCGCCGCTCGCCGGCGAGGTGCCGCCGCCAGCGCGCGAGGCCGGCGAGCACGTCGTCGGCGGCAAAGACAAGGGAGGTCTCGGTCATCACCCGCGATTGACGGCCGGTTCTGGTCAACAAAGCGTTAATCGTGCCGCCCTTCCGACGAGCTAGGAGTATTCTAGGTCGGCACGGAGAGCGTCTTAATCTCCTCGATCTCCCTGCCGATCTCCTTCTCGGCCATGCGCAGGTCGTAAGCCCGCTGCATGTTGATCCACAGCTCCGGCCCGTTGCCGAACAGCTTGCCGATGCGAAGCGCCATGCTCGGCGTCACCGGCTGCTTCTCGTCAAGGATGTCGTAGAGGGTCTGCCGAGAAATCCCGAGCAGCCTTGCGATCTCTGCCTTGCTTCTTCCGATTGCAGGAAGCACGTCCTCCCGCAGTATTTCTCCAGGATGTACCGGCCTGATGCCGGTCAGATAAGTCATCTCAACCTCCAGATTGCGAGCCTGACCTCCTCCCGGTCGTGGCTTAGTGATAGTCCTCCAAATCGATTTCCGCGGCGTCTTGACCGTCGAATGAGAAGGTCAGCCGCCAGTTTCCGGAGACCGAAACGGCATAGCGGCCTTTCATCTTGCCCTTGAGGGCATGGAAATTTAAGCCGGGAACCTTCATCTGTTCCGGCGCAGTGGCGGCATCAAGCGCGGCCAACAAACGCTCGAGCTTCGCGGTCTTTTGAACGCTTAGCTTCGAGGCATCGCCCTTCTCGGCGAAACGCTGCAGGCCCTTGTTCTTGAATGACCTGATCACCGACACGGACGTAAGGCATTGCCTGACACATGTCAAGCAACGGCTTACACTTTCTATAGCGCTTCGAAGGCCCGACACCGCGCTGCGGAGACCGATGCCGCCGGATCGCGCGAGCCTTCAACCGAGCCGGCTTGAAACCGAACTCCAATCCCGCCAGAAACGCCGTCGGAGCGGGAGGGCAGCATGGCGGAATCGATCGGCGAGTACCTTATCAGGCGGCTCGGGGAGGAGGGCGTCGGCCATGTCTTCGGCATCCCCGGCGACTACGTCCTCTCCTTCTTCGCCCAGATGGAGAAGAGCCAGCTCAAAGTACTCAACACCGCCGACGAGCAGGGGGCCGGCTTTGCTGCCGACGCCTATGCCAGGGTCCGCGGCCTTGGCGTCGCCTGCATCACCTATTCCGTCGGGGGCCTCAAGATCGCCAATCCCATCGGTCAGGCCTTCGCCGAGCGCTCGCCAGTGATTCTCATTTCGGGGGCACCGGGGACGCGCGAGCGCCGGCATAACCCTCTCCTGCATCACAAGGTGCGCGAGTTCGACACGCAGGCCCGCGTCTTCTCCGAACTCACCGTCGGCTCGGCCATCCTCGATGATCCGAACACCGCGGCGTCCGAGATCGAGCGGGTCATCGCGCTCTGCCGGCTGCACAGCCGGCCGGTCTATATCGAGTTGCCGCGCGACATGGCCAAGGCCGAGATCGCGCCCACCAACCGCCCGCCGCTGCCCTCGGAGCCGAGCGAGCCGGAAATGCTCGCGGCCGCCATTGCCGAGGCCGTCGCCCATATCGAGGCCGCGAAACGCCCGGTGATCCTCGCCGGCGAGGAGCTCCATCGCTTCCGCCTGCAGGAGGCGCTCGGCCGCCTCGTCGAGACGAGCGGCCTTCCGGTTGCGGCGACCATCATGGGCAAGTCGGTCTTTCCGGAATCGCATCCCGCCTATCTCGGCGTCTACGAGGGCGCGATGGGGAAGGAGAGCATCCGCGACTACGTCGAGAAGAGCGACTGCCTGATCCTCCTCGGCGCGATGATGACCGACCTCAACCTCGGCATCTACACCGCGCATATCGACCGCCGCTTCGCAGTCTACGCGGCCAAGGATCGCGTCGCGGTCGGGCTGCACGCCTATGACGATGTCCGCATGGAGGACTTCATCGAGGGCCTTGCCGCGCATCCATGGAAGAAGCGCGTGCCGCCGCCGTTCGAGCATCCGGAGCATCCCGGTCCGTTCACGGCCACCGACAGCCCGATCACCGTCGACGCCTTTTTCCACCAGGTGAATGCGTTCCTCGAGAAGGACATGGTGGTGATCGCCGATCCGGGCGACGCGCTCTTCGGCGCCGCCGATCTCTACATCCACGACGGCGCGCACTTTATCTCGTCGGCCTATTACTGCTCGCTCGGCTTCGCGGTGCCGGCGGCGCTTGGCGTCAAGGCAGCTGCGTCGAACCTTCGGGCGCTGGTGCTTGTCGGGGACGGCGCCTTCCAGATGACCGGCATGGAGGTGACCTCGATCGCCCGCTATGGCCAGAACGCCATCGTCATCGTCCTCGACAATGACGGCTTCGGCACCGAGCGTCCGATGCTCGATGGCGCCTTCAACGACGTGCCGCGCTGGGAATATGCGCGCATCCCGGAGGTTATCGGCAGCGGCCTCGGGCTGAAGGCCACCACCGAGCGCGAAATGGAGGCGGCCCTTGCCAAAGCCCGCGCCAATACGGAGAGCCTCAGCATCATCCACGTGACCGTCGACCGCAACGATCACTCCGCCGCTCTTCGCCGCCTCACCGCCACGCTCGGCGAGCGCGCCCGCGGCAAGGCGTAACTGGCGGATCGCGAAGTTCTCCCCGGAGCACCCGATGTTCTTCATATCGCTTCTTAAGGTCCTGCATGTTCTCGCCGCCGGCTGGTTCGTCGCCGGCGTCGTCGCGCGGAACGGGGTCGCCGTGTTTGCCGCCCGCGCCACCGGCTTCGAGGCAATGGCCGGACTCCTCCGGGCGGCGGAATTCTTCGAACGGCGGATGGTCATCCCGGGCTCGGAAGCCGTCTTCGTCCTCGGCCTCGCCGCCGCTTGGGCGGCGGGCTGGCCGATCCTCGGCTTCATCGAAGGCGCCGTGCAGAACTGGCTGCTCGTCTCCCTGGTCCTCTACCTTGCCCTCATTCCGTTCATCCCGCTCCTGCTCGTCCCGCGGCGGCGGACGCGGACTGCAGCGCTCGATGCGGCGCTGGCGGCGGGGCGGGTCACACCCGAACTCGCCGCGGCGGTCGCCGATCCGGCAGTGCGCAATTTCCGGCTGGCGGAACTCGCGGTCATCGTCATCATAGCGATCCTCATGGTCGCGAAGCCGTTCTGAGATGCCGCCGATGACGCCGTCCCGCCCGAGGGCCAGGAACCGCGCCCCCATTTCGACCGCGCCGCGCGACGGCAGCCTTGTCCGCGTTGCCATCCGCGCCAGTGAGCAGGGGCCGGCGGAGTTCGATACCGTCCGGTTCGCGCAGTCGGCGCGCTCGGGCGAGGGCGGGTGGCTGGCGAGCGACTCCGATCCGGAGGCTCGTATCGTCTATTCCGACAGCGAGCTCGCATACTGGATCCCGCTTCCGGGTCAGGAGCCGGCTGCTTCCCCCTCGCCGAAGGAAGATGCGTCGGGTGGCGGCGACGACGAGGCGGACGGTTCCGGCGTCTAGGGCGCTGTGGCCCCCGCTTTTGCCAGGCACACCCATTCCTGCTGTAATCAACCCCGGGCATGGGCGGAGGGCGACGGTCGTGAGAATCCTGGTTGCGGCGCTGGCGCTCTGGCTCCTGCCCGTGGCGCCGGCTGCGGCTGCCGCCTGCACCGTGTCGGAATACCGGCTCGCCAGCGCGAGCATGGGCAATCCGGCCTACAGGCTTCAGGTCTGCGGCCGCGAGGTGAAGCTCTCCCGAGGAGACCTGGTCTTCTTCGACGGAAGGGTCAACGACGAAGGCCCGTTCCTCGAAGGCAGCATCCCTAACGAGGACCGCTGCAGCACCGGACCGCTTCCCGCTGCGAGCCAGGAACTGCCCGACTGGCTGCGCGGGCCGCCGGCCGAACTCCGCATCAGCGTTAGCCAGCCGATTTTCGACGATGCCTGTCAAAAGAGTGGCGAGAGCGAAGTTGTCTACCGGTTCCTTGCCGCCGACGCAGCGTCGACCGGGCCGGCGCCGGACGATGCGAGCACCGCGCCCGCAGCCGATGCCGGCGAGGCCGGCCAATGCTGGCTGGTCGTCTACGGCACGTTCAAGCGCGCCGACTACGACGCGGCCAAGGCGCTGGTCGCCAGGATCGGCGAGGGCGTTTCGGTCGCCGATACCGACAATATCAGGAGCTTGCCGAAAGGGCGCTTTGCGGTCGTCGAGGGTCCCTTGTCCGAGGCGGACGCCGATGCCGCGCAGGAGAACACTAGGCCGGTCGCACCCAATTCCGTCATCGTTGCCGCCAATGATTGCGACGGCGTCGCGCCCGGGCCAAAGGTCGCCGACGTGCCGATGGAGCCGGCCTCGGGCGACGATGCGCCGGAGGAGCCGGCACCCGCCGACGCGCTGCCACCCGCCGATCCCGGCGAGCCGACGATCATCAACCTCCATGCCGCCGTCACCCCGGTCGGGAAGTGGCCGGAAGGAATTGCCTTCGACGGCTCCGACATTTGGGTGGCGGTGAGCGGCTCGCGTCAGATCGTGCGCGTCGATGCCGGGGAATTCGGGGTGAACGCCCGCGTCAATGTCGGACGCCTGCCGGTCGGCATGCTCGCCACCGCGGACGGCCGCATCCTGTCGCTCGTCGAGACCGACAGGAAGATCTGGCAGCAATCGCCCGGCGGCGGGAGGAGCGGCAATCTCGCCATCATCGGCGATTGCCCGCAGGCCTTTGCCGGCGACGGCCGCTTCGTCTGGGTGGCGACCTACGTCGGTTGCACCAGCGCTGCCAGCAAGGTCTTCCAGATCGACGCCCGTACCGGTCGCACGGTGCGGAGTTTCGACCTCGACGCCAACCTTTTCGATATCGCCGTCGGCAAGGGCGGCGTCTTCACCGTGCACGCCCTCGAGGACGAATCGGTCGTGCGCATCATCGACCCTGCCTCCGGCGAGGTCGGCCAGCTCGAACTGGCCGGTCAGCGGCTCCTCAAGATCGCCGCCAACGACAGCGGCGTCTTCGCCGGCGGGATCATGAACGATGCCGGCATCGTCGATTCGCTCGCCGAGCCTATCGGGCAGGCGCCGGTGCCGCAGCCGGTGATGGCGCTCGACGTGGACGATGACGGGACAGTGGTCGCCGCCGGCGAGGCCGGCGCGATCTACGTCCTCGCCAACAGCGAGGGCAGCCTGCATCTCCTCTTCACGATCGAGACCGATTTCGGTCAGTTCCGGCCGCAGGCAGTGCTCATCGCCGGCGACCGCCTTTACCTCACCACGCATGGCGAGGGCGACAACGGGTCCCTCCTCATGATCGACGGATGGCGGGATACGCTCGGCGGCACCGGCGACTAGACAGACAGCCACCGCGGAAAAGCGGCAAGGGAGAAAGCAATGGCCCGGACCAACTGGGCGGGAAACATCACCTACAATGCCGATCGCGTGGTTTCACCGGCGAGTGTCGCCGAGGCACAGGAGATCGTCCGCCGTGCGGCGAAGGTCCGCGTCCTGGGCTCGCGCCACTGTTTCAATCCCATCGCAGATACCGAAGGCGTCCACCTGTCCTTCGAGAATCTGAAGGGCATTTCGGTGGACAGGGCGAAGGGCCAGGTCACGGTCGCTGGCGGCGTCACCTATGGTGACCTCGGCCCGGCGCTATATGCCGAGGGCTACACGCTTCACAACACCGCATCGCTGCCGCACATTTCCGTTGCCGGCGCGACCGCGACGGCGACGCATGGCTCCGGCACCGCACTCGGCAGCCTTGCCACGGCCGTCGCCGCGCTCGAATTCATCGACGGCAGCGGCAATCTGGTCACGCTCTCCCGCGCCGGCAATCCCGACACGTTCCCCGGCGCCGTCGTCCATCTCGGTGCGCTCGGCGCCGTGACCGCAATCACCCTCGACGTCAAACCGGCCTTTGCCGTCCGCCAGGACATCTACCTCGACCTGCCGCATGCCCGGCTTGAAGCCGATTTCGACAGGATCATGGGAAGCGGGTACAGCGTCAGCCTCTTTACCGACTGGCAGCATCCGGCGATCGAGCAGCTCTGGGTGAAGAGCAGGGTCGATCCCGCCGTCCGGTGGGTCGCGCCCGACACCTTCGGCGCCAGGCCCGCCGGCCGGCCCATGCACCCGATCATGCATCTCGACGCGGTCCACTGCACCGAGCAGATGGGTGTCGCCGGCCCGGCCTATGACCGTCTGCCGCATTTCAAGGTCGGCTCCACGCCGGCGAGCGGTTCGGAACTGCAGGTCGAGTATTTCGTGCCGCTTCGCCACGCGGTCGCGGCAATCCGCGCTGTTCGTGCCTTCGGCCCGCGATTCGCCGGTCTGCTCATGGTTTCCGAGGTCCGCACCATCGCGGCCGACGACCTTTGGCTCAGCCCCTTCTGCAGTGAGGCCTGCGTCGCCTTCCATTTCTCCTTCGAGAAGGACTGGCCGAAGCTCAGGCAGCTTCTCCCCGACCTCGAAGCCGGGTTGATGCCGTTCGGCGTCCGGCCGCACTGGGGGAAGCTCTTCACCATGCCGGCGGCGAGCGTGCAGTCGCTCTATCCGAAGCTCCCAGCCTTCCGCGCTCTCATCGAGAAGCACGACCCGGCCGGCAAGTTCCGCAACACCTTCGTCGACCGCTACATCTTCGGCCAGTCCGGCGCCGGGACGTCGGCGTCGGGGGTGCCACAGCCCCGGTAGCGTGATGGCGGTGCAGCCGTTCGTCTACGAGAGCGCGCCGGTCCGGGTCGTGTTCGGCTCCGGAACCATCGCTGCCGTCGCCGAAGAAGCAGGCAGGCTCGGGGTTGCGCGCGCGCTGGTGCTGTCGACGCCGCAGCAGGAGGCGGTGGCGAAACGCCTGCTCGAAGCGCTCGGCGGGCGCGGCGCGGCGACCTTCACCGGGGCGCGCATGCACACGCCGACCGATGTCACCGACGCCGCGATGGCAATCGTCGCAGCAAAGCGCATCGACGGTACGGTCGCGATCGGCGGCGGCTCGACCACCGGCCTCGGCAAGGCGATTGGGCTCAGAACCGGCCTGCCGCAGATCGTCATCCCTACTACCTATGCCGGTTCGGAGATGACCAGTCTTCTCGGCGAGACCGAAGGGGGGCAGAAGAGGACGCTCCGCGACCCGCGCGTCCGGCCGAAGACGGTCATCTACGATGTCGAGCTTACCCTGACCCTGCCGCCGCTTCTGTCGCTGACGTCCGGGATCAACGCGATGGCCCACGCGGTCGAGGGACTCTATGCCCGCGACGGCAATCCGGTCCTCTCGCTGATGGCCGAGGAAGGCATCCGGGCGCTCGCCGCGGCCTTGCCGGCGATCGTGCGGTTGCCGGCCGATAAGGCGGCACGGAGCGATGCGCTCTATGGGGCCTGGCTCTGCGGCATCGTCCTCGGTTCCACCTCCGTCGCCATTCACCACAAACTCTGCCATGTCCTTGGCGGCGCGTTCGACCTGCCGCATGCGGAGACGCATACCGTCATCCTGCCCCACGCCGTCGCCTATAATGCGTCCGCCGTCCCGCAGGCGATCGCGCGCGTCGCAAGGGCGCTGGGTGTCAGCGATGCCGCCGGGGGCCTGTTTGACCTCGCGCGGAACGGCGGCGCGCCGACGGCGCTCCGCGACATCGGCATGCCGGAGGACGGCCTCGACCGTGCCGCCGATCTTGCGGTCGCGGATCCCTACTGGAACCCGCGGCCGATCGAGCGCACCGCGATCCGCGCCCTCCTCGGGCGGGCGTGGGCGGGCGAGAGACCGCGAACAGCGAGTGGCAGCAGCGAATAGGGCAATGAAGCCGGCGTTTTCCGCTACTCACCGCTCGCCCAATCGCCGATCGCCACCGAATTCGGGAGGAAATCTCGATGCGTGACTTCAACGAGACCACGGCGACCGCGGCGGTGCTCGAGCGCATGTCCGGGGCCGAGGATGCGCGCTTCCGGCAGGTCATGACCTCGGTCGTCACCCACCTGCACGCGGTCATCCGT
>Ga0070741_10008626_pt1 | contig 20309 bp, 16 predicted proteins | sample Coa_R1_4_FD_66440 | JGI IMG/M metagenome (GOLD analysis project Ga0070741, IMG submission 66440) | Surface soil microbial communities from Centralia Pennsylvania, which are recovering from an underground coalmine fire - Coalmine... | ecosystem: Environmental > Terrestrial > Soil > Unclassified ...
CGTGGACAACGAAGGTTGTTCATAGCAGCGTCTCCTTGTGATTGGGTTGGTGACGCTTTCCATTACACGGAGTCGCTGCTTTTTCTTCAACCTCTCAGCATTACTTTTTCATGACTACCTCTGATTCGACGGGAGACTTTATGCGAAACAGGTTTCTGCCTGCCTGTGCGTTACTGATCATGACACTGGGCGGGCTGGCCGTCAGTCGGGCCAGGTCTTCGGTTGCCGATTTCGATCTGGTCATTACGGGTGGCCGCATCGTTGACGGCACGGGCAATCCCTGGGTTGAAGCTGACGTGGCTGTCAAGGACGGGCTCATCGCCGACATCGGACGCATCGCTCCCGAACGCGCCGCGCGGGTGATTGACGCCCACGGCAAAGTCGTCGCGCCGGGCTTCATTGACGTTCACACGCACATCGAAGGCGGCATCACGCAGTTGCCGGGCGCGGAAAACTTTTTGCAAATGGGAGTGACTTCGGTGATCACCGGCAACTGCGGCGGCTCAGCGCTGCCCCTGGGCGAGTGGTTCGACAAACTCGAAAAGACAGGCATCTCGATCAACGTCGGCTCGCTCGTCGGGCACAACACAGTCAGGCGCGCGGGAATGAACGGGGATTTTGACCGCCCGCCGACGCCCGAAGAGTTGCAGCGCATGCGCGACCTCACGGCGCAGGCCATGCGCGACGGTGCGGTCGGCTTCTCGACCGGGCTCGAATACGTCCCCGGCACCTACGCGAAGACCGATGAGATAGTCGAACTCGCGAAAGTCGCGGCCCGGGCCGGCGGCCTTTACGCCACGCACATGCGCAACGAAGACGCGACGGTCGAAGAGTCCATCAAAGAATCGCTCGAAGTCGGCGCGCAGGCCGGCTGCCCGGTCGAAATCTCTCACTTCAAGATTTCGAGCCGCGCCCGCTGGGGTGCGAGCGCGATTACGGTGAAGATGGTCGCCGACGCCCGCGCGCGCGGACAGCAGGTGACCGTTGACCAGTACCTTTACCCAGCTTCCAGCACCGGCATCGGAATCCTGTTTCCTTCGTGGATTTTTGAGGGCGGAGACGAAAAACTCAAAGGGCGGTTGCAGGACCCGGCCACGCGCGCCCGCGTCAGACAGGAGATGATCGCGAAGGCCGAGAAGGGCGGCTTCAGTGATTTTTCGTTCGCCTACGTCGCCAGCCATCGCGCAAGGCCCGAATTCAACGGCAAAAACATCGCCGAGATCACGAAGCTGGTTCGTCAGAAATCAACGCCCGAAGAGCAGGCCGAGCAGGCGATTGAAATCCTGCTTGCGGGCGGGGCGCAGATGGTCCTGCACAAGATGTCCGATACTGATGTCGAACGAATCTTCCGCCAGCCCTTCACGATGGTGGCGTCAGACGCCGGAGTGATTGATGCCGCGAGCGAGAGCATCCCGCACCCGCGCGGCTTCGGCAACAACGCGCGCGTGCTGGGCGTGTACGTGCGCGAAAAGAAACTGGTCGGGCTTGAAGAAGCGGTCCGCAAAATGACCTCACTGCCCGCCGGGGTCTTTCGGTTGTGGGATCGCGGCCTGCTACGCCCGGGGATGGCCGCTGACGTAGTGATCTTCGACGAACAGACCGTCAGCGACCGCGCCACGTTCGAGCAGCCGAAGCAGTACGCCACCGGAATTGATTACGTGCTGGTCAACGGGCAGGTGGTGATTGAGAAAGGGAAGCACACGGGCGCGCGTTCAGGTCGTATTTTAAGGAGGCGAGGCAAGGACTCCTGACGAGGAGTTCAACTGTGATAGCATTCGTCGCATCCAGGCCACAGAAAGGAGATTGAATCCGTTATGTCTGTTGCAACCGTCTCCGATTACCTTGAAGCCATCGCGCACCTGCCGGAGGGCACCGCACTCCGGGCCGATGACGTTTCGTGGGAAGAGTACGAACAACTGCTGGAAGACCTCGGCCCGTCGTACTCAGTGCGAATCTTCTACGATCAGGGAAGGATGGAAATCTCATCCCCGGTATCTGCGCACGAAAAACCGACGAAAGTGATCAGTCGCCTGGTGAACGTTCTGAGCGATGAACTGGATATTGATATTGAATCGCTCGGCTCAACCACGCTGAAGAGACAGATCGAAGAGGCAGGGGCAGAACCGGACGACAGCTTTTATATCCAGAACGCATCCGCGATCATCGGCAAGCTTGACGTGACGCTTGAACATGACCCGCCGCCGGACATTGTGGTGGAAAGCGATCACACCAGTTCCTCGCTCGACAAGTTCGCGATTTACGCTGCGCTGGGAGTGCCGGAAATCTGGCGCATCACCAAACGTCAGGTTCGCATCTGGCTGCTCGAAGGAAATGTTTATAACGAATCACCTGTCAGCCGCGCCTTCCCGTTCCTTCCGGCGCAAACGCTCAACGAGTTTCTGGCGAGGGGGCTGGCCGAAGGGGAAAGGAAGGCGGCGCGGGCATTTCGTGAATGGGTGAGGGGAAATCGTCAGAAACCTTCCTGACACCCCTCAGCAGAAAACACGTCTGATCTATGAAGCTGCCTGTTCCAAAACTCCTGTTTGTAATTTTGCTGGTTGTCTTGTGTTGCTCTTCAGCAATCTCTCAGGTTCGGGTCAGCTTGTACAAAAACGGTCGTGAATGTGTCTCACACATCGCATCGGAAAACAGATTGCTGAATGCCGTCAGACGAGGTGACCTGATCGAGGTAAAGCAACTGCTTCGTCAGGGCATCAACGCTAATGCCAGGGATGACTGTCAGGTTTCAGCCCTGACGTATGCCGTAGACATCATGAGGCCCGATATCGTGGAGGAACTCATCGCTGCCGGAGCGGATGTCAACGCCATAGACAACTTCCATCATTATCCACCATTACTGTGGGCGCTTGACCCAAGCGATGAAGATGACAGGAAGAAAGGTTATGAGATCGTCAGATTGCTGGTCGAAGCAGGCGCCGACGTAAATTTGAAGGGGCAATCTGATCAAACTGCTCTGATCCGTATTGTGCTTGCGGGGAATGAGGAGATGACGGCCTGGCTGCTGGCCCATGGGGCAAAGATCAATGACACTGGTGCGGAAGGAAGGACGGCGTACAGCTATGCCGCTCAGGCAGGATTCAGAAATCTGAAAAAGATGTTGCTCGCCGCCGGGGCCGATCCAAAAATCGGGATGAAAGAATACAGGGAAGAGTTCGGCGAACGAGCTTTTTTCCAAGCCGCCTCGGATGGGCGGACGGATATTATAGAGGCGATGCTGGCGGATGGATTCAATGTCAATCAGACCAACGTGTCTGGCGTGACTGCTCTGATGAGGGTCGTGGAAGACAGTACACTCGACACATTGCTGAAAGCCGGCGCTGATCCGAACCTGAAGGATAATGCGGGGTTCACCGCCCTGATGTGGGCCGCCATTTTCGGGCAGGAATATCAAGTGAAAAGGCTGATTGGAGCCGGGGCCGATGTGAATGCCAGATCGCGTGACGGGCGGACTGTGCTTGGGCAGGCGGCACCGCGAGTCAGGGATATACTTATTCGGGCAGGAGCCAGATGATAACGTCACAGCATTCATTACACCGGAACTATCTCAGCGCTCATATCGAATTCGTATCTTTCAAGTGCTAACCCTCGATACCCCACTCGTCGAACTTCATCTTCACGGCCTGCCGCGCATCGGGCAGGTGACGGCGCACAAACTCGCGGTCGAGATGGCGGCGATTGCGGCGAAACCTGACGCGCGTGAGGCGACAGTCGAAGACCTGCTGCATTACCTGCCGATGCGCTACGAAGACCGCTCGCGGCTGGCGCACGCTTCGGAACTGAGCGACGGGCAGGAGGCTTCAATCGAAGTCATGGTGCGCGTGGGCGGGATCATCCCGCTCAAGGGCGGCCGCCTGAAGATGTATGAGTTCATCGCTTCGGACGGGGAATCGCAGGTGCGCGCCTACTGGTGGAATCAGATCTACCTGACCAGAGTCTTTTCGCGCGGCTCGCACGTCATCCTGTTCGGGCGGTGGAAGTGGAACAAGTATAAAAGCTACTTCGAGGCCGAAAATCCCGACTACGAGATTCTGACTGACGAAGATGACGACCCCGAAACTGCGGCGATTCACACGGCGCGGCGGGTGCCGATTTACCGCAAGCTCGGCGATTTCCGCACGCGGCAGCTGCGCTCGATCTTTCATCACGTCATCTCGAGCCTCGACCCGAACATTGAAGAGTCGCTGCCTGCCGATATCGTCGCGCGCAACAACCTGATCCCGCGCGGCGAAGCTTTCCGCAAGGTCCATTTCCCCGCCGATGACGCGCCGATTGAGCATTACAGCGAAGCGAAATCGCCCGCGCACCGGCGACTGATCTTTGAGGAATTCTTCTGGCTCTCGATGGCGCTGGGCGTGCGGCGCGGCGAGCGCGTCTCCGAACCGAAAGGCGCGATCATCGAAATCACCGACCGCGTGCGCGAAGCCGTCCGCGCCATCCTGCCTTTCTCGCCGACGGGCGCGCAGAAGCGGGCGTTGAAAGAGATCGTCGAGGATATGACCAGCGACAAGCCGATGAACCGGCTGTTGCAGGGCGACGTCGGCAGCGGCAAGACTATTGTGGCCGTACAGGCGATGGTCGTCGCGGTCGAGAACGGCTACCAGGCTGCGCTGATGGTCCCGACGGAAATTCTGGCCGAACAGCACGCGCGCAATATCAAACGCATCGTCGCCAATGGCGGCGGGCCTTACCGCGTCGAACTGCTGACCGGAAGCCTGAAGTTAAAGGAAAAACGTGAAATTCAGGAAGCCATCGCCGCCGGTGAAGTGGACATCGTCATCGGGACTCACGCGATCATTCAGGACGCCGTCGAATTCAAGCAACTCGGTCTGGCGGTGATTGACGAACAGCACCGTTTCGGCGTGATGCAGCGCGCCGAGATTCGCCGCCGGGGCCTTAACCCCGACGTGCTGGTGATGACGGCGACGCCGATCCCGCGCAGTCTGGCGATGACGGTTTACGGCGATCTGGAAGTATCAGTGATTGACGAACTGCCGCCCGGTCGCACGCCCGTTTCGACGCACGTGCGCGGCGAAGACCGGCGCGAAAAGATTTACGAATTCGTCCGCGACCAGATCAAACAGGGCCGCCAGGCTTACGTTGTTTACCCGATCATTGAAGAAAGCGAAAAGCTCGACCTGCGCAACGCGACCGAGATGTATGAAAACCTGCGCCTCGAAGTCTTCCCCGAATTCAAAATCGGGCTGTTGCACGGAAGGATGAAGCCGGCGGAGAAGGAAGAGGTGATGCGCGCTTTCGTCGCCAGTGAAATGCAGATTCTGGTGGCGACGACGGTGATCGAGGTCGGCGTGGACGTGCCGAACGCCTCGGTGATGCTGATCGAACACGCCGAGCGGTTCGGACTGTCACAGCTTCATCAATTGCGCGGTCGCGTCGGTCGCGGCGCGGCGGAAAGTTATTGCATCCTGCTCGCGCAGTTTCAGAAGACGAAGGAGTCGCGCGAGCGGCTGAACATTATGGAGCAGACTACGGACGGCTTTAAGATCGCGGAGAAGGATCTGGAGCTGCGCGGCCCCGGCGAGGTGATGGGGACGCGGCAGTCAGGCATCCCGGCGTTCCGGGTCGCCAACATCGTCCGCGATCAGAAGATTCTGGAAGTGGCGCGGCGCGAGGCGGATTACATGCTCGACGAGCGCGGGCGCACGCGCGAGACGGATCAGTTAATTCAGCACGTCAAAAGTCAGCCGCGTTTCGGGCTGGCGCGGGTCGGATGAAGCGGCTTGACTGACCCGGGCTGTCTGGCTATGATCATGCCCGCTTTGAGATTGAAATCTCACCACTGGTTTTTGATTGTGGGGCTATAGCTCAGTTTGGAAGAGCGCTTGAATGGCATTCAAGAGGTCAGGGGTTCGAGCCCCCTTAGCTCCACCAATTCCCTCCTCAGCATCTCAACGTGCGATTCAAATTCATAATCCTTCGCCCAGCGAATCTTTTGCTGCTGGTTGTTCTTTGGGCAGAACGTATGTCTGCTCATTATCCGGGCAATATACGGCGAATACATCAATTTCATTCTCGCCGTAGCTGCGGGGCTTCAGCGTATGGCCGCTGAATCGCTGCATCGGAAAAAGGATGCAACCATCCCGCAGTCTCCCCGTTTTCACCTGCACCTTCAAAAACTGCTCTCCGGTATCAACCACCAGGTCGTAAGGCGCGCCGCCACCGAAGGGCAGCGAAACAATGAACCCGGCCTGCAGGTAAGCCGCAAGAACTTTCGATTCACTCACGTTGCCTTTCCCTGTAGTGTGTCCATTCATTGATGTGGCCCCCATTTGATGATTGTCATTCTGAGGACCAAAACTACTCCACTCTTCTTCATCGGGGCAAGGGAGTCGCGGCGCGTAAAGTCACAGATTGCGGTGACAGCGCATTTTGCTATAATCCGCCCTGTTCAGGCAGCAGATTTTCCAGTCCCCGACCCGCACGCTTATCATGAGTCTGCACAATCAGGCCGTTGATTCATCTGATTTGATTCATCCCCGGCAGGTGACTCAGGAACCGAAGAAACCAGTGAAAAAGGAACGTCTCGACAAACTGCTCGTGGCGCGCGGGCTGGCCGACACGCGGGCGAAGGCGCAGGCGCTGATTCTGGCCGGCAAGGTCTTTGCCGACGGGCAGCGGCTGGACAAGGCGGGACAACTGGTGGCAGCGGACGCCGCCCTGACGGTGAAAGAACCGATGCCTTACGTCAGCCGCGGCGGGTTCAAACTGGCGGCTGCGCTCGATCATTTCAAGGTGGATGCCGGCGGGAAACTGTGTCTCGACATCGGCGCTTCGACGGGCGGGTTCACTGACTGCCTGCTGCAACGCGGCGCGTCGCGCGTCGTGGCGCTCGACGTCGGGCATGGGCAGCTCGACTGGAAGCTCAGGCAGGACGCGCGCGTCGAAGTCCGTGAGAATGTCAACGCGCGTTACCTCAAACCTGAAGACTTCAATGAATGCTTCGACCTCGCGGTCGCCGACGTTTCGTTCATTTCGCTCCGTAAGATTCTGCCGGTCGTTCCGGCACTCGTGAAGCCGGGGGCACAGGTGATCACGCTCATCAAGCCGCAGTTTGAAGTCGGGAGGGATGAAGTCGGCAGGGGCGGGATCGTGCGCGACGAAGCCGCTCAGTTGCGGGTGGCCCGGGAAATTACAGAATTTGCCGCCGGCATCGGGATGCGTTCACGAGGCGTGATCGAATCCCCGATCCTCGGCGCGGACGGCAATCGCGAATTCCTCTGCTGTTTCGATTGCCGCACCGAATCGTAAAGAGTCCGCGTTACTCATCAATCATTTCAGAAAGGGATTATTGTGGATCACAAACAACAGTTGCTCGATAAGATCGCTTCGCACACGGCGCGCGTCGGCGTCATCGGCCTCGGCTACGTCGGGCTGCCGCTGGCCGTCGAATTCGCCGGGGCCGGGTTCAAGGCCACCGGCTTCGAGGTTGACCCGCGCAAGGCGGAGACGATCAATCGCGGCGAGTCGTACATCATTGACGTGGCGACGGAGACGCTGGCAAAGCTTGTCAAGGCCGACAAGCTTCAGGCGACCACCGATTTCACGGCGCTCAGGGAGCAGGACATCATCATCATCTGCGTGCCGACTCCGCTCCGGAAAACCAAGGAGCCGGACGTCTCCTTTATCCTCGCGGCGGCGGAAAAAATTCAGGCCACTTTGCGCCCGGGGCAACTCGTGATCCTCGAATCAACCACCTACCCCGGCACGACCGACGAGGTGCTGCGCCCGATGTTTGACGAAAAAGGCCTCGTGATTGACCGGGACTACTTCCTGGCCTTCTCGCCCGAGCGGGTTGACCCGGGTAACGAGCGGTTCAATACGAAGAACATTCCCAAAGTCGTCGGCGGCGTGACCCGGGACAGCGCGGACGTGGCCGGGGCGGCTTACGGGGCCATCGTCAACAACGTGCATCGCGTCGCTTCGGCTCGCGCGGCGGAGATGGCCAAGCTGCTCGAAAACACCTTCCGCTCGGTCAACATCGCGCTCGTCAACGAACTCTCGCAGCTCTGCCACACGCTCGGGATTGACACCTGGGAAGTGATCGAGGCCGCGGCGACCAAGCCGTTCGGCTTTATGGCGTTCTATCCGGGGCCTGGCATAGGTGGGCATTGTATTCCGCTCGACCCGCATTATCTTTCATGGAAGGCGCGGATGCACGGCTTCGAAGCGCGGTTCATTTCACTGGCCGAGGAAGTCAACTCGCGCATGCCGGAGCATGTGGTCGAACTGGTGACGCAGGGCTTGAACAAGCACCGCAGGTCCGTCAACGGCTCGCGTGTGCTGATGCTCGGCGTCGCTTACAAGCGCGACATTGATGACGTGCGCGAAAGCCCGGCGCTCGGCATCATCGAAAAGCTGATGAAACTCGGCGCCGAAGTCAGCTATCACGACCCGTTCATCCCCGAGATCAGGCTCGAAGGTGACGGGCACGAGAAACTCCAGAGCATCGAACTGACCCGGGAAGCCGTCGGCCAGGCCGATTGCGTGCTGATCGTCACCAATCACAGCCGGGTTGATTACAAGTGGGTCGCCGAGAACGCAAGGCTCGTGGTTGACACGCGCAACGCCACGCGCAGCCTGAAAGATCACAAGCTTGACGAGAAGATCATCAGGCTGTAAGCAATCGTCTTCAGCTATAATGCGGTCAGTTTCCGTTCGCACTTCAGCCCGCGTGAAACTGACCGCGTGATTTGTACTCAGCCCCAGTCTCAAAGGGATATGCTGAAACAGCCTGTCACCCCGCTGCTGATAAACGCCCTGCTGGTCCTTTGCCTGACGCCTGTGGGGCTGATAAATAAAGTTTATGCGCAGCCGCCGCAGCAAGCCACTTCCGGGGAATCGGCGCGTGGCATTCAGCTCTACAATCAAGGCAGGGATAAGGAGGCGGTTGCGGCGCTGCGCGCCGCGACAAAGAAAAACGAAAATGACGCCGAAGCATGGCACTTTCTCGGGCTGGCGCTGCATCACCAGGGGAAGCCCAAGGATGCGCGCAAGGCCTTCGAGCGTGCCGTCAGGCTGCGTCCTGATTACGTGCCGGCCCGAGCCGGGCTGGCTTATATGCTCCTGCTGGAGAACAAGCATAAGGATGCCGTAAAGGAAGCGGAGCAGGCGCTGAATTACGACCCACAGAATGCCGAAGCTAATTACGTCGTTGCCACGGTGCGGCTGTATGAGGGCGCTTGGGAAGAAGTTATTCAGCGCACCAGCGAAATCTCAAAGGCTCACCCTGAATTCCCTGCCGCATGGGTGTTGAAGACTCAGGCGCTTGTCGGGCTGTTTGCCAAAGGGCATCAACCAGAGGGCAAAGCGGGAGGCACGTCTGATTTCAGACTCCTCGGTGAAGCCGCCGAGAGCCTGGAAAAATTTCTTCAACTCTCCCCGAGAGGAGCCGATCCCGCCATGAAATTCTGGCGCGAACAACTGGAGTGCCTGAAAATGTATGCCAGCCTCGCCGACAAAACAAATCCCAACCCTTTGATTACCAGCTATCGGGAAGCGACTATGAAGCCCGTCATCCTTCACAAGGAAAGAGCGAGCTATACTGAAGAAGCACGCCAGAACAAAGTTCAGGGGACTGTAGTCCTCATGATGATTGTGGATGAAAACGGGAGAGTCAGATCCCCGATTGCCCTGAAACCACTTCCCCACGGGCTGACGGAATCATGCGTCAGAGCTGCTTACGCCATGCGCTTTAAACCCGCTGAAAAGGATGGCAAGCCTGTTGCTGTTATCCTGTCGGCCGTTGAGTTTTCGTTTGAAATCTTCTGAGCCGTGCCCCGTATTCTTTTCCCAGCCTGCCTGATTGCCTGCTTTATTTAGCCCGCCTGATTACGTTATCATCCTGATTCTTTCACCCAATGCGCGAATTAGAAGATGGCAACTGACTATGTCCACTGAAACCGTTGTTGACCTGAAAAATACCGTTAACCTCCCGAAAACCGACTTCCCGCTCAAGGGGAATCTGGCACAGAACGAGCCGCTGCGCCTGAAGAAGTGGGAGGAGATGAGGCTTTACGACAGGCTGAGGGAAGTCCGCGCGGGCCACCCCCTGTTCGTCCTGCACGACGGGCCGCCTTACGCGAACGGGAAAATTCACCTCGGCCACGTGCTCAACAAGGTCCTCAAGGATTTCGTCGTCAAGTCGCGTTCGATGATGGGCTACTGGGCGCCGTACGTGCCGGGCTGGGATTGTCACGGGCTGCCGATTGAGATCAAGGTCGAAGAGGAACTCGGCGCGAAAAAACAGGACATGCCCGTCATCGAGATCCGCCGCGCCGCGCGCAAACACGCGGAAAAGTTCGTCGCCTCGCAGCGCGAGGATTTCAAACGGCTGGGCATCCTCGGCGAATGGGAGAATCCCTACCTGACGATGAATTACAAGTACCAGGCCGACATCGTGCGCGCCTTCGGCCGGTTCGTCGAGCAGGGGTCGGTCTACAAGGGCATGCGCCCTGTCCACTGGTGCATCAGCTGCCAGACGGCGCTCGCCGAAGCCGAGGTCGAGTACAAGGAACACACGAGTTGGTCCGTTTATGTAAAGTTTCCGTTCCCCGACGCGGCTGAAGTTGACGAATCGCTCGCGGGCAAAAATGTGAGCATCGTGATCTGGACGACGACGCCCTGGACGCTGCCCGCGAACCTCGGCATCAGCTTCAACCCGGGCTTTGAGTACAGCGCGGTCGAAGTCGGCAGTGAGGTATTCATCGTGGCCACCGGCCTGCTCGAACAGGTCGCGGCCAAAGTCGGGTGGGCGAGTTACAAGGTCATTGCGACGATCAGCGGCGAGCGGTTTGACCGGCTGAAGGCGCGGCACCCGTTCGTTGACCGCGACAGCCTGCTGATGCTCGGCGATCACGTCACGCTCGATGCCGGGACGGGCGCGGTGCATACGGCGCCGGGGCACGGTTATGAAGACTACGTAATCGGGAAGCAGTATGGGCTCGAGATCTACAACCCGGTGGACAATCGCGGCTATTTCATGAAAGACGTGCCGCATTTCGCCGGACAGCGCGTCGTGACGCTCGGGAAAAACGACCCCGACGGCAACCGGGCCGTCGTCGCGCACCTGAAAGAGATCGGCGCGCTGCTCGCGGACGAAAAGTTCGAACACTCATACCCGCACTGCTGGCGCTGCCACAACCCGGTGATCTTCCGCGCCACGCCGCAGTGGTTCATCTCGATGGATGGGTCGGGGCTCAACGAGCGCTCCATCGCCGCCTGCGACCGCGTCGAGTGGGTCCCCGAGTGGGGCAGGGAGCGGATGAAGAATATGTTCCGCGACCGCCCCGACTGGTGCATCTCGCGCCAACGCGCGTGGGGCGTGCCGATCACGGTCTTTTACTGCGACGACTGCGGCGAAACGCTCTGCGACCCGAAAATCATCAGTCACGTCGCGGATATTTTCGAGCGGGAGTCCGCTGACGCCTGGTACCTGCGCGAGGCGAAAGACCTGCTGCCCGAGGGCGCCCGGTGCGGTTGCGGCTCGGCGAATCTGCGCAAGGAGATGGACGTTCTCGACGTGTGGCTCGATTCCGGCACCAGCTCGATTGCGGTACTCAAGGAATATGGGCTGCCTTACCCGGCCGACGTCTACCTCGAAGGCGGCGATCAGTTCCGGGGCTGGTTCAATTCGTCGCTGGTGGTGGGGCTGGAGGTGAAGGGCGCGCCGCCGTACCGCACGGTGATCACTTACGGCTGGGTCCTGAATACCGAAGGCGACAAGATGTCGAAAACGAAGGGCAACGCCGTCGAGGCGGAAAAGGTGATGAAACAGAGCGGGGCGGAGATTCTGCGGCTGTGGTGTTCGGCGCTCAATTACCACGAAGACATGCGCGTCTCGCAGGAAATCCTGACGCGCGTTTCGGACGCTTACCGCAAACTGCGCAACACGGCGCGCTACTGTCTGGGCAATCTCGACGGCTTTGATTACGGGCGCGACCGCGTGCCGGTCGAGCAGATGGTTGAAATTGACCGCTGGGCTCTGGCCGCGACGAACGAGCTGGTCGAGCGGGCGCTCGCGGCTTACGGGAGCTATGAATTCACCGACGTCTACCAGATGCTCTACAACTTCGCGACGGTGGAATTGTCGGCGCTCTATTTCGACATTATCAAGGATCGGCTCTACACGTACGCGCCGAAATCGCCGGAGCGGCGTTCGGCGCAGACGGCGCTTTACGAGATCGTGACGCGGCTGGCCCGGCTGCTCGCCCCGCTGCTGGCTTTCACGGCGGATGAAATATGGGAGAATATCCCGGGCGCCACGGCCGAGGCGGCCTCTGTGCATCTGACGGTCTTCCCGACTGCCGATGAAAAACTGGAGGATGAGCAGCTGCTGGCGCGGTATGTAAGATTGTTCGAGATTCGTGATTTCGTCTTGAAAGCTCTTGAAGGTGCGCGCAATGGAAAAATGATCGGTGCGGCACTGGAAGCTAAAGTTATTATCAAGACGAACAACAAGGAGGAGCGTCAATTCTTGGAGTCATTCGGCGAATCTCTACGCTTTATATTTATTGTTTCTCAGGTCGAGTTTGAATCGGTTACTTCTGATAAAGAAGTTTTTGAAGCTCATATTACCCGTGCTGATGGGCAGAAGTGCGAGCGGTGCTGGAACTATACGACCGATGTCGGCGTTAATCCGAAGTACCCGGGGGCCTGCGGGCGGTGCGCCGTGAATATCGAGGCGATGCAGACAACATGATCTGGCGGTTGGGTGATCAAAGGAGAGCTTATGTCTGAGGACAACACCGAATCATTGAACGGCAGTTCGACCAATCCGACCCCGTTTGAGGCTTTCGTTCGGCAGCAGTTCGAACTCCTCAATAGTCGGATGGACGCCTTAAGGGCGGAGATGGTCGAGCGTTTCGTGCAGGTCAGTCGTCAGACGCTTGAAGTAAGAGATCAGGTGAGCGGACTGAAGGAGGACATCAGAGATCTCAATGATAAGGTGGATGTTTTTGTCAGGGAGAATTTGCGCATCAAGCGTGATCTGCGGGAGATACAGGATTCCCTGAGTCCAAAGAATTAGCTGGCGACGCGAATGAGAATACCGAAGAATTAACCCGGGCGGCTGACTTTCCAATGAAAAACAAGCAGTTTTATTTCATCATCATCGTCGTCATTCTGGTAACCGATCAACTGACCAAGCTGTGGGCGACGGCGAAGCTGCTGCCGGTCGGTTCGATGGAAGTGATCGAGGGGCTGTTCCGCCTGAGTTACGCGCGTAACCGCGGGGTGGCCTTCAGCCTCTTCGCCGACAGCCAGTTTGAGGTGAAGTGGGTTTTTTCGGCCATCTCGGCGCTGGCCGCGCTCGCCGTCTTCGGCTATCTCGTGCGGACCGCGGCCGTCAGCGTGCGGCTGAATCTGGCGCTGGCGCTGCTGCTGGCCGGGATCACGGGCAACCTGATTGACCGCGTGCGGCTCGGTGAGGTCGTGGACTTCCTGGACTTTCACTGGTTCGAGCGCTTCACGTGGCCGACCTTCAACGTGGCCGACGCGGCGATCTGCGTGGGCGCGGTGCTGCTGGCGCTGGAGATGATGAAGGAAGAGCGGGCGGCCAGTCACCAGGCGCAGGCGGTGAGTCAGGTTTCAGAGCAGAGCGGCGTCAGCTCTTCGGAATGAAAGAATAGAGTCAGAAGTCGGAAGGATGAAGGATGAATCAGAAACCTGCCCGACTCATCGTTCATCGTTCTGACTTCATCCCAGGCCTCGTCAATGTTTCCTGAACTTTTCAAAATCCCCGGAATCAATTTCACGCTGAACACCTACGGCCTGCTGATGGCGGTCAGCTTCATCGTCGGCTTTTATGTCATGTCGCGGCTGGCCGGGCGCGACGGGCTGGACCGGAACAGGGTGTATGACCTGGGTTTGTGGGTGCTGGCGGCCTCGCTCGTCGGGTCGAAGGCACTGATGGTCATCACCGAATGGGACGATTATTACCGCGACAACCCGGGGCAGATATTCTCGCTGGATTTCTTCCGCTCGGCGGGGGTCTTTTACGGCGGCTTCATCGGCGCGGTCATCGCCTCAGTGATCGTCATGCGGATTTACAAATTGCCGTGGTGGCGCACGGCGGATGCTTTTGCGCCGGGCATCGCCATCGGGCAAACGATTGGCCGGCTCGGTTGTTTCAGCGCGGGCTGCTGCTGGGGCAAGCCGACAACCGCCTTCTGCGGCGTGCATTTCAGCGAGCGCGGCCACGAAGTCACCGGGGTCCCGACCGTCGTCGGCCACCTGACCGACGGCGCGCAGCGCGAAGTGTGGTCGCAGAAACTCGGCGGGCTGCTCGCGCCGCTGCGCCTGCACCCGACGCAACTTTATGAAGCCGGGGCCACGCTCGTGATTTTTGGCGTGCTGATGTGGATGAGCCGCCGCCGTCGCTTCGAGGGACAGATCGTGCTGGCTTATGCCGCGATGTATGCCGTCGCGCGTTTTGTGATTGAGTTCTGGCGCGACGACCCGCGCGGCGCGCTGCTCGGGCTCTCGACGTCGCAGTTCATCGCCATCGTTGTGTTCGCCGGCGCGATCGCGCTACTGATTCAGCGAACCCGCCACCCCAAGCCGCTCGTGAAAACCGAAGAGCAGCGCGCTTCGTGACTGTGGCCCGCGCCTCCGGCACTCGCGTTCATTATGCGTCTCGCTTACTTCAGCCCCCTCCCGCCGAGCAAATCAGGCATTGCTGATTACAGCGCCGAATTGCTCCCCTGTCTGGCGCGCGGCGCGGAGGTCTCCGTTTTCGTCGAACATCCGGCGGAGCTGAAGGCGAATCAGGGGCGCGCGGATTACGCGGTTCATGACGTGCTGCATTTTACCGGGATTCATCGGGAGCAGCCGTTCGACCTGTGCATTTATCATCAGGGCAACAACCCGCATCACGAATACGTTTACGATTGCGCGCAGCAGGTGCCGGGACTGCTCGTGCTGCACGAACACTGCCTGCACCACCTGATCGCGTGGAAGACGCTGGGGCGCGAGGACGAAGAGGGCTATCGGGACGAGATGTTTCACGCCTACGGGCGGCGCGGGTCGCGGCTGGCCGGGATGCGCGCGACGGGCGTGGGCAGCGATTACCAGCAGTTCCTGCTGCCACTCAACAGGCGGCTGATCGAAAATAGTCTGGGCGTCGTCGTTCACAACGATTACGCGGCCTCGCAGCTGGAACTGCCTTCCGACGGCAGACCCAGACCCGTGGCCGTGATCCCGCATCACCTTTCGCCGAAGGTTTACGATCTCGACCGGCTGGATGCGGCCGAATGCCGGCGCGCGTTGCGGCTGCCGGAGGAGGGGTGGATCGTCGCCTCGTTCGGTTTCGTCACTCAGGCCAAACGCATCCCTGTTCTGCTCCGGGCTTTCAGGCGGCTGCTGGCGATGATGCCGCAGGCGATGTGTCTGATCGTCGGCGAAGATCACTGGAAGTGGAGCGTCGCGCCCCTGATCAAAGGGATGGGGCTCGAGGAGAGCGTGCGGCTGACTGGTTACACGGGCGAGCAGGATTTCTTCCGCTACCTCAAGGCCGTTGATGCCGTCGTCAACCTGCGCTACCCGACCGCCGGCGAGACTTCCGGCACCCTCGTCCGCGCGCTCGGCGCGGGCCTGCCCGTGATCGTTTCCGACTTCGGCCAGTTCGGCGAATTGCCGGATGACGTCTGCCTGAAAGTTTCTCCCGGCCCCGACGAGGAGCGGCAACTCTACGCCCAGCTGCGCAAGCTGGCTTACCGCCCCACGTTGCGCGAGCAGTTGAGCCGCAACGCCGCACACTGGGCGCGCACGGAATGCGCCGTCAGCCGCTGCGCCGCCCGCTATCTGGCTTTTGCCGAACAGCTCACCCCGGGGGCGCGGGCAGGGCGCCCGCCCAGGCTGCGATCCACAGATAATTCAGAAGCCCACGATGATCGAAAGCAGGCGCTCGGGACGCGCGCGCTCCCGGGGATCACACCCGACCCGGCGGAAGCGATTGATTACGTCGCGGGCTTTTTCACCGACGATCCGAACGCGAGCGGTTACCTGCAACTGCACCGGGGCCGCATCATTGAAACGCTCAGCCTGATTCCGAAAGGCGACGGGCACGGGCGGCTGCTCGAACTGAGCAGCTACCTGCATATGACGCCGCTCGTCAAACGCTGCGGCGGCTACGGCGAGATCGCGATCACCGGCTGGTGGCAGGGCGAATCGCGCGAAATCATTCAGCGCATCCGCCATGCCGTGACCGGCGAGGAGATGGCCTTCCCGATGCAGAACGTGGATGCCGAGCGCGACCGCTTCCCTTACCCCGACGAATACTTCGACGTCGCCCTCTGCTGCGAGATCATCGAACACCTGACCGAAGACCCGATGCACATGCTGATCGAGCTGAATCGCGTGCTGAAATGGGGCGGCCGGGTGGTGCTGACGACGCCGAACATCGCGAGCGCCTTCAGCCTCGGCAAGGCGCTCGCCGGCAACAGCCCTTACGTATACGGCGAGTACAACCTCAAGAGCCGCGCTGACCGCCACAGCCGCGAATACACGCCTGGTGACGTGAAGACCGTGCTTGAAGCCGCCGGGTTCAAGGTCGAGCGCCTCTACACCCGGGACCTCTGGTGCGAAACCGATGAGCCGTTCGTCGAGTGGCTGGTGAAGACCACCGGTGTCCCGAAGGAAATGCGCGGCGACAACATCTTCGCCGTCGGGCGCAAAGCGAGCGCGCAGATCGAGCGCTACCCGGACGGGTTGTATGACTGAAGGCAGAAGGCAAAAGGCAAATATCAAAAGGCAAAAGATCGGCACTTTATTCATTCGACCGAAGGATTTCCTTCCGTATTCCACTTTTGCCCCCTGCCTTTTACCTTTTGCCTTTTGATTTTCCCCATGATTTCCGTTCAGAACGTCTCCAGGCTCTATCGCATCTACGACAGCCCGTCGGGTCGGCTGAAGGAGATACTGCTGCGCGGGCGGCGGAAATATCACCGCGACTTTCTGGCACTGCGGGATGTCAGCCTGGAGGTGCGGACGGGGGAGACGGTCGGCGTGATCGGGCGCAACGGGGCGGGGAAATCCACGCTCCTGCAGATCATCGCTGGCATCCTGAAACCGACCGAAGGGGACGTGCGGGTCGAGGGGCGCGTGACGGCGCTGCTCGAACTCGGCAGCGGCTTCAACCCCGAATACACCGGGCGCGAAAACATCCTGATGAGCGGGCAGATTCTCGGCTTCAGCGAGGAAGAGATGCGCGGGCGGCTGGATGTGATCGTGCAATTCGCCGAACTGGAAGCTTTCGTGGATCAGCCGGTCAAAACCTACTCGACCGGCATGCTCATGCGGCTGGCGTTCGCTTCGGCAATCCACGTTGACCCGGACGTGCTGATCGTGGATGAAGCGCTGTCGGTCGGCGACGTCTACTTCCAGCGCAAGTCGCTGGACCGCATGGAGCATTTCCGGCGCGCGGGCAGGACGGTGCTGTTCGTGACGCACGACCCGGCGCTCGTGCAGCGCTTCTGCGACAAGGCGCTCTGGCTCGAAAGCGGTCAGGCGCAGATGTATGGCCCGGCGCACGACGTGGTCACCCGCTACCAGGCGTTCTGTGAAAGGCTCGAAGGCGAGCGGTTGCGGGCCGTGGCCGCGGCCGGGGGCCCGGTCGGGAGCCTGAGTTTAGAGGCGCACGAACACATCCTGCGCGAATTGAAAATGATCGGCTCGCGCTGGGGCAACGGTCGGATTCGCTTTACCGGGGTGGAGATGATCAACGCCGCCGGTGAAGCCGTCTGGGTGTTCAGAACGGGCGACGAAGTCACGATCAGGCTGCAGCTCACGGCCGAGAATGATTACCCGAATCCGGTCTTCGCGATTGACATCCACCGTTACGATGGGATCTTCGTCAGCAGCGTCAATAACCACGACACGCACACGGTTTCGCTGCCGGTCCGTCGTGGCGCGAACGCGCTCGAACTGCGCATCCCGCGGCTGGAACTGCCGCTCGGCGTTTACTATCTCTCGCTCAAGGCTTACACCGAAAGCGGGGCGCCGGCATGGGATGACCCGGCAGACATTCATCATCAGATGTATCAGTTCAATGTGTTGACCGACCGCGTGATTCACGGGCTGTTGCGCCTGGATGCGGAGTGGCAGCCCTCGCGGACCATGCCGCAGCCGGCGCCGGAGTCTGAATCACCGGTCCCCGCGGCAACGTCGTAGGCTTCGATTTTTCCTCGAAACTCTCCGAAAAAATCCATCCGGCTTGACAGCCACCGGGCATGGGCATAGTTTATCTGCCACCGGCAGACAATCTAACCGATCAGCATCGTAAGCAGTAACTGTAAGACAACAGCCAGAGCTTTCGGGGGAAAGCTCTAACTGAAAGGAGCAGTGTCACATGAAGTTCATCCGACTTTTGAGCGTAGCTGCGATTCTCCTCAGCGTAGCGATGCTGTCGGCTCCGGCAAAAGCGGATCCGATCACCTTTGTAGCAAACCTGAACGGCGCTAACGAAAGGCCGACTCCGAACAACACTACCGGGTCAGGTGTGGCAACCCTGACCTTTGATACCAACAACCCGACGCAGATTACCCTGACGGTGACTTTTACCGGCCTGACGGGCAATCCGACCGGGTCACACATTCACGCCCTTGGGGGGCCTAACGACACCGCCCCGGTGCGCGTGGACTTCACCTCATTCATTCCCGCCGCAACCTCCGGGACCTTCACCACCACCATCACGCTGAACGCGACGCAGGCGGGTTTTGTGACTCTCGCGAATCTCAACGCCGGGCTGCTCTACTTCAACATCCACACCTCGACCAATCCGGGTGGTGAAATTCGTGGTCAGTTCGCGCCCGCTGCCGTCCCCGAACCGGCGACGCTCGTGTTGCTGGGCACGGGCCTTGTTTCACTGGCCGGCGCGGCACGGCGACGACGCGGGAGACGATCCTGAGTAATCGTCCTGACGCGGCTCTGACGATCAGGTTGAAGGGGTGGCAATTCGCCGCCCCTTTTGTTTTCCGGCGGCGGTGATTGCCTTTGCGGCCAGTGCGCCACTAAACTTCCCGCGCCATGCGTATCGCCAAAATCATCAGCTCGAATTCCCACGTTGATTACGCCGCCCGCGTCCTCGATTCGCTCGAAACGGCCGACCCCCCGACGACCGCCGATTACCACTTCGGCCAGTTCGTCAAAGTCGCGACCAGCAGGGGCGAAGTGATCGGCGTCATCTACAACTCACTGCTCATCAACCCGGAGTACGGCAATTACGGCCCGCGCCTTTCGACGCCGCCGGAACTCAACGCGGTCTTCACCCCCGACTATCTGAACGAACAGGGGGTACTCGTCGGGCTGCTGCTGCTCGGCTGGCGCGGCGCGAATGGCGGGCCCGCGGGCCGCTTTCAGGGCGTGCCGCATGAAGTGCTGCCGATCAATTCGGATGTCGAGACGATGACTGCCGACGAAGTGCGCGCCTTTCACCACAACCCCGAGGGCGCGCTTGAAATCCATTACTACTCGCACGTCACCACTCACGCCGGCCCGTTCGCCTTTCAACTGCTCTCGGTGATTGTCGAACAACTGGAGCCTCTGGCGACCGAACGCGACCGCGCGCGCCTGGCCGTGCTGCGCCGCACGCTCGCCTGGCAGCAGACGATGGGAAAAATGGGAAGGCAATAGAGCGGTTGTGGGAAACAGCCAGGCGGATTGCCCCGCAGGCGGCGGAGCGAGCGAGTCTTCGGCTTTCAATCAGGAGGCGGAAGGCGGATAATCATGCCCTCCTATGCCTGCCGGACTCTTCAACAGTGCGAGAATGCGTGCCCTCTGCGCGGCACTCATCCTGCTGCTCGGCTGGCTCTCCGTCCCGGCCTCGCTGGCGGCCATCGAGCCGGATGTCTGCTCGATGGAGTGCTGCGTCACTCAGGGCCACTGCTGCTGCACGCCACACCACGCCCGGGTCAAAGGCGAGATCCCGGGCGACCGGGACGAGATTACAGAGCCCTCTGAACTCACATCTCCCTGCCCGTCGAAGTGCGCTGCGACCTTGACTACTTCACAGACACTGAGTCGTGAGGTCGCACGCACTCAGATCCGGCATGTTGAATTTTCTCCAGCCGCGCCACCTCAAAGAAGAGCCGTCCACTTCACGCCGGACTTCCCCGGGCTGCGGCAATCGCCTCCGCGTGCCCCGCCTGTTTCTCTCACTTAGTACTCCTTTTCATAAATACGGTGACGTATTTGTCTGCTCTTTGTAAATTCGGCGTGGCATACTCCGAGCAAGGAGCATGAGTATGCCTCGAATGAGCCCCTACGAAATCAAGCTG
>Ga0070741_10008627_pt1 | contig 20304 bp, 15 predicted proteins | sample Coa_R1_4_FD_66440 | JGI IMG/M metagenome (GOLD analysis project Ga0070741, IMG submission 66440) | Surface soil microbial communities from Centralia Pennsylvania, which are recovering from an underground coalmine fire - Coalmine... | ecosystem: Environmental > Terrestrial > Soil > Unclassified ...
GTCTCGAGGCCGAGGTTGAGGTAGCAGTAGTTGACCAGCTGGCCGATGCCCTTCTTCTTGAGCAGGCCGTTGATGAACGGAATGCCCTCAGGCAGCGCGTCATTGAGGATGGCGCGGCCGACCGTGGTGGAGATGTATTGCTTGTTGAAGTGCACGGGCTCGGTGTGCGTGATGTCCTGGTCGTCGTAGGCGTTGGTCATGTCGAGCACGGCGCCGGTGTAGCGGAGCCGGATCGGCGTGAGCGTTTCCACCTGCTTGGCTTCCAGCGCCATGAGGACCTCTTCGACGTTGGCGAAGGCACGGCCTTCACCGACGGCGCCGACCTTGGACTTGGTCAGGTAGTAGAGGCCGAGCACCATGTCCTGCGTGGGCACGGTGATGGGCTGGCCAGAGGCCGGCGACAGGATGTTGTGCGACGCGAGCATGAGGACCGAGGCTTCGATCTGGGCTTCGGGGCTCAGTGGGATGTGCACGGCCATCTGGTCGCCGTCGAAGTCCGCGTTGAAGGCGGTGCAGACGAGCGGGTGAATCTTGATGGCCTTACCCTCGACGAGCACAGGCTCAAAGGCCTGAATGCCGAGGCGGTGCAGCGTCGGAGCGCGGTTGAGCAGCACGGGGTGGTCCTTGATGACCTCCTCGAGGATGTCCCACACGATGGGCTCCTGCAGCTCCACCATTTCTTTCGCTTGCTTGATGGTGGTGCAGTGGCCGGTCTGCTCCAGGCGGTGATAGATGAACGGCTTGAAGAGCTCGAGCGCCATCTTCTTGGGAAGACCGCACTGGTGCAGCTTGAGCTCGGGGCCTACAACGATCACGGAACGGCCGGAGTAGTCCACGCGCTTGCCGAGCAGGTTCTGACGGAAGCGGCCCTGTTTACCCTTGAGGGTGTCGGAGAGCGACTTCAGCGGACGGTTGTTGGCGCCGCGGAGCACGCGGCCGCGGCGGCCGTTGTCGAACAGAGCGTCGACAGCCTCCTGCAGCATGCGCTTCTCATTGCGCACGATGACCTCAGGCGCATGGAGGTCCATGAGCTTCTTGAGGCGGTTGTTGCGGTTGATGACGCGGCGATACAGATCGTTGAGATCGGAGGTCGCGAAGCGGCCGCCGTCCAGTGGCACGAGCGGGCGAAGCTCGGGCGGGATCACGGGGATCACGTCGAGGATCATCCACTGCGGCTTATTGTCGGACTTGCGGAAGGCCTCGACCACCTTGAGACGCTTGGAGTACTTGAGCTTCTTCTGCAGCGAAGTCTCGGTCTTCATGCGCTCGCGAAGCTCGATGGCGAGCTCGTTGATCTCGACGCGCTTGAGGAGTTCCTTAATGGCTTCGGCGCCCATCATGGCCTTGAAGCCGGAGGGACGATACTGCGCATCGAGCTCGCGGAAGCGGTTCTCGTCCTTGATGACCTCGCGCTCCTTGACCGGCGCGTCGCCTGGGTCAACGACGACATAGGACTCGAAGTAGAGAACGGCTTCGAGCTCACGCAGGGAGATGTCGAGCAGGTGGCCGATGCGCGAAGGCAGGCCCTTGAAGAACCAGACATGCGAGCAGGGCGAGGCGAGCTCGATGTGGCCGAGGCGCTCGCGGCGAACTTTCGAGAGTGTGACCTCAACGCCGCACTTGTCGCAGATGACGCCGCGGTGCTTCATGCGCTTGTACTTGCCGCAGAGGCACTCCCAGTCGGTGATGGGGCCGAAGATGCGCGCGCAGAAGAGGCCATCGCGCTCCGGCTTAAAGGTGCGGTAGTTGATGGTCTCGGGCTTGGTGACCTCACCGTGCGACCACGAGCGGATCTTCTCGGGGCTGGCGAGCTGAATCTTGATGGAATCGAAGTCGGTGATCGGACCGGCAAGTTCGAAGGGGCTGGAGCGGAACATGTTTTTTCTCTCCGTTGCAGTGCTTAGCTCGATGCCAACTTTTTGGTTCACTCTCTCGTGTTCTCTGAGAGCCTGTTGCGAGCTTCGCTGCTGTGCTGCTGCTTATTGCGTTGTGGCTGCGGTGGTCTGCGGTCACTGAATCTCAAGGTCATCGCCCTGTCCTCTGCTCTTCCCTGCCGTTACGCAAGCTCAGGAAGAGCAGAGGCGGGCGGATTGGCTAATCGGCTACGGCCAGTTCCGGGAGTGCAGGAATGCCTTCGTCGTGTGTGCCGTTTACCTTCACCAGCTCGACGTCGAGGCAGAGCGACTGCAGCTCACGGATGAGCACGTTGAACGACTCGGGCACGCCGGGCTCGATGGCAGCCTCACCCTTGACGATGGCCTCGTAGATCTTGGTGCGGCCATAGACGTCGTCGGACTTGGCAGTCAGGAGTTCCTGCAGGATGTAGGCGGCGCCATAGGCTTCGAGCGCCCAGACCTCCATCTCACCGAAGCGCTGTCCACCGAACTGCGCCTTACCACCCAGCGGCTGCTGCGTGATAAGGGAGTACGGTCCGATGGAGCGGGCGTGGATCTTGTCGTCGACGAGGTGCGACAGCTTGAGCATGTAGATGTAGCCGACCGTTACCGGCTGCTCAAACGTCTCGCCCGTCATGCCATCGATCAGAGCGCTCTTGCCCGAGGCCGGCAGACCGGCGGCTGCGAGCAGAGCCTTGATCTCGGTCTCGCGCGCGCCGTCGAACACCGCGGTGCCGAACCAGATGCCCTTCTTCATGCCCTTGGCGACGCGCAGAGTCTGCTCGTCGTCGAGAGAGAGAAGGTGGCTGAGCGCAGCGGTGTTCTTGAACTCCTCCTTGAAGACCTCACGAACTTCATTGGCCTTCTGGAAGTTCTCGACGAGCTTGGCGACCTTCTTGCCGAGGTCATGCGCGGCCCAGCCGAGGTGCGTCTCGAGAATTTGGCCGACGTTCATACGCGACGGCACACCGAGCGGGTTGAGCACGATCTCGACTGGAGTTCCGTCCGGGAGGTACGGCATGTCCTCTTCGGGAAGGATGCGCGAGATGACGCCCTTGTTACCGTGGCGACCGGCCATCTTGTCGCCGACCGAGAGCTTGCGCTTCATGGCGACATAGACCTTCACCATCTTGATCACGCCAGGCGAGAGCTCGTCGCCCTTGCCCATCTTGGTGATCTTCTCGTTGGTGATCTTGCGGAGAACGTCGATCTGACGCGAGGTCATCTCTTCGATCTCGTCGATCTGCTCGTTCACGCGCGGATCCTTGTCGGCGTAGCGGATACGCTTCAGGTTGCGCGTGGAGATGAGCTCGATCGTGTCGCGGTCGAGGATGTCGCCCTTGGAGAGCAGCTTCTTATTGGTGCGCTCGTCGTGCAGGTCAGCCTGGACTTCCTTGCTGCCGAGGATGGACTCGAGACGCTTGAGGCGCTCGTCGGTGAGGATTCGAATCTCATCGGCGAGGTTGCGCTCGAGCTTCTCGATCATCTCCTGCTCGATCTGCAGAGCGCGCTGGTCCTTCTCCTGTCCCTTGCGGGAGAAGATGCGGACGTCAACGACGGTGCCCTCGATGCCCGGAGGGCACGTCAGCGAGGCGTCGCGCACGTCGCCGGCCTTCTCACCGAAAATGGCGCGGAGCAGCTTCTCTTCCGGAGTGAGCTGCGTCTCGCCCTTCGGCGTGACCTTGCCGACGAGGATGTCGTTGTGCGAAATCTTGGCGCCGATGCGGATGATGCCGCTCTCGTCGAGATCGCGCAGCGCATGCTCGGAGACGTTGGGGATATCACGCGTGATCTCCTCCGGTCCGAGCTTGGTGTCGCGGGCTTCGATCTCGAACTCCTCGATGTGAATGGAGGTGTAGTAGTCCTCCTTCACAAGCTTCTCGGAGATGAGAATCGCGTCCTCAAAGTTGTAGCCGCGCCATGGTGTGAACGCGACCAGCACGTTGCGGCCGAGGCCGAGCTCGCCCTGCTCCGTGCACGGACCGTCCGCGATCACCTGCCCCTTGAGAACGCGGTCGCCCTTGCGAACGATCGGCTTCTGGTTGATGCAGGTGTTCTGGTTGGAGCGCTTGAACTTGGTGAGCTGGTAGATGTCGGAGCCGACCTCACGCGAAAGCTGCGTGGGGTGGTGCTCGCCTTCGACGCGCACGATGATGCGCTCGGAGTCGACTGAGTCCACGATGCCGTTGCGCTTGGCCAGGATGACGGCGCCGGAGTCGCGCGCGGTGACGCCCTCCATACCGGTGCCGACGAACGGAGCCTCGGAGACGAGCAGAGGAACCGACTGGCGCTGCATGTTCGCACCCATCAGAGCGCGATTCGCGTCGTCGTGCTCGAGGAACGGGACGAGCGAGGCGGCAACGGAGACAAGCTGCTTCGGCGAGACGTCGATGTAGTCGACCTCCGCCTTCGGCACGAGAACGAAGTTGCCCTGCTTACGGGCGTTGACCAGGTCCTCGGTGATCTTGCCTTCGGGGTCGAGGTCGATGTTGGCCTGCGCGATGGTGTGGCGGTCTTCTTCCCACGCAGACAGGTAGAAGCTGAAGGGCTCGAAGTCGATGTTGCGCTTTCCGTCCTTCTTGAGCTGCTTGTTCAGCTTCTGCGCCTCGTTGATCTCGAGCGTGTCGCCCTGACGCAGCCCGGACTCGCCGGCGTTGGAGACGGCAACGTAGTCGAGCACCTTGCCGTCCTTGACGCGGCGGTAGGGCGACTCGATGAAGCCGTACTCGTTGATGCGGGCGAAGCACGACAGCGACGAGATGAGACCGATGTTCGGTCCTTCCGGCGTCTCGATCGGGCAGATGCGGCCGTAGTGCGTCGGGTGAACGTCGCGGACCTCGAAGCCTGCGCGCTCACGCGACAGACCGCCCGGCCCAAGGGCCGACAGACGCCGCTTGTGCGTGATTTCGCTGAGCGGGTTGGTCTGGTCCATAAACTGCGAGAGCTGCGAGGAGCCGAAGAACTCGCGGATCGCGGCCATGACCGGCTTGGCGTTGATGAGGTCGTGCGGCATCGCCGTCGACATCTCCTGGTAGACCGACATCTTTTCCTTGATCGCGCGCTCCATGCGAACCAGGCCGATGCGGAACTGGTTCTCCATGAGCTCACCGACCGCGCGGACGCGGCGGTTGCCAAGGTGGTCGATGTCGTCGACCAGGCCGATATTCTTGCGCAGCTTGAGGAGGTAACGGATGGTGCCGTAGAAATCTTCAGGCGTGAGCGTGCGCTTGTCGAGGCCGGTGGCTTCCTGGTTCTCGTACAGCTTGATGTTGAACTTGAGCCGGCCGACGCGCGAGAAGTCGTACTTGCGCGGATCGAAGAACATGCCTTCGAAGAGCGCGGTCGCGGTGTCGAGCGTGGGAGGGTCGCCCGGACGCAGCTTGCGGTAGATCTCGATGAGAGCTTCCTCAGGCTTGCGGACGGAGTCGCGGCGCAGCGTGTTGGAGATGATGTTGCCCACGTCGTCGCGCTCGGGGAAGAAGACCTCGAACGTGGTGACGCCGGACTGCACGATCTTGTGCAGCTTGTCGGCGGTGAGCTCGGCGTTGGCCTCGTACAGCAGCTCGCCGGTGGTCATGTCGACGACGTCGGAGGCGGTCATCGCGCCATCGAACTCGGAGGTCTCCACCTCCACCGAGGTGATGCCGGCCGCACGGATGTGCTTCAGCGCGGAGGCGCCGATCTTCTTGCCGGAGGCGACGATCTCCTCGTGCGCGCCCTTGCCGCCATGGATCGCGGAGGTCGAACGAGTGCCGACGAGATGCGTGGGCTTGTCTTCGGACGCGACGGTCCAGTGCAGCTTCGCGTCCTTCACGTTGATCGTGTCGACCGTGTAGAAGGTCTTGAGGATCTCCTCGTCAGTACGAAGACCAAGCGCGCGCAGGAAGATGGTGCCGAGGAACTTGCGCTTGCGATCGATGCGGACGTAGAGCGTGTTCTTCTGGTCGTACTCAAACTCCACCCAGGAGCCGCGGTACGGGATGATCTTGCCCAAAAAGTAGGTGCGGTTGTTCGCCGTCTCAAAGAAGACGCCGGGCGAGCGGTGCAGCTGCGAGACGATGACGCGCTCGGTTCCGTTCACGATGAACGTGCCGTTAGCGGACATCAGTGGGATGTCGCCGAAGAAGACCTCCTGCTCCTTCATGTCGCGCAGGCTCTTCACGCCGGTCTCGGGGTCCTTGTCGTAGATCTTGAGCCGGATGGTGACCTTGAGCGGAGCCGAGTAGGTCATGCCGCGCTCTTCGCACTCTGCCTGGTCGTACTTCAACTGCAGGCCCACAGGGTCGCCGCACTTGGTGCAGAAGTCAGGGGTGTTCTTGTTGTAGGTTCCGCAGAATTTGCAGAGAACGTCGCCGGGGTGGAACGGGTCGGTGATGACCATGTGCCCGCAGTTGGAGCAGGCGGTGCGCAGGTGGTTCAGGCCCTTGAGGTAGCCGCACTTGCACTCCCAGTTGCCGATCGTGTAGTCGACGAACTCGAGTTCGGAGACGTTGCGGAAATCAGTGATGGGGAAGACGGACGTAAAAACAGACTGCAGGCCGTTGTCTTCGCGCTCCTGGGGCAGCTTGTCCATCTGCAGGAAGCGCTCGTAGGAACGACGCTGGACCTCGATGAGGTTTGGGATCTGAATGCTGGTTGGAATCTTCGAAAAGTCGAGACGGGTACGAACCGCACGCAATTCGTTCTGGTTGGTCGAGTCGGACATGAGCTCTCCTGTTGCTCGGCCCCGGGTTGTGGGGCCTGTTGCTTGGCTCGAGGGAGCGAGAAGAAAGCGCTAGGCGATCTCTTTCGCTGGAGACTTCTTTGCGCCCGTTCGGGAGTGGCCGTCCTCGTTTCCGGCCACGCCCAAGGCGCGGTGTGCTGCTCCCCGCGAAGCATTCTGCGGGGTCCAAACTTGATGTTTCGCTTCCACGCCGGAAGCTGCTACAACAGGCGCTATGCCGGACAAAAGGTCCGGCACGAGCGCGCGGCGCTAGGTATTTGTGAAGACGCCGAAAGCGCCCTGCGGGCGCGGATGCCCGAAGAGCGCGGAATGATCTCTTTTGTCAAAATGTAGGTCGAAACGCTGTATAGTCGCCGCCCTTTGGGAGCCTCGCCGCAAGGCCTCAAGAGTTTGCCGCCGGTCAGACGTTTCACCCTGTGGATCCGCCGCTCGAACCACAGGATGGCCGGCTCCTTAGCCTGCGTCCCAATCCGCAGGATGAACCGGATATTGCTAAGAAACTGCCGCTGTCTTTCTTCCCGCCGAAAACTGATGCTTATCGCCGATGTCTGGTTATACGAACCACCGAGCATTTTTGCTCGTAACGGCTGCGCCCGTAAGCAACCGCGGTTCTCGCCCATTGGTAAGGATACAGCAACTACACACAAGAATGCAAGTGAAGTGCCAGAACGGCACCACCGGAAGCCGAAGCCCCGACGGTGCCGACCGGTCGCTGCACTTGAGTTGATGGAGACCGGCCAGAGCTAAACCCTTGCCGATCTTCGCCTTGTGAAGACGTTGGCAAGCGCCGGCGAAAGCCGGTCGCCTTCCCGTAAATTCGCGACGAAGCCGCGAAGTTACTTGATCTCGACGGTTGCGACGCCGTCGAACTTCTTGGCGATGGCGGCCGCGTCTTCCTTCGAGATGTTCTCCTTCAGAGGCTTGGGAGCGCCGTCGACCAGGTCCTTGGCCTCCTTCAGACCAAGCGAGGTGACCTCGCGCACTGCTTTGATGGTGTTGATCTTGTTCGCGCCGGCATCCTTGAGGATGACGGTGAACTCGGTCTTCTCCTCGGCCGCAGGCGCCGCCGGGCCACCCGCTGCCGGAGCCGCTGCCACGGTGGCCGCAGCCGCCGAGACGCCGAGACGCTCCTCGAGCTTCTTCACCAACTCCGAAGCCTCGAGCAGGGTGAGGCTAACGATCTGATCTTCCAACTGCTGAATGTCTGCCATTTTGTTCTCCAGTACCGCTAAGCTTTTGTTTCCCGCATTTCTGCGGTCTTTTTATCCGCATCGCTGCGGTCGTTCTGATTGCATTCCCCGAGGCTCGCGCCTCAGGTTGCTGCTCCTCGTCTCCGGGTTTCCGTTGCGCCCAGACCAGCGCACCCAGAAGCTCAGAACAGCGAAACTTATTTACCCTCGGCCGGCGCCTCATCGGCAGCCGCGCCGCCCTGCGAAGCGGTCGAGTTCTCCGGCTGAGCCGCGCCGGAAGGCTGCTCGCCTGCCTGCGACTCCTCCTCATGCGCTGCTGTTTCGGTCGCCGCAGCCTTGTCCGCTGCGGGCTCCGGCGTGGGCTCCGGCTTTGCTTCGGCCTTCACTACTGGGGCTTCGGCTTCGGATTTTCCAGCTTCCGCTGAACTTCCCTGTAACTTGTTCTGCTCGACCGCCTGGTTCACCACAACCGCCAGGTTGCGGCCGGTTGCGTTGATGACCGTGGCCAGACGCGTTGCCGGGGCGTTGATCAGGTAGAGCAGCTTCGAGAAAAGCTCCTCCTTGCCCGGGAGCGTCGCGAGGGACTGAATCTCCTGGACGTTGATCACCTTGCCATCAACAATGCCAAGCTTGAAGGTGAACTCCGCGTTGTCCTTGACCCAGTTGGAGAGCGCCTTGGCCAGCGCCACCGGGTCGCCCGACGTGTAGGCCACCGAGCTGACACCCTTGAGCCCCTGCAGCGCCTTCTCCACCTTGGTGCCCTGCGCCGACTTCGCGGCCAGCTTGTTCTTGACGACGTGGTAACGGCCGCCCGCCGCGCGAATCGTCTTGCGCAGCTCGAAGTCCTTCGCGGCGGTGAGGCCGGTGAAGGTTCCAATGATGGCCGAGGTCGAAGTCTCCAGCTCGGATGCGAGCTGCTTCACCTTCTCGTTCTTCTTTGACTTGCTCAGTGCCATGAGAAAACCCTTGCCTTCCAACTGCCAGCGCGCAATCAGCGGCTGGCTCAAATTCTTGGCGCGAATCGCTCGCGCATGCGAGGCTTACGCCTTGGTCGCTATATCCGCGGTCTCGGCCTGCAGCTCAATGCCGGGACCCATCGTGGAGCTCAGCACAATCCGCTTGATGTACTTGCCCTTGGCTGCCGACGGCTTCGCCTTCACGACCGCCGAAACGACCGTCATCGCATTCGCCTCAAGCTTGTCCGGCGTGAAGCTCAGCTTGCCCACTGGAACATGAACCAGCGCTGTCTTGTCTGCGCGGAACTCGACCTTACCAGCCTTGATCTCCTTGATCGCGCCGGCGACGTCCGTGGTCACCGTTCCCGTCTTGGGGTTCGGCATCAGGCCGCGGGGACCAAGCACCTTACCGAGACGGCCTACAGACCGCATCATGTCGGGCGTCGCAATCAGTGCATCGAACGACGTCCAGTTCTCCTTCTGGATCTTCTCGACCAGGTCCTCGCCGCCGACAAACTCCGCGCCGGCCGCCTCGGCCTCGCGAACCTTGTCGCCCGAGGCGATGACCGCCACAACCTTCGATTTACCGCCGAGGCCGTGGGGAAGAACCACCGTGCCGCGGACCATCTGGTCGGCGTGACGGGTATCTACGCCCAGGCGCAGCGTCAGGTCGACAGTCTCGTCGAACTTGGCAAACTTGGCCTTCTGGAGCAGCGGAATCGCTTCGTTGATGGCATACGGACGCTTCTCGACGAGCGCGCGCGCCTTCGCAATATTCTTGGAAACCTTACGTGCCATATCTCTTCTACATTCCCTTCGTCTCCCACCCCGGTTCCCTCGATCGGCTGGCGCCAGAGGGACATGCATTACACCGCATGGGCGTGGTCTCGACTGTGGTCTGGCCAGGAGGCACAGACAACCTTCTAAGTATGACGGAATCGTACAAAAAACGCAAGGATCTCGCAGCAAACGATGCCTTTACGGAAAAATGCTGGCTAACGGGATCTCGGGCAACCCTTTCGGAAGACAACGCTGCCTGAGCTGCAGACGTCCCAAACCTGAGCATGTGGGCCTCGGGTATAAGGACGGGCGCAGGACTGCGCATTTCAGGGCCGGCGATTGCTTTGGCGATGGCACTGGCGGGCGGCCTTGCCGGAGCGCAGCATCCGAGAACGGACATGGCGACGCCGGTCGAAAATATTGCCGAGGCTGAGCCGTTGCCGGACTCCCCGGGCGCGCTGCTGGCCTCCAGTTCCTCGGCGCCTGACAGCACGGCAGACGCTCCGGTGGTGCCGGTGAGAAACGTTCAGGAGAGCACCGTCGAACGACCTGCGCGCAAGTACCACCGCGTCATTCGGCCGTATGAGCAGGCACAGCCGCTCGATGCTCTTGAAAAGGTGAAGCTCTCGCTCGCCAGCCGGGTGACCTACGGCGATGCGTTTGGAACGGCGTTCTCGGCAGGCTGGAGCCAATGGCACAATAGCCGGCCGCATTACGGGAGAGATGCCGAGGCGTTCGAGGACCGGCTCGGCGCGCTGGCAATCAAGCAGACCTCGCAGTCGTTCTTCACCTATGGCGTTTATGCTGCGGCGTTCCATGATGATCCGCGCTACTACATTATGGGCCGGACGATGAGCCCGGTTCACCGGGCGCTCTATTCGGCCCAGCGCACCGTGATCACCCAGAAGGACGACGGCTCACCGGCCATCAACTGGCCCAAAATTGCAGGCATCGCGACGTCCACTCTCCTGACAACCGCCTACTACCCGAAGGTGGACCATGGTTTCAGGAACGAATCCGAGGCCTTCGCGATGTCGTTCGCCACGTCCGTGCTCAATGATGAGCTGCACGAGTTTGGCGGCGATGTGTTTCGCCTGATCCGCCGGAACAAAAATTAAAAGCGAGCTTGACACACCGCGGCAGCGCCAGTACTCTCGTCTTCAATGAGGCGAAGAAATGGCGAAAACAAAGGCAGCCCCGGTCAGTCCCCAATCCCTCTTCCCCATCCTCCCCTCCCGGCCCGTCGGCCTCGCCCGGCTGGCTGCTGAAGCCACCCACGCCGACGACGGTCACCTCATCGAGTTCAAGGCCATGAAGGCGCGGTCGCTGCTGAATCACTCTGTATCAAAGCGCATGGGCTGGGTGGCCTGGTCGATCAATCCGTTTCGCGGCTGCGAGTTTGGCTGCCGCTACTGCTATGCCCGCTATACGCACGAGTTCCTGCGCCCGGAGCCCGTCGCGCATGTCCCCATCGGCACCTACGACGCTCCGGTGCAGCCGTGGGCGGCCGCGTTCGAGCATGAGATCTATTTGAAAGAGAATGCCGCGTGGTTGTTGGAACAGGAATTGAAGCGCATTGATCCCAAACAGGAGATTGCGATCGGGACAGCGACCGACCCCTATCAGCCTGTGGAACGCCGTGTGGGGATCACGCGGTCGCTGCTTGAGGTGTTCGCGCGGCGTGAGGGGTATCGCATTGGAATTGTCACGAAGTCGACGCTGATCGAGCGCGATATCGATCTGCTCGGAGAGATCGCGAAGAAGAACACGCTGGTGGTTCACGTGACGATCACGACGACGGATTCGGCGCTGGCGCGCAAGCTGGAGCCGCGTGCGCCGCGGCCGGATCTGCGCTTTGCTGCGGTGAAGAAGCTGCGCGACGCCGGCGTTACGACGGGCGTGCTCTGTTCGCCGCTGCTGCCCAACATCAACGACACCCCGCGCGCGCTGGACGCGGTCGCCAGCCGCGCGGCCGCAGCGGGTGCGAGCTTCCTGGGAGCGCACCCGCTGTTTCTGAAATCGTGCTCGCGTCCCACCTGGATGAGCTTCGTTCGCGAGCACTTCCCGCACCTTGTCGAGGACTACACCAAGCGGTTTGCGCGGGCGGATTTCGTCGACGCCGCGTATCGCGACATGGTCGCCGAGCGTGTGCGTGCCGCCTGCAGCAAGCACGGGCTCGCGCGGCGCTCGACCGACGCGCTGCTGTCCAACGCGCTGGGCTCGCAGGCGGCGGGTGCGATCGGGAAGAAGTCACCCCAACCTGCACGCCTCGCCGGATTCCCAGCCGTACAACCCGCTCAGGGAACGCTCTTCGCGATCGCCTGAGGAGCTCACCCGCGTGCAATCAGGGCCTCTATCTCCGAGCGCTTCGGCATGGATGGCGCCGTGCCGTGACGCGTTACCGAGATCCCGGCCGTCGCGCAGCCGAAGCGCACGGCATCCAGCAGCGGCATGTCTTCGGCAAGCGCCGCGGCGAAGCCACCGCAGAAGGCGTCGCCCGCACCGGTTGTCTCGAGCGCTGGACCTGCGTTGAAGGCATCAACGATTGTCGAGTCTCCATCGGCCGTGCGGACGAGAGCACCGCGTGCACCGAGGGTGAGGATCACATTGCATGCGCCGCGCTGCTGCAACGCCGCGGCGGCGCGTTCTGCCTGGTCGATCGTCTCGACAGGAAGTCCGGTAAGGATCGCAGCCTCGCTCTCGTTGGGCACAAGAAAATCAGCGAGCGCGAGCATGCTGTCCGAAAGCGGCTGAGGCGGCGCGGGTGCTGGATTCAGAATCGTTGTTACGCGGGCTTCACGCGCAATCCGCATTCCGCGGTCGACGATGCCGACCGGCATCTCGAGCTGCGTAAGAAAGATGTGCGCCGAGCGAATGGCGTCCGCCATCGCGTCGAGTTCTTCTGCGGTAATCGTGAAGCAGGCGCCGGGAACGACAATGATTCCGTTCTCGCCGCGCACCTCGTCGATCAGAATTGCCGCGGCACCGGTCGCGACATCGCAGTTCGGTGTGAGCGAGTCGTCAATGCCGGCGTCTTTCCACGTCTTTCGCGCGAGCTGCCCGAAGGTGTCATCACCAAGCTTGCAGGCCATCTGCACGTGTGCCCCTGCGCGCGCTGCGGCGACGGCCTGGTTGGACCCTTTGCCGCCGGGCCCAAGCGCGAAGTTTGAACCCATCAATGTCTCGCCCCAGGCCGGCAGGCGCGAGGCGCGAAAGGCAACGTCGGCGACAAAGCTGCCGAGGACAAGAACGCTGCGGCTCATATTTCTCCTTGACCGATGGAGAGTGCTCACATTTTAAAGTTGAAGTAAGTTTGCGTTGCGTGCAGCGAGGTGCTGGATGAGTGGGCGCTTGCAATCAGGACAATCGCAAGGATATACGCGGCGAACATCGCGACGAGGTAACCCTTAGCTTTGTCGTTGGCGCCGCGAAACTCATGCCAGACGAACACACCCCAGAGACACGCCACCATCGGCGACGCCTGGCCGATCGCATACGAGATCGAGACTCCCACAGCCGACCCCGCGACGAGATTGAATGCCATGCCCGTGCCCCAGATCGCGCCGCCCAGCAGGCCGAGTGCGTGATACTTCCCCGATGTGCGGAAGTAATCTCTGCCGGAGACAGGCGTGCCGATGATCGGCTTGCGCATCAGAATGATGTTGAACACAAAGCAGCAGAGGAACGCGCCGAGCGTGAGGAACACGGTCGTCGTGTAGGGCGTCAGCGTATGCGCGCCGCGGGTCATCGCCAGCGTGACGAACGGCGCCCACGTGCCCATCAGCAGGCCGGAGATCACGCACACGATTACGCCCTTGCGCGAGACAGTTTGCTCGCCTGTGCGGAGCGCACCGTACGCTTTGCCGACAAGGACCACAGCAACGAGGCTCATCAGCACGCCCAGTCCGAGCAGCACAGGATTGCCCTTCGGCTGCAGCACGTAGGCGAGGATCGCGCCCTCCGCCAGTGCGATGCCGATCGACAGCGGAAACGCGACAGCCATGCTCACGATCTCGATCCCCGCGATCAGCAGCACGTTGGCGATGTTGAAGATGAATCCGCCGATCGCCGCGTAGAAGAGGTTGAGGCCATCAGCGTCGCGCAGATTCGGAAGGAACGCCGTCGGGCCGCCGGCGATGCTTCCCATTGTGAGCGCGAGGAGCACCGCGATGAGGAAGATGCCTAGCGCATAGTCCCAGTAGTAGAGCTCGAAGCGGTAGTTGTTGGTGCCTTTGAAGGTGTTGGCGAAGGATCCCCAGCAGATGGTGCTGAGGATCGTCATCAGAAGTGCGACAGCAAAGGTCGACGGGACGAACATGAAGGACGCCGGCTCCGGAGTGTTTTGAAATTCGCTTCAGCGAGAGGCAGCCATTATGCCTACGCGCGGACGCCTTTGCCAGCGGTATTGCGCACACGCCCGCTGCGCTGCGGCTTTGCTGGTAAGCTCCCCTTTAGATACAACAAACCACTCCAGATGCGCCTCCTGTTCTCCGCCAACAGCGACGTCCCGCTGTATCGCCAGCTCGTCACGCAGGTGCAGCTCGCTATCCTTAGCGGCGAGCTTCGCGCGGGCGACCGCCTGCCCAGCACACGCGAGCTCGCGCGCCGTTTCGCGATTCACCCGAATACCGTGAGCGCTGGGTATCGCGAGCTCGAACGTGACGGCTGGACCGAGCTGCGCCATGGCAGCGGCGTCTACGTCTGCCACCGGCGCGCGCCCGAAACCGCCGAGGCACAGACCGATGCGCTCATCGGCGAGTTCTTCCGGCGCGCGCATGAGCTCGGCCTATCGACCTTTGCGCTTCGCCGCCGCATGGCCGAGTGGCTCGCGGCGCCCGAGCCGGATCACTGGCTGCTGATCGACCCCGACCCCGAGCTGCGGCGCATCCTGCTAACGGAATTGCGTGCTGCGACAGACCGCGAAGTGCGGGAGTGTTCTGTTGAGGAATGTGGCGCCAATGTGTTCGCGCGCAGCATTGCGTGCTGCCGGCCGAGCCAGGAGATTACGGTGCGCGCGGTTGTGCCGGCAGGTATCGAGCTTGTCGTGCTGCCCATCACCTCTGCAAACCAGTGGCTAATGCCTTGGATGCCCGCACCCAAAGCGCTGCTGATCGCGGTGGTGTCGCACTGGCCGGAGTTCCTGGACAAAGCGCGCACGATGCTCGCGGCAGTCGGCGTTCCGGCCGACGCTTTGATCTTCTGCGACGCACGCAAGCCCGGCTGGCAGCGAGGCATCGAGAACGCAAGTGGCGTGCTCTGCGACGCATATACCGCCTCGGTCGCCAGGGTCCCGAAAGGACCACAGCTCGTCGTCTTTCCGCTGCTCGCGGCGAACGCGCACGAGATCCTCAACCAGTCCTGGTTGTGACACTCGGAAAACCGTCCTGATCGCGCACCGTCTGTCCGTGGTGGCTGCGTACGCTCCTCTCCAGACGTGAAAAGGAGCGACGCGATGCAATCTGAATCGTCATTTTTGAAGCACAAGACTCCCTGGCTGATGGCCGGAGCGCGCGCGGTGCTCGGCCCCGCGATGGTGGTGGGTGAACGCGCGGGATGGAGCGGAACTACGCTGGCCGCAATGGTCATCACCGCACTGCTCTCCGACATCTTCGATGGCGTGCTGGCGCGCCGATGGAAGTGCGACACTGCCGCCGTTCGGCTCTTCGACTCGATGGCCGATATCGTCTTTTATCTAGGCTGCGCTGCTGCTTTGTGGATGCGACATCCTGCTCTCGTACGCGCTCTCGCTGTGCCCATCGCAGCGGTCGTCGGGCTTGAAGCACTGTGCCTTGCGGTAGCGTTCATCAAGTTCGGCAAACTGCCCAGCTATCACTCCTACCTTGCGAAAATCTGGGGCCTGGCGCTGGCGTCCGCGCTGGTCACTGCGTTTCTGGCCAAGCATCCCGTGACCTGGATCTCCGCCGCGCTCGCTTTCGGAGCCCTGTCGAATCTCGAAGGAATCACCATGTCGCTAATCCTGCCGGTATGGAGACACGATGTGAAGACCCTGGCCGTCGCATGGCGCCTGCGCGGGATCGCGCGACGGCGCGGGTCAGGATTTCTCGCCCGGCTTGCAGGCACAGCCGTACTCATCTTTGCGTTTGCTGCTCTTCCGCTGCACGCTCAAAAATCCGGTGAGGCAATCTACGAAACAGGAACGTCGGGAACTGCGGCGAACACAACTGCGCCAATGATCGCCTCTGCAGACGGTTTGCGATTCGAAGCGCCTGCACCGCTCGTGATTGGGTACGACAAGATCGACAATGCTGGATGGCGTAAAGACGTTCGCGAGCACATGGGCTTCTTTCCCGCGATGTTCGTTGGAATGGTTGCGGCGCGCGAGCACATCTATCGGCTGACCCTGAGCTATCACAACGATTCGGGAGTCAGTCAGGTGGCAGTGTTTCAGGTCAATCGCAACGACGCCATCTCGCTATCGGAGTTGCTGCGAATGCGAGCTCCGCAATGCAAGGAGAAGGCGCACTGCATGCCGCTATACGACTACTGAGAAAAGAAAAAGGAGCGCCGTTCGGCGCTCCTTTTGATTCGTCCGTGTGCCCGCTTTACGCGACCACTTCCAGTCCCATCGAGCGGGCGGTGCCGCGGATGGTCTTGGCCGCTGCCTCGACCGAGGCGGCGTTCATGTCCGGCATCTTCTGCTTGGCGATCTCGATGATCTGCTTCTCCGTCACCTTGCCGACCTTGTCCTTGTTCGGTGCGCCAGAGCCCTTCTGCACGCCGGCCGCCTTCAGCAGCAGCACCGGCGCCGGGGGCGTCTTGGTGATGAACGTGAAGCTGCGATCCGCGAAGACTGTGATGACCACGGGAACGGTCATGCCCGCAAGGTTGGGATCTTTGCCGGTGCGCTCGTTGAACTGTTTGCAAAACTCCATGATGTTGACCTGCGCCTGACCGAGCGCGGGGCCAACCGGCGGCGCCGGCGTAGCCTTGCCTGCCGTGATCTGGAGCTTTACGTAGCCTTGTACCTTCTTCGGTGCCATATTCGTAGTCCTTCCATATAGATGCAGCCCCGGAAATCCGGTGCCGCATGGATTGGTGGTTCCTGAGGAGCTAGAAGGTCCGGTGAAGCGGCCGGGCTGGAACTCCTGCGATCAACCTGTTCTGGATCCCGGCGAGTTTGTTCGCTGGGGTGGCCCTGTGTGCCGCCGAGAGACTCCGTTGCGATTCTCTCAGCACCACGATGAAACTCGTCGGGTTCCCCAGCGAGATTGCTCGCTGGGGTGACCTCTGGTGCAACACTTGTTCGCAACCTGCGGAGAAGTCTCCGGAAAAGCTGCGGGAAACTCTGTGGGCTGGCTGCTGAATTCCCTGTGCAGCGAGCCTCGCAAATCCTGTGCGCAATGCTCTGCGCGGAACCCTTACTGCTCGGCCTTCTCCACGTTGGCGAAGCTGACCTCGGTGGGCGTCGGACGGCCGAAGATCGAGACCATGACCTTGAGGGTCTGCTTGTCTTCGTTGACGTCGTCGACGGCACCGTTGAAGTTGGCAAACGGCCCCTCGGTGATGCGAACCTGCTCGCCCTTGGTGAACTTGAGCTTGAGCTTCGGCTTCTCGCGGGTCACGTCGCTGCGATTCAGCATCGCGTTGACCTCAGCCTCGGAGAGCGCATTGGGCTGATCGCCCGTCTGCAGGAAGCCGGTGACTCGCGGCGTGTTCTTCACCACGTGCCAGAGATCGTTATCGAGCGCCATCTCGACGAAGACGTAGCCGGGGAGGAAGACGCGATCGATGGTGTACTTCTTGCCGTTGCGAAGCTCCGTCGTCGGCTCCGTCGGAATCTCGATGCGTCCGACGCGGTCCTCAAGGTGGTACGCGGCGACGCGCGACTGCAGCGACTCCTTCACCTTGCGCTCAAACCCAGAGTAGGCGTGAATGATGTACCACTTGAAGTTCTCGTTGTGCGCAGGCGCAGCCGGGGTTTCACCCTCGGCGCCCTCCACGGTGCCGGCGTCGAAGGCCGGGGTCTCGTCGGCGCTGGCTCCGAGGTTCTGCTCGAGGTCAGTAGGTTCGCCGGTTTTCAACTCTTCCGCCATGGTTTTACTTTCTTCTGCGTTCGCCGCTCAAGACGGCGGCCGGAAAAATCATTGTCTACGCCGGAAACTTAATGGCCCGTCATGTGCAGGAGTATCTGGTCGAGGCTCTTGCTGAGAACAACGTCCACAAGCTCAAAGAAGGCAGCAAACAGGAACACCGATACCAGGACAACGAACGTCATGTTCTTGACCTCGTTGCGCGTCGGCACAACGACCTTGTGCATCTCCTGCCGGGTTTCCTTCAGGAACTCGACCAGCCGCTGCGGGCCCGCGGTCACCTGCTGAAGAGTCGCGTTCGTCTGTTCGTGATCCGTCGTTGCTACTGCTGCTTTCGCCATAAAGCATCCTTACATCTAGACGTGCCGCGATGCTCGCGGGCCCTGGGGAAATCCTCCGAAATTCCTCCGGAGAGATAAAAAACAAGAAAATACAAAAATCAAACTGTGATGGCAGGGGAGCTCGGATTCGAACCGAGAAGTCCGGTTTTGGAGACCGGCAGTTTAACCGTTGAGCTTACTCCCCTGTGTTGCAAGGAGAGCTTACTTGGTCTCCTTGTGGTCCGTATGCTTGCGGCACGTGTTGCAAAACTTTGAGAACTCGAGACGTCCCGTCGTGGTCTTCTTGTTCTTGGTGGTCGAGTAGTTCCGGTTCTTGCACACCGGACACTGCAGGCTGACGATCTCGCGCATCTCTTCTCCTAACGTGGCCAGCCACCTCGGCTGGCAAGCAGCTTGTCGCTGATACCACAGGGATTAGCCCTGCCCATCTGACACGCCGCGACGCAGGGCTTACGGCCCCTGCTGCCGTTTTGTTCCTAAGTTGTTGCCTTCCTGAACTTGCTGCTATTGTGGGTGAGCGATTCAAGCCCCCGTACCTGCAACCCGCAGAGACTCCGCAGGCACAGGCCCTCAACTGATTATCTCGCAAAACTGCAAAAAGCGGAAGATCGGTTCGCTACGCAGGCATCTTCTTTCGTCAGTGTAACTTGTAGGGCGTCGCCGGCGCCGGAATCTCGGCCAGCGGCTTCGGCGCCTCCATCGGCTTCGCCCCGGCGAGTCCGGTGCCCGTCACGTCATAGGTATTCAGCAGGGCGCCGCTGTAGCCGGTCACGTGGATGTTCTTCAGCACGGCGTGGCGCACATTCGCCAGGAAGATCCCCTCCTGGCACGTGCCGCTGATGTTCGTCAGCCACAGACCATCGAGCGGCTTGCGCGGATCCAGCTCGGTGGCCTGCACGAGCTTCGGCACATCGTGCACCACGACGTTCGAGAACCGCCAGTTCCGAGCCGTCGGGATGCCCTCATCGCCCGGCACCGGGTCCTGGTCCTGGATGCCGCTGCCCGCCATGTTCAAGCGCAGAAAACCTTGCGTGCAATTGGAAACCTCCAGCCCGTCCGCGTAAATGTTTTCGATGAACGCCCCGCGACCGCGCCGGCTCTTGATGTAAAACGCATAGGTCCTTGCGCCGGTGAACTTGCAGTTTTTGATCCACACATCCCGAATGCCGCCGGAGGTCTCGCTGCCGATGCCGATGCACGCGAAGATGGAATCCGCAAAGGTGCAGTCGGAGATGTGCACGTCCTCGGTGGTCTCGAGCATCGCGAACGCCTCCGAGCCGCGCCCGCTCTTCAGCGAAATGCAGTCGTCGCCGGTCGCGATATCGCAGCCCGTAATCGTCACATGCTTGCACGAGTCGATGTCAATGCCGTCGCCGTTGCCGCCGGTCGAGCGAATCGTCAAATTTTTGATCGTGATGTTCTCGCACGACGTCGGATGCACCGACCACATGCTCTTGTACTCGGTCGAGAAACCTTCGAGGTGAATGCCGTTGCAGCGAATGAACTCGATCAGCGCCGGATGCCGCAATGGCGCGTTCGGCCGCGGCCGGCCTGCGAGCGCCGGGTTGCCGATGATCTTGCCTGTGCCAATGATCGCCACGTTCTGCGCATCCATCGCGTAGATCAGCGCCACGTGCCCGGGAATCCACTTCCCTTCCCAGCGAACCTGCGACACAGCGTAGTCGTCGAAGTTCGAAGTACCGCGCAGAGTTGTTGCGCTATCGAGCCGCAGTGTCGCGTTCGATCGAAGCTGCACACTACCGATGAGGTAGTCACCCGCAGGCACGAGCACCTCGCCACCACCCAGCGCCGCACACCGATCGAGCGCTGTCTGAAACGCGGCTGTGTCGTTTGTATTGCCGCCCTGCGCGCCGAATTCGCGGACGTTGAGCGAGACCTTCGGCACCGGCAGCTGCGTCGCGGCTGCCGAGTACCGTGGATTCTGCGAAAGCGCTGTTGGCTCAAACAAAGCAACTGCGGGAACGGCTGTCATTCCCTGCAGAAATCGGCGACGCGCGACACGATAACTCATCGCGCGAAGTGTATCGTGTGATTCGCTGAATGCAAAAAGCGGCGAGCCGAAGCTCGCCGCTTTGCTGATTTTCTCGCAAGCGACGGTCAGCGCGAAGCGCCTCCCGCCGCCACGCGGTGGCTACTTGATGATCTCGCTAATCGTGCCCGCACCCACGGTGCGTCCACCCTCACGGATAGCAAACCGCAGACCCTTCTCCATCGCCACCGGCGTGTGCAACTCAACCTCGAGCGCAATGTTGTCGCCGGGCATCACCATCTCCGTGCCCGCCGGCAGCTTCGCCGATCCCGTCACGTCGGTGGTGCGGAAGTAGAACTGCGGACGATAGCCGTTGAA
>Ga0070741_10008628_pt1 | contig 20303 bp, 18 predicted proteins | sample Coa_R1_4_FD_66440 | JGI IMG/M metagenome (GOLD analysis project Ga0070741, IMG submission 66440) | Surface soil microbial communities from Centralia Pennsylvania, which are recovering from an underground coalmine fire - Coalmine... | ecosystem: Environmental > Terrestrial > Soil > Unclassified ...
CACATGCCCCATCGGCCCGCGCTGATCCGGGCCGCCGCCCAGGGCGCCGCCACACCGCAGGGCGCGATGACCAGCTTCTACCGCGACGACATCGCCACCCTCCCGGAGTCGGGGGTCGTGGCCCGCAAGCTGTACGGGAGCTCCGGGCTGGGGCCGCCCGACATCGACGCGGCGATCATCTACGACCATTTCACCCCCTACGTCCTTGGTCAGCTCGAGGAGTTCGGATTCTGCGGGCGCGGCGAAGCGGGGGACTTCGTCGCCGACGGGCACCTCGGACTGCGCGGTTCGCTCCCGACGAACACCAACGGCGGGCAGCTCGGGGAGGCCTACATCCACGGGATGAACGGCATCGCCGAGGCCGTCCGGCTGATCCGGGGCGACTCGTGCAACCAGATCGCCGATATCGGGAACGTCCTGGTCACCTCCGGAGCGGCCGTGCCGACCAGCGGTCTGATCCTCGCCGCGCCCTGAGCCGCCCGGAGTGTTCTTCACCGGCATTTCGTGCCCGGGACGTTTCACGCCGGTACAAACGGGCGAAGAGTCCCGGTGGACATGAGACCGGACCCGGACCAGACCGAGGTGGCGTACGAATGGGGACGAGAGAACGATGACCGCGCCGAGGCATCCCGTGCTGGAACTACGGGAGCCGGCGGGGACCGGGCCGCGGCGGGGAGGCCTCGCGCAGGCACTGGCCTGCGGCCTGCCGTCCACCCGCCAGCTCCTGGAGAGCTTCGTCCCGCTGGCCCAGAACGTGGCCGCCGCCCACCGGCACGGACTGCCGCTGGGGTGCGCCCACCCCTCGCGCATCCGGCGGGCCGACGACGGCCGGCTGGAGATGGCGGTCGCGCCGATCCCGAGGGCGGCCACCCTGGAGCAGGACGTCCAGGGGCTGGGCGCGATCCTCTACGCCCTGCTGACCGGTTTCTGGCCGCTGCCCGCGAGCGACGCGGAGCTCGGCGGCCTGCCCCGCGCGCCGCGCGACCGGTCCGGCACGGTGGTGGCCCCCATCCTGCTGCGACACGGGCTGGCTCCGGAGCTCTCGGCGCTGGCGATGGCGGCGCTCGGAGCAGGGGTCGACCGGTCCCACGCCCGGGTGCGGACCGCCGCCGCGATCGGGCGGGTCGCCGACGACCTGCGGACCGAGTGGGCCTGCGAGGTACTGCCGCCGCGCGAGGACACCGCCGTCGGCCAGTCTGAACTGTGGCACGCCGACGGTGGGGCGGCGGCCGGTCGCGACCCGGTGACCGCCCGCAAGCTGTCCGCCGGGATGGCGGGCCTGGGATTGGGCACGATGGTGGTGCTGTGCCTGCTGGCCTACCAGGCCGCCGCCATGCTCGGTATCGGGCCGCCCTCCGCGCCCAGGGTGGTCGTGGTCCCCGGGCAGGCGCAGGCGGCCGCCATGCCGGACATCCCGCTCACCGGACTCCCGCCGGTCTTCATGGCCCTCGCGGCCCCGCCGAACTCCGCGCCTCCCACGCCCGCGGTTTCGCCCATCCTCGGGCTGCTGGCGGGTGCACTCCCCATCGCCGGCCCGCCGGCGGCCGCCCCGCCACCGGCGAGCGCCCCGCCGACTTCCCGGGTCGGCACCCGATCGACGCGCGGCACCGGCCCGGCTGTCCGCCAGTCGGATCGTCAGTCGGAGTCCAGCGGTGACAGCGGGCAATCAGACAGCGGGCAATCAGACAGCGGGGATTCGGACACCGGGCAATCGGACAGCTCGCGGTCGAAGGACAGGAAGTCGCACGACAAGAAGGCGAAGAAGGACAAGCGCCGCGCCAGCCAGGACGAATGATCGCCGCTCGCGACGGCAGTGCCCTCAGTCGGCCTCGGCCGGCCTCAGGAGATGCCGGCCTCAGGAAATGCCGTAGTGGCGCTCGGTGTCCTTGAAGAAGCTCTTGAACAGCAATCCGGTCAGTGGCGCCCCCGGCTTGCCCAGGGCGGTGGGCGCCACCGCGACCCTCCAGGTGAACGTGCAGCTGTCCGGGCCCGAGGGCTCCACGATGTAGTCCTCGGCGAGGCTCTGGAACAGCGGGGCGTTGGCCGAGGTCACGTAGAAGGCGTAGCGCCGGCCCTCCTCCCACACGAAGAAGTGCTCCTCGACCGAGAGGACGCCGCCGAGGACCTTGGCCTGGCGGGTCGTGCCGACCGAGAAGGGGCGGGCCGAGGTCCAGCTGACCCCAAGGCCGCGGCACCAGCCCAGAGGCCGGTCGGCCACCAGGTCCTCCCACACCGAGGCGGCGGGCCGCGCGATCGGGAAGGTGTGGGCGATCCGGGTGGGGGCGGTGTCGAAGAACGTCTCGTCGACCGGCTTCAGCGCGGGCACGGGCGGCTCCCTTCGGAGTTGGTGATCAGACGCTAGTGGCCCTCCGGCGGCCCCGCAGGTCCGGGGTCTCACCTGCACTCCGACGGGATGTCGATGGGGGCCGCGGTCGGTTAGATTGGCGCTCGGAGGCGTGATGGTGATCGGTCCTCGGGAACGGGGCATGGGCGGCCGGTGGCTCACCGGGTCGGGCGGGCGGTCCCGGGGCGACATCCTCCGTGCGGCGCAGCAGCTGTTCACCGAGATCGGCTACCAGGCGGCGACCCTGGACGCCATCGCCCGGGCCGCGGGGGAGTCGCCGCGGTCGATCCGCGAGCGGTACGGATCGACGGCCGAGGTGTTCCGCGAGCTCGCCTACGAGACCGGCGCGGACCTCGTCCGGCACGCGGGCCGGCTCGGGCCGATCGAGGCCGACCCGGTGGGGCTCGACGAGCTGAGGGTCTGGATCGCCGGGCTGTCCTCGGTGGTTCACCGGCGCTCGGCCACGATCCGGCTGTGGCCGATCGTGGACCACTGCGGGCAGGGCCTGCGCCGCCCGGTCGCGCGGCTCCTGCGGACCTTCGCCGAGACCGCGCGGCCCCGGCTGGCCAAGACCGACACCGCCGGGGTCGACCCCGCCGTGATGGCGACGGCCGTCCTCACGCTCGTCGCCTGGGCCCAGCTGACCCGGGCCTCCCAGATGCCCGCGATCGGTGAGAGCTGCGTCGACGACCACCTCGCGGTGATGCTGGGCAACACCCTGCTGCCCGACTCGCCCAGGCCGACCTGGCAGCGACCACCGCTGCCCGCGCCCCGCGACGAGATCACCCCTCGGCGCCGCAGCCGGCAGGTGCTGCCCGAGTTCCCGGAGCCGGCCAGCGGGTTCGTCGGCCTGCGTCGCTCCGTCGAGTCACCCCGGGGCCGCGTGGTCGTCGAGCGGGTGCTTCCGGCGGCGGTGGACGTCATCCGCCGACGGGGCTACAGCGACACCGGCGTCGCCGAGTTCGTCGCCGCCGCGGGGGTCCCGAGAGGCAGCTTCTCGGCGTACTGGGCCGACCGCCGTGCGCTCCTGCAGACCCTCGCGCACCGCGCGGCGCTCGCCGTGCGCGAGCCGTTGGAGAGCCTCCCCACCGCCGGTACCCCCCGCAGCGAACTCCACGCGTGGATCTCCCGCTGGCTCGACGTGCTCGCCGCGCACGGCCCGGTCCTGCACGTCTGGGTCCACGAGACCGGCAACGACATCGAGCTCGGCGGCCTGACGGTGCACCTGCGGGAGACGACGCTGGCGATCATGGACGGGCTGCTGCCCGCCGACCTTCCCCCGGAGTCGCTGGAGCGTCGGGTGGCCCGGGTGGTGATGTGGGCGCTGCTGGTCGAGCTCCCGTACGCGCTGTGCGTACAGGAGGATCTGATGTCCCGGGCCGACGTGGTCGCCGTACTGGCGCTGTTCCTGGAGCGGGGTATCCCGGACCGGCCCTGACGGGTGGTGCCCCGGTCCCGCGCTGAATGTCGCGGTCGGGCGGTGGATACTGTCCTACAATTGGGACGCACGGAGGCGGTCGCGCTGGGCGGCCGGTCGATCTCGGAGGACGCCAGTGTCTACGTCGGGTAGCGGTACGGGGCGGCCGGCGCCGAGGATCATCGGCCAGAAGGTCGTCCGCCCGCGCGCGCAGGTCGAGGACAAGCTCCGGTCGGCGATCTTCTCCGGCGAGCTGCGCGGTGGTGAGCGGCTCCCGTCCGAGGACGAGCTGGGCCGGCAGTTCGGCGTCAGCCGGACCACCGTGCGCGAGGCGCTCCGGTCGTTGGTCGCGCAGGGTCTGCTCGACAAGACGCCCGGGGTCAAGGGCGGCAGCTTCGTGCGGGACGTCGACCACCAGTCGCTGGGGGCCATCCTGCGGGAGTCGCTGCACGTCCGGCTGCAGCTGGGCACGCTGCGTGCCGACGAGGTGGCGATGGTGCGCCAGTACCTCGAGGTGCCCGCGGCCCGGCTCGCCGCGGAGCACCGCTCGGCGCGCGATCTGGCCGCCCTGCGCGAGGTGGTCGCCCGCCAGAAGTCGATCTCGGTCGACGATCCCGAGGTCGCCGAGCTCGATGCCCGCTTCCACTCGACCATCGCCTCGGCCTCCGGGAACCGGGCGGTGTCCTCGTTCGTGAGCGCCCTGCACGCCGAGACCGAGCCGGTGCACTACCTGGACCTGTCCCCCGAGGTGGGTCGCGAGACCGTCCGGCAGCACCAGGCCATCCTGGCCGCCATCGAGGCCGGTGACCCGGACGCGGCCGAGCGGGCCATGGTGGAGCACCTGAGCTACCTGCGCGACCACCTCCTGCCGACGGGGCAGCGGGACGGGCGGGGGATGCCGTCCGATCAGGACCCGCGCCGGCCGCGGAACGCCGGCGCGCCGGCCCACCGGACCAGCGCCTGACCTGTCGCGGAGTGCGGAGCGGCCGCCGCGCGCGTATGGTTAATGTCGGACACTTGGTGGCGATGTACAGTACCGGTGCCGTGGACGTTCGGCGCGGAGAGGCATCCACATGGAGTTCGGCGCGGAGACGTCTCCGACCCTGGCGATCACGCCGGTCAAGCGACCCCGCCAGCAGGTCGAGGACCAGCTACGGGAGGCGATCAAGTCCGGGACGCTGCGATCCGGTGATCGCCTGCCGAGCGAGATCACGCTGGCCAGCACGTTCAGCGTCTCCCGGTCCACGGTCCGGGAGGCGCTACGGACGCTGGTCTCCGACGGGCTCATCGAGAAGTTCTCCGGCTCGGGCGGCGGTAGCTTCGTGCGGGCCCTGGACCCCCGCTCGGTCGGCACCGAGTTCGGACGTGACCTCGAGATCCTGCTGGGAGACGACGCTCTCGCGTCCGAGGATTTCGCCGACGTCGTGCGCCTGCTGGGCCGGCACTGCGCCCGGCTGGCGGCCCGCAACCACTCCGAGAGCGATCTGAACATCCTGCGCAAGATCGTCGAGCAGGGCGAGGGTCTGGACAGCGGCGACCAGAAGATCATCGAGCTGGACACCGAGTTCTACGAGGCGATGTTCGAGTCCTCGGGCAACGTCGTCGGCTTCATCGTGCTGGCCGCGCTGCGGGTGGCGTCGAGCCGCACCGCGGGGCTCGCCGGCGACCGGGAGGCGGCGTCCGGGATCCGGGAGTCGCACGCCGCGATCGTGAACGCCTTCGAGGCCAGGGATGCCGACGCGGCCGAGGCTGCGGTCCTGGAGTACCTGGAGACACAGCTCGGTCGGGGTCCAGCCCGCCGGTGACGGCGCTGTCGCGCCTGGCCCTGCCGGGGCCGGCAGCCGGTGATCGGACGCTGGCGCGCCACCGTCCCGTGCCGGGCTGGCCGCCGGCTGATCCCGCGCCCGGGGGCGGCCGGTTCACCGGGGACACCGCCTCGGTCGCCATCGGTCCGGACGCCACCGTGTGGGTCTTCCACCGAGGTCCGGTGCCCGTGGTGCAGCTGGACCTGGCCGGCAGGGTGGTGCGGGCCTGGGGCGCGGGTGAGTTCGATCGCCCCCACGGGATCACGGTCGACCGGTTCGGTGACCTCTACCTGGTCGACGAGTTCGGCCACGTGGTGGAGAAGCGGTCGCCCGACGGCGAGATCCGGTTCGTGCTCGGCCGGCGGGGTGACCCGGCCGCCTGGCAGGGCGGGGGGATGTTCAACCGGCCGACATCGGCGGCGGTGCACCCGCGCACGGGCGAGATCTTCGTGGCCGACGGCTACGGCAACTCCCGCATCCACCGCTTCGACCGGAACGGGCGCCACCTGGGGTCGTGGGGGAGCCCCGGCGGCGCACTGGGCTGCTTCAGCCTGCCCCACCACGTGCGTGTCCTGTCCGACGACCTGCTGGTCGTCTCCGACCGGGAGAACTTCCGGCTCCAGTTCTTCGACACCGAGGGCACCCCCCGCGGTCAGTGGCACTGTCACCGCCCGTGCGCGGCCGTCCCGATGCGCTTCGACGGCGAGGACCTGCTGCTGATCGCGGAACTCGGGCCCAGCGGTGTCCAGCGCGACGTGGCGCAGCTGGGTAACCGGCTGGTCGCCGTGGACGCGGCGGGCCGGGAACGGCTGGTGCTCGACACCCATGCCGGCGGCGGGCCGCTGGTCGCGCCGCACGACGTGGCGGTCGACGCCGACGGGCGCATCTTCGTGGCCGAGGTGGCCCGGGCCTGGCTGCGCTTCAACTTCGACACGGTCCCCGATGCCGATCCGGTCAGCGTCCGCCGCTGGGACCCGGTGTGAACGGGCCGGTGGGTCGGTAGTCCAGGTCGAGCTGCGGGGGCCGGTCCCCCACGGTGTTGCGCAGAATGCCGATGCCCGTCACCTCGAGCTCGATGACGTCACCCGGCTCGAGCAACCCTTCGGAGACCGGTCTGCCCCGGTCCAGGAAGTACTCGGTCGCGCAGCAGCCCGCGACAGTCCCGGCGGTGAGCAGGTCGCCGGGCACCAGGTCCTCCTCCCAGGACGCGTGCGCCACCAGGTCCGGCCACGGGTGGTACATGCCGGCCGTGGTCGTGTGGGTCCACTCCCGCCCGTTGAGCCGGACGCGCACCTCGAGGTCCCCGTCACCGAGCTCGTCGCGGGTGACGATCACCGGACCCAGGACGTTGCAGAAGTCCTTGCCCTTCGCCGGGCCGACCTGGTAGGTCTGCTCGGCCTGCTGGATGTCCCGCGCCGACACGTCGTTGAAGATCGTGTAGCCGAACACCGCGTCCATCGCCTCCTCGCGGCCCAGGTCCCGTCCCGGGCGCCCGATCACCGCACCGATCTCCAGCTCGAAGTCGAGCATGGTGGTGAAGGCCGGCCAGCGGATGGTCGCCTCGGGCCCGATGACCGACTCCGGGTTGCCCTTGAAGTAGAGCGGCAGCTTGTACCAGGCCTCGGGGATGCGGATGCCGAGGTGCTCCAGGTGCCCGGTGTAGACGCCGAACTCGCGCATGCTGACCGGCCGCAGCGGAGCCTCCAGCCGGATCTCCTCGCGGGGCCAGAGGATGCGGGCGCCGTCGGAGGTCAGCGGGCCGATCGTGGTGTCGCGGACCGCCTCGACGGCCTCGCCCGCCAGCTCGAGCGCCATCGCCCCGGTGGCGATGAACTCGATCATGTCCGGCGGGGTGACCGCCTCGGCGACCTCGCGGGCCCGGGTCCCACCCTTTCGGGACCGCAGCAGCTCGGCGGCCGCGTTGGTCACGTCGATCATGCCCCCCTCGACCGGTACCCCGACCCTGGATCGCCGTCCCTGGGCCCCGGCGTAGGAGTACGTCGCCAGCTTCATCGCGCCGCCCCCGGGACCCGCCCGTGCGCGGACTCCAGCGCCCGTCGGGTGAGCAATCGGGCGAGGTGGCGGCGGTAGTCCGGTTCGGCGTGTCCGTCGGCGGTGGGTTCGGTGTCCCGGTCGGCGAGCGCGGCCGCCTCCCCGACGGTGGCTCCGGCGGCCAGCGCCCGCTCGGTGGCCCCGGCCCGGACCGGGACGCGGCCCATGTTGGCCAGCGCGACCCGGCCGCCGACGGTGGCGACCGCGACGATGGCCCAGTCGTGGGCGCGGCGGGAGAACCGCTGGTAGCCCCATCCGTCGCCACCGCAGCGGGGGACCCGTACCTCGACCACCATCTCGTCCGGGGCCAGCGCGGTCTCGAAGTAGTCCACGAAGAAGTCGGCGACGTCGAGCCGGCGCTCCCCGGCCGGGCCCTGGACGACCACCGTTCCACCCAGCGCGCGGACGGCCACCGGCAGGTCGGCCGCGGGGTCGGCGTGGGCCAGCGAGCCCCCGATCGTGCCCCGGTGGCGGATCTGCCGATCGCCGATGTGCGCGGCCACGTGCGGCAGCAGGGGCACCTCACGGGCCAGAACGGTGGACGACACGAGGTCGCTGTGCCTGCTCAGAGCGCCGATCGCCACCTCGTCGCCCTCCACCCGCTGGTAGGACAGCGCGCTGAGCCGCCCGACGTCCACCAGCACCGACGGGAACGCCAGCCGCAGCTTCATCATCGGCAGCAGGGAGTGGCCCCCGGCCACCAGTTTGGCCTCGTCGCCGTGCTCACTCAGAGCCGCGAGTGCCTCCTCGACCGTCTCCGCGCGCCGGTAGTCGAACGCCGCCGGGATCACGCCGGCCGCCCCTCATCCGCCGACTGCACCGGCAGAGCCCGCTCACCGCCGCGGGCGGCGGCCAGGATCGCCGCCACGATGTTGTGGTAGCCGGTGCAGCGGCAGATGTTGCCCACGATCCCGGTGCGTACCTCCGCCTCGCTCGGCCTCGGGTTCTCCCGCAGCAGGTCGACCGCCGCCATCACCATGCCAGGGGTGCAGAACCCGCACTGCAGCGCATGGTGCTCGTGAAAGGCCCGCTGGACCGGATGCAACGCGCCGTCGGCGCCGGCCAGCGACTCCACGGTCTCGACCGACGACCCGTCGGCCTGCACCGCGAGGATCGTGCACGACTTCACCGCCTCGCCGTCCACGTGCACGGTGCAGGCGCCGCAGGAGGTGGTGTCGCAGCCGACGTTCGCCGCCCGCAGCCCGCACAGCTCCCGCAGGTAGTGCACCAGCAGCAACCGGGGCTCGACGTCGTCGACGCGCTCGCGCCCGTTGACCGTCACACGCACCTTCATGGCCGGGCGCTCCCGCCGGCGGCGGCGTCGGACGGCTCCGCGGCCTCGCGGATCGCCCGCCACACCCGCTGCGAGGTGGTGGGCAGGTCGATGTGTCGAACCCCGAGATGGGCCACCGCGTCGACGACCGCGTTCTGGACCGCCGGGGTCGCCCCGGTCGTGCCGGCCTCGCCGACGCCCTTGGCCCCCAGCGGGTTGTACGGGGTGGGTGTCTGCATCGTGACCAGCTCGAACGCCGGGACCTCGGTGGCGGCGACGATCGCGTAGTCGGCGAACGTGGCGGTCAGCGGATTGCCCTCGGTGTCGAACCGGATCTCCTCGTACAGGGCCTGGGCGATCCCGGCGGCGAGGCCACCGTGGATCTGGCCCTCGAGGATCAGCGGGTTGAGCACGGTCCCGGCGTCGTCCACCGCCACCAGGCGCACCACCTCGGCACCGCCGGACTCCGTGTCGACCTCCACCACGGCCAGGTGCGCGCCGAACGGGAACGTCGGGCCGGGCGCGGAGAACTCCGAGCGGACCTTGAGCTCCTCGCGGGCGGCCAGCTGCGCGAAGGTCACGCCGGCCCCTGGTACGCCCTTCACCCGCAGGCCGGCCGCCTCGAGGTCGACCTCGACGTCGGCGACGTCGACCTCCAGCAGCCGGGCGGCCCGCTCGCGGGCCAGCTCGACCAGCTCGTCGGTCGTCTTCTGGACCGCGGCGCCCCCCTGCTGCAGGCTCCGCGAGCCGCCGGTACCGGCCCCTTCGGGTACGAGGTCGGTGTCGCCCCACCGCAGGGTGATCTTGTCGACGGGAATGCCCATCCGGTCGCTCACGATCATGGCGAAGCTGGTGGCGTGGCCCTGGCCGTGCGGGGAGGTGCCGGTGAGCACGGTGACCGAGCCGTCGCCGTGGACCTCGACCGTCGAGTTCTCCCGGAAAACCCCGGCCTCCATCCCGGCGCCGGTGATCTCGACGTAGCAGCTCAGCCCGATACCGAGCTGGCGGACGTCGCCCCGCGCACGCCGGCGGGCCTGCTCGGCCCGCAGGCCCGGGTAGTCGGCCGCGGTGAGCACGGCCTCGAGGGCCTTCGGGTAGTCACCGGTGTCGTACACGGTCCCGGTGGGGACCGTCACCGGGGCGTCGAAGGCCGGCAGCAGGTTCACCCGGCGCACCTCGGCCGGGTCCATGGCGATCGCGGCCGCGAACAGGTCGACGGCCCGCTCGATCGCCGCCGTCGCCTCGGGCCGCCCGGCCCCCCGAAACGCACCCATCGGCCCGGTGTTGGTGACGACGCTGCGGGCGGTGGTCAGGACGGTCGGGATCGCGTAGACGCCCGAGGCCATCATCGCGGTCAGCGCGGGCAGCATCGACCCGATCCGCGGGTACGCGCCCGCGTCCTGGACCACGTCGAGGTGGTAGGCCTCGAGGGTGCCGTCGCTGCGGCCCCCGATGGTGATGGTCTGGACCTGGCCGCGGCCGTGCATCGAGAGCAGGTTCTCCGAACGCGTCTCGGTCCAGCGCACGGGTCGGCCCACCCGGCGTGCGGCCCACGCGCACACGACGTGCTCGGGCTCGGCGAAGAACTTGCCGCCGAACGCCCCGCCCACGTCCGGGGTGATCATCCGGATGTCCTCCGGCGGCACGCCGATCATCGCGGACACGGTCTGGCGCACCGCCTGCGCGCCCTGGTTGGAGCACCACAGCAGCAGCCGGCCGCCCTCCCAGACGGCCGCCGCCGCGCGTCCTTCGAGCGGGGCCGGCGCGATCCGCTGGTTGCGCAGGACGTGGCGGACGACCACCTCGCACCCACCGAACGGGTCGGGCGGGGCCGAGGGCAGCTCGACGCCGGCGGCCTCGGCGGCGGCCGCGGCCATCACGGCGAGGTCGAACGCGGTGTTGGTGCCGGCCTCGGGGAACAGCAGGATCTCGTCAGCGGCGGCCGCGACCGGATCGGTCAGCACCGGGAGCGGGTCGTAGTCGACCGAGACGAGTTCGGCGGCGTCCTCACCCAGATACGGATCGGCGGTCAGCACGGCGGCGACGGGTTCGCCGACGTAGCGCACCACGCCGGTGGCCAGCAGCGGCTGCGCCATCGAGGGCGGGAACATCGGCAGCGAGGGTGGCTGCGGCGGCACGTCGTCGAGGTCCCCGGCGGTGAACACGGCGAGTACCCGTGAGCTCTCCCGGGCGGGCGAGGTGTCGATCGAGACGATCCGGGCGTGGGCGTGGGGGGAGCGGACCAGGGTCAGGTGCAGCGCCCCCGCGAGCCGGCCGTCGCGCACGTCCTCGGTGTACAAGGCCCCCCGGGTGAGGAACGCGCCGTCCTCCACCCGCCGGACCCGGGTGCCCAGGATGCTGGCCATCGCGCGCTGCTCCTCCGCTCTGGTCCGGACGTGGCGTTCCGGCCGTGTGGCTGTCGGGCTCGAGGCGTGCGACGGCACGCTACCATTTGTCCAACTAAATTGGCTGTAGTTCTCAACCCGCAAATGTTGGACTAATCTGGCGCTCGCGGGAGGCCGACGTCCGGCCCGCTCGCGGTGGGAGCGACATGATCGACGACCGGACACCGATCGACCGGGAGACCCTGCGGAACTTCGATCACTACAGTCCGGAGCACAACGACCGGATGTACGAGGTCACCGCCTACGCGCGCGAGCACTGCCCGGTGATGTACACGACGTCCGAACCCGGCTACTGGATCGTCACCCGCTACGACGACGCCCGCCGCGTCCTGCTCGATCCAGCCACCTTCACCAGCGGGGAGGGGGTCACGGTCTTCCCCCGGGACCCGAACTTCCCGCCCGACATCCCGGTGGGCCTCGATCCGCCGCTGCACCGGGAGTACCGGCAGATCCTGAGCCGGTTCTTCACCCGCGACGCCGTCCGTGCCTGGGTTATGCGGTTGCACGAGATCGCAGCCGAGCGGCTGGCCGACGTGCTCGGTGCGGGACGCATGGAGTTCGTCCGGGAGTTCGCGTCGCCGTTCTCGTTCGCGGCATTCGCCGAGGTCTACCTGCGGGTGTCCGATCCCGGGCTGCTCGGCGACTTCGTCGCGGCGGCCGACCGGGTGGTAGTGGAGAACACCGAGGAGTCCTACCTCGGGCTGATGAAGCTCGTCGGCGAGCTGCTCGAGCGCCGCCGCGCCCGGGGCGTGCGCGACGACAGCATGATCTCGGCCCTGGAGCTCGGTGTGGTGGGCGGCGAACCCGTGCCGTCGCACATGGTGACCAGCTGCGTGTGCTCCCTGATCGCCGCCGGCTTCGAGACGAACGTGACCCAGATGGCCACCATCATGGTCCTCGTCAGAGACCACCCGGAGCTGCTGGAGACGCTGGCCGACCGGGACTGGGCCCGGCGCCATCTCGACGAGCTGCTCCGGCTGCGGTCACCGGTCGCCGGGCTGGCCCGGACGGCGGCGGCCGACACCACGATCGGCTCGACGCCGGTCCGCAAGGGGGCCAAGGTGATCGTGCACGTCGCGTCGGCCGACCACGACGGGGACCACTTCGTCCGGCCCGACGAACTCGACCTGCACCGGCCGTCCCGCTCCGCCCACCTGGCCTTCGGGGCCGGTATCCACCGCTGCCTCGGTGCGATCTTCGCCGAGGCGGTCATCGGCGCGGGCCTGCACGAGTTCGTCACCCGCACCCGGGACGTCGTCGTGCACGGCGACATCAGCTACACCGGCGGGATCGTCCGGCGGCCGCGCGAAGTGCACCTCTCCTACGGCCTCGCTTGACCGGCTCGCGCCCGCTCCAGTAGCGTCAATTGGTGGACATTTGTCATCCAGGCCATGTTCGGACATCGAGGTGAGTCCGTGAGCGGCGGGGTGCTCGGCGGCAAGGTCGCCGTGGTAACGGGGGCCGGGCGGGGCATAGGCCGCTCGCTGGCCCTGGCGCTCGCCGGGGCGGGGGCGGACCTGGTGCTCGCCGCCCGCAGCGCCGACCAGCTCAGGGCGGTGGCGAAGGAGATCGCGGGCGAGGGGAGGCGCGCCCTGGCCGTACCGACCGACATCACCGACGAGGACGCCGTGGAGAACCTCGCGGCGCGGACCGTCGAGGAGCTCGGCCGGGTCGACATCCTGGTCAACAACTCCGGCATCCTGGCCACCCGCGCGCTGCTCGACCAGCCGGCGGCCGAGTGGGACGCGGTCCACGCCACCAACGTGCGGGGCACCTTCCTGGCCACCAAGGCCGTCGGCCGCCACCTCGTCGCCCAGGGCCACGGCAAGGTGGTGAACGTCGCCTCCAACTTCGCGTTGAAGGGCATCCCGCTGCACACCGCTTACTCGTCGTCCAAGGCGGCGGTGATCGGGATGACCCGGTCGCTCGCCCTGGAGTGGGCCCGGTACAACGTCCAGGTCAACGCGCTGGCCCCGGGTTACGTGGAGACCGACTTCAACGCCGACGCCCGCGCCGACGAGGTCACCTACAGCCGGATCATCAAGGGGGTGCCGGCCCGCCGGATGGCCCGCGCGGAGGAGCTGGGTTCCTGGGTGATCCAGCTGGCCGGGCCGGCCTCGGACTTCATGACCGGTTCGGTCGTGCTCATCGACGGGGGCCAGACCGTATGACACCGCCGTTCCCGATGACACCGCCGTTCCCGATGACACCGCCGATCCGGACGGTCGGCGTGGTCGGCGCCGGGACCATGGGTTCGGGGATCGCGGTGGTGGTCGCCCAGGCCGGGTACCGGACGATCCTGCGCGACCTCGACGAGGCGAACCTGGCCCGTGGCCTGGACACCGCGCGCGGGTTCCTGTCCAGGAGCGCGGCCAAGGGCAAGCTCACCCCGGAACAGGCCGGGTCCGCGATCGCCAACCTGAGCGGTACCACCGAGCTCGGCGACCTGGCCGGGGCCGACGTCGTGATCGAGGCGATCTTCGAGAACCTCGGGGTGAAGCAGCGACTCTGGGCCGACCTGGACGGGGTGGTCTCCCCGGAGACGATGCTGCACACCAACACCTCCACGCTGCCGGTGACCGGTATCGCCGCGGGATCGAAGGGTCCGAACCGGGTGATCGGCACGCACTACTGCAACCCGGCGCCGCTGATGAAGCTGGTGGAGATCGCCCGAGGCCGCCACACCGACGACATCACCTATCAGCGCACGCTCGAGTTCATGGCGACCCTGGGCAAGACCACCGTGACCACGAAGGACCAGCCCGGCTTCATCGTCAACCGGTTCCTCATCCCGTGGGAGAACAACGTGCTGCGGGCGCTGGAAGCGGGGCTGGGGACCGTCGAGTCGATCGACCTGGCGGTGACCAGCGGTCTCGGACATCCGATGGGCCCGTTCCGGCTGCTGGACGTGGTCGGGATGGACATCCACAAGGAGGTGGCCATGCGGCTCTACGAGCAGTTCCGCGACCCGCGGTTCGCCCCGCCGCCGATCGTCGACCGGATGGTCGCCGCCGGTGACCTGGGCCGCAAGACCGGCCGGGGGTTCTACACCTACGACGACGACCGGCTGTTCGGGGCATGACCATGCCTGCTGACCCGGGTTCGTTCGAGCGCGTCGCCGTGCTCGGCTTCGGCACCATGGGCGCCGGTATCGCGCAGGTCGTGGCCCGCTCGGGTCGCGGGGTGACTGTCCTGGAGACCGGTGACGACCGGCTGGCCGACGGGCGCCGGCGCGTCGAGGGCTTCCTCACCGACGGGGTCGGGCGGGGCAAGCTCACCTCGGACGACCGGGAGGCCGTGCTGCGGCGGATCACCGGTACGACCGATGTAGCGGCCCTCGCCGGATCGGAGCTGGTGATCGAGGCGGTGGTCGAGGATCGGGACCTGAAGGCCGAGCTGTGGCCCCGGGTGTCCGAGGCTGTCGGGACCGGCGCGGTGCTGGTCACGAACACCTCGGCGCTGTCGGTGACCGACCTCGCCGCGACCGTGCCGGAGCCGTCCCGCTTCGCCGGGCTGCACTTCTTCAACCCGGCTCCGCTGATGAAGCTGGTGGAGGTGGTCCGTGCCCTGCGGACCGCCCCGGAGGTCATCACCGCGCTGACCGGGTTCTGCGAGTCGGTCGGCAAGACTCCGGTCGTGGTGAAGGACCGGCCCGGCTTCTTGATCAACAAGCTGCTGATGCCCTACCTCAACGACGTGATCCAGGCCTACGACGACGGGCTGGCCATCGCCGCCGACCTGGACAGCGCCCTCGAGCTCGGTCTGGGCGACCGGATGGGCCCGATGACGCTCCTCGACGTGATCGGGCTGGACACCCACCACCACGCCACCACCAGCGCCTACGAGGCCACCCTCGACCCTCAGTTCGCCCCGCCGCCGCTGCTGTCCCGGATGGTGGCCGCCGGCTATCTCGGTGACAAGAGCGGTCGGGGTTTCCGGGCCGGTGGCGGTCTCGAGAACCCGACCGAGGAGAGCTCGTGAGCTACACCGACATCCTCGTCGACGACGCCGACGGCGTCCGCACGATCACCCTCAACCGCGAGTCCGCAGGCAACAAGCTGCGCGACGTCACGTGCATCGAGCTGTGTGACGCGCTCCAGCGCTTCCGGATCGACCCGGCCCTGCGGGCGGCGATCCTGACCGGGGCGGGGGAGAAGTTCTTCTGCATCGGCGGTGAGCACGATGAGATGACCGGCCTCGACTACTCCAATGTGCTGCCGATCATCGACGTCTACCAGGCCATCGACACCATCGCCAAGCCCGTGATCGCCGCGGTCAACGGCTATGCGGTCGGCGGTGGGAACGTGCTGCACAACATGTGCGACCTGACCATCGCCTCGGAGAACGCGCTGTTCCGGCAGGTCGGGCCGATGGTCGGCAGCTTCGACGCCGGCTACGGCACCTGGTACCTCGAGGACACGATCGGCCGCAAGCGGGCCAAGGAGATGTGGTACCTGAACCGGAAGTACACGGCCGCCCAGGCGCAGGCGATGGGTCTGGTCAACGACGTCGTCCCGGCCGACCGGCTGATGGCCGCCGCGCGCGAGCTCGCCGCCGAGCTGCTCACCCGTAGCCCGATGGCGCTGGGAGCGCTCAAGGGTGCCTTCTCCGCCCGGCATAACGGCGTGTCCGGCCAGGCCCGGATGGCCCATGACCAGCAGCTCACCCTCTACCTGTCCACGAAGGAGGCGCACGAGGCCAACGCCTCCTTCGGCGAGCGCCGCGCGCCCGACCCGTCGACCTTCTGGTCCTGAGGTCGGACCGGCGGGCTAGCGGAAGCGCTCGCCGAGCTGCTCCCACTCCCGCAGGCCCACGAGGTCGAACAGGGCCCTCGGGTTGGCGGGGATCATCTCGGCCGGCGGGTCGATGCCCCGCAGGGTGGCCAGGGCGCGCAGCATCGCCTCGGCCGCCGGGGCGAGCGCCGCGCCCGGGTGGATGGCGATGCGGTAGCCCAGCTCGGCCAGCCGCCGGGGCGCGAGGGCGGGCGTCAAACCTCCCCACACCAGGTTGATCAGCAGCGGGCCGGGGACCTCGCGGGCGATGCGCTCGATCTCGGTCTCGTCGCGCGGGGCCTCGACGAACACCACGTCCGCGCCCGCGCCCGCGTACCGGATCCCGCGCTCGATCGCGGCGTCGATGCCGAGCGGTCCGCGCGCGTCGGTCCGCGCGATGACGACCAGCGAGTCGTCGCGGCGGGCGCTCAGCGCGGCGTCCAGCGTGCGCAGATAGTCCGACACCGGGACGAGCTCCTTGTCGGGCAGGTGGCCGCACCGCTTCGGGAACGCCTGGTCCTCCAGGTGCAGTGCCGCCACCCCGGCCCGCTCGTACTCCCGGACGGTCCGCACCACGTTCAGCGGTGCGCCGTAGCCGGTGTCGGCGTCGGCGATGAGGGGGACGTCGCCGAGGACCCCGGTGATCATCCGTACCCGGTCCACCATCTCGGTCTGGCTCACAAGCCCGATGTCCGGCAGGCCCCAGCCGGACGCCGCCGTCCCGGCGCCGGTCATGTACGCGGCGTCGAACCCGGTGCGGGCGACCAGCGAGGCCGAGATCCCGTCGAACACCCCCGGAGCCGTGATGAGGTCCCGGCCGCTGAGCAGTTCGCGCAGGCGCAGCCGTGCTGTGGTCATGCCCCGATGGTCGCACCACCGCCGGACAGTGGGTTCACAGTGCCGTTCAGAGTGCCGTTCGGAGAGGGTTCGCGGTAGGGCTCACGGCGGTGAAGCGGGCCGGCAGGGTGGGTATCCCGGCCATCTCGCCCCCGCCGAACACGTACTCGACGCTCCCCGGGTCGACCAGCTCGATGTCGGGGAGCCGCCGCAGCACCTCCGCGAGCAGGATGCGCATCTCCATCCGCACCACCATCTGGCCCGGGCAGGCGTGCAGGCCGACCCCGAAGCTCAGATGCCGCTCGGGCCCTCTCGGCCGGTCCAGCCGGAACCGGTCGGGGTGCTCGAACACGTCAGGGTCCCGGTTCGCGGCGGCCCAGCAGACCATCACCGACTCGTCCGGACGGATGGTCGTGCCGGCGATCGTGACCGGCACGGTGGCCCGGCGGTAGAGGCCGAAGAACGGTGGGTGCAGCCGCAGGGACTCCTCGACCGCGAGGGGGATGAGCGACTCGTCCCGGGCGAGCGCGTCGCGCAGCTCCGGGCGGGAGAGCACCTCGGAGAACATGCTGCCGATGCCGGAGATGCTGGTTCCGTGGCCGGCGATGAGGACGGAGTTCATCGCCTGCCCGATCTCCAGGTCGGTCATCGGCCGACCGCCCATCCGCCAGCGCGCGATCGTGGTCAGCCCGTCCTCGGCGTGGACCTCGGGTGCGTGGATCTCGGGCGGGGGTTGCGCCCGTCGCCGGTGCACCTCGGCGATGCCGAAGGCGGCGAAGTCCATGAACGCCGCGGCGCCCTTCTCCGGATCCTCGGCCGCCTCCATCACCGCGAGCGTGCGGGCCCGTACCTCGGTGCGCTTGTCGCCGTCGAGCCCGAGCACGTGGCAGAGCACGGTCATCGGCACCTCCTCGGCGAACACCCGGATCAGGTCGCACTCGCCGGCGCCGGCGACGGAGTCGATGATCCGGTTGATGTCGGCCCGGACCGGCTCCTCGATCCGGCGGGCGGTGGCGCCGTTGAACAGGTAGGAGATCAGCTCGCGCCACGCGGTGTGCCGGGGCGGGTCGTACTCCAGCGGCGGAAACCCCGGGCGGTCCACCAGCGGGCGCATCACGCTCGGCTCGTGGGAGAACGTCCGCCAGTCCGCGTGCACCCGCCGCACATCGGCGTGGTCGAGCACCAGGTGGAACCCACCGAGCTGGTCGCTGTGCGCGATCGGGCACCCGGCCTCGCGTGCCGCCCGGAACAGCTCGAGCCCCGCCGCCGGGGTCTGGTGGTATCCGCTGTAGGCCGCGAACCGCTCATGCAGGTCGGTCAGGTCGCCGACGGGGTGAAGCGGGCTCGTCGTCATGCGGTCCTCTCCTTGCGGCCGCGCAGGATCTCCCGCGAGGCCAGACGGCCGGGGAGCCCGGACATGCCGGGGGTGGGGTGCGACCCGCCGCTGCCCAGGTAGAACCCCCCGACCGGGGTGCGGTAGCCACTCAGACCCCGGGCCGGACGCATCGGCCCCAGCCGGAACAGCGACAGGTCGACGTGCCAGAGGCTGCCGCCGCTGACCCGGAACCGCCGCGCCATGTCGGGTGGGGTGTCGATCGTGCGGCCGATCTCGAACTCGCCGATACCGTCGATGAACCGCGCGGCCCTGGCCACCGCGTGCTCGCCCGCCTCGGCGCGCAGCGTCTCCCAGGGCTGCCCTGGTCGCAACGGCATCGGGTGGGCGTAGAGCCAGAGCGTGTCCTGGCCGTCGGGGGCCTGCGACGGATCCGGGCCGGTGGGGATCGCCGCATACAGGTTCGTGACCTGGGGCAACCGGCCCGAGGCCGCCGCGGTCTCGGCGGCGACCGCGTTCTCCAGCGTCCCCATGTAGACCCCCGGCAGCCGCAGGTCCACGCCGTCACCGCGGCGCCGCTCGAACCGGTTCAGGTTCAGCCGCCCGGACAGCGCCACGTCCACCCGGACCGTGGCGAGGTTCGAGGCCAGCGTGGGTATCCGGGCGGCCCGGGCCTCCAGCCGGGGATCGAGGGATCCGGCGGGCAGCAGCGAGAGCAGCGCCGTACGGGGATCGCAGGTGGCCAGCACCGCGGTGCGCGCTCGCAGCACCTCACCGCCGACCAGCCGCACCCCGACGGCGCGACCGCCCTCGACGAGCACCTCGTCCACCGCCGACCCGCACCGGATCGTGCCGCCGAACTTCTCCAGCGCCGCCGCCAGCGCATCCGGGAAGGCCTGGGTGCCCCCGATCGGGCGGCTGACCCCGTACCGCAGGTACCAGCCCAGCGCGAGCAGCACGATGCTGCTGCCGTCGGCCAGCACCGGGCCGAACGCCGAGCACAGCGACCCCAGCGCGCCCCGCACCACCGGGTGGCGGAAACGCTCGTCGATGGCCTCCACGCACGACGATGCCATCAGCGTGACGACCTCACGCACGTCACGGCGGTGCTTGACCACCGCTCTCGCCGCAGCGGTCAGCGCCCTCGGTCCGGGACGGGTCGGGTGCGCGGTCAGCAGCGGCGCGGAGAGGGAGATGAGGGCGTCGAGCGTGCGGGCCAGGTCGAGGTAGGCCCGCGCGTCGGACCGTGAGAACCGCTCGATCTCGGCCGCGGTCCGCCGGGGATCGCGCCAGAAGGCCAGCGACAGATCGTCATCGTCGTGCAGGTACGCCCAGATCGGGTCCAGCCACACCTCGCGGTATCCGAAGTCGGCCAGTCGCAGATCGGTCACGACGTCGGTCGCATGGATGAACGTGGCATCCAGTGCCCCCACGTTCATCAGGTGCCGGGGGGCACCGGGCACGGTGGGCTCGGAGGTGGTCATCCCGCCGACGCGGTCGGCCGCCTCCACCACCGTCACCTCCAGCCCCTCCCGGGCGAGGTAGCAGGCGGCTGCCAGACCGTTGTGCCCCGCACCGATCACGACGACGTCCGACCCGCTCAAGTCCGACCCGCTCAAGTCCGACCCGCTCACGTCAGTCCGCCCCGGGTGACTCCGTGCCCCGTCGAGCCCGGCCGCGGGCCGACCGGGTCGGGATGTGTTTTGCTAAGGGCGTGGTAGTTCCCGAGACCCCGACCCGCCAGGAACGGGCCCAGGCCACCCGGCGCAGGTTGCTGGAGGTCGCGGTCAGCCGGTTCGCGGCGCGTGCCTACAACGACGTGGCGGTCAGCGACATCGCCGAGGGGGCCGGGGTGGCGCACGGGCTGCTGTTCCACCACTTCGGCAGCAAGCGGGGCCTGTACCTGGAAGCGGTGCGGGAGATCTCCCGCCGGCTGTTCGACGTCACGCCCACCGACCGGAGCGCCCCGCCCGGCACCCAGCTGCGCGACATCCTGCGCCAGCACTTCACCCGGGTCGCCGAGAACGAGGAGCTGCTGCTGGGCTATGTGCGAGGGTCGGTGGCC
>Ga0070741_10008629_pt1 | contig 20301 bp, 22 predicted proteins | sample Coa_R1_4_FD_66440 | JGI IMG/M metagenome (GOLD analysis project Ga0070741, IMG submission 66440) | Surface soil microbial communities from Centralia Pennsylvania, which are recovering from an underground coalmine fire - Coalmine... | ecosystem: Environmental > Terrestrial > Soil > Unclassified ...
TTCCCCGGGCCCGATCCAGTTTGAGGATCATCCCCCGGTAGAAATTTCCCGGGAAGCGTTCGCTGTCGTATTCGTCGATCACGGATCAACCGAGTAGCATCCGGCGCGACCGCGGAAAAGCCATAGCCTGACGCTAGAGCGGGACCGCGGTGCGGAACAGGATGAACCGTCCCAGCATCTCTCCTACCAGTGCAGCCATCACGGCGATGTAAAGCAGGCCGGTCGCCGCCATCGTCTGAGGCACCTTCAGCGTCTGCCACGTCATCCACGTAAGAATCAGGGTGGCCACAGGCCCCAGGAGCATCCGGGCAGCCAGAAGCAGCCAATGCGACCCGGCAAGGCTTACTATGGCGGTTCGGGCGGCGCCGCCCGCCAGCCATAGACAGGGTGGGACCAGCATCATCACGGCGATATCGAGGACCAGGGCCTGACCAAGCAGCCGGACGAAATCCCGCAGATAATCGACCGGAAGGTTAGGATCGATAAGATACCAATGACCGAACATCATGGCGCCGCTGACCAGACCCAACACCATCGAAGAGGTGACGGCGGTAAGCGTGTAGAAGACTACTGCGGTCGCGCCGAAATCCGGCTGCCGCATAAGGACCGAGGTGAGAACGACCGCAATCAGGCCAACAGCGAGCGCCGACGTATATGACCGTGCGCGCAGCCATCCGTTATCGCTCCAGAGGGTGACGAGATATGCGGCTGAGACGGCGGCAAAGGCGGTCCAGACCGCCGCCGAGATCCACAGGATATTCGGGGCGGGGTGATGGGACGGGTTGGCGCGCAGCGCCAGAAGGCCGAAGCCGGCGGCCGTTATCAGGGCGGAAGAAAGGTAGACCCCCGCGGTAGATTTGTAGAATCCGCGCTCGACCTTGAAGAACGGCGGAACGGCCAGGCCGAGCATCCCGCCGAAGGCAAGCTGGCCGAAGACCGTCAGGAAGCAGGCGGCAAACCGGGTCACTGACCACCCATCGCATTTCTACGCACGGGATGAGAGAAGGGGACCGTGCGCTCTCCCCATCGCCGCCATTTGCGCTGAGGCGGGGTTAAATGGAATAAAGTGGGTCGGTTGCTGGGCGGGGGCTGTTCCACGATTCACGGCGGCACTATAATGGGATCTAGAGGGATTGGGGAGCCTACGGGGAAAACAGAAATGCGATCACTAACGATTTTCAAAGTTGCGGCGATTGGACTCGCGCTTAACTTCTGCGCGTGCGCCGCAATCGAAGCTCAGCGGCAGGCCGAGGAAGCCAAGAAGCAGGAGTTCGTCCATCGCGTGGACATGGCCCACATCTGGGTTACCACGGGCACGCCGCCTCCGGGCAAGAAGTACAGTGTCCTTGGTGACATCTCTTACACCGAACCATTCACGCCGGATGCGATCGATGCGGCCAAGATGAAGGAGAAGCTCAAGAAGCTTGCCTTCGACAAGTATCCGGACACGGTTGATGCGGTGATCAAGGAAGACAGCCAGGTGTCCGCCGACGGGTCGAGCGTAACCGTGACGGCGCAGGCTATCCAGTACGAGTCCTCCGTCGACCGAACCGCGCTTCACAAGATGAACGAAGGCCTCGTCGCTTCGCCCTCCAACAACCAGTAAGCGCAAGCATCAGAGCGACCAGCGGGCGGCGTGGAATTGATTTCCACGGCCGCCCGTTTCCATTGCGGTCAATCCGGACTCTAGGGTGCGGGTTCCTGGGCCATCAGTTGCGCGAGTTCTCCACTCGCGTCGAGCGCGGCCAGCTCGTCGTAACCGCCGATGATCTTCCCGTTGATGAAGATCTCCGGGACGGTCCTGCGCCCGCCCGACAACTCCACCATCTTCGCGCGCATCGCGTCGTCGTTGGTCACGTCGATCTCAACAAATTCGACCCCTTTCCTCCGAAGCAGGCTTTTGGCTCGAACGCAGAAGGGGCAATAGCTGGTGGTGTAAATTTCGACCTTTGCCACAGCGGCTTGTTCCTTTCCAATAAGATCCAACCCGGTACGGAACACCCAGTCCAGTCCGGCCTACCGGGTGTCGGCGTACATTTGCTTTAGACGCCGGGGCGACACTCCCATCAGATAGAGCCCCCGGATGGTCCACATCCGGAGCACGGTCGCAATGAGTCCGTCGCGCCGCCATCGCCGGGCCGAGGTTACTACCCGCGCGTGCAGGCAGGCGACGCGGCCCGCGCGCTTCATCCTTCGCGAGAATTCCAGATCCTCGCAGATTGGAAAATCGGGGAAGCCTCCGAGTCTTTGGAAGATCTCCCGCCGCACGAATATGGCCTGGTCGCCGGTTGCCGTACGCGTAATTCGAGAGCGGCGGCTTATTAGCCATCCGATGAGCCGATAGGGCAAGGCGCGATCGTCGAGCTCGACGTCGAACCTTCCTCCAACCACATCGGGGTCCACTAGAGCGCGGCGGATTTCTTCGGCGAAGTTTGCGGGGACGCGGGTGTCAGCGTGGACGAAGGCGAGTATTTCAGCGTGGGCGGCGGCGGCTCCCGCGTTCATCTGGGCCGCTCTTCCGCGTCGCGTTGAAATGATGAGATCCGCGAGCGGTTGCGCGGCTGCGCGGCTTCCGTCTTCGCTGCCGCCGTCGACCACGATCAACTCCGCATCCGGAGCGCCGTTCCGTATTGCGGAGAGCGTCTGCGCGATCGTTCCCTCCTCGTTGAGCATCGGAACGATTATTGACAGACGGGACACTGATGCGCGCAGTGGGGTCAGACGATGACGGCTTCGCGGCTGCCCCGGCGCACCTCGCCGACGACCCAGGCGGAGTGGCCGCGGCGGCGCAAGTGCTCGACGACCTTGTCGGCGTCGGCGTGCGACACGATCGCAACCATCCCAAGACCGTTGTTGAACGTCCGATCCATCTCGGATTGGGCAACGTTGCCAAGCTTTCGGATCAGGCCGAAGATTGGCGGCTCGGGCCATGACGAACGCTCCAGCACGGCGCGGACGCCGTTCGGCATCACCCTTGGAACGTTTTCAGGGACTCCGCCACCGGTGATGTTCGCCAGGCCCTTGATCCTGAAACGCTCGAACAGATCCATCGCGGTGGATGCGTAAATCAGGGTGGGGCGGAGCAGTTCGTCCGCAAGCCTGCATCCGAGTTCCGCAATGCGTGAATTCAGCTTGAGCCGGGCATGTTCGAGCAGCACCTTTCGCGCAAGCGAGTAGCCGTTGGAGTGCAGGCCGCTGGAACCGATTCCTATGAGCGCGTCGCCGGGGCGTATGCGCCGCGGATCGGGAATTCGGCTGCGATCGACGATTCCGACCGCGAATCCCGCCAGGTCATATTCGCCCGGATGGTACAGGTCGCCGGCCTGGCAGGTTTCACCGCCCACGAGGCTTGCACCGGCAAGCCGGCATCCATCCGCCACGCCCTTGACGATCTGAAGGACGATCTTCTTTTGGAGCTTGCCGAGGCCGATGTAGTCGAGAAAGAAGAGGGGACGGGCGCCATGGCAGATGATGTCGTTGACGCACATCGCGACACAATCGATCCCGATCGTGTCGTGCCTTCCGGTGGCGAAGGCGACCTTGAGCTTGGTTCCGACGCTGTCGGTCCCCGAAACGAGGACGGGATGGCGCATCCCGCGGGCGGCGCCGTTGACGGAAAAAAGCGCACCGAAGCCGCCGACTCCACCGATCACGCCCGCATCCGGGGTCTTGCCCGCGATGCCTCGGATTACCGGAACCAGGGCCTCCTTGAGGGCGATATCGACTCCGGCAGCCTTGTAGGTCATCCGCCGCGCCATCGCAGTCATCCTTCCTTCCTGGCGAGCGCCGCGGCTCGCCATGCGGACGTTGTGTCCGAATAGAATACGAGACCCTCGCGATAGCGGATCAACTCGAGCCCGTCGAGGAGTTCACGAAGCTCGTAGCGGCCGAGAAGAAAGCGAGGGTTTCGGGGATGGCCTTTGGCGGCCTGATCGATCGAAAAAGTGTCGGCCAACAGCATGCCGCCGCGTTTCAGGGCTCGGATGAATCGGGGAAAAAGTTCACGCGCCAGGAAATTCACGTTGATGATCAAATCGAAGGTGTTGTCGCGAAGCACAAAACTACCCAAGTCCGCGACTACCGGCCAGATGGGAGCGGATTGAGCCCGGGCGACCCGTCCCACGCCAAGCATCGCCTCGATGGAATAGTCCGCCGCGACGACCGAGAGTCCGAGCCGCGCGAGAGCAAAGCTATGCCGTCCGCGTCCCGCGGCGACATCGAGCGCAAGCCCGCATCGAGGCAGCAGGGGCAGGACTTCGAGCACGAACGGCTCGGGCTCGCCTCCAGCCTCGCGCCCGCGATGACGCGCGTCCCATTCGGCGCGGGAGACTTCTTCATTCATATGACGCGCGCCAGCGTGAAGACATCGACCGCCTTCGCGCCGGCGTCGAGCAGGGTTCTAGCGCATTCTTCGGCGGTCGCGCCCGTCGTCATCACGTCATCGACCAGAAGAACGCACTTCTGATTGATCCGAGCCGGTCTGGTGGGGCGAAAGGCGCTCCGCACGTTGCGCATCCGCTCGTCGTGATGGCGATAGGTCTGGGGATTGGTGGCGCGAGCCCTGGCGAGCACGCCGGTGTCGAGCGGCAAATCAAGCCTGCAGGCGACTTCCGCGGCGAGCAGCGCGGCCTGGTTGAACCCTCTCCACCACAATCTGCGCCAATGGAGCGGCACGGGCACGACGATGTCGAGATCGTCCCGCGAAATCGGAAGGTCGGGTCCCAGAAACTCCGCGAGCGCCCGGCCTATCGATTGGTCGAGTCCGTACTTGTGCCTTCGAAGCAGGGCGGGAAGGCTTGCGGGATCATCCTCGGCCGACGGTCGATAGCGGGCGATCGAACGGGCCCGCCTGAAGCGCGGCGGCCTCGCGACGCATCGTGCGCATCGCCCCTCGCCGCGGACGGCGGATTCGACCGGACCTCCACAGACTTCGCATAGCGGATGGGGCAGCGGTTCAATCGCTGTCCGGCACGAACGGCAGACCCGGGTGTCGGAATCGAGATCGAATCTGACTCCGCACGCGGCGCATCGCGGCGGATAGAGGAAATTCAGGAATTGGACGAGCGCGGCCATTCGATGCTTCCGTGCATCGAATAAACCACAAAGACGCGGCTTCAAAAAAGCGTGCGCCCGGGCTGCTTTGTGTCGCGGCGATTGACTGGTATAGAGCAGGGGTATGAAGGGACCTCTGACGGGCATTCGCATCATCGACTGGACGATCTGGCAGCAGGGTCCGGTCGCGACCCAGATGCTCGCGGATCTCGGCGCCGAAGTCGTCAAGATCGAAGAGCGCGAAAGGGGAGACCCCGGGCGCGGGATCATGGCCGTATCCGGAGGTTCCACCGACAAGGGCGGCCGCAACTTCTACTTCGAGGCCAACAACAAGCACAAACAAAGCATCGCGCTCGACCTCAAGAAGCCCGAGGCTCGCGAAATCGTTTACAAGCTCGCGGCCAGGAGCGATGTTTTCGTGCAGAACTTTCGCAAAGGTGTCGCGGCGCGGCTCGGACTCGACTACCGTTCCCTCAAACAGCACAATCCGAGGCTCATCTACGCAAGCGCGTCCGGCTACGGGCCGGAAGGGCCGGACAGCGGCGAGCCTTCATTCGACTACCTTGGGCAGGCCCGCTCGGGAATCATGAACGCCCTCGGCGTTGCGGATTCGACGCCGACCTACATCTTCGGCGGTATAGCGGATCAGATGGGAGCGGTGATGCTCGCGTACGGAGTGCTTGCGGCGCTGCTTGCCCGCGAACGATTCGGCGTGGGGCAGGAGGTCGATGCATCGCATCTGGGCTCGATGATGGCGCTGCAGGGGTTGAACGTGGTCGCGCGCACTTTCACCGGCAAGGAATTTAACCGCAATACGCGGGCCAATGCGTTCAATCCGCTGTGGAATCACTACAGATGCGCCGACGGCAAGTGGATTTGCCTCGGGATGCTGCAGCCGGACCGGTACTGGAAGGATTTCTGCGCGGCGATTGGACGCCCGGAGCTGACCGAAGATGCGAGATTCGCGGACATGCGCACGCGCGGCCATCACGCATCCGAACTCATCGCAATTCTCGACGCGGTTTTTGCATCGAAGACCCGCGACGAATGGATGAAGACTCTCAAGGCCGGCGGAGACTTCATCTACACGGTCGTCAACAGCGTCTCCGACCTGCCCAACGATCCCCAGGTGATTGCCAACGAGTATATCGTGGAGCATGACGTTCCAGGGCTTGGCAGGATGCCGATGCTGGGGATGCCGGTGAAGCTCTCGGAGACGCCTGGCGATCCCCGCGGCCACGCGCCGGAGCATGGCGAGCATACGGAAATGATCCTGACGGAGATGTTGGGCTACACGTGGGATGACATCGCGCGCCTTCGCGATGCGAATGTGATTTGATCAAACCGGGGGACAATCCGATTCAGGGGGAGAGGCTTTATGGCAGACATCGCCAATCTCGAGGACAGGCTGGACATTCACGACCTGTATGCTCGCTATGCCGCCGCGATTGACAACGGCGACTACGAGGAGTGGCTGTCGTGCTTCACCGACGACGGCATCTTCGAGAGCACGCGGTTCGGCAAGCACGCGGGCCGCGAGGGTCTTCGAAAGTTCACGAAGATCTACAAGGAATCACTCGGCGGAGCCCAGGTCCTGCACGTAATCACCAACGTGCATTTCAAGCTGGAAGGGGATACGGGGGTCGGAAGCTGCTATCTGGTCTACTACCACTGCAAGGACGGAAAGATTCAGCAGGCGGCGGTAGGACGGTACAAGGACACCCTGCGCAAGGTGAACGGACGCTGGTACTTCGCGAGCCGAAAGGTAAGCCTCGACGGCCATCATTGAGGCTTTGGGCGGGCAGGCAGGCCGCGCGCGGCCCCGGACCGCGCGCGGATGCGGAATCGTCAGAACTTCGCATACCAGGGCGTTTCGCGCGGATCCTGCACCTCGAAATCGATCTGGAAGGCCCGGAGCAGGGTCCCCTCGGCGTGCCATAGCGCAAGCCGCGCATTCTCGAGATCGACTTCGGCCTGAACCTCGTTGCCTTCCGCCTGCACTTCCTCTTCCTGGAACTGCAGCAGGTCATGCGTAGTGGCCATCCCGACGCGGAAGCGGACTTCCTCGTCGTGAAGGGCCTGGCGCGCGTAGTAGGTGGCCTGCGCGGTAGCCTGCGCGCGCTTCACATCGGCGTACAGGTCCGCGATGGCGGTTTGCACGTCCACGACCGCCTGCGAGAGCGCCGCGCGGTACTGCATCCTGGACTGCTCGTAAAGGATTCGCGCCTGCGCAAGCTGGGCCTTCGGGACCGCGTTGTCGAGCGGCATCTGGAAGGAGAGCACTGCCGCGTAGTTGTACCACGTGAAGTCCCACAGCCTGTTGAGGGCGTCGCCGTAGATTCCTCCGAAAGGAAGCTTGGTCCCCGTGCCCGGCGCTCCTCCCACCGGGGTGCATGTTCCAGGCTGCCCGAGGTTTGAGATGCAAGGCGTCGTACCGGCGGTGGAGGTTATACCGAACTGGGTTCCCAGATTCAGTTGGGGCAGGGTCTGGTTTTCCGAGAACTTCACCTGCATCAGAGCGCCGCGAATCGCCTCGCGCAGACCCGCGAGCGATGGACGATATTGAACCGCAAGCTCCAGGGCCCGCTCCTCGCTTTCGGCCACCTGCTCCTGCGGATTCGGACGGGTGATCGGCTCGATATCCTCCGGGATGAAAACGCCCTTCGGATTCAGCATCACGTCCTGCCTGAGCTGAGCGCGGGCGTTCCTGAGCTGGGCTTCCGCGGTGTAAACGTTGGCTTCAGCAGTCGCCTCGGCGGACTGGGCCTCCTGGAGATCGAGAGGTGCGAGCGTGCCGACCTTCACGGAGATTGTGTTTTCGCGGACCAGCTCCATGTTGAACCGAAGCGCCGCGCGGGCGACCTCCAGCAACTCTTCATTCAGGACCACGTTCCAGTACTCGTTGCCGATTCGCTGGACGAAATCCTGCAGCGCCTGCCCGTAGTTCCACTGCTGCTGCTTCTGGCCTGACTCGGCGATTCGCACGTTGAGCGTCGCAAACCGCCATCCGAAGTTCTGCAAAAGCGGCTGGTTCAGCGAAACCGTAAGGTTCGGGGTGTACGAGGGATTGACTCCGGTAAACGGTGAGTTCGAAGCCGAGCGATTGTTGTTGAACGTCACGCCCAAGGTGCCGTTGGTTATCGCGGATACTTTGTTTACCCCGAAGTTCCAGTCGTAGAGCTTGGAAACAGCCGAAGTTGCGCCCCCAGTCTGAAAGATGGACGTGGTCGGCACGACGGTCTTGAAGGTGTCGATCTGCGATTGCAGGTTGGGATCGAAGTTGCCGTTGGCCGCGCGGATCGTTTCGACCGCGGCGACCGGGTTGAGCAGGGCGACCTGCACACTGGGGTTGTTTCGGAGCGCGATATAGATCGCCTCCTTGAGAGTGAGCGCTCGGGCCTGATCGTCCGAGCTTCGGATGTAGCGCTCGCTGATGAGGCTTTCGGGAGGGATCTGGTCGGTGAGCGACCACTGGCGCGTGAAGACGCGCGGAAGCGTGACTACGGAACCCTCGGTTTCGAACGGCGATGCGCTGCTGTTAGGCACATTGATATTGGGCGCCGTCTGGGGACTGATTGGTGCTGCGTTCAGCGGGATTTTCCCGCTGGTGGCAGGAGGAGGCAGGGGGCTCTTTGGTAACGAACCGGTTACCTTGAGGGACTCGTTGCTTTCCTGCGCCGCGCCCGGCGAGAATGCGGCCAGCGTGAGGAAGATCGCCGCAAGCGCGGGCCAAACGTGTTTCTTGCTCAGCATCTTGGCTCTCCTTGTAACTTCGACCGCCCCGTGCCCGTTGGACGCATACTGACGGGTCCTTGTCCCTTTCCGGGGCTTCTCCGCCACACCACCGCACCGTCGGCATCTGAATCGGCGGCCGCGCGCTGGCGCGGCCCGATGGCAGGGTGCTTGCGCCGGCTCAATCGGGTCGCGATTATAGCCAAGGCTGGTGCCCTTGTCTCGCTCTACCAGCGGGGCCGCGAGGTGCCGGCGCGATGGTGAGACGGAATGCGCGCGAGCAGAATTTCAGTGGCGGCGGCCATACTGACCTCGTTCTTTCTTCTGGCTCTCAGGGAGTCAAGATACGCGGGCACCGCTTTTGGTCAGGCGCTCGCTCCGGCCGCGGGACCATCGGTTCCCGCAGTTACGCTGCCTGCCGCTCCCGGCCGGCCGCAGGCGTTCGCGACAATCGGCGCGCTGCCGCAACTGCTGCCTGCGCCCGGACCACAAAGGTTCGCGGTTCCCACGCCGACGCCGGCGCAGCAGGTTTTTCGCTGCGCCTGCAACGGTCCCGGCTTTGCCACCTCGTGGGTCGGACAGGTGCAGGCCGCCAATGTCGTCGCGGCGCAGCAGTCAGCGCCTGCAACCTGCACTTCCTTTCTGATCAGCGCCAACGCCGAACAGCCGTTCATTTCGCCTCCGTCGGCCACCTTCAATCCGGGAACGCAGGCAACCAGCAAGGTGCCGGGGACCCTGCTGTCAGCGCCTCCGGGTTCGCTGACGCCCTACCAGCCGCCGCAGGTGATCACTCATCCGCCATTCTCCTCGATTCGACAGCAGATCATCGCCTCCGAGTGCGCGCGATGCTCATGCAGTTGATCGGAGATTGCGGAGCGCATTCTCAAGATCCTCCGGCAACGGCGCGTTCACTTTGATGCGACCTTTTTCCGGAGATTCGAGTTCAATTTCGCGAAGGTGCAGCCAGAATCGGCCCTCGCAAAGGAAGGGCGACGGCGGCCCTCCATAGAGTACGTCGCCCACGATCGGAAACCCCGCCGATGCGAGATGGAGGCGGATCTGATGGCGGCTTCCCGTGCGGGGCGTCGCGCGGACCAGGGTCGCGTTGGCGAGTCGCTCGAGCGGCTCGACGATCGTAAGGGCGGCTCTTCCCCTGCCTTCCGGATTTGCGCCCTTTCCATGGGCGACGGTCATCTTGCGCGGATTGGTCGGGTGATGAGCGATCGGCGAGGCGAGCTCGATGCGCTGCTTCAGATTTCCGGCAACGAGCACCTCATACCTGCGCCCGATTGCGCCGGCGCGGAGCGCAGCGCGAAGGGTGCGAAACGCCTGCAGAGTCCGCGCAACCATGAGGCCGCCCGAAGTGCCGTTGTCGAGGCGATGAACCAATCCGCCCTCGCGGGGCGAATCGCCAGCATCCGCGGTCTCCGGAAATCTCGCGACCACCGCGTTCATCACGGTGTCGCGCTCGTCCTCGCGAAGCGGATGACACGGCATCGCTCCGGCTTTGTTCACGATGATCAGGGCGTCATCCTGATGCAGAATCTCCAGCGGGAGAGCCGGGTTGGGGGCGATGGAGCCGGCGCGCAGCCGGCGAATCACTTCGACGCGGTCCGACGCGCCGACGATCCGGTCCTTGCGGCAGAGTCGGCCGTTTACCCGGACGAGTTCACCCTCGATGAGTTCCTTCGCGGCGCGTCGCGAAGGCGCGAGTCCCATCCGCACGAGATAGCGATCCAGTCTTTCTCCGCGGACCGATGTCGCCATTCGACTATTTTGGCTTGGGCGCGGCCTGCGGCGAAGGGTTCGGCGATGAAACCCGCTGGTAGACCGGAAACTGCAGGTATGATGCGACGAGCAGAATGCCGAGGAGAATCAGGGCGGTAAGAATATCGGCGAGCCCGAGGCGGATGGCCCCGCGCTGCGATCTCACGCGTTCGGAAGTCTTCATCGAACCTCCCTTTCCACATCGCGCCGCGAGCGTACCGGTTGGCCCCGTCCCGCCCGCAGTCGCACGGACATCATTCCCATTTTCCCCGCCTTCCCCGCGCCGTCGATTCACGCTCGGGCGGCGGAGCGAACCGCCGAGTTGATTGCGCCGCGGCCCGCGTTCACGGGCAGGCCGAACAGACGGCGGAGTTCGCGTCCGGTAAGAGATTTGTCTGAAGCCGCGACACGCAGCGGGCTGCCCGAAGCCACCACCCGTCCGCCTTCATCGCCCCCGCCGGGTCCGAGATCGAGCACATAATCAGCATGGGCTATGAACTCAAGGTTGTGCTCGATGACGACAAGGGTGTTGCCTTCCGCCACCAGCTTCGACAGCACGCGCAGCAGGCGATTCACGTCGGCCGAACTCAAGCCGGTCGTGGGCTCATCGAGCAGAAAGAGGCGCGGGAGGCTCTTGCCCTTGGCGTTGAGGGGGGCAGGTTCGAGATCGGCGAGCAGAAAGCGCGCGAGCTTGAGCCGCTGCGCTTCTCCGCCTGACAGCGTCGAGGTGGTCTGCCCCAGGCGCAGGTAGCCGAGGCCCACGGCCGACAGAGCATCGAGGCGTCTCACGATCTGCCGATGGTGCGCAAAGAAGGACCGTGCATCGTCCACTGTCAGATCGAGCACTTCGTTGATGTTGAGGTTGTTGTAGCGGATGGCGAGGATGGCGCTCTGGAAGCGGCGCCCGTCGCATGAATCGCACTTCACCTCGAGATCGGCCATGAAGTGCATCTCGATGGTAACCGTGCCCGTGCCGGCGCACTTCTCGCACCGTCCGCCCGCTATGTTGAACGAGAAGTGACGCGCCTGAATTTTTTGGCGGCGCGCTTCGGGAGAGGACGCGAAGAGCTTGCGGATCTCGTCGTAGATCTTCAGGTACGTGGCCGGATTCGAGCGCATCGAACGCGCCGGCAGCTCCTGTCCCATGTGAACCACTTCGCCGATCAGCTCAAAGCCTTCGATCCGATCACACTCGCCGGCCTCCGCGCTCTCTCCCTGCCGGCGAAGCCAGTTGTTGTACAGCACGTTCTCGACGAGCGTCGATTTGCCCGAGCCCGAGACTCCGGTGATGCAGGTCATGCGGCCGAGGGGGATGGCGATGTCGAGGTCGCGCAGATTGTGTTCGCGCGCGCCGTGGATCCGAATCGCGGGGTCGCGTTTGGTGAAGCGCCGCTCGTGCGCGATCGCGCGCATCAGCAGCACCCGCCCGGCCTTTCCCGCCATGCTGGCCAGCTTGGGGCCGGGAGGACCCGCGTGCATCACCCGTCCGCCCTGGCTGCCGCCGCCCGGACCGAGTTCGACCACATAGTCGGCGCCGTCGATCATGGTCGGGTCGTGTTCGACGACGACCACCGTATTGCCGAAATCGCGAAGGCGCTTGAGCACGCCCAGCAGGCGCCGCGCATCGGAGGCATGAAGCCCCACGGTTGGTTCGTCGAGCGCGTACATGGTTCCGACCAGCAGCGAGCCCAGGGCGCTTGCAAGGTGGATGCGCTGGGCTTCACCGCCGGAAAGCGTGCGTGCCTGCCGCTCGAGCGTGAGATAGCCCAGACCGACATCGAGCAGGTATCCGACACGGCCTGCGAGTTCTCTCAGCACCGCGGGCGCGCGCTCCATGGTCGCGTGAATCCGCGCGAGCTTTCCGATCCATTGAGCGAGATCGCGTATCGCCATGCGTCCGACGTCGGCGATGGTCTTGCCGTCCACGCGGACGTTGAGGGCTTCGGGCTTCAGTTTCGATCCGCCGCACACGGGACAGGGAACGAAGCGGCGATACTTCGCGAGAAGGATCCGAACGTGGGTTTTGTAGCGGCGCCCTTCAAGCCACTTGAAGAACCCGCGCACTCCCGGCCATCGATCCTCGTCCCATCCTTCGCGCGGACCTTCATCGCCGTCGAGCAGCCATTTGCGTTCCTCCGCGGTCATCTCCCGGAACGAGACCGCGGTGCGGATCCTGCGCCGGCGCGCCAGCTTCAGCATCCATTCGTTCATCTCCCGATATGCGGGAGTGCGCCAGGTCGCTATGAGGCCCTGGCGCAGAGAGAGGTTGGGATTCGGAATCACCTTGTCGAGGTCCAGTTCGACGGTGCGTCCGAAGCCCTCGCACTCCGGGCAGGCGCCGATGGGGCTGTTGGAGGAGAACAGTGCCGGAGTCGGCTCCGGATAATCGATTCGACATCGCGAGCAGTTGTAGCGCCGGTCGAAATCCCGGATCGCCGCCGAACGGAACGATCCGTTGTCGCGTTCGACCTTTACGACGCGGGCGCGGCCGCCGCCCAGGTAAAAGGATTTTTCGAGCGCCTCCCTCGTCCTCTCGGATTCATCCGGTCCGCGCACCGCGACCCTGTCCACCACGACCATCAAGGGTTCCTTGATCGCGCGGCGGCCTTCGGCGAATTCGGCTGTTTCGATCATCTCGTCCTGATGGAAGATGCGATGGTAGCCGTTCTGGATGAGATAGTTCGCGGCGTCGGCGGGGGTGCGCGAGCCGGCTTCGAAGGGCGCTAGAAACAGGTACATGCCGGGGTTGCTCAGCACCTGCTCGGTGGCGCCGGCGACGCTGTCGCGCGTGACTTCTTCGCCGCATCGCGCGCAGGTCGTGCGTCCCACCGCCGCGAATAACAACCGGAGATAGTCGCTGATTTCGGTTACCGTGCCGACCGTCGAGCGCGCATTCTTGATCGTGTTCTTCTGGCGCAGGGCGAGCGCGGGCGGAATCTCGGAGATCGAGTCAACGTCCGGCCGATCCATCCGCTCCAGGAACAGGCGCGCGTAAGTGGAAAGGCTTTGCACGTAGCGCCGCTGTCCCTCGGCGTAGAGCGTGTCGAACACGAGGCTCGACTTGCCGGAACCGGACACGCCGGTAACGACGGTGAGTTCGCGGCGCGGCAGATCGAGGGAGATGTTGGCGAGGTTGTGGGTGCGTGCTCCGCGGATGCTGATCGAGCGGTCCAAGCGGAAAACCGGGGCTAGCTGGGATCGGAGAGCGGGCGCGCCTTTTTTCTGCGCTCACCCGGATACTCGTCCGCGACCTGAGCGTAAAGCTCGCGCAGGCGAACGTCGAATTCCGCGCGGAGAGCCCGTTCCCGGGGCTCCCGCTCGCCTGGAGACAGATGGGCAAGGCTTCGCAACTGGCTTTCAAGCCGTTGCAGCATCCGGTTTCTTTCAACCAGGTATTGATAGCCGTTCATAGGCGCTCCGAAGGAGCAAATTCCAAAGTACAGAATTATAGGTTATCCTCTTGAGCGCGAACAACCTACGGTGCCGACTTCCTGCGAGTTTCAATTTTCGACAACTGCGCCGCTCGTCCGCGCGTGGGACGACGACTCCTCCATCATTCACGGATTTCTCGGGCGGCAGGGCGGTCAGAGCGTGGGACCTTACGCGTCGATGAACATGTCGGAGTTTGTCGGCGACGACCCGCGCAACGTTGCCGGCAACTGGTCGCGATTGCGCGCGATGCTGCCCGCGGGGATCCGTTTCGCGCGCGTCAACCAGGTTCATGGCGGCGACATCAGGATTGTGACAGGCGCGGACGCGGCGGAACGCCCGCGGGCGGACGGGATGGTGACGAACGAACGCGGTATCGTCCTGGCGATCTTCACCGCCGATTGCGTCCCCATCTTGATGCGCTCGGAAGAGGATCGGGCGGTTGGCGCGGTTCATGCCGGGTGGAGGGGTGTGCTAGCGGGAATAGCAGTGAACGCGGTGCGCGCCATCGAGCGCCTCGGAGGGCGTGCCTCGCGGCTGCGCGTCGCGCTTGGGCCGGCGATCGGGATGTGTTGCTTCGAGGTCGATTCCTCGCTGGCCGCGCGTTTCATCGAGGAAATTAGCCTGGCCGCCAATCACGTCCGCGAAGGAAGGCCGGGCAAGGCCTATCTCGACCTGCGTGGAATCATCCACGATCAGCTTGTGGAGGCGGGCGTGCCGTCCGACGCGATCGAAAATGCGGGTCTCTGCACGCGATGCCGGTCGGATCGATTTTTTTCGCGGCGCGCGGCCGCAGGCGCCGTCACGGGGCTTCAGATGAGCTTTATCGGGCTTGGTCCGGAGTAGGCCGATGCCGCCTCGAAAGCGCGCCGGAAAATCCAAGGACGGCCCGATGAAGATGGTGCGCAAGCCGATCGCGCCGCCGGGGAAGGTCGAGGAAGCCCGGACAAAGTACCGGCGCGAACGTGAAAAGGAGCGTTTGCGCCGCATCGAGGAACCCGAATGAGCGCGACCAACGCGATTCACGCCGCCATCGTCGGCGCCGGACTGATTGGACAGGTGCACTCGCTGATGCTGCGGCGAATAGCCGATTGCACGGCGGGCTCGGTGCGGGTCACGGCCGTCGCCGATTCCAATCCTGAAGCCGCGCGAAGGCTGGCCTCGCGATGGCCGGGCGCAAGCGCGAGGGGGTCGGCGCAGGAATTGTTCGGCGACGACTCCATCGACGCGGTATGGATCTGCACTCCGACCGCGCTTCATCGCGACCAATGCATCGCGGCTGCCCGCGCCGGAAAGCACGTTTTCTGCGAGAAGCCGCTCGCGATGACCGCGGGCGAGGCCATCGCTATGGGCGAAGAGATCCGCAAGGCCGGCGTGATGAGCCAGGTTGGATTGGTGCTTCGCTTCTCGCCCACGTTCACGGTGATACGGGAGATGGCCGCCGAGGACGGGGCCGGAAGGATGCTCGCGGTCACGATGCGCGACGATCAGGACTTTCCCGTGCGCGGCGTTCACAACAGCGCATGGAGAAACGATCCTTCCCTTACGGCGGGCGGCACACTGATCGAACACAGCGTGCACGACTTCGATTTGATGCGATGGATGTTCGGTCCGATCGCGAGAGTGTACTGCAGGACCCGGAATCTCAACGGCGCGTCCGGGGTGGAGGACTTCGGGGCCACCGAGATCGAATTTGCCGCGGGCTTTCACGGCCAGCTCACCTCGGTATGGCACCGGATGATAGGACGGCCGAGCAACCGGCGGATGGAAGTGTTCAGCGAGAATCTGTTTGTCGCCTGCGAGCGCGACGTCGCAGGTCCCATAGTGGTTCAACGCGGCGACGGCCCGCGCGAGGAAACGCTGAGCGAGGAGCAGGTGATGGGTCGATTTTCGGAGATCCTGCTCGCAAGGCGGCCATATCTGTCCGCTTTCAGGGCCTTGTTTGCCGTCCCGTATGCACTCGAGGACGCTTCCTTCATCGCCGCTTTGCGCGGAGAATGCGGGGTTGACCCCGGGTTTGAAGAGGGAATCAAGGCGCAACAGCTTGTGGAAGCCGCCTACCGTTCATCGGCGGAAGGAAGGCCGGCGGGGGTCGAATCCTGAAGTGATGCTTTAATTGACGAAGAGGTGTTTCCATCCAGATGGTCGATTTCCAGCTAACCGAAGAACAGCAGATGATTCGCGACATGGTAGGCGCGTTCGCACGCGATAAAATCCGCCCTGCCGCGCGCGGCGCCGACGAGAGTTGCGAGATTCCCGCTCAACTGACCGCCAGGATCTGGGAGCTTGGCCTGGTCCGCGCCGCAATCCCCGAATCGCTCGGCGGAGACGGAGCGGAGCGAAGCGCCATAACCGGGGCGGTGGTGGCCGAAGAGCTCGGTTACGGCGACATGCCGATCGGGCTGCATGCGCTCGCGCCGCGGCTGTTCGCATATCCGATTCTAGAGATGGGAACGGAAGAGCAGAAAGAAGCATTTCTGCGAAAATTCGCGGGCGGCTCTTTCGTCCCGGCGGCCGCAGCCACGATCGAACCGCGATGGGATTTCGATCTCACGGAGATGGCGACCACGGCAACGCCAAAGAACGGCGGCTTCGTAATCGACGGCATCAAATGCTGCGTGCCGCTCGCGGCCGAGTCGGACGCGATCCTCGTTTACGCTCGCAGCCGATCCGAAGGCGGTTTCGGGAGTGTCGATGCCTTCATTGTGCCGCGCGAAACTCCGGGGCTTCGAATCGGCGAGCGCGAGAAGAACATGGGGCTTCGCGCGCTCCCTACCTACGAGGTGACCTTCGAGGGGTGTGCGGTTGCAGCGAATGCGCGTCTTGGCGGGGAGAAGGGGATAGATTTTTCACGGCTGATGAGCGAGACGCGGGTCGCGTTTGCCGCGATGGCGGTGGGCGCGATGCGCGCGGCCTTCGAGTATGCGCGCGACTACGCGAAGGAGCGCAAGGCCTTCGGCGTTCCGATCGCCACCAAGCAGGCGATCGCGTTCATGCTCGCCGACATGGCGATCGAGATCGACGCATCCCGCCTGCTGGTATGGGAAGCCGCATCGCGGCTGGACAAGGGCGTGGATGCGCTGCGGGAGAGCTATCTTGCGAAAAATTACATCGCATCGAGCGCCCTCAAGGTGGCCGACAATGCCGTGCAGGTGCTCGGCGGCCACGGCTACATCCGGGAGCATCCCGTGGAAATGTGGCTTAGAAACGCCCGCGCAGTGGCGGCCTTCGACGCAATCGCCACCGTCTAGGAGAGTTACCATCATGATCGATTTCGAACTTGAACCGCAGGTCGTCAACCGCCTCAAGATGTACCGGACGGTGGCCGAAAGCCTGATGCGTCCGATCTCGCGCGAATACGACGAGCGCGAGCACGAGGATCCATGGCAGTTCTTCGAAACCATGTGGTCCGCTTCGGCGCTGAGCGACGCTCAGCCCGGCGTCGATGCCCGAGGCGGCGACTCCAGGCAGTCGGGTCCGAAGTTCCGCAACCTCAATACGATTATGACCACCGAGGAGCTGTGTTGGGGCGATGCCGGACTGTTCCTTTCCATCCCCAACAGCGGCCTCGGAGGGGCAGCGGTGATGGCGGCCGGAACGGCCGAGCAGAAGGCCCGCTTTCTCAAGCGATTCTCCGAAGGGAAGCCTAAGTGGGGAGCGATGGCGATTACGGAGCCGGGATGCGGCTCGGACTCCGCCGCGGTAACAACCACCGCAGTCCGCGACGGCGACCACTGGGTCATCAACGGCACCAAGATCTTCTGCACCGGAGGCCATCGCGCGATCGACAAGTCAGAGGGCTTCGTCGTGGTCTGGGCGACCATCGACAAGTCCGCCGGTCGAGCCGGGATCAAACCGTTCGTCGTCGAGCACGGAACCCTGGGCATGCAGGTCATCCGACTAGAGAACAAGCTCGGGATTCGCGCATCCGACACCGCAGCGATCGTATTCGACAACTGCCGCGTTCCGGCCGATCATCTCCTCGGCAGTCCGGAAGTGCGGCGCGAGGGCGGGTTCAAGGACGTGATGGCCACGTTCGATGCTACCCGGCCAATCGTGGCTGCGATGGCGATCGGGGTAGGGCGGGCGGCGCTCGATTTCGTCCGCGATTTTCTCAGGGAGCAGAAAGTTCCAATTCGATACGGGATCTCGCCGCGTCGGCTTACGGCAATCGAGCGTGACTTCATGGAAATGGAGGTTCAGCTTCAGGCTGCGCGGCTTCTTACATGGCGGGCGGCCTGGATGCTCGACATGGGGCAGCGCAACAACCTGGAAGCATCGATGGCGAAGGCGAAGGCGGGGCTGGTCGTGACGCAAATCACCCAGAAAGCCGTCGAATTGCTCGGGCCGCTGGGCTACTCGCGCCGGTTTCTGCTCGAGAAGTGGATGCGGGATGCCAAGATCAACGATATTTTCGAGGGTACGCAGCAGATCAACATGCTGATCGTGGCCCGTCGCATTCTTGGATATGGAAACAAGGAACTGAACTGAGCGATTGCCGCTCCCGCGGCTCTTTTGCGGCTGCCGGGATGAACGATCGCGCGCGCCACGGCTCCGAGATGGGCCGCGCCGTTCAGTTCAAAACGTATCGAACGCGCGGCGCACGTTCATCGCCGGTTCTCGCGCTTGAGATAACGAGTCCGGCCGGGGAGGTGCTCAGTAGAACCACTTGCCCTTTTCCCAGCGAAAGATCTCCGTCGTATGGGTGTCATCCACCGGAGTGGCCTTGGTGTGCTTCGCCTCTTCGACCGTCTTGGCTTTAATCAGGTAGTGGTACTCTTCGTAGGTGATTTTTCCGATTGAGAAACCCTGCGGCGATTGGTGGGTTTCGCAGCTCTCGATCGGCCCGTAACCCGTATAGATCGCCGTCTGATAGCCGTTCTCGAGGCGCCAGACGATGTGCTGGATGTTGTTGACTTCGCGATCGCGCAGCTTCCGTTCCCAATCCTTGCAGAACGACGGGAAGATAGCGGCTGCCTGTCGATATTCGCGATCCAGGCGTTCCCGTTCGGGATCGAACTTCTTCAGGGTTTCGTGGAGCTTTTCGCGAAGAGCGGGATCGTGAAGCGCTTTGAGGTCGTCGTCCCTATGGTTTGGGTTAGCCAGCGCCGCCGCGATTGATTTCGCCGACGGGGTGGAATTCTCCGGCGCCGCGCCCGGGCTCACCGAAGCCCCGGGCATCGCCGAGCTTGCCGAGGGTGCATTTTCGGCGGGGGAGGGCGGCGGGTTGGTTTTCGAGATGGTCGAGGTTGTCGCGCCCTGTTCCTGCGACGGCATTGGATCAGCAAGAGATGCCGTCGCGGCGAACGTCATCGCGACGGCAAGACAAACGATTGCCCGCATCTTTGACGTCCTCATGGTGCGCTCTTATACCAAATCGTCATCGTAAAATCAGCCGGGCGGCGGTTTGAATCAAAAGACAGGGCCGGAACCCCCGTGTCCGAGTTCCGGCCCTGACGGTTAGCCTAGATACGACCGGTGCGAACTATTCGATCGGCACCAGTTCCACGCGCCGGTTCTGCGCGCGGCCCTCAGGCGTGTCATTGGTCGCGACGAAGTCGGTCTTGCCGTAGCCGTGGGTGATGAGCCGACTTGCGGCAATACCCTTCTGCTCGAGGTAGTTCGCGACCGCATCCGCCCGCTTCTGCGACAGCTTCAGGTTGTACTCAACGCTGCCGATGGCGTCGCAGTATCCGTTGACGTTGACGGTCACGTTCGGATGGGCCGACAAGGTGGCCGCAGCCTCATCCAGAACTGCCGCGTCGCCCGGACGGATGTTGTACTTGTTGAAGTCGAAGTGCACTCCGCGGAGCACGATCTTCTCCTTCGCCGGCGGCGGAGGAGGAGGCGGAGGCGGCGGAGGAGGCGGCGGGGGCGGAGGAGGCGGAGGCGGCGGCGGAATCACCGGATCGCAGAGGTAGTGACCGGCGACCGTGCCGATTAGACCGCCAAGCGCGGCACCACCAACGCCGCTGTAAACCTTGCCCGAGTCATTGGGCTGCCCGGTGCTGCTGTGATCGTAAATGGCGATGCCGGTGGCAGCGCCCGCGCCAGCACCCAGCATACCGCCGACAACTGCGCAGGTCCCCCACTGTCTCGGCTGCTGAAAGTACGAGCATCCAGCGAGCGCGCCGGCCGCGAACGCGGTTCCCGCGAACGCAATCGCCGACTTGATTAGCCCTGACTTTCGTATCATGAACTCCTCCTCACCCAAGTGCGTGTTTGCGCGAGAGCCGAACCCCACACTCGCCGCTACGCGTCATATAGGCCGTAATCGGGGAGCAAATATAGTTATATTCCCACCCTGAATGCAACTGGCCT
>Ga0070741_10008630_pt1 | contig 20301 bp, 14 predicted proteins | sample Coa_R1_4_FD_66440 | JGI IMG/M metagenome (GOLD analysis project Ga0070741, IMG submission 66440) | Surface soil microbial communities from Centralia Pennsylvania, which are recovering from an underground coalmine fire - Coalmine... | ecosystem: Environmental > Terrestrial > Soil > Unclassified ...
TCGCCGAAGCGACCCCAGCGACGGAAGAACAACGGCCCAAGCCTGCGCCTTTGAGGCCACCGCTCTCATCGGGAGCCAGTCCTCTGCATCCGCCATTGCGGACGGGTCCTGTACCTGCGCGTCCCGTTCCTACACCGCGGCCTGGGCAGATCCTGTCAGGTCCGCGGCAGCCGATGCCAACGCCTGGGCCTGCGGCGCCCATGCCGCCCGCGTCCATTACATTGCCAGCACAGCCAGTGGCGCGTACCGCGCCGGCGGCCCCGGCGGCTCCTGCGACACCGCAACAGCCTGCGTCACCGCAACAGCCTGCGGCCCCTGCTGCTAGTCCGACACCCGGCACGCCTTTGCGTCCACAGCCGCGGCCGAATCTGGCCGGTCAGCCGGCCGCGCGCCCGGTGGTTCCTCCCCGCCCGGACATGGTGGCGCGATTACAGCAGCAGACTCGTCCGGCCCCTGGTCAAGCGCCACAAACGCCCCGGCCCGGAATGCCGGCCCGCAGTTCCACGCCGGTTCCAGGGCAGCCCATTTATCGAGGTCCCATTCGCCCCGGCCAGCCTGTAATGCGAGGGCCGGGTGTGGGCGGCGCTCCCGGCGCCCCTGGCGCATTACGGCGTCCCCGTACTCTGCATCCCACGTCGCCTTTGCGCGCCGAACCGGCCACACCGCTACCAACGGAGCAGCAGCGCCGTCACCAGGCCAAGCCCGGCAGCCGGGATCGGCATCGGGATCAGGAACAGGAAGAGGGTCGTCTACGGATGCCCATGCGGCGCGGCTCAGAGCCGGCTGCGCCTCCGCCCATCGATCGCGAGATCACCATTTCAGAAGGCGTCACCGTGAAGGAGCTTTCTGAAAAGCTCGGCATCAAGGCGAATCTCGTAATCAAAAAGCTGGTGGAAAAGAAGATTTTCGCCACCATCAACCAGAACCTCGACGTAAAGATGGCCGAGGATCTGGCGCGCGAATTCGGCGCGTCCACAAATAAGATCAGCTACGAAGAAGAGAGCACGCAGGAGATCACCGACACGGAAGCGGTGGCCGATCGCGTGCGACGGGCGCCCGTGGTTACCATCATGGGCCATGTCGATCACGGCAAGACTTCGCTGTTGGACGCCATTCGCTCGGCCAATGTCGCAGATCGCGAAGCCGGCGGCATTACGCAGCACATCGGCGCGTATTACGTGGAGAAAAACGGCCGCAAGATCGTGTTCATCGATACGCCGGGCCATGAGGCGTTCACGCGGATGCGTGCGCGCGGCGCCAAAGTTACCGATATCGTCATTCTGGTGGTGGCGGCGGACGACGGCGTAATGCCGCAGACCATCGAAGCGATCGATCACGCGAAAGCGGCCGGCGCTCCCATCATCGTCGCAATCAACAAAGTGGACAAGCCGGATGCGCAGCCCGAGCGTATCAAGCAGCAGTTGGCGGATCGGGGGCTGCTTGCCGAGGATTGGGGCGGTGACGTAGTTATGGTCCCGGTATCGGCGAAAACGAAAGCCGGCCTCGATTTACTGCTCGAAATGATTTTGCTGGTCGCGGACATGTTGGACCTGAAGGCCAATCCGGAGCGGCCTGCGGTAGGCAACGTGCTCGAAGCGAATCTGGATCGGGGCCGCGGACCCGTGGCTACCGTACTGGTGCGCAACGGGACGCTGCACGTCGGCGATTACTTCATCTGCGGCGCCGTATTCGGCAAGGTTCGTGCCATGTTCGACGATCGCGGTAATCCGGTGCGCGATGCCGAGCCATCGATGCCGGTTGAGGTTCTGGGACTCGAGTCTTTGCCTGAGGTCGGCGATACGGTCCAGGTGGTGACCGACACCGCCAAGGCCAAGCAGATCGTTATCTATCGCGAAGCCAAGGCGCGCGATGTCGCCATGTCGAAGAGCGGGCGCATGACGCTCGAACAGTTCCACGAGCAGCTCAAAGAGGGCGAGGTCAAGGAACTCAATATCATCCTGAAGACCGATGTCAGCGGAACCGCCGAAGTGCTGACCGATATGATGCAGAAGCTCTCGAACGACAAGGTCCGGATCCGGGTCTTGCGGAGCGCCGTGGGCGCTATCAACGAGAGCGACGTGCTGCTGGCATCTACGTCCAACGCGATTATCATCGGCTTTAACGTGCGTCCGGAACGAAACGCCACTACGCTCGCGGAGCAGGAAAAGGTCGATATCCGGCTGCACACCATCATCTACGAGCTCACCGACGAGCTGAAACGCGCCATGACCGGGATGCTGGAACCCGTATTTAAAGAGGTGTTCCAGGGCCGCGCGCAGGTGCGGGACGTGTTCCGTATCAGCAAGGTCGGCAATGTAGCCGGCTGCATGGTCACGGATGGCTCGCTCAAGCGCGACAGCGAAGTACGCCTGCTGCGCGACAACGTAGTGGTCTATACCGGCAAAGTGGATTCGCTGAAGCGCTTCAAGAACGACGCCAGCGAAGTGAAGAACGGGTTCGAGTGCGGTGTGACGTTGCGCAATTTTGCGGACGTCAAGCCGGGCGATATCATCGAGGCCTTCGCCACTGAGCGGGTCGCTGTGGAGAGCATGGCATAATGCCATGCCCACGGTCGGTGTATTAACACTCGAACTGCATTTGGAAGATTCGCACTCGCTGAAAGACAAGCGCCATACGCTCAAAAGCCTGAAGGACCGTTTGCGCGCCAAGTTCAACGTCGCGGTGGCCGAGATCGATTACCAGGACACCTGGCAGCGGTCGCTGGTGTCGGCCGTGACGGTCTCGGCCGATCACGCGCGCGCCGAACAGACCCTGCAACTGGTGGAGCGCGAAGCGGCGCATATTTTGGGCGGCGTACTCGTCGGAACGACTTTGGAGTGGATTGAATAACGTGCAGCACCGGACTGAGCGCATCTCCGAGGCTCTCCGCGAAGAGCTAGCAGAATTAATAAGTTACGAGCTGGCCGATCCGCGCGCTGCGGGCGCTACGGTCACCAGCCTGGACGTGAGCCCCGATAAACGGCACGCGCTCATTAGGATACAGGTGGAGCAAGGGGCGGATGTGCAGCAAACCATCGCTGCTTTGCAGCACGCTTCGCCTTTTTTACGCCATGAAATTGGGCGCAGATTGGAGCTTTTTCGCGTCCCAGAGCTACATTTTGAGCCCGATATTGCAACTCAACTGGGCCCCCGTATGGAGCATCTGCTCAAGCGCATCCGCAAAGGGCGGGCACGCGATTAGGCACAATTTGACCGCAAGCTATTGACAGTAGGGCATCCGCCAAGCGCTACTATAATTTGGGCGTTGCGACGCCGGGAGGGGATACTCTAACCGTCTAATGACTTCGACGAACAGCCGATTTCTCGATGCTTGCCGCCGCCGGCCAACCGATGTTCGTCCGGTCTGGTTTATGCGGCAGGCGGGACGCTACATGAAGCAATACCGGGATATCCGCGCCAAAGCGGGTATTCTCGAGATCTGCAAAAGGCCCGATCTGGCCGCCCAGGTGACGCTGCAGCCGGTGGAATTTTTGGACGTGGATGCGGCCATTATCTTTGCGGACCTGCTGCTGCCGGTGGAGCCCATGGGGCTGAAGCTGAAGTTCCTGGCCGGGGAAGGGCCGCACATCGATAATCCGGTTCGGACCACGGACGACGTGGATTCGCTCTCGATCTCGAATACGGACGACCTCAACTACGTCGGCGAAGCGATTCAACTGGTGGTGCGGCAGCTGGCCGGCCGTGTTCCCGTGATCGGGTTCGTGGGCGCGCCGTTTACACTGGCCAGCTACATGATCGAAGGCGGACCATCGAAGAACTTCGTGCGCACGAAGTCGATGATGTATCGCGACGAAACGCTGTGGCGGCGTCTGATGGGCAAGCTGGTGGACGTGCTCGGGCCATTCGCGCTCAGCCAGGTGACCGCGGGCGCGCGAGCGATTCAGGTGTTCGATAGCTGGGTGGGCGCGCTCAGCCCGGACGATTATGTGCGCTTCGTGGCGCCCTATTCTCGCGCATTGATCGAACGCATTCGCACGGGAAGCGTTCCGGTGATCCACTTCGGCACCGGCGCGGCGGGCTTCTTCCGCGAATTGCACGCGGCGGGCGGCGACGTGATGGGCGTGGACTGGCGCGTGAATATCGACCAGGCCTGGATGGATATCAGCTATCGCTCGGCGGTGCAGGGCAATCTGGATCCGGCGGTGCTGTTTGCGCCGCTGCCCGAGCTCAAGATGCGCGTACACGAGGTGCTGAAGCGCACCGGGTCGCGTCCCGGCCACATATTCAATCTAGGCCACGGAATCCTGCCCGAAACTCCGCCGGACAACGTGCGCGCTGTGGTGGATTTCGTGCGCGAGTACAAGATTTAGGTGCAACAGCGGGCAGTTATCATCGGCGGCGGGATCTCAGGTCTCTCCGCCGCGTACTATCTCGCGAAAGCGGGCATACGTCCTTTAGTATTGGAACGCCGGCCGCACGTCGGCGGGGTGATCCGCACTTCGGTTCAGCGGGGCTGTGTGCTCGAAGAGGGGCCGGACGGATTCATGGCCGCCAAACCGTGGGCCATGAACCTGATTCGCGAGCTGGGTCTCGAGGACCAAGTGATCGGCTCCAACGATCATTCGCGTGTCACCTACATCGTGAAGAAGGGCAAGCTGGTGCCTATGCCCGAAGGGCTCATGATGATGGTCCCCACGAAAATCCTGCCGCTTGTGGAGACGCCGCTGCTAAGCTGGGGCGCGAAAATCCGCATGGGCCTGGAGTTTCTTCGCCAGCCGCCGCAGAAGCCTCTGCCCGACCGATCGGTATATGAGTTTCTGCTAGACCATTACGGCGAGGAGTGCATCGATTATTTGGCGGAGCCGCTGCTCGCCGGAGTATACGGCGGCGATCCGCGTGCCATGAGCGTCAACAGCGTGCTCGCACGCTTTGTCGAAATCGAGAAGAAATACGGCAGCCTGACGCGCGGAGTGTTGGCGACGCCACGTCCGAAAGGCTCCGGGAGTTCCTTCCTCCTCACGCTGAAGGGCGGGCTCGGACAGCTAATCGAAGCGTTGCGTCCGAGCGCAGACATTCTTCAAGCGAGTGCGGAGGTTTTAGAGCGCGTGGCGGGTGGATTTCGAGTGCGAGCCGATGGGAATTGGCTGGAAGCGGAACAGGTGGTTTTGGCGGTTACCGCGCGCGACGCCGCACAACTCATCCTGACATGGCAGCCGGAACTATCCGGCCTGCTCGCGGGGATTCCTTACACGTCTTCTGTCACACTCTCGCTGGGATACGCGGCGCGCACGTTCGATCACCCTCTCCAGGGCCATGGTTTTCTGGTTCCCAAGAAAGAGCGACGGTTCATCTTCGGCTGCACGTGGGTGGGGAACAAATTCGATCATCGTGTCCCGCCCAATATGGTTGTGCTGCGCTGTTTCCTAGGTGGCGAGGCGTTGCCGCTATCGGATGAAGCGCTGGTGGACTCCGCTCGAGCCGATCTCCATAGCATCATGGGGCTGGAGGCCGAGCCGGTGTTTCACAATATCGCCCGCTGGCCGAATTCGATGGCGCAGTATACCGTAGGACATGAACAGCGCGTGGCGCGGATTGAAGAACTCGCACGCGCTATTCCAGGTTTCTACCTGGCAGGAAACGCTTACCACGGTATCGGAATTCCGGATTGCGTAAGGATGGGGCAGGAAGCAGCCGCCAAAATCAGCGCCGTATATAAACCAGAGCCGCAGCCGGCGTGACCTCGATGCGGTCCACGTTATCTGCCAGCTCGAATGGCTCGTCGATCTTGGCGTTGGGATAAAAGGGCAGGAAAAAATTCTGCACCAGAAAATCGAGCGCTGCGCCGCTTACGGCGAGGCCGCCGACCTCGACTCGCAGCAGATGCACACTGGCGCGGCCATGCGCCGATTGAATGGCGGCGCGCGCCTGGACCAGCTTCTCGCCCTGAATCAATTTCGCGACCAGCCAATTGGTCTCGATGCCGCTGGCATGCCGCACTCTGAGGAAATCAATCAGCGCCGATGCGCTGGCCTCGCCGTTCCCCAAAACCAGGCGCGGCTGGCGAAATCCGTCCGGCACTACGGCGGGCGCTTTTTCACGTACCCAGGCGTTCAATTCAGCCGGGGTGAATCGAAGTATCGATCCCGGGGCTGCGCGCCCGGTCTCAATGAGATTTAGCTTGCGGGTAACGCCCGCCGCCGCGGGATCGGAGGCCAGGCTGTAAGGAATTGTCATCGAACCGATGAGAAAGCAAGGTAACAGCCGCACAACGAAGGCGGGCGGCATTATCTTTTCGAGGCATGAGGCGGCCGCCGCCTCTGTGCGGCCTGCTAGAATCGTGCCTGGAGAGACCACGATGAAATTAACTCACGTAGCGCTTCTTTTGGCAACCAGCACACTGTTACATGCGGCGGGTGACGCAGCGAAACGCCTGAACGATTCGGCCGATATGCTGACCGAAATCATGTCCGCGCCGGATAAGGGAATTCCTCAAGACTTGCTGGAGAAAGCGCACTGCATCGTCCTGGTTCCGGGCCTGAAGAAGGGCGCCTTCATCATCGGGGGAAAGTACGGAAAGGGCTTCATGCTGTGCCGCAAGGCGAGCGGTGTGGGCTGGTCCGCGCCGGCGGCGATTCGCGTGGAAGGCGGAAGCTTCGGATTTCAGATTGGCGGGTCTGAGACGGACGTAGTGATGCTGGTGAACAGCGAGCAGGGCGCAAAGAAGCTACTGTCGAGCAAATTCACTCTGGGCGCCGATGCGTCCGTGGCCGCAGGTCCAGTGGGGCGCACATCTACGGCCGAAACCGACGCGCAGTTGCATGCCGAGATCCTCACGTGGTCGCGCTCGCGCGGCGTTTTTGCCGGTCTCTCCCTGGATGGCGCGACGCTGCGGCCGGACGACGATTGGAACAAAGAGCTCTACGGGTCGAGTCTTACGAACCAGCAGATTGTGATGGGCGACACGCCGCACCCGGCGGCTGCGCAGAAGCTAATCTCGGTGCTGGACAAGTATTCGAGCCGCAAGTAGCTCGCCGTTGACGGCGAGTTGGAAATCCCGTTCCGGGGATTGGAATACCGAAAAGGGAACGCAAATCTCGGCGATTCTCTGCCGGGTAAACTGGACCGACGGATTATCGAGCAGTGAGACGGTTTGGCTGCCGGCTCGAAGATCGAGCGATCGGAATTCAAAACCCGGATCGCTGTCGATGCGCAGATAGAGATTTGCCGCGTCGGCGCCGTAGTAAAGATCGCGGACTTTAGGCTCGCCGCTGTGCATCGCGCCCGAGCGGTTATCGGGCTGGTAGCGTCCCGCGCCCATCCATTCAAAGTACGAAGTGACTTCGCCGTCGATCACGGGATGAATGGGATGTGCGGGCGGCTGATTTATCATCTCCGGCAAGGATTTGAGAATCGGGCGCGAGAGCTCTTCAGGAGGCGCCACGCCGAGGGCGTAATAGACGTTCGCGAGATGCTGCCGGTACAGCTCATCGAATTCAACGCGATTGTCGGAGTGGTGTTGAGGCCCATACCACCAGTTCCAATCGCTGCCTTCGGCGATCAGCAGTTCTTCGTAAGCTAAGCGGCGCTGTTCTTCTGATACTGTGTGCCCGACCTGGTCGAATTTCCGGCGGGCAGCGAGAAGGCATTCCCATGAGGTGTTATCTTCCTCAGCACCGATCCAGATGTCGAAATTCGCGTCGATCCAGGAGCCGGGATGGATGTGGTCGAGCGTACGCGGCGCGTCGAGCGCCAGAGCTTCGCTTACGGTGAGAGCGGCCAGATCACTCGACTCGCTGATGCGGCGGTACAACTCGCGCAAGAACGGTCGCCCGTTGTGATCGTAGTATTCCCAGGCATTCTCGCCGTCCAAGATGATGGGAACCAACACATCGGCGCCGCGCTCGAGCAGCGGCCGGGTATTCTCGCGGATGCGATCCAGAAAGTGCGACGCGGCTTCTTCGGCGCCCATGCGTGAGTAAACAAATCCCACTTGATCGCTCAAAAAATGATCGCGAAAGATCATCCGCAACACACGGCCGCTTTGCTGCCACAAGTACGAGCGATAAGTCTGCTCGATTCCAGGATCCTGGTTAATGGTTCGGCCCAGCACGCCGTTGTCGCTGGCAGCCCACGCGAAACCGGCCTCAGCGGCAAGTGAGAGGGCCTGATCGGATACTGAGCCCTCGGAGGGCCAAAGTCCCGTGGGCGCCGCCCCCAAGTGTTGCGCCATGAACTGGCGGGCGCGCTTTAATTGCTCGAGCGCGTCTTGCGGATATTGGAAACGAGTGGGCAGTGTTATGCCGGGATGTGAAACGGCGGCAATATCGGAATCGCAGATGAGAGGCAGAATCGGATGGTAGAACGGCGTCGTGGAGATTTCGATTTGGCCACGCGCGGCGAATTCTTTGTAGGTTGGCACAACGGCGCCCACAATTTCGCGCGCTTTGCGTGCCATGAGAGTTTGATCATCGCGGGAGAAGCCTCGGCCTTTGGCGATCAGCCCGCGCACTTCTGCGTCGTGGGCTTGGAATTCCTCGTCAAACCATGCCAGCTGCGACCAAACCTGAAGATCGCGGAAGGCCTGCGTGTCGAAGTGTTGGCGAGCGGAACGCGTGTTCATCCCGCACGACTTCCACAAATCCAACAGCTCGCCGTAACGCGGGTAGCGATAAATGAGATGCTCGGCATTGGCCTGAAAGAAATAGCGCAATATGAAATCGCGCTCGGCGTCGGTCAGGTCTTCGGCAGGTTTAATGGCACATTCCAGAAACGGATCGCGCGCGACGCCCGCTCCGTACTCCTGGATCTGCACGATCATGGACGGGACCAAGTTGAAAGTCTGATGGATGGCCGGGAAATCCTGCAAGATCTTCACCATGCCGTAGTAATCTTTCAGGGCGTGATGGCGCGTCCAGGGAAGGCGATAAACGCCCGCCACCAGATCCTTGTACAAAGGCTGGTGCATGTGCCATACGAAGCAAAGATGAGCGCGAGGCAAGTTACCGTCCTGGCGCCATTTTACTAGCCCGCGTCATTTTACCAGCGGCGATGCTAGCGGCCAAACATACTCCGGACGGGAGGCGGTGGATCGGTGCCGCGAATGGCGCGCCACAGAATATCGTTCAGCTCATCGTCGTTGTTCAAATCGGCTTGCGTGAAATCGAGGCGGGCGGAACGCGAGGCCGTGGCTGAGTTGGCGGGGTTGCGATCTTCGAGAGAAATGCGCGGCTTCTCCACCTGGTACGGGGTGGTGTCGGGCTGCGCGTTGAAAGCGGCGAACATGGGGGGCGCGCTGGCGTCAAAATGCGTCATGGGGCGCAGATGCAGGATCAACTCCATGGTTCGCAGCATGGATGTGGTGTTGTACATGTGGCTGTCGACGATTCCGCGGCGCGTGTAGGGCGAGAGAACAAAGGCGGGGGAGCGGTGCGAATCGACATGATCGGGCCCGGCCTGCGCGTCGTCTTCGAGCACGAAAATAGCGGTCGAGGTCCAGAACTTGCTGCGCGATACGGCTTCGACGATCATGCCGAGCGCGTAGTCGTTGTCGGCGAATGCGGAGAGCGGCGCGATCTTACCGGGAGCGGTGGCCGAGGTGTGATCGTTCGGCAAACGAAGAAACATCAGGGCGGGCATTTGATTGGTGCGCTCGAATTCGGCCAGATCGTCCAAGAACACTTGCGCGCGCTTCACGTCGGGATAATCCGTGTCGAAGGTACGATATTTCATGTTGGTGACCTTGGCCAAGATAGGATCAAGGACTTTATCGATCTGGACGCCGTCCGCTCCGGCCTTTTCCTTGTTTTCCGCCCAATACCCATAGTTGCGCATGGAAATGCCGGCAGCGGCTGCGTTGGTCCAAAGATAACCGGCGGGTGGATAGGCTGCAGGCTCGCCGCCTTCGAAATCGTAATTGGGATTGCGGCGCCCGTAAGTGCTGGGCCACATCTTTTCGACGAAATCGTTGGCGATGGCCGAAGTGGACCAGTTGTGGCCATCGGCGCTTACGTCCGCGCTGACATAAAAGTTGTCGAAAAGAACGAATTCACGCGCCAGCTTATGATGGTTCGGTCCTGCCTTTTCGGTGAACAGACACAATGACGGGTCGGATTCTCCCTTGCCGATGTCGCCCAAGACCTGATCGTAGCTGCGGTTTTCCTTGACGATGTAGAGGACGTGCGTGAGAGCAGCGGGAATACCGGGCGGGACCGCATCGAGCTTTTCGTCGCTATAGGGCGAGTTGGATTTCACCTCGGCGGTGTAACTCGCGAGAGCGTCATCGTTAAGCGCGGGAATGAACGAGGCCGATCCGGTTTGAAGGTTCGCAACGTATTGGATACTCGAACTGTTCTGTCGCTTGGTGGGATTCGGCCCGTTAGGATTGGGATAACTTCTGGCGCCTTTGCCGTTGAGCACCACGAGACGTCCGTCAGCAAGAGCGCGCGCGGCGGTAGGATACCAGCCGGTGGGAATGAAGCCGAGGACTTGGCTGCGGGCGGATGTCACGTCCACCACCGCTGCTGCATTGGCATCGGAGCAGACAACATACAGGCGGCTCTGATCAGGGCTGAGCGAGAGCGCGCTGGGCGTCATGCCGAGGGGATGATTGGGCGTGGTGGAGACATTAATCGTTTCCACGACACGCAGATCGCCGCTGTCGGAAACTCCAACAGAGTAGACGCTGTTGGTATTGGCGGCCGCCACGAAGATGCGCGCGCGGAAACCCGGCTCGCGGGATCCTTCTTCGCTTTCTTCAGCACGAGTGGCGCGGTCGCGCCACGCCATGTCGGTAGGATGCGCGCCCAGGCGCAGCGTTTGGAGGATGGCGCCATTCGCGGTTTGATGATGGGTCAGGGAGCCGTCAGCCCAACTGGTGACGTAAAACGATTTGCCGTCGGGGTTGAACAGAATCCGATAGGGACGGCGCCCGGTCTTGTAGCGATCGATCACCGTTCCGGATTGCGTATTCACCACCGCGATCGAGTCATGATACAGATCGGAAGCATAGAGCAGGTGGCCTTCGGGATCGATAGCGACATCGCCGATGAAGTCGCGCGCCGACCGTGCCGCGCCTTTTACGATTTCGAACGTACGCGCGGGCGTGAGCTTGCCGTTGTCGTCGAATGAGAACTCATACACCGCGGCCTGTGATCCCCCGCCCACCCAGAGAGTCTTTCCGTTGGGCGAAAGCGCGAGGCCCAGCCAGGCATCCGTCACCGGCGTGCGGCCGATTTCATGGCCGTCTTTGGTATCGAGCACGCTGAGCGACGGCGGATTATAGCCGCCATTGAGGACGATAAGAAAGCGCCCGTTTTTCGAAAGAACGGACGACATGGGGAGCGTGTCCAGAGGAATCTGGGTTCCCGCGGGCTTGACGCGCCAGCCGCTGTTGAGGAGATAGGCGCCGCCGGAGAGCGGACCCACTTGTTCGCGCGGTGCGGGCGCGGAGTTAGAAAATAGCGCGGCGGCGATCAGGACGAAGGCGGCGAAAACGATGTGCAGTTTCATTTTTATGCCTCTGGGGGGAAGACCTCTGGTCTATTCGGCAAACCGCTGGGCGATGGGAAAACGCCGGCCGATCCCGAACGCCTTAGTGGTTACTTTCAGCCCCGGCGCGGCCTGCTGGCGTTTATATTCGTTGCGGTCCACTTTATTGACAATGTCCCGCACCAAAGTTACAGGCAGATGAAGCGTATCGGCGATGCGCTGGGGAGCGTCGTTTTCTTCAATGTACAGACGCAGGATCTGATCCAAGGTCTCATAGGGCGGCAGCGAATCGGTGTCCTTCTGATCGGGCCGCAGCTCGGCGGAGGGCGGCTTGCTGAACGTGTTCTCCGGGATTGCGTTGGCGTGACGCTTATTGGCAACGCGGGCCAATGCGTAGACCAGCGTCTTGGGGACATCGTTGATGACGGCCAACCCGCCGCACATATCGCCGTACAAGGTGCAATAGCCTACGGCGAGCTCGCTCTTGTTGCCGGTGGTAAGGACCAGCGCGCCCGATTTGTTGGAAAGGGCCATCAAAGTAACTCCGCGCAGGCGGGATTGCAGATTTTCTTCCGTGACACCCACGGGCGCGTTCAGATGCGTTGAACCGTCAAAGAGCGGTTCGAGGACGTTCAAGAAGGCGCGATATTGATCCTGAATCGGGATCAGCTCGAAACGAATTCCCAGGTTGTGGGCCAGATCGCGCGCGTCGCGCACGCTGTGCTCGGACGAATATGGGCCGGGCATACCGACGCCCAGCACATTTTCCTTGCCGACTGCATCTACGGCGATGGCGGCCGTGAGCGCCGAGTCAATGCCGCCGCTCAATCCGATGATTACGCGTTCGAAGCCGCACTTGCGGATATAGTCGCGGGTGCCGAGGGCGAGCGCTTCGTACACCGCGTCGCATTCGTCCGGATGATTCTCGTGGCGATCGCCAGAGAGCGTTTCGGTGTCCACCAGGACGAGATCTTCTGCAAACGATGCAGCGCACGCGATCAGGTTTCCCTCGGCGCTCATGGCGAAGCTGGTACCGTCGAAGACCAGTTGATCGTTGCCTCCCACCTGGTTTACGTAGACGATGGGCACGCGAAAATGGCGGGCGGTGGCAGCGAAAATCTCGGTGCGCTGCGCTCGCTTGCCGATGTGATAGGGCGACGCATTGATGCTGATCAGGATGCGCGCTCCCGCGGCAGCAAGCTCCTCCACCGGATCGCGGCTGTAGCGGCGCCGTTCCCAATACTGCTTGTCGTTCCAGGCATCTTCGCAGATGGTGAGGGCCGAGATCGCGTCGCCGAGGGCGAGCGGCGATTGCTTTTGGGCGGGTTCGAAATAGCGCGCTTCGTCGAAGACATCGTAGGTGGGAAGCAGCATCTTGTGCTGGCGAAACAGAACGCGGCCGGCACTGAGAACCGCGGCGCTGTTGTAGATTGGATGGCCGGATTTAGAGCCGGTGCGCGTCGCGGTTCCGCAAATGAGCGCGATATTGAGCGGTGCTGCGTCGGCGGCCAATTGATCCAGATGCTGCTCGGCGCTATCGAGAAAGTTTTCTTTTTCGAGCAAATCGCGGGGAGGGTAGCCGGTGAGGGAAAGCTCGGGGAAGACGACAACTTGCGCGCCTTGGTCCGCGGCTTTGCGCGCAAAATCGAGCATGCGCCTGGCGTTGCCGCACAGATCGCCGACGGTGCTGTTGGTTTGTCCCAGGGCGATCTTCATCGAAACCTTATTTTATCGGGTTCGGAAGCGCTGACGCTTACTTCGCGTCGGGCTTTCGCTCGAACAGGGACGGGTTCTTCAGCAGTTCCTCGAATCGCACGATATCCTCGTTGTTCTCAATGCATTCATATTCGTGCAGGCGCTCGCCGGGCCGGAGGGACAGGAACGTGGGAGGAGGGCTCCAGACCTTGGTGAAGGCCTTGGGATCGTCGATGGTGACTTCGTAATTGATGGTGTCGTAGCTCGAGCGCGTGTAGCGCTCGATGACGTGCAGCGCGGTGGTGTGCAGCGTTGCGCCGGCGGCTCCGATCCAGGTCTTGTCATTGAACCCGATCACGTCCACCACCAGCGTGTCGCCCTCCCAGTGGCCGACGGAATCGCCCATGAAGGACGGGTCGATGTCGTCGGGATGTTTGCGGCCGTCGGTGGGGATGATGCGAAAGGCATGGAATGTTTCGTAGAGGAATGCGATCTCATCTTTCGTTTGGATGATCTTGATGGGCAGCGGCTCATTGGTGATGCGCGGCACGCCTACCAGCAGGCAGCGGCTGCTGGGATCGTCTATATTCCGGCGGTTTCGAATTTCCTCGACTTTGGGCAGGATCCAATCCTGATAGGGAGGTTTCATCCGGGCCGGGACAACCGCGGCGGGAGCTTTCGCCACGGCTGGATCGTCCGGACGCGCGGCTTTGGCGTTTTCAGACCCGATGGCAAACGCGAGGCCGCTTGCTCCGCCACCCTGCCAAACGCCGGAGAGATCGGGATGGCCGTCGGCGGTGCGGGGGACCGGCTTTTTGTTACTTGTGTCTTGCGCCATCAAACCGGCAGCGCATGCCAGTGATGCGATCAGAATAAGGCTTCGCATGTCAAAATCTATTTTACTTGTGCGCCGAACCGGCGATGGCGTTGACGGCCTGCCAGAAAAACTGGACGTGCTTGTACACGGCCTGCTCCAAAATGCGCTCCTGGTCGCTATGCGGGCCAAATCCCTTGGGTCCATCCTCTTCATCCACCATTGCGCCGACGCCGTAGCACTGGACGCCCTTGGCGCGCAGAAAGGCCATGTCGGTAGCGCCGGTGCTCATGACGGGCATGGTGATCACGCCGTAGATGTTCTTATAGGCCGCTTCGAGCGCTTTGTACGCCTCACTGTCCAGACGCGAGGGCGGCGCGCCGGGCCGCTGATTGGCGGTTTCGGGAATCAGCTCGATGGTGGGATCGTTAATCACTTTGCGCATGGTGTCGTAAAACGCAGTGATGTTCTCGTCCGGCAGCGCGCGGATGTCGAGCGTGGCTTCGGCCTGCGACGGAATTACATTCACCTGATAGCCGCCCTTGATGATGTTGGGCGAGATGGAAGTGTGGAGCATGGAGTAACTGATGGGATCGTGCTCGGCCAAGTACTCGCGAACGGCGGGGGCTTTTTGGGTGTCGAACAGTCCTTTAAAGCGGGCCGCGTCTTCGGGGTTGGAGACGGTGGCCATTTTTTCGAAGTAGTAGCGGGTAGTGTCGTTGAAGCGCATGGGTGGATCCCACGCGGCGATGGTCTCAACGGCCTTGGCCAAGTGAACCACGGCATTCGTTCTCAGGGGCCGCGAGCCGTGGCCGGATGGACCGTGCGCTACCAGCCGGGCGCCTTTGGGCTGTTTCTCGGTAGTTTCCACTAGGGCATATCGCGGCTGCCCAGCGCGCAAGCGCACGCCGCCGCTTTCGGCCAGGCAAAACTCGGCGTCGATATCTTTCCAATGCTCGTCGACCAAGTACTCGATCCCGGGACCGGTGGAAGCTTCCTCGCCCGCTTCGGAAACGAAAATCACGTCACGATCCAGCGGCGTATTCATGCGCTTCAGCAGCAGCATGGTCATGAGCGCGGCCTGGAGATCGCTTTTGTCGTCGAGGGTGCCGCGGCCGTAGACGTAGCCGCCCTGGCGGGTGGCACTGAACGGCGGAAACGTCCATTTGGCCGGATCCACTCGCACCACGTCGCTATGGCCCATGATCATCAGCGGCCGCTTGGATCCATTGCCTTTCAGGCGGGCGATGATGTTGGCGCGGGCGGGATCCTTGGCGACCATCATCACGGGGATACCAGCGGCCTCGAGCGTCTTCTTTACGTATTCGGCGACGCGGGTTTCGTTGCCGGGCGGATCGCTGGAATCGATCTGGACCAGCGCCTGAAAATTGCGCATGGCTTCCTCGTTCACTTTGGACCAGTCGGGCGACTGGGCTCGTACGGGAAGGACCAAAAATACTAGAGCGACCACGGATAGTAGGGCGAAGGCGAGAAGATGCCGCATCGCATCAGTCTAACTTACTGGCTCACTTACCGGGTGGGCGTGCGGAATTCCGCGCAGCGAAGTCCTAAAACGGGGGCCGCAAGAGAAAGCAGGACGGCTAAATCTATTGTCGAGAGCCATTGGGCGCTCGGCTGCAGCGTAAAGCGCAAATGCAAACGACGGGCAACCAGCGGGTACGGGCGGCATGCGTATCGGCGCTGGTGGCCGTTATTCTCCTCAATGTATTGGGCCTATGCTCGGCGGCGGTGCCTCCCCCGCCGCCACAAACCCATGCCTGCTGCCCGGTGACGCCGCAGGGCGTGCCGAGGCCGGAGCCATGCGGGAAGCTCGGATGCTTCATGTCGGCCCCACTCATCCAGCCAAAGCTCCAAAGCGTCCAGCGGCCGGCTTGGAATGCGAGTCCAGAGGCGGAGGCGACGCAGGTTTTTGTTCTCCTCACAACCCAGTCGACGGACGCTTGCGTTCGAACTCTCGACCGGTTTATTGAGTTCCGCCAGCTCCTGATCTGATTCCTTACTGAAGCAAACGAGTTCTGTTGTTTCAAAAAAAGAAAAGTGAACAGGAGATTATCATGAGGAAAATTGCGATGATTCTTTTCGCTGGGGCCGCATTGGCCACCGCTGCGTATGGACAGGAAGCGAGTCCAGCTCCGACTGCTCCCGCCGAACAAAAGCAAACGGTTTCGGACAAAGCAAAATGCTGCGGCGAAAACGCCAAGTGCTGCCAGGGAGAGCAGAAGGGCTGCTGCAATTCGACGGATGCCAAGAAAGCCAACGCCAAGCATCAGCATGGCGAGGCTGGATCCAAGGGGTGCTGCAAATAGTCGCTCGGCTGCGCGGGCTCGTGATACAGTGCTCGAATGCCTAGCGCACTGTTCGTCCGCGCCGCAGCCGCGGCAATGTTTATCGGCGGTGCATGGTTGACCTACACGCAAAGTCAGCCGGCGCCGCCGATCGGCGTTCAAAAGCTTAACGACGATTTGTTCGTGATCGGCGTCACCAAAGGAGTGGGCGCGGGGAACGTGGCGGTGAATGTCACCAGCGAGGGCGTGATCCTGGTGGACGACATGTTCGACCGCAATCACGACGAGATTCTGGAGAAGCTGCGGACCATCACAGACCAGCCGATCAAATACGTGCTCAATACGCATCAGCACGACGATCATGCGGGCGGAAACGCAAAGATGCTGGCCATGAATGCCGAGGTGATCTCACATCGCGTGGCGCGTGCAAACATGGCGCTGCTGAAGCAGCCGGGATTAGCGCGCGTGACTTTCTCGGACGAAATGAGTGTGCACCTGGGCGGCAAAGAGGTGCGGGCGAGACATTTTGGGCGAGGTCATACCGGCGGCGACGCGGTGATGTATTTTCCCGCCGACAAAGTGATTCACACCGGTGATCTGTTCCTGACGTTTCCGCCGCAGCCGTACATCGACTACGCCAACGGCGGGAGCGCGCTGGAGTGGACGAAAACGCTGCATGAGGTATTGAAGCTGGACTTTGATGTTGCGATTCCGGGACACGGGCCCGTGTCGGATCGCGCGGGCATCCTGAAATTCAGAAACGAATTTCAAGCCATGCGGGATCGCATGCAGGGGATGGTGCGGGCGGGATCGAGCAAAGAAGAAATATCAAAAGTGCTGGTGGGAGAGTACCACTGGGCGGCGGGCGGACTGGCGATCCAGCAGGTGGACGCGTTCATCGCAGAGTTGGGCCGCTAAGAAACGGCCCAACCCAGACGAATGCTCCGTTACTTCGATAAGCCAAGCGCCGACGCCAGCGTCGGACCACCCTGCTTGCCGCGCGGCAACAGGCTGGGGCCCGATGGAATGAAGACCTTCGACACGTCGGCGTTCAAATCGACAACCAGACCCAGGAACCCTGACTGCATTTCATCCCAGTTCTGATCGCCCCACAGGATGGTCTTGTTGGGATCCGGATTGTATTTGTTGTTGAGCGAGTTGTCATAGTGGGCGATGGCCACCAGACGGGTACCTTTCGGCATCGGCAGCGGCTTTTCGAGCTGATAGCCGACTTGCCAATCGAAATTCCAGATGCCTTTGAAAATTTCCTGCTTCTCGCCGGTCGGATAAATGGCGTCGAGCTCATAATCCTTGCCGCGCAGATGCATATGGGGCTGGATGTAGACCAACTCGGCATGGTCCACGCCGACGGTCACTTCGCTCACTACTTCCTGATTGTTGGCGCCCGCCGGGATCACCAGGTTGAACGCGGCCGGAGTTCCGGGCGACATCCAGTAGCGGCGCTTGGGCGGATTCTTGGCGAACACCAGCCCGACTTTCGAAACGTCGTCTTGTTCGGTTCCCACTGACGTGTAGTGCAGGTTGAAGACGATATCCGATCCCTTGGGGATAAACTTTGCCGATCCGTCCACATCGAATCTCTGGGCGCCGAGGCCGGGATTATATTTGCCGAGCAGGTCGGTTCCTTCTTTAGCGCCGCCCATGCCTTCGGAGCCTTCTTCATATGCTTCGCCGTACTGGGCTTTCGCCATCCATGTTGCACCGGGAGGCAGCACGATGACGCGGCCGTGGTGCACTACTTTCGGATTGCCGGCGCGCATCTCGGCGGCCACCACCCATTTGTCTTCGGGGAAATTTACCTTGATCTTGATGTTCTGGTAGTTGATGGTGCCGGTGGCTTTCACATGAAACGGCTTCGGCATCTCGATGATCATGTCGGGCTTGATCTGCCAGCCGTCGGGGAAGCTGAGCGGCGGCGGTGCGTCTTTGGCATCGCCTTCGGGAGCGCCGTTATTTACCCAGCTCACCAACGTGTTCACTTCCACCGGGCTCAGCCTGCGGTCATTGGCGAAATGGCCGTATTCGGCGAACCACGGCGGCATCTGCTTGGTACTTACCGCTTGTTTGATGGACTTGGCCCAGGGGCGCGCGTCTTTATAGGTGAGCAGCGACATCGGGGCGATTTCGCCCGGGCGATGGCAACCTTGACAGTTCTTCTGAAGAATGGGCAGTACATCCCTGTTGAAAGTGGGCGATTCCGGTGTGCCGGCGACGGCCATCACCGCCGAACTCATCCCTAGCGCGACTATTGCTAAACTGCCCGTCGCTAAACCGCCAATCGAAAGACGCAGCATCTGGAACCCTCCTAAGCAGGCACGCAACTACTGTCCGATTATATTGGACCATTGCATGCAACGCAATGGGTCGGGGGCGGCGGAAGTTTCCGGCAGGCCAGCCGAAGAGTATCGAAATCGGGTGGCCGAAAACCCGATATACTGAAGTAGCGAGGTGTCGATGCCGCGTTGGGTACGGTCAGTCCTATTTGTCGCATTTGTTATCGCTCTTGGTTCCGTTGTCGGCGGGGTGTTCGGGCCGGGGCGGGTCTCGGCGGCTTCCAGCGGTCCTGAGGAAGATCTCAAGGCCAATATCAAGAACTTCACGAAAGTGTACGAGCTGGTGGAGAACAACTTCGCCGACAAAGTCACTTCCGACAAGGGCATTTACAAGGGCGCGATCCCGGGCATGCTGCGCACCTTGGATCCGCACTCCAATTTCTTCGATCCCAAGGATTTTCAATCGCTGCGGGACGACCAGAGCGGCCATTACTATGGCGTAGGGATGCAGGTGGCGCCGCGCAACGGCAAGACCATCGTGGTGGCGCCGTTCGGTGGGTCGCCGGCCTATAAGGCAGGATTGCGGCCGGGCGACGTGATTCTGGACGTCAACGATAAGAAGACGGACAATTTGACGACTACCGAGGTGGCCGACCTGCTGAAGGGGCCGCGGGGTACGCACGTTCAGGTGACGGTTGGCCGCGAGGGCGCCGACAAGCCGCTGGTTTTCGACATCGTCCGTGATGAGATCTCTCGCAACAGCGTGGAAGACGCGTTCTGGCTGAAGCCCGGAATCATGTACATGAAGATCACGCAGTTCAATGAGAACACCAGCCAGGAGATGGAAGACAATTTCAAGCGGCTGGGCGAGGGCAACATCAAGGGCCTGGTTCTGGATCTGCGCGAGAATCCGGGCGGGCTGCTGAACGAAGGCGTCGCGGTGGCGGGGCACTACCTGCGCAAAGGCGAAGTGGTGGTGTCGCATCGCGGGCGGGCGTCGGCCGAGAAGCCTTATTTGGCTCGCGGCAGCGCTCAGGGGCAGAACTATCCGATCGTAGTGCTGGTGAATCGTTATTCGGCTTCAGCGGCCGAGATCGTGGCCGGCGCATTGCAGGATCATGACCGCGCCTGGATTTTGGGCGAGACCACGTTCGGCAAGGGCTTGGTTCAGACGGTTTATCCGCTGGAGGACAACACCGGGCTAGCGCTCACCACGGCGCACTACTATACGCCGAGCGGCCGTTTAATCCAGCGCGATTATTCGAACATCTCGTTCCTGGATTACTACTACGGCAAGCGCACTGAGACCAAGAACCTGCAAGACGTGAAGAGCACGGACAGCGGGCGGACGGTATACGGCGGCGGTGGCATTACGCCCGACCAAAAGTACGAACCGGCCAAGCTCAACAAGTTCCAGACGGATCTGCTAACGAAGTATGCATTCTTCAACTTCACGGCGAAATGGTTCGGGTCGCACCAGACGCACCTGGCCAAGGGTTGGGAGCCGGATGCGAGCGTCGTCAATGAGTTTCACGAGTACCTGCTGAAGCAGAATATCCCGTTCACCGAAGCGGATTGGACCGAGAATCACACCTGGGTCCAGCAGCAGCTGAAGCGCGAGATGTACGCGACGGCGTTCAGCTATGAGGATTCGCAGAAGGTGGCGATTGAGAGCGATCCCGAGGTGGCGAAAGCCATCGAAGCGATGCCCGATGCGCGGGCGCTGCTCGATAAATCCAAGAAG
>Ga0070741_10008631_pt1 | contig 20295 bp, 14 predicted proteins | sample Coa_R1_4_FD_66440 | JGI IMG/M metagenome (GOLD analysis project Ga0070741, IMG submission 66440) | Surface soil microbial communities from Centralia Pennsylvania, which are recovering from an underground coalmine fire - Coalmine... | ecosystem: Environmental > Terrestrial > Soil > Unclassified ...
GCATACCGCTCACTGCTGTTGCACAGTTACATGTCAGCGTACTATAATAGTAGTACTCTTGTTTACCTTTAATACTCGCTGAGTATAATATTGTCAGGGAACAGAAGATCCACCAGGTCAATCTTAGGATTGGCCAGCGGTGCCAGCGGATCTTTCATAAATGCCAAAGAGCTCCCCGCTTGCAGGTTACTGGGAGTAACTGGGGGAAGACGTGAATCGTATATAGTTGATAGCAACGCAACCATTCACCACAATGGTTGCAGCATTCGCACGATGTTTTCATCCAGATTGGATTTCTTATGCAAGTTCAACAACGTCTGGGGGCTATAGGACGCCTGCTATTGATCGCCGTCCCGCTCGCTCTGGGCCTGATGCTATTTTTCCCGCTCACCAGCGAAGCCCATGCCGTGCTGCTGCGTTCCGATCCAGCGCGAGATGCCGTGCTCAACGAAGCTCCGTCGCAGGTACGTATGTGGTTCAGCGAAGATTTGAACCCGACCTTCAGTACCGCATCAGTGATGAATTCAAGCAACCATAGGGTTGATACCGGGCAGGCACATGTCTCTTCTAGTGATCCTCGCGAAATGGATGTGCAGCTCTCACCCAACCTGCCAACTTCGGTCTACATCGTGATCTGGCGCACCCAGTCTGCCGCTGATGGGCATGTGCTCAGTGGCTCGTTTCTTTTCACCGTGGCCTTGCCGGGCGACCCGGTACCGAGCGCCAGTGGTTTGAATAGCGGGCAGGCTAACGCAAGTGGGGGCGCTGCTACCGGTCAGCTTGATGGCCCAACGCTCTTTAGCCTGATTATGATTACGCTGGTCGAGCTTGGAGTTGTTTTCTGGATGGGAGCGCAGCTCTGGCGCACCTTCGTCTTGCAGTTAGCAGAAGATGATCAACCAGAACAGGCCGCGATACGACAACGTGAAGAAGAACGTTTCGAGAGACGCTTCTCGCTACCAGGTCTGGGAATCCTTTTCCTGGCAAATATTGGGGTGCTGCTGGGCCTGTCTCTTTCGCTCACCAACGGGCAATGGAGCCAGGTATTTGTTCTGTCGAATCTCATCGGCCTGATCTCTCATGGACAATTTGGTACCTATTGGATCGTGCGCGAACTTGTAATCGTGCTGGCAATAGTGATTAGCGTATACACTTTGCTCGCCAGACAACTTGCAAAGGGCGTTAGAGCCGCTCTTTCCTGGATAAATTTAGTGCTCGGGCTGGCCCTGCTCATCGCGGTGGCGCTCTCCGGCCATGCGGCAGCGATTAGCGGCAGTATTGCGACCTTTGCGATTCTGGGGGACTGGCTGCACTTACTGGCTGCCTCGCTCTGGGTTGGCGGCATGATGTACATTGCCACTATCTACCTGCCCGTCTTGCAGCCAGATTCTATGGTGGAGCGAGCGCGCTCTTTGCTGACGACACTGCCGCGCTTTTCGCCTCTGGCTATTACCGGCGTGATTATTATGTCGCTGACGGGGCCACTGAATGCAACTGTGCATATGACTTCGTGGGACCAGCTCTATACCACGGCTTACGGGCGCGCCCTGGTGGTCAAAGTGCTCCTGGTGGGTGGTCTCCTGCTAACCAGCGCCATTCACGTCTTGCGCTTGCGCCCGCAACTGACTAAAACCTACCGGCAATATCTCACGACCAGGGAAGATAGCCAGGCGACGGCGCAGCAGGTTAAAATGCTGGAGATGGGCATCTCGGGACAGACGCGCAGACTGACGAATGTTTTGCGCTGGGAACCGCTGCTGGGCGTGGCAGTCCTGATCTGCACAGGGCTGATGAACGTCTTTGCAGGCACATTGCTGCCCGCGACCACCCAAACGCCCGGCATACAGCCGCCGGGATCTACGGCATCGACGTTTAGCACAACAGCCCATACCAGCGATGGCAAGTTTCAGGTCAAGATCACCATCTCTCCCAATACCTTTGGCCCGAATGCCTTCACAGCCACGGTGATGGACTCAAATGGCCAGCCTGACACCAATGTGGGTGTATCGCTTTACCTGACCGGAGCCGATATGGATATGGGAACAGAGGTGGTCAACCTGCAGCCAGATGGGAAGGGCGGCTTTAGCGGACGTGGCGATCTTACGATGGGAGGCCGCTGGTGGGTCCGCTTCCAGATTCGCACGCCAGATAATACCCTGCATGAGAACAGGATTCTGTTCACTGTCCAGGGTTGAGATCATCTCGGCATTTTCTATTGCTGAGAATCAAGGATGTACCATGCAGATAGATCGTGTATCATGGGATCGCCCCTCATCAGGGGCGAACCACTTTATTTCTCGTCGTGGTTTGCTCACGATGCTCAGCCTGTCCACTCTCCTAGTGGCGTGTAACAGCGCCACGGGAGATGCACCGGTCGCGCCAACGCCAGGCAACGGCTTTAGCGCCACGCAGCAAACCAGCGATAACAAGTTCCAGATCAGACTGAATGTCACGCCAGATCATCTTGGCCTGAACAACTTCATCGTGACCGTAATAGATCAGAATGGCCAGCCGACTTTAGACGTAAGCGTAACGCTCTACCTCGACTCGGTTGATATGGTTATGAGCGAGGAAATAATCTATATGCTCCCGGATGGTAACAACCACTTTGCCTCTCAGGGTGGCTTTATGATGGGCGGCCACTGGTCCATACGTGTACAGGTGAAGACGCAGGATAACGTGCTCCATGTATGCCGCGTGCAGACACTCATCAGTACTTGACGATTGGAGTATCATCATACCAGAGACGCATCTGAGAACCAGGAATAGTTCTATCAGGGGTAGGTTTTATGAATACATATCTTGCACCAGAGCATTGTTGCTTGCATAACGTGAACATGTGTATAACGCGTCAGAGCAGACTTATCGCGCTCATTTTGCTGGTATTATTTTTTACCGCCTGTAGTGGCCTCAACGCAGATAATACAACATCGGCGACGCCAACCGCGGTGCGCGTCAATGGCTTTGGTACGGCGGCTAATCACGTCCATTCGTTGCTCGCGTTCCCTAATAATGTGCTGGTCCTGGCGACCCATTACGGACTGTTTCGGTCCGCCGATAATGGTGCCACCTGGACGCTCGTTGCCGCCGGTCCTGGCCAACTCATGGACGGCCTGATGACCTATTCGCTGGTGAATAGTCCGCTCGACCCGCAACGACTCTATGTCTTAACCCAGGCGGTAACCAGCTCTCACAAGGGAACGATAGGACTCTATACCAGCGCCGATCAGGGCCGCACATGGCAAATGAGCATTGCCGCAAGCAGCCTCACGCCTTCCGCCAACATCTATCTTGCAGCCGCAGGCAATGATACCCCCAACGAAGTGTATGTCTACGTGCCGGACCTGGGCGCGCTCGGCCTCAAAATAAGCATGGATGGCGGGCAGCATTTCACCACTATCGGCACATTACCCTTTGGCACGCTGACCAGCCTATTACCTCTGCCAGATGCACCGGGCCAGATTCTGGCCAGTAGTAGCGACGGCCTGGCTCGCAGCAGTGATGGCGGAGCGCACTGGCAGATGATCAAGGGGATTACCGGTGGCATCTTCGGTCTTGTCACTCCGGGACCTAAACAACCAATCTATGCCTCAGGCGATGCTGGTATCTACTCATCGACCGACGGAGGCAAGACCTTCTCCCTGGTGAGCGCTCAGGCCGCGTATAACTCCCTCACGGTCTCATCGGTAGATCCCACAATGATTTATGGCAAAACCGCTTCTGGCGTGTATCGCAGCACCAATGGGGGACACACATGGAGTATGCTTCCATCTATCAAAGGTACCCTCGGCAACCTGGTGGTGAACCCGACCAATCCATCGCAGGTCTACCTTTCGCTCTCCTATCCCACCGAAGTCTTTCGCTTCGATCAAGATAGCGCGAAATGGTCATCGCTTACGCCCAGGTAGAAGTGGAAATTGTCATGTTCTTAAAAATATATCGTTTGTTCGTTCTGCCCATCTTTAGCTGCTTTCTGCTCGCCGCGCTGATGCCGATACCAGCTCTGGCCGATGGTGGCGCGCCTAATCTGGCCTACGTGGCAGGGGCGAATAGAGGTATCGCAGTGATTGATGTGGCGCAGCAGAAAGTCACCAGCACCATTGCGGCCAGCGGCGATCCGCACGGCATTATTCTCAGCCTCGATGGTCGTTTCCTGTATGTGACCCAGCCCCAGATGGGGAAGGTTGCGGTCATAGCAGCCAGGACGGGCGATACGGTCTGTTCCGCTGATGTGCCCGGACAACCAAGCCTGCTGGTACTCGATACCAGCGCCAACCTGCTCTATACTGCCGGCAATGGGGCCACCGGCGTCACCGTGATTGATCCGACAAATTGCGCGCTTAAAAAGACGTTCCAGACAGATGGGCCGGTATACGGGATGGCCGTAGCAAATATTGGATCTGTCTCGTCTGGTAGCAGTGGTAATCAGCTCTGGATTGCCACCACCAATGATCTTACGATCTTTGACGATGCGAGCGGAAAAATGCTTGGCAGCGTCAACATCCCGGGTGGACCGCAATATGTTAGCATTCCGCCAGGCGCGACGGTCTATGTCACCACGCGCCAGGGCGATATTATGGCAATTGGCCTGAGCGAACATAACCTTGTGCCTCTGATCAAAGGCGGAGTTTTTGGGCCGATGGACTATGATATGACAACGGGCGAAGTCTACGTTCCCGACCAGCAGAACAACCGCTTGCTCGTGCTCGCGCCCGTCAATGCCGGCTTTCCCCCGCCGCCGGAACCCAGCCGAACTATCAATCTCGGGGTCAAGCCTGTATCGGTCGCGATTACCAGCGATGGTCAGCTTGGCTTTGTGGCGCTTGCCAGCGGCAATGTCGCCATGCTCGATCTGCCCGGTCGCCAACCAATCACCACGATCAGCGTCGGCGGTAGCCCGCATTTCATCATCACGGGCCTCTATCCTCCCGTGATAGGCACAACGCCCCAGCAGGCCAACATCCTGACCACCGTCATCAACATCGCTGCCTACCTGTTTATCATCGTGTTAATCATTGTGCCAATACTTTTGTTCAGGCGTTACGCCAAAACCCATAGCAGTTCGCAGGGACCCGATTGATCGGACGCGGTAAACCGGGTCCCTACGAACTGCCGATGTATTGTTTATTCGCTCCGTTGCAGGGCGAACTGCTCGAACATCGCCTCCCACACTTCCTGATTCTCAAGACGTTCGCGCGGATTGGCGACGCGGGCATTGATGGCATCGAAGATACAGGAGAGCAAACGCTGGAGCACTTTTGAGGCTTCGTCGTAAAAAGCTTCGGCCTTCTGAATATCGCCGTTCAGCACTTCATAGCAAAGGGAGCTAAAATTATCGACGTCGATATGATTCTGATCGACTTTAAACTCGTAGGTTCCCATATAGTGCAGCCGCTCGCCGTACATCAACGCTTTCAGCGTATTGGGGTCCAGCTCAGTGCCGTTTGTCCGGCAGGCTTCCGCCAGGGCATCCATCGTCCAGTTGATAAACTCCACCAGAGCGGGCAGTTGCTCCATCGGGGTGCGCCGCTTGTCCCACTCCTGCTCCATGCGGCTGATCAGGTCCAGGAGCGCGAAGTTCTCCAGGCGCAGCTTCTCAGCGGGCTCTGGGAGTCTAATTTTCCGACCGTTCATGCGTGGAGCCGCATCCTGATAGACATATTGCAGGAACTTCTGCTGCACCAGTTGCGCCAGATCGCGCGCAACGTCGAGTTCGGGGCGGCGGATCGCGCAAGCAATGCGCCTGACTTTGCGGTAAAGATTCACATGGGTAAGTAGTTCCAGGGAACGCGCGTCAAAGCGTAAGGGGTAGGGGATGGCCGGAGCCATCTGAAGCATGGTCTGTACGCCCTGTGGAAGAAACTGGCGCAACTCTTGCCACTCGTCCGAGTACCGCACCATCTCCATCGTCGCCCGCACGACGTCGATATCGAGCGAAATTTCTCCGTAGGGTAGGAGTTTTTGCACGCTTGGGGTCGCAAAAAACTCGTAGATACCATCTTGCCAGAGAGACAGCTCGCGGATCGTCCATAGCGCCTTTGTACGCAAAGCCTCCTTCAACTGCTTTTCCGTAATTGCGCCCATATAGACAAGCCGCTCGCCAATGCGTTTGCCAAAAGGATCTTGTAGTTGCTGGGCAAAAGCCTGCTCGATATGGTGATAGGTGGTCATGCCTAGTTGTTGCAGTACATCACCGAGCGTCAGTGCTCCGGCATCAATTTCAGAGCTATTGGCCATTTTGCCTTCATTGAAGTAAATGACCCCCATATGTCCGTCGCCCTGCTTGAGGTGAATAGCGCCTGTCATGCTACCCAGCTCCACCACCTGCAATACTTCCACTAACCCGAAGTCTTTTAGTGAGCCAGACAATACCGTGTCTGCCATGCTGTCCTCATATCCCTGGTCAAGCCATATACATTATCGGTAGCAACCGAAAAACTGCTATAAAGCATTATAGCAAGGCTCGCGTGTTTCAACAAGGCCGCTTATAGCTGCTTACGAAAATCGACGTGTAGTTAGATTAACCGGAAAAGTGTTATGATATATCTCATGTACATCTCTCTTCATATATTCAGGAGAGACACTGTCCGTTTCAAAGAGTATTTTACTATAGAAACAGGCGATTTGTTATGTTATGTTTCCGGGTAGTACAAATTACTGCCTGATGGGCTGCAGGCTAAGCATAAAAAGGATGTACTGATGGATGCTTCGCGTACGATGATTACCTTCAAACCGGCCAGAATACGTTTTACCTATCGTGTTGGCGGCGTTCTTATCCATAATGGGCATGTGCTCTGTCAGGCTGCCCCTGAACAGGGTTTCTGGTTTCTCCCTGGTGGCCGCGCCGAACTGGGCGAAGCGGCAACTACCACGCTTTCGCGTGAGATGCAGGAGGAGTTGGGGATTACGGTGCAAATTGAGCGCTTGCTCTATATTGTCGAGAATTTTTTCAATCACTTCCGCTCCTCCGAGCACGAACTGGGGCTTTATTTTTTGATGACCGCTTCTGCCGATGCCTATATCTATCAAAGCCTGGAGCCATTCACGCATATAGACGAGGAGGGGACCCCTTTGCGCTTCGACTGGCTCCCCATTGCCCGACTCGAACAGATCCCGCTCTATCCCCCCTGCTTCCAAAAAGCCCTACAGGCCATCCCTGAACATACGGTGCATATTGAGGAGCGCCGGTCTCGCTAATTAAGGAAATACATCATTTTCGGGACTAATTGACAAAGATGCGTATTAACGCTATCATGCTTTACGCCTGAGATTGTTTCTTTCAAGCTTTGAAGTAGAGATAACCTTAAAGATCATGTAGGTTTGGGGTAAAGTTGATGGAAGATTATCATGCTGCATTTTCACAGCGCATTGCAGATGTGAACGTTTTAAATACAAGTGAAAGGCGTACAGCGGCCATGCATCTTGGAGGCGTTGCCATTGAGTGTCTCCTCAAGCACATAATATTTACTTCTTTGCCACGCGGAGCAAGCAAGGAATGGAAAACGGACGGCAACGATCCTGGTCATACCATCACCAATCCTGGACATAGCTATCAAGAGGCTTTGAACCGCCACAACAGGTTACGGTCACGAATACAACAGTTTCCTTTTGTGTTAAACTGGCTACATGATGTCGAGCAGCCTGAAGGCCATTTCATAGATATGCGCTATTCAGGAAAAGAACCTGGCGACGACAAGTATAAACGGTGGATAACATCGTACCAGTGCCTTATAGCCTGGTTACAAAAACAGGCTACCAGTCTCTGAGATGCAAAAGTAGGGAAAAGATGCAGCAAACCTGGCGACCGATATTAAACAAAAATATTGAAAATGACTATATAAAAGACCCAAAAGAGTGGTACGAACTGACCATTTCTACATCGGGTCTATTAAACATAACCATCGTAAGCGAACGCTTTGCAGCTACTCCCACCTCGCAGCGGCGTGAGCAGCTTCTAGACCTTCTTCGCAGATCTGGCGCTCCCACATCGACAGGATTTTTGTCTCTTTATACCGTTGATGAGGCTAACTCCATTGGTCTGGCTAAACCACCAGCAATACAGGAGCAGGAAGTCTATAGCTGGTCCGATCTGGCGCAACAGGCAGTAAATATCGAAGGGTTGCCTAAGATGCTACGGCGTAAGCCACGTTTCCCGCGTACAGTAACTTTCTACTCATTTAAAGGGGGTGTTGGTCGCACGACTGCCCTTACACATGTGGCGTGGATTCTTGCGATGCGAGGACGCAAGGTTGTCGCTGTTGACTTAGATTTAGAAGCGCCTGGCTTGAGTTTTTTCCCCAACCTGACACCGATGCCCGAAAATGGCATTGTGGACTATTTCTATGAACGCGCTTACATTCCAGAAGGGATAGAGCCCAGCATCTCGATTGCTGAAATCTTTGGCGAGGTGCGCATCCCCAACGCGCCCGGGCGGCTTTTTATCGTCCCGGCGGGTTTCCTTGATCTGAACTACATCACGAAAGTTGATGATCTGCGTGCGTCGGCTATCACCGAGCAAGGCGAGGATCTCTGGTCAATCTTTTTTCGTGAGATCACCGAACAATTGCAGCCTGATATTATCCTGGTTGACTCGCGTACAGGTATTAACGAGTGGGGAGCGTTCTCTTTGCTACGAGCTGCTGATCAGGCAATCATATTTCTTTACCCAAATGAACAGAATAAACGCGGCATCGACCATCTCCTGGAAGCTCTTACAGGTAAAATCTCTTTGCAGCTAGTATTTTCGCCCGTGCCATTTGGTGATGCCGGGACAGAGATAGTAAAGGAATACTGGGAAGCTTTGCAACATCGACTGAATATTGTCGTTGACGGGGCCAACACAGATTTAGAGGACGAAATCCAGGAAGCGGAGAACCAGACGGAAACGATAGAGCCAATCACGGTACATTACCATACTGAACTTGCCTTAGCTGCTCGCTATCCTGTTCAGTCACTGCTATCAAATTATATGAATATTGCTAATGTGGTTGATGAGGATACTACCGCTATTAGTCTTGAACAAATTCTCATCGATAAACATCATCGATGGAAGATTATTGAAAGTCTCGAGTTTCCAGAAGTAGATGCAGCTCGCAATCAAAATCTTCGTGATCTTTTCCAACGCACTGCCGATTTTGATCGGTTTCTTGATGATACTACCTGCCTGATTCGGGGAAGAAAAGGTACAGGGAAAACAGCCCTCTACGAACTTCTGCTAAAACACGGAAACGTTGCTCGCGAGCTATCGTCTAAAAGATTAGATCGTGTAATTTTGCTGTCAGGACATGGGAAATTTCGCAAACATCCAAGCAGAGATGAATTCCTCCTGATCGACCAACATATAAAGCAAAACAATGGTTCCTGGGAAGTATTCTGGCGTTCCTATTTGCTACTAAGGTTGCATATGGAAGGCTATCTTCAACGTCTTCTGATGAAAAAAGGCAATAAAGACGATAAGTTTATACCGCTCAGGTCTACGCTTAATAAAGTTCACATGAAAGCTGACCTCTGGCAAACGGAGCATACTACGCTGCTAGAAGCAATGGCGAGTGATGCCAGGCTGAATTTGCTAGTAAAAGATGCCCTTGATGAGATTAACAAGCAGTTGCAAAAAAACGGTAATGTGCTCTGGTTCCTTTATGATAATCTGGATGAGGATCTCCTAGCAGAGGGCGGACTGCGTCAGAGGGCTTTGACCGGTTTGTTTCAACTCGTCCAGGCTTCTGATGCTCGCCGCTTGACTTCTATCCGCTTTAAGATATTTCTTCGTGAAGATATCTGGAGCCGCCTCGTCTTTGATAACAAAAGTCATCTCAACGGACGCGATATCATATTGCAATGGACCCCCATTGACTTTTTACGATTGGCATTACGGCAGGCGCAACAATCAAATGAATTCAAAGATTTAGTGGATCGCTTTGCCCCTGTTGAAAATATAGATCAGGCAGATGAAGCATCGCTTGATAGAGCACTACAGTTACTTTGGGGGGTGCGGCGAGAGCCAAATTTAAAATCTAAATATGTATCCCGATGGGTCTATGATCGACTTACCGACTCTAGCGGCACTACATTTCCACGTAGCTTGAATATTTTGCTTAAAGAAGCCAAAAACTACGAGTCAAGCTCCAATCGAGGTCAACAGACATCTACAGACCGCTTGCTGTCAGCCAGATCACTGAATGCAGGATTAGTTAAAGCGTCAGAGGAACGGTGTGCAGGAATAAGAGAAGAGTATCCCGAACTCGGACTTTTTTTCGACGCGCTTGCAGATTTAGAAATTCTGGCATCCCAAGAAAAGTTACGTGAGGTGTGGCGAGATACTGCACAAGAGATCTCACCTACATTTAGTGATTTTGTTAAATACTTGCTCGGCATCGGACTTATCAGTCCTGCTGAATTGCAAGAAAAAGAACAGGGATATCGCTTTGCTGAAATTTACACCTACGGCTTCAATATCTACCGCGGAAGAAGAAAATCTTAGCAGCAATTATAAAGTCAAATGGTAATTTATGCTTCGCTCTCCGCTTTTGTTTGCTCTGGTCCAGAACCGGTCTGCACGGCGACAGCGATGGCGATGGAAAATTCGACGAGGTCGGCGATGCTGACATCGAAGGCGCTGAGGCCGAGCAGCTCGGCCCGGCGTTTGGCGTTACCGTGCAAACGCACGGTGGGGCGTCCGCTGCGCAGTTGCACCACTTCCATTTCGCGCCAGGCGACGCCGTGGATGCCGGTTCCCAACGCCTTGCTGATGGCCTCTTTGGCGGCGAAACGTCCGGCGAGCCGGGTGGCTTTGTCGCGGCACTGCTGCGCCTCGCGCTCGGTGAAGACGCGCTTGAGGAAACGCTCCCCATGCTTCTCATAGACTTTGCGCACACGAGCGACTTCGATGATGTCGATGCCAACGGCGATATTGACGCCCTGCGGCGGATGCAGCGGCGCTGGCAGACCGGCCAGCCCACCAGGACCAAAAAGCCAGTCGGGAATGGCTTCCCCTGGCTGGCGCACCAGTGGAGTAAAGAGCAATGGCCGGTCTTCTTCCATCATTTCCCCTTTTCCTCCCCCACCCCAAGCATAGGCTGACCCGGTACAGGCTGCTCAGGCAGAGTGCTGGTAACGTCGCCGGCAGCCAGAACTGAGGGTGCCGGGCTGGTGCCACGTCCCATGCCGCGATAGATAAAGCCGTGACGGTCCATTTCCGCCGGTTCATAGATGTTGCGCCCGTCAATCAGCACCGGTCGGCGCATGACTGAACGGATCTGCTGCATGTTGAGCGATTTAAACTCGTTCCAGTGGGTCACGACGACAACCGCGTCGGCTCCATGCGCCACCTCGTACGCGTTTTTGCAGAAAGTGACGGCATCCATGCGCACACCTTCACGCGCAAGAGCCTCACGTCCAGTCTCGGTCGCGACCGGATCATATACTTTTACCGTTGCCCCCTGACTGGTGACCCAGCGCACAATATCGATTGAAGGAGCCTCGCGCATATCGTCGGTCTCAGGCTTGAAGGCCAGTCCGAGAATACCTACCACGCTATTACGCAGGGAACCCAGGATATTGGTCAGCTTGGTCACGATGAGCCTGCGCTGATCGTGGTTGATATCCATTACGGCGCTCAGGAGCTGCGGGTGCAGACCAGCTTCATCGGCCATATAGGCCAGGGCGCGCACGTCTTTGGGAAAGCAGTTATGACTGATTAATCCTGAAGATGCGATCAGAGTTCCGGTACTGGTTTCCATGCTATAGACGGTCGTTTCGACATCTTTATGCTCGACTTCACGCACGACCAGCGTCGCAAATGCTCCGTGCCGCTCATAGCCACGCGGCTGAATGTAACGTTGATATCCTGTCAGGATACGCTCTATTTGAGCATGACGCTTGTCACCGAAAGCTTCTTTGAGCAAGGTTATCTGTTGATAGCCGCTGACTCTCAAGATGTATGCTTCTCGTTTGGACTTATTCATCCAGCGTGTGCGAATGGAGGGGATAACGCCAATTGTTTGCAGTAGCAGAGTCATACCATCGGCTAGCGATTTGCTGATGGTCGCATATTCCAGCATCAGATTCTGCCCATTCTGGACAGTTGTAACCGCGCCATCGCCACTAAATGCACCGCGAATCAACTCTAATCGTAATCCTGCTGGGACATTGAACGCCAGGCGAGGCAACGCCTTATCTTCCGAGCGTGTGCCGCAGCACAAAATATCACGTAACAACCAGGAGAATATGCGTGAGGAGACGATAGTCGTAAGGGCACTGGTAGCATGTCGTTCAATAAATTTGAGCCCCCACTGTTGTAAGATGCGCTGCACATCCGCGATATATTCGGCCTCTTGCTCATGGAAGCAGAAGCCTACACGTTCTCGCACCGCATCAGCTCGACCTCTGTCCTGTGAGAGATAGCCTTCCGCCAGATAATAACCACAGAGCCGCAATAGATCCGCATCAATAGGCAGCACAGCATTAATCATGGTTGCTGCCCCTTTAGCCGTATAGAGCCTGAGCTTCTCAGCGGGAACATTGATAACATTGAGCTGGCTTAGATAGCGGAACAAGCGCAGTGACATACGATTATACCGCTTGATGTCATGCGGATATTTGAGCATATCTTTTGGGATTGCGGTGGCAAATCGCTCATACTGCTCGCTAAAAGTGTTATCGACAGGCTTTACATAGACATCAGCCTCCAGAGGAGTATCCTGGAGCAGGTTAATCAGGTTGAGCGTTGCGGCCTGCTCAACCGTGGGCAATTCGCATAGGGCTATAAGTCGATCACCTGGTACAATGGCTGCTGCTGGCAGAATGGTAAACTGCTGCTCTTTGTACAAAATCACGGGATGATCTGCGGTTACCTTCAGCGTGCGGCCCATACTGGTATTGATCTTGACCATCTTCCCTTTATATGGCCTGCGGGTGATAGCTTTCACATCGGCAAGGGTGGGCTGCCCTCTCATCAAATCGAAAGCAAGCACACGCTGTCCTTGCGGCTGTACAAGCTCCACAACATCACCCTGAAATGGTTTATCGCCTTTCGCAAACAACGTATCGAAACGTTCTGCTGCCACATTCGGACTATTGAGAGCGAAAACGGTTTCATCAGCCTCAAAGCAACTTCCACCATAGCCAACTCCGGCATCCAGAAAGGCATGCCCGATCCGCTTATCGAAACCCATGCCGACCGCGACCTCTTTTATGTCGGCTCCCAGGCGTTCGCAAATCTGGGCAATCTCATTGATGAATGAGATTTTGGTCGCCAGGAAAGCGTTGGAGGCGTACTTGATCATCTCCGCTGTGTAGAGATCGGTGATGACGAATGGCGCACGCAACGGCAGGTAGAGCCTGGCAACCTTGTGAGCGGCCTCGCTATCGGAAGATCCCAGGACGATACGATCAGGGTTCTGGAAATCGAAAATCGCCGAGCCCTCACGCAGAAATTCAGGGTTGGACACCACGGAGAAGGAGGCATCTGTCCGCTTGAGATTATTGCCAATGACGCGCGAAACTATATCACCGCTGCCAACAGGGACGGTGCTTTTATTGATGACAATTGCATGGTGGTCGAGCTCTTCGGCGATGCTGCGCGCTGCACTCTCAACATAACGCATATCGGCCCCGCCCTGACCTATGTTTGTAGGGGTATTGACCGCGATAAAAATAAATTCGCTATTATCGAGGCCCTCGCTGTAACTGGTGGTAAAGCGGAGGCGTCCGGCATTGACGTTGCGCTCTACCAGTTCCTCCAGGCCGGGCTCGTAAATTGGTAAAATGCCTCGTTTGAGATTATCTATCTTCTCCTGTATAATATCAACGCACGTTACTTGATTGCCCATGTCGGCAAGGCACGTCCCCGTTACCAGACCAACATAGCCCGTACCAATGACACAGATGATCGCCACGAATTTACTCCTCTACGGTTACGAAGGGATTTTCATATTTCTCTTCCGCAATGGTGGTCGGTTCCCCGTGTCCCGAAAAAACGACCAGGTCTTCTTCTAATATATATAATTTGTTTCGGATCGATGTTATAAGTTCCGCATAGTTGCCGCCCGGAAGATCGGTGCGCCCGATGCCGCGCTGAAAAAGCGTATCGCCACTGAAAACGCAGTAAGGACGGCTGATCAGACTGATACCGCCAGGCGTGTGACCAGGCGTATGCACGACTTCCAGCGCGAGGGTGCCAAATGTAATACGATCACCTTCGTGCAGCAAGATATCCGGTTTTCTTTTCACCAGAGGAGCCTTACGTCCAAACATGCTGGCAGTACGCTCATCGGTATACATTGGAACGTCGGCGGGATGGATCGCCAGCGGAACGGGGTAAACATCGCTGACGGCATCAATAGCGCAGATATGATCGATATGCCCGTGCGTATTGATGATATATTTAGGAATGAGCTTCAATTCCTGGATTGTCTGCAAAATACGTTCCGGCTCGTCGCCCGGATCGATGATGACCGCCTCGCGCGTTTGAGGGCAGCCGTATAGATAGCAATTTTCCTGGAACATGCCGACTGTTACGCAGGCAACAATGGGCATATTCTCTGTATTCGTTTCCGTCTCAGCCATGTTTCTCAATTCCTCCTGGCATAAATCTACACTTGTGACCCATTATAACATAGCCATCACGTTCCGATGATGCAAGCTAGCTGAATTTCAGGGCTTTTCAGTTTTCGTCATGCTCGCAAGGGGAGAGAGGTGCCGGCAACGCCGCGACGCAGCGTTGCCGGCACCTCTCTCCCCTTGCCCAGCGCCCCGTTGGGGGCGCGAGCCCAGGCAGCAGGAGTCAGGAGGAGAGGAAAACGGAAAAGCTCTGAGCTGAATTTCAAGCGAATGGATAGCTACATGCCAATTATTTAGTAAACAATGCCAATTTTCCTTGATGAATTGGAATAAGTAGTGTAGAATGGGTTTAAGGTGTACGCGCCTGGAGAAGTTAGCAAGCGCGGGAGGAGCAGAGAAAAATATGTCAAAGGATCGCTCGGAACGAAAAACCTACCGAAAAAGTCCTGGACGACAATATGGACATGAATATGATCCGCTACGCAGCCGCAGCGGGCATAGCCAGAGTGGACGGACCAATACCCTGTCCTCTCATGAACGCTGGCCTGATCAAGGAGAAACGAGCAGCCAGTTTAGTTCAGCATCGGCTCAACGTCCCGATCTTCGTAGAACCCGGCAGCTCCTGCGGCAAAATATTCTCTCAAACAAGGTTCGCCTTGCCCAGGAAGCGCACCTGGAAGTAGCGCCAGACGAAGGCTATGAGCGCTATCCCTCGCAAGATCCCAGACGCGACCCGGCAAGAAATGGCGCACATGTCCCTTCGCGGCGTGAGCCATTGGAGGAGTATGAAGAGCAAGGCGAATGGGCCGATTTTGAGGCTGTCGATCCCGATCTTGACTATGAAGATCCTCTCGATGTCCCTATGGGCTATATTGACGATATCCCTGCGCGACCACGCGCGAGGGCATCAGTCAATACACCTGATCCCAGGCTGACCGGTGGCACACCTTCCGGCAAAATACGGCCTCGTCACGTTGAAGATGATTACGATGATTATGAAGACGAAGATGAGTCCTCGAACCCGCGCAAAAAAAAGCGCAAAATCTCCCGCCGCGGCCTCTTGCTGGGCATGGGGGCTGCTGCTGTGGCGGGGGCCGGTATCGGCGCGTACGAACTGGTTCCTAAGATACCCCAGGCGCTGGGCGACGCTGGCGCAAATATCGAACACCAGCTCCAGGACGCCTTTAATCAGGGTGCTGATAGCGTTCGCAGAGAGTTCATCACCGCGCTGGACAACCTGGAAGGCTTCTCGCTGGAGGGTGCAGTCACGGCAGCTCGCTTGACCCGAGTGGCCTATGATGTGTTTGTCTCCCCTATCGTTAAGTTCGGGGCCACGCTGACCGGTGACTTCCTGAATACTATGCTTAGCGCGCTGAAAACGGCTCGCGGCTGGCTGGCTGGCGCTTATCAGGATAATGCTACCCTGATCGCGATTCAGAAGGTGCTCGAAACCTGGGTCAGCCAGATTTCGTTGATGCCCAAACAGCTTGACGCCATTACCCAGACAGACCTCGACGGCGCGCAAGCATACTTACGAGCGTTGCAGCGCAAAATCGATGAGGAAAAGGCCAAACTGAACGGCGCCCAGACGACGCCCACCGCCAATCCCACGCCTAAGCCGAAACAATAGGCGCTAGAAATCCTGGCAAGCTCTATGACAAAAGAATATTCACAATCTGCGACGCAAGATGATGCTCAGCCCGTAAGCAGCGACCATCTGGATATTGTGTCAACAATCAATATGGGTCGGCGCGAATTTCTCATGCTTGGAGCTATGGGAACGCTATCGACCCTACTTATTGGCTGCCAGGACGCACAGGGCACGTCAAAGCCGACGGCGACAGCCACCGCGTCCAAACCCACGCCTGCACCAACTGCCACCGACAATGACTGGGCGCAACTGGCCCGCACCCTGCAAGGTTCGCTGGTGCGCCCCGATAATCCGCGCTATCCCACCGCGCTTCAACTCTTCGATCCGCGTTACGATAGCGTGCGCCCGGCAGGGATTGCCTATTGCGCTTCAGCAACAGATGTGCAGACCTGCCTTGCCTTTGCGCGCCGCTTCTCTACACCCTTCGCCATTCGCAGCGGTGGGCATTCTTACGCGGGCTATTCGACGACGACAGGGCTGATAGTAGACGTGACAGGGATGCATGCAATCACGGTGGATGCTGCTGGCGGCACAGCCACGATAGGCGCTGGTGCGCGCCTGATCGATGTCTATGCAGCCCTGGCTCAACAGGGGATGGCGCTGCCCGCCGGTTCCTGTCCGACGGTGGGCATTGCTGGCCTGACGCTTGGCGGCGGAGTGGGCGTTATTGGGCGCAAGTTTGGTCTGACATGCGATAATTTGCTTTCAGCGCAGGTCGTCGTTGCCGATGGCCGCGTTTTGACCTGTGATGCCAATCACGATCCTGACCTTTTCTGGGCGCTGCGGGGCGGTGGCGGCGGCAATTTCGGCGTGGTCACTTCTTTTACCTTTCGCGTACACCAGCTTTCCACGCTTTCCCTATTCACGTTGCGCTGGCCGTGGAGCAGCGCGGCCTCCGTGGTCAATGCCTGGCAACACTGGGCGCCGCAGGGACCGGACGAGCTGTGGTCCAACTGTGTGCTGCTCACCAATAGCAGCAAAGCAGACAGTCCTATTGTCCTGGTCAATGGCGTCTACGTAGGAGGCGTTGCTCCCCTCAATGCGCTCTTGCAGCAGTTGACCGGTCAGATCAATGCCGCGCCAGTCAGCGATTACGTCTCCGGCGCTACCCTGCTGGATACCATGCTCTATGAAGCTGGCTGCTCCGGTAAGAGCGTAGACCAGTGTCATCTACCCAGCCAGAATCCGCAAGGCCAGGTTGCGCGCGATACCTCAGCCGTTAAATCGGCCTACTATACCACCGCGCTATCAGCGCAGGCTATCAACAATCTGATCAGTGCAATCTCGCGCCGCCAGGCTACTCCTGATCTTAGCGATGGTGGCATTGGTATGGATTCGTATGGTGGTGCAATCAACCGCGTAGCGGTGGACGCGACGGCCTTCGCGCACCGCAATGCGCTCTTCTCCAGCCAGTTCTCCGCCAGTTGGCAGGCGAGCGATCCGGCTTCCGTTGTCACAGCAAACCGTGACTGGCTCAATCAAACGTGGCAATCAATGGGGCCGTATGCCAGCGGGGCCGCGTATCAGAACTACGTCGATCCTGATCTTAGCGACTGGCAGCAGGCGTACTACGGCTCCAATTTGCCGCGCCTGCAACGCATCAAAGCCGCTTACGACCCCGACAACTTTTTCCATTTCGCGCAGAGCATTACGCCCGCGCGCTAATTTGCGGAGTTAGATGGGCTTATGATCCGCTGGTTGCTTCGCTCTCTTCTTCAACTCTGACATCTTCCGCCTCTGTATCCGCGGCGGCATCTTCCTCTGTGCTGACTTCAGGCTGTTCCTCTCTGGCTTCTACCGGCGTAGCATCTGTCGCCTTCACCGGCTTCGGCTTCTGGGCAATGCCGTACGTGGCAGCCACTTCACCAGCGGGGATCGGTTTCGAGTTGCGCAGCACCCAGTAGGTGATGGGCAGCAGGACGACCAGCAGGACGAGCGAGGTCCACTGCGCCTGCTTCAGTCCCCAGTTCAGGCCGAGGAAGCTCACAATGGTATTGTCACGCTCGAAGAAAAGCAAAAACTGCGTGACCGCGTAGCTGTACAGGTAGATGAGCATAAGCACGCCGGGACGCGTGACGCGGCGGGCAAGGAAGAAGAGCAGGCCCAGCAGGACGAGATTGGTGAGCAGTTCGTAAATCGCCGCGGGCTGTACCGGGACGTTGCAGGTCGCAGGATTGAGGCAGGCCCAGCTATGGATGTTGACGTAAACGGTTGACCAGGGCAGGATGCTGGGATAGCCAATAATATCGCCATTGACGATATTGCCGATGCGCCCGAAAATCTGACCGGCGGTCGCGAACAACACTCCCGCATCTATCAGCACCAGAGGGTTGACACGTTCAACGCGCGCGCGCCAGATGAGCGTCGCGATCACCAGGAAGATAGCACCAAAGAAGGCCATGCCGCCCTCCCAGGTCGCCAGGATGCGCTGTGGTTGCAATATATAGCCCTGGACAAGATCGGGCTGCTGGATCACAAAGTAGAGGCGCCCCCCGATGACGCCGGCAAAGATACACCACCAGAGGATGCGGTAGACCATATCCTGGTCGATCCCTTTGCGCGCGGTATAGCGTCTGATAGCCCAGAGGCCCATAATAATGCCGACCACATACATCAGTCCATACCAGCGCACAGCCACAGGTCCAATGTTAAAAATAACCGGGTCTATGTTGAGGTAGATATACGGCGGTCCGATCCGCAACCAACCCCAGTTAATGAGATCAGCAAGAGGAAAAGTAAGCATAAATTACTCCTGGAAACGTTTAAACACGTCTTTATCTTTTACCCTCTATCATAGTACCTCTGACGAATACATGCAAGTACCTTAGAAAATCCAGGGCTATTTGAAAGCTGCAAAAAGGAGGGCTAAGCCTGCTCCCCTCACTGTATAAGCATCGATTCGAGCGGAGCTCCGATGACAACGGTAGTACCACTGGCGAGAGTGGGATCGAGCGCCGCTCGCACGATTGCGCGTCCCATATCGCGGGCGGTGGGCAGTTCTCCCTGAGTGGCTCGGCGCTGACCGATCAGGCCGGGCGCGGTCCGCTCCAGCAACCGGGGCGTAATCGTCCCCTCGACCAGATCTCCGGTCACCACGAGCAGACGCCAGCCGCCGGCGTCGCGTTCGGGCTGAAGCGCACGCAAAGCCTGCTCACCGGCGTGCTTGCTCTCGGCAACAGGTTCGTAGGCCGGCAATTGCTGGATTTTGCCGTAGAGGTGCGCCCAATGGCTGGTGACAAAAACAATTACGCCCCCAGGACGCAAAAGCGGCAAAGCTGCTCTGACCAGTTCGAGCTGCGTATCTCGATTGATATGCATCGGATAATCCGGGTCAGCCGCGACCAGATCCTTCTCCATGCCGCCAGACGCGTTAAGCACGAGGATATCCAGATGCGCCTTCCACCGGCTCACCTCTTGAAAAAGGCGTGCCACATTATCGGGCTGCGTGCTATCCCAACGCAACGCCAGAGCTTCCCCGCCTTTTTGTGTGATCGTTGCCGCCACCTCTTCGGCGCGAGCCACTTTATTGCGATACGTGAACACAACATCACAGCTCTGATCGGCGAGGGCCAGCACCGTTTCAGCCCCAATACCGCGCGAGCCGCCCGTGACAAGCGCCACTAATCTTTCTTGCATATCACGCAATACACTTTCTTATAAGTTAACTGATCAGTTTACAGCGTAATTTCAAGTTTACCAGAAAATGGGGTGTCTGAACAGTAAGAGCGAAGGGCAAGCGCAAAGCATGGCCCCTACAGCCTCCCCAAAATCCTTCAAATCACGAAAATTCCGTAGGGACTTCCCACGATGAATCGGGGAGCTACAGCGCGTCCGATTGATCGTCGTCCTTGCGATATAAGCTCAGCCGCGCGAGGCTCCGTCGCAACACCGCCAAGCCTCACGCCTCGTGCACGGCTTCACAAGCTGCCTCAGGTCAATCCGTATAGAAAAATGTTCTGATTAACCACCCCAAAAACATCTCTAAAAATGAGCCTTGCGCAAACCTTTACATGAGGCAGCTTGTAATGCTATATTATGGAGGTAGCTCCTGAAAAGGGAGGAGAAACCCGCTTGGGCTTGTGACG